>Ga0210403_10005853_pt1 | contig 10383 bp, 12 predicted proteins | sample IncBWC19MmetaG_FD_150863 | JGI IMG/M metagenome (GOLD analysis project Ga0210403, IMG submission 150863) | Forest soil microbial communities from Barre Woods Harvard Forest LTER site, Petersham, Massachusetts, United States - Inc-BW-C-19-M | ecosystem: Environmental > Terrestrial > Soil >... | reverse complement strand
ACAGATGCACAGTTTCTGAGGTTCCAGGCGCGATCTGGTCGAACGCACTGTTGAAGCGCTCATCCTGGTACGGTTGAAAGCCTTCGTCCGTCTTTTGCTGGATCAGCGTGTCGCCGAAGAACTCGTGATCGCCGAAAAGATTCTGTGCGGATTCCTGGTAGTCAGCCGGCGTCCAATCGCCCCGGTCGTCTTCAAAGTCGCTGGCGTCGGCATTGGGGAAATCGGATGCGCTGCCGAAAACGTCGTCATCCACGGGCGGAAGGTCTTCATCGGAGGCAAAGTAGTCGTCTAGATTCTGGTCATCGTCGCCGCCATCCCCGCCAGCACCACCCGCATCGTCATCGGGCAGGTCTTCATCCTGATCGTCGGGATTATCGTCATCCTGGTCGTCTTGATCGTCGTCGTAACCGTCGTCGCCATTGCCGCCATTGTCGCCAAAATCACCGCCGTCGCCGCCGTCCCCAAAATCATCGCCCATCCAATAGAACCGGTCTTCCGCCATTCAGGATCCCCTTGACAAGAGAAATGTGAAACCGAATAACCATTACACCAGTAAGCCTGATAGAAAAGCTCCTATGGGACTGCTGGAGCAGTTCACGCGCGGCGAACTCGAAGCCTTCGAAACGCTGTTTCGACAGCACCAGGGAGAGGTGTACCGCTGGATCGTACGGATAGTGCGGAATCAGGCGCTGGCGGAGGATCTAACCATTGAGACGTTCTGGCGGATATATCGCGCGCATGCCGGCTTCGATCCGGCACGCAGTTTCGGAGCGTGGGCGCCGATGATCGCAACCAACCTGGCGATCGATCATCTGAAATCCGCTCGACACGAGGTTGAATTGCGAAATGATATTCGGGCGCCTACCCAAGTTGACCCCCGTGCGCAGGCAGAAATGATGACAGCGCTCGCACGCGCCTTCCGCTCGCTGCCGGCCAAGCTTCAGGTCGCGGCTACGCTGGCGCTGGTGGAAGATCGCCCGCAGGAAGAGGTCGGCGAGGCACTGGGAATTTCGGTCAGCGCCGTTAAATCGCGAGTGTTTCGCGCTACGCGCCTGTTACGAAAGAGACTACGACGAATGGGTTTTGAACCATGAACGAAATGAACGACCCCAAATTCCAAGAAATATTCAAGCGCGCCATGGCTCCGATGGCTGACTGGGAACTGAAGCATGATCTTTGGCCTCGGATGCTTCGGCGCTTGGACGAACGTCCGGCGCGCGTCGCGTGGCTGGACCTGGTGCTGCTCGCGCTGCTAGTGATCTGGTGCGCGATTTTTCCGGCTGTGATTCCCGAGCTGCTATATAACTTATGACCGCCATCTGCAGGAGGAACTTATGAACGCGCATCCGTATCTTCGCGCCTACATGGCGGGAATTTGTCTTCCAACGATCCTCTTGCTGATCGCTATGACGGCATTCACCCTGGCGCGCTTCGTTTACAATGTTCCGATACCGATCGAAAGAATCATCGTGTTTCCCATGGCTGTGGTTCCAAATGCCTGGGGAGCCTGGAACATGTTTTACCTCAGGTGTGGATCGCACCGTTGGCCGCTCGAGCTACATGGCGCGCTTTTACCTGTGCTGCTGATCCCGCTCGGCGTCGCGCTGGCTCGCCTACTGGATATAGAGATCATCACGGCGGGCGTGGTGGCGGTCTTTGCGCCCATAGCGATCATCATTTACTACCTGGCTTGGAAGTACCTGGTGGGCTATTTCAATCGCGCGCTTGGAATTGCGGCGTAAGCAAATGAATGACCGATATCGAAGAGTAAGTGCCATGATCGGCTCCGTGATCTTTCTGCTCATCGCGCCGGTGACAGTTGTGGGCTGGATTCCTTGGTGGATCAGTCGCTGGCAGGCACAACTGGATTTTGGAGACTTCACGGTCCTGCGCGTTGTGGGCATTGTCTTTATTCTTACCGGCGTGCCGGTGCTATTGGATTCTTTTGCGCGATTCGCAATCCAAGGCCTGGGTACGCCGGCGCCCATCTTCCCCACTCGCAACCTGGTTGTTCAAGGTCTCTATCGCTACGTCCGGAACCCGATGTACGTTGCACTGCTACTGGTGGTCACCGGCCAGGCATTATTGTTCGGAAATCTTCACCTTCTTGAATACGGCGCAATCGTCTGGCTGTGCACGCATTTGTTTGTCGTGCTCTACGAGGAGCCGAAGCTTCGAGCCAGTTTTGACGATGAGTACAAGACCTTCTGCGCTCATGTGCCGCGATGGATTCCACGCGCTCGTCCATGGGACCATAGTGCCTGAACGGAATGTCGCTGAAGGAATACGAGCGCAAGCGGTCGTTCGATAAGACACCCGAGCCCAAGCCCGCAACCCCGGCTGCGTCGCGCGGCAACTACTTCTGCGTCCAAAGGCACGATGCCACGCGGCTGCACTACGACTTTCGGCTGGAAGTGGACGGGACGCTCAAATCCTGGGCGGTTCCGAAAGGCCCCAGTCTGGAACCACTGTCGAAAGCGCTGGCTGTCCATGTGGAAGATCATCCCGTCGATTACGGCAGCTTCGAGGGCAATATTCCGAAAGGCGAGTATGGCGGCGGCAGCGTCATGCTGTGGGACCGCGGAACGTACGAGCTGCTCGGAGACGGTGTGCCCGCGACCGCACAGATTGAGCGCGGCGACCTGAAGTTCCGGTTGCATGGAGAAAAGCTTCGCGGCGAATTCGCCCTGGTCCTGATGCGCGGCCGCGGCAAAGGCAATGAGTGGCTGTTGATCAAGAAGAAAGATACCGAAGCGCGGGCGGGTTGGAACATCGAAGATTACGCTCGTAGCGTGCTGACTGGCCGCACACAGCATGAGATCGCCGAGAATCTCCCGGCCACCACCGTCCAAGCACCAGGCTCTCTGCGCCTCGATGAACTGAAAGACGCAGTGAAGTCTCCCATGCCGCGCGCCGTTGCTCCAATGTTGGCTACAATCGCGAGCAAACCACCCACGGGCGATCAGTGGCTATATGAAGTGAAGTGGGACGGCGTCCGCGCGCTGTGCTTCGTCGAAAACAATCAGCTCTGCATCTACACGCGCAACCAGAAGCGCTGCGAGCAGCAGTATCCGGAGCTCAGCGTTCTCCCTCGGTTCCTCAAGGCGTCGACAGCGGTGCTGGACGCCGAAATCGCGGTGATGGACGACAAGGGCAAGTCGAGCTTCAGTCTGATCCAGCCGCGCATCTCGGTCGGAGATCCAAACACCATCGCGCACCTTGCACGCTCCGCGCCAGTCACCCTGTTCCTGTTCGACCTGCTCTATCTCGACGGGTACGATTTGCGCGGCGTGCCTCTCGAAGAACGCAAGCGGCTTTTGGCCGAAATAGTCTCTCCCACCGAGCGTATCCGGCTTTCGGACCATTTCACAATTGGCGGTGAGGCAATGCTCGAAGCTGCGCGCCAGCTCGGCCTGGAAGGGATTCTGGCCAAGCGCGCGGGCAGCAAGTACGAAGGCCGCCGTAGTCCGCAGTGGCTCAAAGTCAAAGTAGTCACCACAGAGGATTTCGTAATCGGCGGTTTCACACATGGCGAGCGCGATTATTTCAGCTCGTTGGTCCTGGGATGTTACGAGCATGGAAGACTAATCCACGTCGGCCAGGTTGGAACCGGATTCAACGACAAATCGCTCCGTGAGATTTACTCGAAACTGGAACCGCTGATCACTAAGATGAGCCCGTACTCGGGTCCAGTGAAGGCGCTTCGCGACGTCACCTGGGTCAAACCGGAGCTGGTGGCCGAGATCAAGTTCTTAGAAGTCACGCCGGACGGATTGCTGCGCGCGCCCGTATTCCTGAGACTGCGGCCCGACAAAGATCCGAAAGAGTGCATTCGCGAGGCGCCGGATGAAGAAGCTGAGCCCACGGAGCCAGCCGATCCGGAAACCGCCGCTCCGCTCATCAAACGTGACCCGCTGATTCCGCCGAAATCGCCTGCTGAAATGCTGGTCGACATCGAAGGCCACCGTCTTAAATTCACCAACCTCAACAAGGTCTTCTATCCTGGCGAAGGCATCACCAAGCGCGATCTCATCAATTACTACGATGCCATTGCGAATTTGATCATTCCCCATCTGCGCGATCGTCCTCTGTCGCTGAAACGTTACCCAAACGGGATCGACCACGACTTTTTCTTCCAAAAGGACGCCGAGGACAAGGTTCCCGACTGGGTGCGGCTAGAGCCGATTTTCTCCGAGCACAATCAGGACAAGATCCACTACATCATTTGCAACGACCGCGCGACACTGCTTTACCTCGCCAATTTGGCTTGCATCGATCAGAATCCCTGGATGAGCCGCCTCGGTTCCCTCGATAATCCCGACTTCGCTTTGATCGATCTCGATCCCACCGAGGGCTGCCCTTACGACAAGATCGTGGAGGCCGCGCAACTGGTGAAAAAGACACTCGACTCCATCGGTCTGGCGGGATACCCCAAGACCACCGGCGGTGACGGAATGCACATCTACATCCCGCTCGATCCTGTTTACACTTACGAGCAGGTGCGGTCGTTCGCCGAGATTCTGTCGATTCTGGTCATTCGCCGGAATCCGGACCTATTCACCACGCCACGCGCCGTATCGCGTCGAACAAAAGCCAAAGTATATTTCGATTATCTGCAGATCTCTAGTGCCAAAACCATTGCAGCGCCGTATGTTCCGCGCGCGTATCCAGGCGCTGCGGTTTCAACACCACTGGATTGGTCAGAGGTGAAGAAAGGTCTCGAACCGCACCAATTCAATATCCACAACGTTCTGGATCGCTTCGAGCGGGTTGGCGATTTATTCGCGCCCGTTCTGACAAATAGACGGAGAATTGAGGCGGCCTTGGAGCGGATGAGTCAACTGGTATGAGAATTGTGCTGTGGGCTTCCGGATTGATTGGCATGACTATCGGTGGGTTGCTTTTTGGAAGAATGCACGCTCAGGTGAACAAGCTGCTCCCTCCCGAGAAAAGGATCCCACTCATCGAGACCCGCATGCGTTTCTACGACATAAAGCATCTTCACGAGGAATTGTTCCCGACAAGTCCAATTCGGGCCGCATGGCTCGTATTGACAGTTGCATCCGCGTCAATGCTCGCAATCGGTGTCATCCTTGCCGTGAAACCAAAGTAATTCACCTCCACAGCAAAGTCACTGCGAATTCAACTCGTAACGGCTTTCGTTGCAGCCGCCTTCGCGCTCACTCCGGCCGACCGCTTCACCAGCGTCACTCCCAGAAAAATAATCAACATGGCACCCAGCTCGTGCATCCCCACCGGCTCCCGATAGATCAGCCAGCCGAGGAAGAGCGCGACGATGGGGTTGATGTAGTTATAGATGGTCACGATCGAGACCGGAAGCTGATCGAGTGCGTAAAGGTAGGCGCTATATCCGATCACTGAGCCGAAGGTGATGAGGTAGATCACTGCACCGATACTGCGCCCGCTCCACTGGATCGGCTGGGCTCTGGTGAGCAGCGCGGGGCCGAGGAACGCCAAACCCGTCGCGAGTTGTTGCATCGCCCCGCTGACCACCGGGTGCGCCGTGGTCGTATGACGACGTTGCAGGATCGAACCAAAGGCCCACCCGCAGCAACCGAACTGGAGCAGCAGAAACCCTTGCAATATCGGACCGTGGAAACCTTCGTGAATCGCACTGGGAGCAATTAGAAGTAGCGTGCCGGCAAATCCCACGGCCATTCCAAAAAGCGTCGGCCCATGCAAGCGCGCGCCACCGGGGATCAGCGCCTCGATGCCGATCATCCAGAATGGCGTGGTGGTGATGAATAAAGCCGCGAGGCCGCTGGGAATCCAAAGTTCGGCAAAAGCCAGGCAGCCATTTCCGATCCCGATGATGATCACTCCGAACAGCGCCGTGTAGAATAGCTCTCTGCCCGATGGCAAATGCGCTTTGGCTAAGCGCGCGACGATCAGCAGAGCCGTTCCTGAAACCGTATATCGCAAGCTGACCAGCATCAGCGGCGGAACGGATTCCAGCGCCATCCGGATGGCGAGATAGGTTGTCCCCCAGAAAAAACACACCGCGGCCAGTGCCAGATACGCCTGGAACTGGGGATGTCGCCGCAACAATTCAGGTTAACATTGGGAGTTGATTATCACTCTTACAATCAATCCTTCCGTCGACCGAAACATCTTCGTCGACCGGTTGGTGTTCGAAGATCGCGCCTACATTCTCTCGCGCAGCGATTCAGCCGGCGGCCGCGGCATCAATGCTTCTCGCGTCCTGCATTGCTATGGCGCCAAAACGCTAGCCGTGGCCACCTCCGGGGGCGCCAACGGAGAGCGGTTCGAAAAGCTGCTGGCCAAGTTAGGTTTTCCCGTCAAACTGGTGCGGATCCATCGCGAGATTCGAACCAATTTCACCGTAACCGACCGGCAGGGACTCGCTGTCAAGATGAATGAGCTTGGCCCGCAGATCACGCCCGAGGAATTAAAGAGCCTCGAAAAAACGATCGATAGCAGGCTCGACTCGGCCTCCTGGCTGATGCTGTGCGGCAGCATTCCGCCGGGCGTTTCTTCCGATTTCTACACTAAGCTCATCCGCCGCGCGCGCGAGCGCAAGGTCAAGACGCTGCTCGACACCGATGGCGACGCACTCTTGCACGGCGTCGAAGCCGGGCCTACCGTGGTGACTCCCAATCAACCGGAAGCAGAGCGGCTATTAAACCGCGCCTTAATCACGCGGCCACATTTCATCGAAGCTGCGACGCGGATCAAAGCCATGGGCGCCGAATCGGTCCTTCTGTCGTTGGGCAGCCGCGGTGTGGTGGCAGTCAACGAGAATCAGTTGATGGAAGTACTGCCGCCACGAATCGAGGCTGTCTCTCCGTTGGGCGCCGGCGATGCTCTGGCCGCCGCCTACGTTTGGGCAGCCACGAAGAAAAAAGATTTCGCCGATTGTGTCCGCTGGGGCGTCGCGGCGGGAACGGCTTCTGCCAAGCTTCCCGGTCTCGAATTCGCCAACCTGGAGCAGACCAAAGAAGTATACAAGTCAGTGGAAGTGCGCGTAACGCGGTAGCTATGTATCAGAATCGGGCTTGCGCCTTTGTGGCATCTTGATCAGGACCACGAATAGTGCCAGCAGACACAGCAATGTCGCCACCGCGCCGATTACCAGATAGTCCATGGGCTTGTGCGGGCCGGGCATTACGTTCACCAACACCGCCACGGTGCCGCCGAACAACATGACCATCAATGCCGCTAGTGCAAGGTTTCGGTTCATCAGTCGTATTTCTCGAAAATGATCTGCTTGCGATCGAAGCCCATCGCTTTAAGGATCGCGCGGACATCGTCTACCATTGCTTTCAGTCCGCAGATGTATACGTCCAGGTCGCGGCGGTCGCCGATCGCTTCGAGCAAATGGACTTGCACGTGCCCGGTCCGGCCGCTCCAGGATGCATCCGCACGGCTTAGCGTTGGCCAGAAGCGGAAGTTGGGATGTTGTTTCCGCAGAGCTTCGAAATCGTCACGATAGTAAATGGACCGCTCGTGCCGCACGCCGAAAAGCAACGTCAGCTCCTTGGCTTGAGGATGGCTCAAATAATCCGGGACCATCGAGCGAAAAGGCGCAATCCCCGTGCCGGTGGCAACAAACACGGCATCTTTGGTCGGATTGCGAACCACGAAAAAGCCCAGCGGGTCGGTCATCTCTACGGAATCGCCAGGCTTCATCGCAAAAAGATGCGGTGAAAAAAGACCTTCGTGCACCAGATTCAAACACAGCTCAAAGTGGTTGCCCGCCGGGAGCGACGCGATCGAATAGGCGCGCGTGATTTTCTTGCCGCCCAGTGTTTCGTTGAAGGAAACGAATTGGCCCGGCTTGAAGTGAAGTTGCTTGACACCCGGCGCTTCGAACACGAAGTGTCGCACTTCCGGAGCAATCTCGTGCGACTCCACCAGCGTGGCCTTCATGCGCGATTCTTATCCGCCAGCGCTTCACTCGCCCGATCGAGCAGTGCCTCGAGCAGCGCGGGATGACCATCCAGCGGCGATGTCACCTCAATCTCGACACCGCCATTCTGCCGGGCAGCGTCCTCGACCAGGCGCGGCAGATCGCGCTGCATATGCGTGCCCAGCGTCAAAAAATAAGGGATGACGATAATGTGTGAAGCCCCGCGAGCCACTAGGCGCCCGGCTGCGCCGGTGAGATCTGGCTGGCCCAGTTCCAGGAACGCCGCCTCCACCAGCTCACTTCGCGAAGCTGCCATCTTCGCCGCGATATCTCGTACCGCCTGATTTGCGCTCTCAACGCGGGAGCCGTGAGCGAACACGATGAACCCGGTCATACCTGAATCAGAGAAGGCGCATCCGCGGGGCCGGCCTGCTTCTGCGGGAAATAGCCGCGCAGATAGTCGATGAACGCACGGCCCCGCGGCCGTCCATTTCTTTGATGCAGTCCGACCCGCTCCAGAAATACGAGTATGCCCAGGATTTCAGAGTCGCGGATCGGGGTCGATCCTTTTTCCCCCAGCTCCTTGCGCAGCTCCTGTACCGCATCCTGAATCTTCTGATGGATGCCCGCGGCCAGCAGATTGTTCGGACGAGTTTCGTAATAGAGACCGCTCTCGAGCGTGCGGTAGGTCCGGATCAGCGACTCTAGCGCTTCCTGAACGTCGGAATCTACAACACTAGCCGTTTCGAGCGAGGCGTCAAGTGAGGCCTCGAGCAACTTCGCGCCAAGGAAAATCAGCAGCGGCTCATGGTCGCGCAGGAATTCCTCGCTGATGCGAACATCCTGGTTCGGAATCTGTTCAGTAGGCACGGGCGGAGCCTTTTCATGCCCCCGCGCTTCCACCAGGTAAACACAGTCCAACGGGCAATTCACGGTCACTTCCCGTTCCGATCCGCAGCAAATCGAGCATATATCGCCGCCCACGCCCGGGCAGTAACGGCGCGGCTTACGCGTATTGCAGATCTTGCATTTCATGCTGGAAGGGCCGATCACTTCCATCGTAGCATCGGTGCAGAAAGGACTATTTCGAGGTCTGTTCGGTGTTTTGAGCGGTCCTCGAATCAGAGCCGGCTCCGCGTTTGCGATCCAGACCGAACTTCGGCTGTTTCGAGGTCCCGTCCACTTTGATCCGCAGGTACGTCCCTGCTCCATGTTTGGAGAAGAAGGGGTCAGCCGGCCGGAGCACCCAGCGCTTCCATCCGGTCATGGTTTGGGACACCTTCGCATCCAGTTTGAGCGCTCCATGGAAGTCGATCGCATCTTTGTCCAGGTCGTAGTCACCCGCGATTTCGACATTTGCGCCGGGCACATCGAACGACATGGACCGGAAGGTCATGAGTTGGTCCTCCAAACGGAAAGAACCCTTCATATTCGAAACCACCTCATCGATTTCCTGGTTCTTGGGCTGCCCCTGACCCCGGCGACTCAATTGATCGATCTGGTCCTGAATGGTGGAGCGCAGAAATTTCGCATCACGAATGTCGAAGTCCCCATCCAGAAGCAGCTTGTCCTTGACCGGGCCGGTAAGAGGAGGAATGTCGATTCGCGAGCGAAGATTGATCTCGCCTTCCATAAATGGCGAGCCTTTGGTCGCAAGCCGCAGCAGGTCGCGCATGTCTCCGTGCGGCATCAACACCCTCAGCCTAATAGTGTGGTGTGCCTGATTCTCATGCTTGATCACGGCGCCTGTAGTGGTGAAGTTGGTTCTCCCCAGTCTCGCGTGAACGGGTTCCAGGACGGTGTTCCCATTGGTTCCATCCACGAGAACCTCAAAGCGGGTGGAGAGTGGGATGGAATTTCCAACTGCCTTCAATCGGAAGTTTGGCACCGAAGCTTCGCCTTTCGCCCGAACCGAATCCAGTGTCCCATCGAAAGTGCCGGTGGAAGTCAATGTGCCGGCTATGGCGTGAAAGACACCCAGGTTGGCCTTGTCGAAGATGTAATCGCCATGCAGCGGAGTGTCTCCAGGTTCGGTTGCCATCCAGGGCCCAAAGCTTCCCTCAGTATGAAGCGTACCGGGCGGCTTCGGAATCGTCAGAGCGGCTTGGTATTTCATAGGGGAATCGACGCCGACCGATTTCAGGCGAAGATGTTCGAAAGCAAATCGCAGCGGCTGCTTGCTCTGATCCTTGGGATGAACAACGAGTAGCGCATCGTTGAACTGAGCATCCTTGATCAGCACGTTCGGTTTGCCGTAGGCGTCCCTGCCGAAGCCATTGGCGCCGCTTAGATCCGGCAGCTCGCCTTTGGGTGGAATATGAATCTCCACTCCTTCCAGCGAAACGAATTCGACGGTCTTACGCGGCTCGCTTAGCACGCCCAGGTCCACGATGAAATAGAGTTTGCGGATCTTGAAGAGTGGCGGAAGGTCACGCGTCCCGGCGAAGCGCATGGAAACTCCGTCACCTTCCACGCCCACCATCGCTCCCCGT
>Ga0210403_10005852_pt1 | contig 10383 bp, 7 predicted proteins | sample IncBWC19MmetaG_FD_150863 | JGI IMG/M metagenome (GOLD analysis project Ga0210403, IMG submission 150863) | Forest soil microbial communities from Barre Woods Harvard Forest LTER site, Petersham, Massachusetts, United States - Inc-BW-C-19-M | ecosystem: Environmental > Terrestrial > Soil >... | reverse complement strand
GACATCCGTGACGAGTTGAAAGAGGGCGATCAGGTGTTGGTGAAGGTGCTGGCGGTGGAAGGAAACCGGATCCGGCTGTCACGCAAGGCGATTCTGAAAGAGCAGCGAGCGAAGATGGGCGGCGTTGCACCTGAGGGTGCTGCTGCTCCGGAAGGCGGCGCGCAGGGCGAGTATGTTCCCGCGGCAGTTCCGGCGGGCACGATGGTGATTGAAGGCGGCGGAGATTTCCCTGACGAGGCGGAAGCCGAGCCGAACTTCAATCGCGATGGCGCGCCGGTGGCGAGCAGTGATCGTCCTCATGGTGACCGTCCGCATGGCGGAGACCGTGGCGGACGCGGTGGGAGGCCGGGTGGTGGGGGACGAGATCGCGGGCGCGGCGGGCGCGGTGGACGGCCCGGCGGTGGCGGACGGGATCGTGGACGCGGCGGGCCTAGCGGGGGAAGGCACTAACTTCTTTGCCACGGATTTTCGCGGATTCACACGGATATAAAAAAGGCCACGGCGCGAGTCGTGGCCCTTTTCATTTTCAGTGCGGACTGGCGGCGTGGTCAAAGCCGGTCCGGGACAAAACCAACCGCCGCTAGAACGCCTCCTCGTCTCGCACTCCCAGCCGCTGAGGCCGGAATCATTTTGTTGACGTTTTTCGGCACCCTTCGACTCCGCTCAGGGCAGGCTCTTGAAGCCGTGCCGGTCCCGGTCAACATCAACGTCATAATTAAGGAGAGTAAAATTTGCTCACGCAGTTGCAGCGGCATGGGGCAGAGTTAGCTTACAGCTAGGGTATCCACGGTATGAGCTACGCGGGGACTTCCGTAGCCCACATACGCCGAGATGTTTTCGAGACGAAGGCTAAGATGTGCAGATAGAACAACTCACGCACAGAGGGAAGAAAATAAATGCGATAGGGAAATCTTTGGCAGGCCGTTTGCTGCCACCGAAGCAAGAGACGTCCAAGAAGTTTCGGAGGAGTTCATGAAAACACGAGTTCAGTCCTTGTGCTTCCTCAGCGCGCTGGTTCTATTCCTGAGTTTTTGTATTTCGCTCAACGCGCAACAAACGACACCGCCGACACAACCCCCGGATGCGCAAGCGCAACAGCCCGCATCGCCAGATCAGGCGCAGCCGAGCCAGACGCCGAGCCAAACTCCCAGCCCAACGCCGGACAAAGCCGAGAAGCCCGCTTCGAGTGCTCAGGGTGAATCGTCGCAGCCGGCGGCCTCACAGACAGGCGCCCAGAACTTCACCGGTACGGTGGTGAAATCGGGCGACAAGTATATGTTTCAGGATGAAGCGACCGGCAACACGTACGACATTGATCACCAGAACGAACTACAGAAGTTCGAAGGCAAGAAAGTTAAGGTGCGTGGCAGTTTGGACGCGAGCACAAAGACGATTCATGTTCAATAGACTGTGCCCGAAAGGAAAAAACGCTTCAGCGGCATTCCGCAGTGGCCGGAGGGAGGAAGGCCGTGACACAAGTCGCGGCCTTTTTTCCTCACACTTCAGTGCGTCTCATGTCCCCGAGGCGGACCAAGCACAAACAAAATCCACAGCAGCCTCTAGGCCAGGAATTTCTTTAGCGGGGTCCAGTAGTGAGATTCCCAGCCGGAGTTGAGGCTGTCGTATTCGCCTTCGGGGAAACCGGTGTGATCCAGAATTAATGTGGTTCCGGAAGCGTGGGGCTTCATTTCAAACTTCACTAGCGAATAGACGCCCGGGTCCCAATGGCTGGGACGCCAGGCTTGCACTATTCGCTGGTTGGGGATTAGTTCGATGGTTCGTCCGACGATCATGCCTCCGAACATGGAGAATCCGCCGCCGGCTTTTGGGTCGATCTCGGCTGGCGTGCCGGTGCAGGCGGCGAACTGTTTGGAATCGAGTAGCGCCTCGTAGATGCGCTGAGAGCTGGCCTTGAAATCTATTTCTTGATGAAGGGAAGTGCGCTTCTGGTTTGCTGCCGTGGCCGAGGCTTCTTTCCTGGGCTGCTGCTGCGTATTCGCCCAGGCCTTGGAGGCCGCGGGCAGACTGCAAACCGAGATGGCAATGCCGGTGATTGCCTGGCGGCGCGCAGGTGGAGTGACCAGCAAGGCCGAATTGTTTTGCCCGTACATCCCTGTCCTCGATTCTGAGATCTCGATTCTGAACTCCAACCTGGCAGAAGAACACGAGTTTTGACCGTGATCAAGATATACTTTTGTTGCCACGGAATGGCCGGGATGGCGAAATTGGCAGACGCAGCGGACTTAAAATCCGCAGGTCCGAAAGGACTGTGGGAGTTCGATTCTCCCTCCCGGCACCAAGAATTGAGAAAGTGATCCCTCGCAAGGAACGCTCGGGATTTCGGCTGCGGGCTCCCGTCCTCACTTCGTTCACTCGGCGAAACGATGGCGTTGCGCTCGAAACACTTCGCGTTCTCCGGCGCACCAGTGACCCTCAGCCTGGTTCCGGGTAACTCTGGCTAAGTGCCTGTTTAATGGGCGTGCCAGGTCTGCGCAGCAAGCGGGAACATGGGTGTGGGGCGGCCGTGCGCCGCGGTGGCGTGCTCGTTCATCGCCCTGGCAGCCTGGGTGCGGCAGCTGCCGTTCTGGCTGCTGAATTCCTGTGTGGTGACGGAGTGTTTACAAAGGGGGCACTTGAAAGTGGTGAATCCGCCCATGGTTTTGATGGTGTAATGTCTCATAGTTTTATTGTAGTCGCTTATTCCGGGATGACTCCGAACTAAAGTTATCCCCAACATAGCCGGCGGACTGACGAACCTAGGCTGAGGCGGAAACGTGTTGATCGTCGGATAGGACTTGCCGGACAGTTTGGGCCAGCGTTGAAAGGCTGAAAGGCTTCTCGAGGAAGGTTACGATTTTACAGGCGTCTGGTACCTGAGTGATGCGGTCGCTATAGCCAGACATACAAATCGTGCGGAGATTTGGTTGCCGCTTTACCGCAAGCGTGGCCAACCCGGGCCCGCCTAGCCCGGGCATGATGTAGTCCGTCAACAGCAGGTCGATGCGCCCTTGATAGTTCCCGCACAGTTGCAAAGCTTCCATACTATTAGAGGCTTCAAGCACCCTGTAGCCGGTTGACCGCAAGAATTCACGAACCGCGGTGCGCAGCCCCTGCTCATCGGCAACCAGCAATACGGTTTCCGAGCCAGTGGGAATCTTCTCTGCCGGCAATGGAGCCGCTTTCACCCCGGTGGACTCTTCGACGATGGGCAAATAAATTTTGAAAGCGCTGCCCTTCCCTGGGACACTGTAAACCCATATGCTGCCTCCACTCCGTTTCACAATTCCGGAAACAATGGATAGTCCCAAGCCGGTCCCGTGGCCGCGCTCTTTGGTAGTGAAGAATGGCTCGAAAAGTCGCGCCTTCGTCGCTTCGTTCATTCCGATGCCTGTATCACTGACTGTAATCCGTGTGTATGGACCTGGGATCAAGCGGACACTCTGCTCCACGTATGTGTCGTCGACAACAACGTGCGCGGTTTCAATCGTGAGGTTGCCGCCTTCAGGCATAGCATCCCGTGCATTCACCACCAGGTTGAGAAGCATTTGCTCGACCTCGGCCCGGTCTACGCTGACACTTCCGAGTGCCGGCCCACGCCTGATAATGCAGTGAATCTTCTCGCCGACAAGACGGGGTATGATGTTTTCCAGTTCACCCAGCAGAGAATTCACGTCCACAACCCCCAATACCTCGGGCTGCGTGCGGCTAAATGCCAGCAGTTGTTTGGTGACCGTGGCAGCCTTTCTTGCCGCTTCCGCGATGTGTCCGACGCGCTCAATTACCGTACCCTGCTCGAAATCGCCGGATTGTATTAGCTCGGCATAGCCGGAGATAATCATTAACAAGTTATTGAAATCGTGGGCTACGCCCCCTGCAAGCTGTCCAACCGCATCCATCCTTTGGGTTTGTTGTACCTGGAGCTCCATTTTCCGCTGGGCGGTCACGTCTTCGACAAAGACTTCGTACCACATCAAAGTCCCGTTCTGACCGAACTTGGGCCATCCATTAAGCTTGACGCTAATGGGAGCGCCATCCTTTTTCTTCCATTTCGCCTCGACGTTCAGCACAAGGCCTTGCGCCGAGTAGCGGTCTCGCATTTGCTGGCGCTCATTCTGATCACAAAAGATCTGCTCCGTGGTGTGGAGTTCGACAACTTCGCGTTCCGAGTCGTATCCGAGCATTTCGGCCATGACCCGGTTGACGATCAACAGGTTTCCATTGAGATCAGCTCGATAGATGCCATATGGAGCGTTGTGAATGCTGGATTTGTAATCCGTCTCGGCATTGTGCAGTGCGGATTCCGCCACCCTGCGCAGCGCGATCTCAGCCTGAACCTCGGCCAAACTCTCCCCCAGGTCGGCCGCATTGGCCAGATTCTGGTAAGCGACACCGGCCTGGGCAGTGACGGCGCTGGCGATGAGTTCATCTTCTTCGTCGAAATCTGTTATTCCAATTTTGGTCCCTAAGACAAGCGCTCCCACCATCCCGTCGAGAGGGTTCAGCATGACTGCGCCGAGGTATGGCTTGGTACATCGGGCAAGAACAGCCTGGAAAGCCCGGACCATCACTTCATGATCTGCAGGCACTCGCGCAATCTTGTGTTGTGGGTTCAGGGTCGCCAGCCAGAGACTACAAACCTGTTCAAGGTCCTCGCGCTGTAGGGCTGAAGAAGTACCGCTGAGATGTGTGAAATTCATCCGACCGAGATGGGAATCGATGGTAAAGGCGAATGCAACTCTGGCCCCGAGCAGGTACCGTGCTCCTTCGCAGAGTTCTTTGAGCAATAGTGGTACAGTGCTTTGGTTGGCCATCGCCCTTCCCAGCTCGGTTAGAGCTGAGAGACGGTCCCTGGCGGTTTGCAGGTCAACGGTCCTCTGTAAGGCTGTATCGTGGCCAACCTTCAGATCTTCTGGAATGGCTTTCTTGTCCAGTACTTGTGCAGGCTTTGGATCTTCGCCCAGGCACTCCGCAACCAGCCAGCAGATTTCATTGGGCAGTGCTGACTTGTTTGCAATGTGAAGCACGCCACATTCTTGAGCAAGTCCCAAAGCCTCACGCTTGAGGTAGGCGGCGGTCCAAAAAATTACGGGCAGAGCCGATTGCCCGGGCTGGCTGCGCAGAGCGCTTACAAACTCATAGCCATCCATGGTGGGCATTAAGATGTCGATGAATACGATGGCGGGAAGGGTTAGACGAGCAGCCTCCAGACCTTCGGGCGCATCGCGGGCTTCCGTGACCTCGCGGCCTGAGCCTTCGAGGACGGATCGCAGATATTCGCGGCTTGCAGTGTGGCTTTCAACGACTAGGATGCGAACCATCAGGGATCACTCATTTCACAGAACACCTTCATTTGGCGTGTCTCCTTCTTAAGCGAGTAGACCAAATCGTCCCAATCTCGCTCAGCGCTTTTCCGCAGCTCACCGCAAGCGGAGCAACTGACAGGCCGAATGCTGGAAGGCTGCTCCGGGCTGGCTTCGGCTGGACGAGACTTGCACGGGCCTCCCCATCGCGTACAACCTTCCCCCTACTGTTACGAAAACCGGATACGATGCCGATATATCGGCAAGTGCCGATGCTTCGGCACCTCTGCCAGCGCAAATCGTTGAAAAGACTGAGGAGGGTTTTCGCCCCGCCCGGCCGCGCACGCGACTCCGGACAGACTAACCCGTGCTCTTGTTTGAGAAACGTAACGCCGGAGATTCCACCGTCCAAAGCGGCCTCTGGGGGAGGGCTGGGAAGGGCTTATCGCTGATCTTCGGGCTGAAACCTGGCTTGCCTCTGCTGGCCGTCGTAATTGCGGCTGCAAAGGTCAGCAATCATGGGTAACAGCAGTTGGCTGGCTTCAAGTTTAGGTACTACGGCATCGGCAAAGCCCACGTCATGGGTTGGCACTTCACTACTGGAGAGCAATATGATGAACACGTCCGGACTCATACGTTTTATTTGGAAAGCAACCTCGTATCCGCTCAAGACTGGCATCTCGCACTCGAGGAGTACGGCATCGCACTTACACATGGCCACGAGTCTAAGTGCCTGATGCCCCGACGACGCGGTGAGGACCGCGTATCCGGCCCTTTCCAACAGCGCCTGCTCGTAACACAGAATCGCTGGATCATCGGAAATGCACAGAATGAGTCGTTTCGAGGTGGGATAAGTCGTGATCACATTGGTCCTCCAGCTAACTTCAGGCCCAACTGCGAGTACCTATCTAATGCAAGGTCTGATGGGACACACCTTATAACTCAACGTGATCCCACCAAGATATAAAGTTCTTCCCAAACCAAGTTGCCTGAATTACACAGCTCTGTCTGTGCAAAAGTGAACACCTTTGTGAATTTAGTTCTCGATCCAGGTGTGTGACCATGATAGAAGCGCGATATTGGCGCGGCGCTAGAACTCCGGCCATGCTAGTGCGCGGAAACGCGGCATGCGCCGATGGGCTCGGGCACTCGCTCATACCCAGGCAGAAACCGGTCAGCGGGGCAGGCACTCCTCCAGACGATCAGCAATCCATGACTGAAGCCGTTCCACCACGCTCGCGGGTACCTCGACGAATACTAGTCCCGCGCGCCCATCATTGTCAGTCCAGCAGACCTCACCGCTTATGGTTGTTGCGCTCTCCGTGCCCGGCAGCGTCAGCGTTAGATTGACTCTTTCTCCAACCTGCAGCGGAACCGGGCTAGTGAGAGCCATGCCACTCTCGCTGACATTCGCTGACGTGGCCACGAACTCAGGACGCGAGCTACTGGAGAGACGAACAGGGATCTGTAGAGGATAGCGATAGTAACGCCTTCTCTCCCGTACCATCAGCGGATAGGCTGCGTTGAGAGTTCGCTTGAGGATGGCCGCGAGCAAAGGTCTCACCAGCGCAAAATTGGATCCGGCGCGGAAAGCGTCGGGCATTTCGTTGCTGTTGTTCAAGATTGCCAATACCACCGCCCCCTTGTGCGACGTCATTCCCCGTGCTTCTTTGATGAGTTCCAGCGCCTCCGCCGGGTCCTTGAAGTCAACGACAACAGCTTCGTATTTGCCATGGCAAAGTTTTCGGGTTGCCGAGCCAATATCAGAGCAGACCTCGAGATGGATTGCCATCTGCTCCATGAAGTGGCAAAGCGTGTCAATGGTCTGGATGTCGCCGCTGACAAGCAGCACTCTGACACCGATCGCCTTGGCTGGCGCCGTGTCTCCTTCCCGTTCGTTTCCAGGGTGGATTGTCACACTGGCGTTCATATCGTAAGGGCCTCGGGTATTTCCATTTGTCCGAGTTCGAAAGCCTCTACAAATGCAACCACCACGGTCGGGTCAAAGCTCGCTCCGGAACCCGATCGAATCATCTCCTTGGCTTCAAACGGGGTGACGGCCCGGCGATAGGGCCGGTCACTGGTCAAAGTGTCATAGGCATCTGCGACCGCCAACACTCGGGCTTCAATGGGGATCTCATCCCCTTTGGCAGGACCATATCCTGACCCGTCGAACTTGTCGTGATGGGCGAGAATAATGGGAAGCACTCGGCGCAACGATCCTCCCACGGGGTTCAGCAGAGCGACTCCCTTTTGGACGTGCTTTCGCATTTCCACCATTTCTTCCGGAGTCAGGCTGGCGGCCTTGTGCAGGAGGTTCCGGCTGGTTTCGAGCTTGCCGACGTCATGCAGCAGGGCTGCGGCCCGCACATCGTCGATATGCTCCTGATCAAATCCCATGCGTGTGGCCAGAGCGGAGGCGTACAAGGCCACTCGGTAGGAGTGATTGTGAGTGTATTTATCATTCGAGATGAACTGCTGGAGAATTGTCAGAAGACCGAAATAAGTTTGGCGCAATTCTCCCAGATGACGCTCTTTCCGGTCATACAACGTTCCCATGGCATAGGCCGTGACCAGAAGCAGGCCTGCCCAGGTCACCAACTCGGTCCATTGATCGTACGGGGAAACCAGGTGCGTTGACCCGGAGGCAAGATTCTTATTCGTCAGCACCAGCACAACTACCATGAAGATGCTCGCGGAAGCCGTGAGCACCGCGTGTCTTCGGCCGTAGACATAAGCCGAGAACAGTGTGGGCAGCGTGTAGAACCCGACAATCAGCCGGTGCGACGCCACCAGCCAGTTGATCAGGCCCGCGATAATGAAGAGCGAGAGCACCAGCCATAATTCCTGGTTCACCTGGGGAAGGCTGAGCTTCATGGTGGACCCGCCCACAGGATCCGCTCGTCTGCCAAATGCACGTTCGTACATCACTGTTGACTTCACTATGTCCTCCACGAGCTGTCAGAATGCTTTGGAAAGTTGAAGTTCACTGGACCGTTAGCGTCAAAGGGAGCGAGTGCTGCAAGGCTCCCGCAGTTCCTGTAACGGTGACGGTGTAGGTGCCGGGCGTAGTTCCGGACTGGGGTGGGGGCGCGATGCCCGTTCCTCCGGCGCATGCCACCATGAACATCGTCGTGGCGAGGATCAACGCCAGCAGAACGATTACACGGAGTTTTCTTGACTTTCTCCGCGAACCCGCCAGCATCACTCCGAATATGCCCAACCCCTGTAACTGAATCCAGACTGCATAAGCCGGATGGTTCTGTGACTGGCCCGGCCGAACGGCCAGTGCCGATGTTACCGTCGTGGTGATAGTCACTGTGGCAGTGGCGGGCGTTCCAGCCGGAGTTACACTCCCCGGCGAGACGTTACATGTCGATTGCGCCGGCGCACCGCTGCAGGTCAACTGCACCGCGCTGGTGAACGATCCGCCTAGCGAAGCAACGGTCAGCGCATAGCTTGCCGTGGCACCGGCTTTAATCGTGTCGCTGCTCGGGGAACTTGCCAAGTTGAAATCAGAGCCAGTCCCACTAAGGCTCAAAGTTTGAGGACTGCCGGTAAAGCTGCCGCTGACAGAGAGCGTTCCGCTCCGGCTCCCGGAAGCCATCGGAGAGAATGTAACGCTGACGCTGCAGGTGCCGCCGGCCGCGACCGTGCCGCAGGTGTTGGTTTGTCCGAAGTCGCCGGACGCGCTTGCCCCCGAGATCGTGATAGAGTTCGCACCGGTGTTGGTGACGGTCACAACTTGAACCGCGCTGGACGTTTTCAACGCTTGGCTGGCGAAGGTCAAACTCACCGGCGCCACTGAGACGGTGTTGACGTAGCCGTTTCCGGTGAATGTCACAGTCTGCGGACTGCCGGAGACACTGTCCGTTAAAGTGAGTGTCCCGGTGCGCATGCCCGTGGCGGTAGGAGCAAATGTGATGTTGAAGGTGCAAATGGAACCAGCCGCCAGTGTGGAGGGACAGTTGTTAGTCTGCGAATAGTCGCCCGCGGCCTGAACGTTGCTGATGCTCGAGCCGGCGTTGCCGGTGTTGGCCAGGGTCACGGTTTGTGCCGCGCTGGAGCTTCCCACAAGCGTGGCGGGAAACGCCTGGCTCGCGGGCGTGAGTGAGACAACGGCGAGCGCGCCGTCGCCATTCAGAGTAATAAGGTGGGGCGATCCCGCAGCGTCATCTTGAATCACAATGGATCCGGTGCGAGTCCCCGCCGCAGTAGGGCTAAAGGTCACGGAGAACGTGCAGTTCCCGGCGGCTGGCACGCTGCCGCCGCAGCTGTCCGTCTCGGCAAAGTCTCCGCTGGTGGTGATCGACGAGATCGTCAGCGCTGTGCTGCTCATGTTTCGCAGCAGAACAGTCTGCGCTGTGCTGGTCGAGCCCACGGCCTGCAGAGCGTACTGCAGCAGGCTCGGACTCAAGCTCACGGCTGGTGCTGAACTGGATCCAATCTTGAGCAGGAAAGCGTCGGTTCCCCCTCCCAACCTATTCTGGAACGCTCCCTGCGTAACCGGGAAGTCGGGTGAATCGGTGGTGCCGCCAACGTAGATGTTGCCGCCCGCATCCACTGCGATGCCGGAGGGAAAGTCGTCGGCGCTGGCGCCCAGGAACGTCGCAAACAGCTCTGTGCCTGCTACCGGATCAATCTCTACCAGCAGCAGATCGCTGCCACTCGTGTACGACTCGATGCCGTTGACCGTGCCAAACGAACTGCTCGAGGTCGAGGCCAGCACATACGCATCGTTGTTCGCGTCGAGTGCAATTGCCGCCGGACTGGCATAATTGTTGGGACCTAGAAAAGTCGAGTACAGCAACGTCGCGCCCGTCGGATCGAACTTCGTAACAAAAGCATAGCTGCATGCCCACCCATAGACGCCGGGGTCACAGATGCTGGTGGAAGTGAGAGGAAATGTGCCATCGCTGAGAGCGCTTCCCGTAATGTATGCCGATCCAGGCCCATCGACGGTAATCGCATTGACGTTGGTTAAGATGCCGCTGGAGGCATAGAAATAAGTGGAGTAATCGAGGTTCCCAGAACCGTCGAATTTGCTCACGAATCCGACCCCGCGATTCTGGAGGGTCGAGTC
>Ga0210403_10005851_pt1 | contig 10384 bp, 8 predicted proteins | sample IncBWC19MmetaG_FD_150863 | JGI IMG/M metagenome (GOLD analysis project Ga0210403, IMG submission 150863) | Forest soil microbial communities from Barre Woods Harvard Forest LTER site, Petersham, Massachusetts, United States - Inc-BW-C-19-M | ecosystem: Environmental > Terrestrial > Soil >... | reverse complement strand
AAGACCGGATCAGATCTAGACACTGCTTGACTGATCTGCATAAGCAGAGTCGACTTGCCGATCCCAGGTTGACCGGCTAGCAAAATAACGCTGCCAGGTACAATGCCATCCCCTAGCACTAAGTCAACTTCACTGATACCTGATGTCAACCTAATAAGTGTGTCGCTGCTGGCCATTTTAGAAACAAGTTGTGGCTTGAGTAACCTGCCCCGACTGGTAGCTACTATTGTTGAGCCAACTATCTGAGCGGACTGTTCGATTAGACTATTCCATGCGCCGCAGTTATCGCATCTGCCTGCCCATTTTGTGTAGCCAGTGCCACATTGTTGGCATATGTATTGGGATGTTGGCCTTTTTGGCATTATCTACATTGTAACAGATGGCGAGTTTGGCTTCTGTTACACCTGACCCCCATGCACTTTTTCAGAATCTCTCTTTAACGAGAATCTTCATCTTATGCATGGTATTAGTGGTTGTCAGCTCGTGATTCTGAAAAAGTGCATGGGGGTCAGGTGTAACACTCACATTTTTAAACATCACTCTAGTGAGTCAGGTTTGGGTCAGACATTTAACACTGGTATAATGCTGTAATGGACTCTATTATTATTTTTTGTGCTCAATATCTATATTTGATTATTGGATTCATTGCAGGTATCTACTGGCTTACCCTTCCGAAGAAGCAAAAGCTACGGATGGTTTTATTTGGGATTATCGCTATGGCTACGGCGTTTGCCATGGCTAAGTTCGCAGGCATGTTTTACTTTGATCCGCGCCCTTTTGTAACTCAAAATATTGCACCTTTGTTCCCGCACGTAGCGGATAACGGTTTTCCGTCTGACCACACATTATTAACAGCTACGATTGCGGTCATAATCTATTCGGCGTCTAAAAAGCTAGGGCTAGTACTAATGGCGATGGCAATTATCGTTGGGCTGTCTCGTATCTTAGCGCATGTTCATTCGCCAATTGATATAGTTGGCAGCTTGGCCTTTGCTGTTGCAAGTGGGCTGCTCGCTTATTATTTGACTAATAAACTAATCAGCAAGTTTGCCTAAGATAACTATATGAGCTGGTATCACCCGTCCACATTACTAGATAAGATATTCGAAGCCGGGATCTTAATCAAAGGCATCCATGGTGCTCTTGAGTTTCTTGGGGGGTTAATTCTGTTCTTTGTTAGCCCGGACGTGATACATCAGTTTGTCGTTTGGACTACTCAGAGAGAAGTGCTGGAAGACCCAAATGACAAGATAGCGAATATCTTGCTCGGCTTGACCCATCACTTGAATGGTGGCAATAGAATATTTTTGATTGCCTACCTGTGGGTGCACGCTCTTACGAAGCTGATTGCTGTTATCGGCATACTTAGGAATATATTGTGGGCCTATCCTTTTTCTCTAATCACACTTGGGTTGTTTATGTTGTATCAGATGTATCATATCTATCTTAGGTTTTCAGTAGGTCTGACTTTGATAACACTGTTCGACGTGTTCATTCTGTGGCTGATCTGGCGTGAATACGGCATAGTTAAAGCTAGACCCACAGCTAAAACAGAAGCTAGCTAGCATTATTTTTCAGCTTTTGTGTCAGTCGCAGATGCTTCTGCTGTTGCAGTAGGTTCCTCAGTGTCGCCACCGGCATCATTTGCTGCTGCTAAAGCGCTTGGTTCATAGACGGTTGCCACAATCTGCGAAGAATCACCGGTTGTTGTTACTCCGACTGGCATCTTTAGGTCACCAACTGTTAGATGGTCGCCAGCGATTTTAAGCTTATCGCCTGGAGCTTCAATAAGATCAGGTAGGTCTTTTGGCAATGCTTCTACCTCGACTGTCTCCATGGTCTTGAGTATAACCAAACCTAATTTCTCGGCTGGAGTCTCGCCGCCATGGCTGATAATGATTGGCACTTCAACGGTTACCTTTTCGTTACGGTTAACTACATTGAATGATAAGTGGCGTAGTTCCCGTCGGACAGGGTCAATATCGGCCGATTTTATCATGACTAATCGCCTGGTTTTACCCAGCAACAATTCTATGGGTTGACGTTTGCCGGCAGCTTTGTAAGCCTTTAGTACTTCTGAATGTGGCGCCATTACAGATTGGGAATCTTCACCCTCACCATAGATGACTCCAGGCACGAAGCCCTGTTTTCGTAATGCTTTAACAGCTTTACCCTTTATTTCACGCGCTTCAACTGTTAGCTCTATTTGTTCACCCATGTGTTCCCTTCGGTAGTATGTATGTATTATAACAGAAGTTTGTCATATAGCAGCCTGCCCTGCCAGAGCTCAAATCTTGAACGCAATTACGCAATTGGATACCGGTTAAATGGGTCAGCATGCTAAAATGGTCGTATGTTATTCGGAGTCAGTCTAGCCAGTTTTATAAGCACTATAGGTGTGCTAGGTCTAATGGGTGTGATTTTTGCCGAATCGGGTCTACTCCTGGGTTTCTTTCTGCCAGGCGATACTCTGTTATTCGCAGCCGGGCTACTAGCCACTAAAATTTCGCTCGGCGTTAACGTGCATGTACTTATCATCTTATTGTTCTTGTCTGCAGTTTTGGGTGATAGTGTTGGATACGCTTTTGGGCGCCAGATTGGGCCACGCATCTTCAAGCGCAAAGACTCTATATTGTTTCAGCAAGATAATCTTCGCCGAGCAGAGGCATTTTATGAACGCTACGGGCCCTTAACTATACTTCTGGCTAGATTTATGCCTGTTGTACGAACCTTTGCGCCAGTAGTGGCTGGCGTCGGCAAGATGCGCTATAGAACCTTTGTTTTATTTAACCTTTGTGGCGGCCTCCTATGGACAGCGAGTATTACTTATATAGGTTACTTTGCTGGTGGCTTTTTTGAAGCCCACGGCCTCAAGATAGATAACATACTGTTACCGATTATAGCGCTGGTCATTCTCTTGACCCTGGTCTCGCCTCTATACCACATCTTACAATCGCCCAAAGCACGGGCTGCTTTGCTTAAACGTATGGGGTTCAAGAACCCAAGATAAACCACTTAGTGTGTAGGGCGCTATTTAGCGAATATAGATTGCGCAAAGAAGAAGTGCGTGCGCGAGCGGCTGAACGATTGGCTTCTTCTGCCAATCTTCTGATTATTCGGTCAAAATGGAGACTCTAGCATGGGAGACTTTTTGAGATATATGTTCGTGCCGGACTACCGACAACTAGCTAATGCTCGTTAGATGGTGGTGTAACAGGAGGCAAGACAGGCGTCTGCGGGGTAGGAGACGGAGTTGGGCTAGGGGTGGATGGTGCAGAAGTGATAGTCACGGTTTTTGTAGCAGTAGCGTCATACCAGCCTTGATCAGTAGCAACCACGCTGATCACCTTACTCCCAGAGCTAGTAAAGGTGTAATCTGTGCTATAGTTGCCTGCTGCGCTAATGGCTTGAGAAGAAACGGCAACGCCATCGACTTTGATATCTACTGATTGTAACGGGAATGTACCTTGATTAACTGTAGCAGTAATATGGTAAGTATTAGGATTTCCGCCAGCTTGTTGGGCCGTCAGAGAGACAAAAGGTCTGGCATCTGCACAATGATGGATGTCGTCATCAGCATTAGGGTCAAAGCCATCCGTTGATGCATAATTTATCTTGTTTGTTATAGGGTCCTGAAAACCTTGTATTGTAACCTCTTGTTTTGCACCATCAGGTGTACAATTAGTTGCCTTCTTTTTGGAGACTTTATCAAATGTCATCTTGACCCCATCAGCGGCTTTAGGCTTAGTGTACCAAGATGGGAACAGATCGTTACGGCCATTCACGTTTATAGTCTGGATACCAGTGGGTTTAGTAAACCAGTCGTCAGCTTTCCAGCTACCGTCTTTTTGGAATATGTCAAAATGAGCATGGCGCATAAAGTAATCGATCACGGTGCCCGTGGCAGGCGTAAATACGCCTTGCAGACTATGACCATCGTGGCGACCTACCCACACTCCTGCAGCTATGCGTGGGCTGTAGCTCATCATCCAGTGGTCTTTGGAATGGCCATTACCATCATCAGTTGTACCAGTCTTGGTGGAGGTCTTTATATAAGGTATAGACATACCTAGCGCTCCATGACCAAATACCCTAGCCCTGGCCCCATCGTCATTTAAAATATCGCTTATAATGTATGGGATCTGAGGATCAATCACTCGTTTAGACTGATCTTTCCATTGTTTTAAAGTCTGATCCTGAGAATTCTTGACTTCTAGCACATATGATTCTGGTTGATAAATACCACCACGCGCTAAGGTAGCATAGGCGTTTACATGCTCAGATTGCAAAACGGTACAGTTTCCGCCAATTGATGCAGACAAATTAACTTCTTCTTTATCACCAGTACAATATGATAGGTCGCCCATATCGTGGGCCAGTTTAACTATATTATCGATACCGGCAATATATGCCGCTTGGGCAGCCGGGGTGTTGCGAGAGTTAGACAAGGCATCGCGAATCGATATTGCACCAAAGAACTTACCATCAAAGTTTTGCAATGTACATTTACCTACAAAACCAGCACACCAAATGTTATCGACGTTTTTATCTTCAATTACTGATCCAGCGCCGTAATTCTGACCTGGCCTTTGAGTAAATAACTGGCTATAATCAAATACCTTAAAACTGGAACCCGGGCTCAATCTAGAAGTTGCGGCATTTCGTTGGCCATAATTCTTATCATTAAAATCGTAACTACCAACCATGCTTAGGATCTGACCAGTTGGCACGTCGACAGCCGTAAAGGCTATATTGTCACTACCGTCAAAACTAAGTGGGGTTTTTTTAACTGATAAATCTACCGCCTGCTCGGCAATTTTCTGCAAGCGATAATCAAGCGTGGTCTTAATTGTTAGGCCGCCACCTCGCACGACCTTCTGTCCAAATTCTTGTTCTAATTGGCTACGAACTTCAAGCACAAAATGTGGAGCTTTAATGTCTTCATTACCAGCAATCTCTGGCTTAATAGTATCTAGAATGGCTACTTTTTTAGCATTGGCTGCTTCTTGCTTGGTTATATAACCCTGGTCAGCCATGTAATCTAATACAGTATGCTGGCGTTCAATTAAGGCTTTATTGCCATCGAGATTGTACGGGTTAAACAAAGACGGGTTCTGGGGTATGCTGGCTAGCAGTGCCGCTTCTGGCAGACTTAAGTCTTTGGCAGATTTTCCGAAGTATGTTTGAGCAGCTGATTCAACGCCATCACGCCTACCGCCATATGGTACCTCGTTAAGGTATAAAGTAAGAATTTGATCTTTGTTGTACATTCTTTCTACTTCGATAGCTAAGATTGCCTCCTTAACTTTGCGTGATAGAGTGCGATCCTTGAGGCTACTAGAAAAAAAGACATTCTTTACGAGCTGCTGGGTAAGTGTTGAACCGCCACCGTGCGATCCACCAAAGAAGGATGCTCTTAATAAACCGTTTATACTAACGCCCGCATGATTATAAAAGTCTTTATCTTCGATAGCGACAGTGGCATGCTTCATGTTGTCAGAGATATTCTTAGATTCTACGACTAGTTTAAAATCACCATCACCTCGGTCTTCCCATAGCAGAACACCGTTACGGTCGTAATATTTACTAACAGTAGTTTGCACCCGCTTGCTGAGCTCGCTAGGGCGTATTAGGTCTAACTGATGTCGATAATATGCGAATAAGGCAGATACCAAAATAACCAACAGTAATAAACCGACCCCTGCAAATTTCAGCATCATCATTAAGCCTTCGCGGCTAAACCAATAATGAATAATTCGCTTAGGTTTGAGACGATAGAATAGTCGCTTTAAAGGTTGTTTGGGCAGGCTAGACAGATATTCAGCATGCTTTCGAGCGTAAGAGTCAATACGCGATCGCCTCTTGGCAACAAGATTAGTATACAGATTTACTCTGCCCGCCCCACGCCGTCTACTTGTTTTGCTCATGTGATGGCTACTCCTTAACCATTCGCGAACTAGTTTGCCTTATTATACACCAGTTTCTAATTCATGTACGCACGTGCTTAAATAAAAGCATGAGTATTGTTTGCTCCAGAAGTGTGGTATCCAAAGTCTTTATAGTCTTTGCCTTTATACTTCTCGGCTATTCGCTCTTGCCAGTCAAGCCGGGACATGCCTCTTGTGGTAGTCTATCAGTTACCAACACCAATGACTCTGGGTTGGGCTCATTGCGACAGGCTATTACAACTGCTAACAGTGCTTCGGGCCAGAACACAATTTGTTTCGCGATACCTGGCAGTGGTGTGCAGACAATAGCGCTTAGCTCTGCATTGCCAGCTATAACCAACCCGGCCATAATTGATGGCAGCAGCCAGCCTGGCTATAATGGCGCACCGCTCATAGAACTGAATGGCACAAATGTGACCAATCAGCCCGGTATTTGGATAACCGCTGGTAACTCAACAGTTAGGGGTCTAATTATTAATCGGTTTGGTCTAAACGGATTAATAATTACTAACACCGGTAATAATATAATTGCTGGCAATTATATTGGCACAGATAGCACGGGCACTGGCGCAGCGCCTAATGGCACGGATGGTATCGGTATTTTAAACTCCGCTAATAATACCGTTGGCGGGACAACTGTTGCGGATCGCAATGTAGTTTCAGGGAATACTGGCAATGGTATCGGAATTACTGGCAGCGCAGCAAGCGGTAACGTTATATCTGGCAACATAGTTGGTGCAAACTCTAGCGGTACGGGTAGTATACCCAATCATGGTGATGGAATTCTTATAAACCAATCACCAAATAATACTGTCGGTGGCACTACTGGCACAACACCAGGTGGGGCTTGTACCGGTGCCTGCAATCTTGTATCTGGTAACCGAGTAAACGGCATTGGAATTTGGATGCCATCAGGTACGGGCAATACTGTGCAGGGTAACATGGTTGGCCTAACACTGTCTGGTGCTTCTGGTCTTGCCAATGGCGATATCGGCGTTGAGGTCAACGAAACCTCGGGCAACATAGTTGGCGGCACAACACCTGGCGCCCGCAATGTGCTGTCTGGCAATAACGGTGCGGGAGTGTTTATTACCGGTGGCAACGCTCATGACAACATTGTTCAAGGTAATTATATTGGTACCAATAGTGCGGGTAATGGAGGCATCGGTAACCACAAAATGGGGCTAGGTATTGGCTATTCCCCAGGTATACAGCCAGCTCATAACAATTTTATCGGTAGCGCAACCGGTGCCACACCCGGAGGCGCCTGTACAGGTGGTTGTAACCTTATATCTGGCAATGTGCAGAACGGTGTATTAATGAGTGGCTCAGGCACAGGCGGCGGCAATACTTTTTACAATAATTTTATTGGTACTAGCGCCGACGGCGTTAGCTCTATCGGTAACGGGCTAGACGGCATCGGTATCATCGAATCAGCCAACAACTTGATAGGCGGAACCAACCCCGGCTTGCGTAACGTCATCGCAGCTAACGGCAATAATGGTTTGATTATTGTTGGTGGTACCTCGAATGGCAATCGTTTTGTTGGTAACAATATTGGCCTTAATACAGCAGGCAATAACCTGGGCAACATAGGGGCTGGGGTTTTATTGGCTAGTGGAGTCGATACTGCAATACTCAGTAATAACATTAACTCCAATGGCAACCTCGGCATTAATTTGATCAATGGCGCAAACCGATCGCCAAAGTTTCCAATGGTTTACGCAGCTAAGACCGTCAATAACCGCACAACAATTGGCGGCACCATCAACAGCTTGCCGAGCACCTCCTATACCTTAGAATTTTTTGCCAGCGATGGCTGTAATGCTGGTGTGCCACTCAATTTTGGTCAAGGCCAAAACTTTTTGGGCAGTACGGTATTAACCACTGATCAGTTTGGCAACAGCGTGTTTACTTTTCAGCCGACCAATCCAGTTGCTGGTAATCGATACATTACCGCTACAGCTACCAAGCAGACAAATGGCCTGCCGACTGAGACTTCTGCGTTCTCGCAATGCTTACTAGTAAATACAGCCAAGCCAGGGCTCACAAATGGTGCTGGTACGTGGTTCTTAAAATATGATCTGACCCCCGGAGCAGCCGATAAGACCTTTGGCTATGGCTTTCCATCGACATTACTTATGTGTGCTTGGGATCCGAACCAAAAGGGCGTCAAACTGCCGGTGGTTGTTTCTGGTAGCAATTGGTTTGAGCGAGCCAGCTATACGACTGGAACGGCTGACAACCAGTTTGTGTACGGCCCTGTTAACGGCACGCCTGTATGTGGTGACTGGACTGGGAGCGGCATTGACAGCCCTGGCGTGGTGGGACCTGATAGCACCTGGTATCTACGCAATTCTAATAGTACTGGCGCGGCTGATATTAGCTTTCAATGGGGGCCATATGGCGGTATACCAGCACCAGGTAAATGGACAGGTAATGGAGTGTCCACCCCTGGCATGTACTTGCCCTGGAGCGATCAATTTATAGCCCGTAACTCTAATAATGGCGGCCCAGCCGATAATGTATATTCGATATCTGGGTCAGGGCTTATCAAACAAGCTCCCGGTGGCAATATCGTAGTCGGTGATTGGACGGGTGAAGGGCGAGATAAAATCGGTTGGGTTGGTACAGACAATGTCTGGCGCATGGGTGGTAATGCTGGAGGCAACGTTATCGGAAGTTTTCAGTTCGGCTTCCCTGGAGCGCAACCCCTAACGTGGTGAATATGAACCTAAAACAATCTAGGCCACCACAATAGTCGTCTACCACTTCTTTTGTTGTGGCCAGGGTGATCATCATCGTGTTTATCAATTCGATCAAGAATTTGACTTATAACTTCACCGACACTGGCAAAGCCACCATGCATCTCGCTCCTAACTTCCGCAATTTCATAACGAAGATCTTCGATATCATCTTTTGTAGCAACATTAGCTATTTGCTGAGAAATTGTAGCTGTAATGAACTGTTTTAGGTCTTGTAAGTTTTCGCCACTCATGACCGTAGCTTAACATTGTTATCTCACGCTTACAATAAGCATTCGAAAATTGAGGTAATTATGTCAATAGGCCGTAATTAGCTATAATATACTCAACAAAAACTTGGAGTAAGTTATGACCCTATCTGAAGAATTAAGTTGGCGTGGATTTGTAAATCAAACTACATTTGGCGACATAAAAGCACTAGATAAACCCCTGACGTTCTATTGGGGAGTTGATCCGAGCTCAGATTCTATGACTATTGGTAACTTGGCCTTGGCCATGATGGTCCGCCACTTTATAGATCACGGCCACAAAGCTATCCTATTAGTAGGCGGCGCTACGGGAATGATTGGAGACCCTGACGGCAAAAACGAGGAACGTGATCTTAAATCGCTTGAAGAAATTCAAAAGAACAAAGACGGCATTGCAGCTCAATACCGTAGAATTTTTGCTGGCCAAGACTTTGAGATCGTAGATAATTACGATTGGTTTAAAGGCCTTGGCTATTTAGATTTTTTAAGAGAAGTAGGCAAACATTTCTCGATGACCCAACTTTTAGATCGTGAATTCGTACAATCTCGTATTGGTAAAGATGGCAAAGGTATTAGCTATGCAGAGTTTAGCTATTCGCTTATACAAGGTTACGACTTCTTACATTTGTTTCGCAAAAAGGGCGCAACTCTGCAAGTTGCCGGCGCTGACCAGTGGGGTAATAGTATCGCAGGTGTAGAACTGATCAGGAAACTAGAAGGCAAGACCGCTCATATATGGACTGGCCCGTTAGTCATAAATACTTCGACTGGCATGAAGTTTGGTAAAACTGAAGGCGGTGCGGTTTGGATTGATCCTAATAAAACATCCGTCTTTGATTTTTATCAGTTTTGGCTAAACGTAGATGACGCCGGTGCTCCGCAATATCTTAAGTTCTATACCCTACTGTCACAAGAAGAGATTAAACATTTAGAACAAGAAACAAAACAAAGTCCTAAAAACCGCGCGGCGCAAAAAAAACTAGCCTACGAAGTAACTAAGATCGTACATGGCAAAGCACAGGCTGACGCTGCCAAACAGGCTACTGAGCAACTTAATGGCGCGGATACAGCTATTAACAATGACATGATACCGATTCTTAGCGTTGGTCAATCGGATGAGCTGAATATAATCAAAGTGCTTGTGGACGCTAAACTCGCAACTGGTCAGTCAGATGCCAAGCGTCTTGTTTCTCAAGGTGGTGTGCGTTTTAAGGATCTAAAAATCACCGACCAGTTCGAACCGATTAGGGGCGAAGGACTGTTACAGGTTGGTAAACGGCGATTCTTGAGAATTCAGCGCAAGTCGGATTAGGGTCTTTAGCGGGAGGGCTGGTTTACTTTAGCCGAAAATCTATTGATTGCTTCGATAACTGGCAAGCTTTCTTGACCCAGTGCAGTAAGCTCGTATCTTACCTCTGTCCTT
>Ga0210403_10005848_pt1 | contig 10391 bp, 7 predicted proteins | sample IncBWC19MmetaG_FD_150863 | JGI IMG/M metagenome (GOLD analysis project Ga0210403, IMG submission 150863) | Forest soil microbial communities from Barre Woods Harvard Forest LTER site, Petersham, Massachusetts, United States - Inc-BW-C-19-M | ecosystem: Environmental > Terrestrial > Soil >... | reverse complement strand
CCTGCTGCGCGTGATGGAAGAAGCAGGGCTTATTATTGGCGTGGTGCAGCTTTGCGCAGTAGGGACCAACGCCGCCGCGAGCTCGCAGAAAAACCTCAGCCGCGCAGAACATGCCCAACGTTGGCGCTATGAAATAAATCCAAATCGTGTGCCAGTAGCCGGCGCGAAGTGCTGAACCGAACGTTCGTGCGGGGTTCATACTCATCCCCGATAGCGGTGTTTCCAACACTATATATATCGCGTAAAGCGCGCCGACAAAATAGGGTGTGTATTGTGCCAGTCTCTTATCATTGGTCACGAACAGGATCGTGATCATCAAGACGAAAGAGATTGCCAATTCCCCGATGAATGCAGCAGCGTTGCCATACACCCCGGGCACTGTGACGGCGTACCGTACCGCGCTATCCCCCGGCGCTCCTCGCAGCACATATGCGGCGATCGCAACGCCGCAAATCGCTCCAGAAAATTGTGCTGTGGCGTAGAAGAACGCGTCCCAGAAGTCCACTTTGCCCAACCGGTAAAAGGTGAAGGTTATTGCAGGATTGAAGTGACCTCCAGATTGCTTTCCCCAGGGCGTCAAGACGATCCCAATCACCGTGCTTCCCATTGCCAATCCATAAAGCGCCCGGCGAGCCAGGCTACTATCGATAAAGTGCCGGACCGGCGAACCAGGATGCTGCAATAAGGTTGCGAATGCGCAGGCAAAAAACAGATACAGACCCAACTCGCCCGCTTCCATCAAATACTCGGGCCAGTGGAGACGTAAGCTAGTAGGTGCGTTAACTGCGTTATACCAGGGCAGCATCTTTCGCAAGCGCCGCATGTCCACGCCAGTGGTGGTTCCGCTCTTTCCTATTTCGTCCACTGCTCATTTGATTCGGGATCGGCATATTTGTTAGAAGCTAACAATTTTGCCGTCGCCTCAACCTCCGTCCTCCGTTCGTTTCTGGAGAGAAGGGGAGCAGAGCCGATATGACGTGCTCTCTTCGAGTGCAGAAATTCAAGTGAAAGCCGGAATCGCGACGCTTATCGACAAACTGATTGAAACTGGCGGAGTGGCAGGTAGAGGGAACGCGCCATGAGAGGGCTTCACCAGGTAGCCTAGCGCCAATCCCTCGCAGACAACCCTAGCCCAAATCATTAGACCGCGCGACCGTTACTCGAATTGTCTTCGGAATTCCGCGAGCTGCTGTTTCAAGTTGGCAACTTCGTTCTGAAGGGCCGAAAGCTCATTCTCCAGACGCGCGATACGCTCGCCATCGCCGGTGCTGTGGCTGACGTCTGCTTCGGGTGTGGCCTCCGGCGATTGGATCTGCACATCGCCCGATAACAGGTGGGCATAGCGCGACTCCTTGGTACCGGGCTGGCGGGGGAGCATCTTCACTAAGGGCGGCTCGCGCTGCGCCAGGCGTTGCAGTGTCGATTGCACCTGGCCCAGGTCGTCGAACGGGTGCATGCGATCGGCCCGGCTGCGGAGCTCGCCGGGCGTCTGCGGGCCTCGTAAGAGCAACTCACAGAGGATCGCGATCTCGCGGCGATCGAAATTGAAAGCCTCCTGGAGTCGGTGCTCGAACTTGGTCACCCGGTTGTCCATGCCATCTGCGCGACCCGCCAGGCCTTCTTTGTCCAGACTCCGCAGCGCCTGACTAACGGCATGTTCGTTCAAGTTCATCACAGGATCGCGGTTAGATTTCTGATTGCAGGCATTGAGCAGGGCGTTTAGCGAGAGGGGATAGTAGTCCGGAGTGGTCAGCTCTTTTTCCACAAGTGAGCCCAGGACCCTGGTTTCAATTTCGCTGAGGATCTTCACAGAACAAAATCATACTGTACTTCGTGCTTGCGAAGTGTTTCTAAGACGATGCAGTTTCGCGGAATTTCCGCAGCCCACGCTGTATAAGCGCCGCTGGATCGGGTCGCGACGATACTCGGGCACACCAACTCCAAGATTAAGGAGAGGATAGGTCCGGACTAAGTCGTCTTATCAGGGAATATAAGGTGAAGGGTGGCGGCATCAACGGAAATTGTGCGCTGGGAAGTGGAAGGATCGCCTCGCTGTTTTTGGTTTGGGTCTCTACTCAACCCGAAGCAGACCCGCCTTCGCGCATTCGTCTGCAACCGTTAGGTACCGCTGCACGCTGTCTTTGCCGATGACGTAGGGATTTGGATCGCCCGGTTTGCGTTTTTCCAATGCGGGGAGCTTCTTCTTCGATCCATCATAATTTGTATGATTCGAGATAATCGCGTCGGCCCCTGCATCGGCCACAATCTTGCGGAAACGCTCAGCGGACTTGCCGTAGGTTTCGAACCAGAATCGGTCCGGTCTCTCAGGAGTGATGTAGCCGCGGCGATTCGCGATCCAGTTGAATGCCGTGCCGCCCCACTCTGCCACGAGGTGAGGCTTGCCCCCGTCTTTCACCGGGATGAGTGTCGAAATCGTTCCGAGTGTATGACCCGGCGTGAGGTAGAGCGTAAGTGTAGTGTCACCCAGCGTGAGCCGCTGGCCATCGCTTGCCACCAGGTCCCGTTTCGGTTTGGGCCATGCGCCATTATCGCGATCGAGCAGATCCCAATCGACAGCAGAAAGAATCACGCGCGTTCCAAAATGATCCTGGAGATATTTCGCGCCGCCCGCATGATCGATATGGCCATGGCTTACGATGGCGTACTTGATTTCTCGCGGATCGAATCCGAGTTTGGTTAAGCCGCCGACGATCTCGTCTTCCACTGAGTAATCCCAGATCGTGTCTATGATGATGATCCCTTGCGATGTCGTAACGGCCCAGGCGGAATATTCGGTCTGGCCGACAAAGTAGAGGTTATCGAAGACCTTCACTGGCTCGGCGTGCCATTGGGAGCGGTCAGGAGGCCCTGACGGCGGCGCAGGTGCCCGGTTTTGCTGAGTAGCCGGAGCGGGTTCGGCGCAGAGGCTATTGAAAAGGAAGACGTGCTCTTGGCCAGCGGCGGCTTTCGCGGCTGCTACGTGGGTCTCTACTGTATCAGCCCTCGATTGTGCGATCATCTTCATGCCGCCGATGACCAGCGTCAGTGCTGCTAATAGACCGATTGCTGATGGTTTCATCTCCAACTTCCTCCATATCTGATTTCCGGACGAGGGCCCCAACTCTGCGCCGCTACTGACCGATCGCCCTCCAGTTCTTGGCTAGGTGATCGGCGGTGCGCCACGCGAGCGCTTGGACCGTCAGCGTAGGATTGCGAGCGCCGCTCGTCCCCATCACCGATCCTCCGAGAATGCCCAGGTTCGGGGTCTCGTGGGAGAAACCCCATCGGTCAACGACGTTGGTTTCGGGACTATCCCCCATTCGCGTACCGCCGTAGCCATGAGTGGTTGGTCCCATCGCGCCAATCGGGTTCCTAATTGTCGCGATAGCGCCAGCCGCTTTGTACCATTGCTCCATCTTGGCTTGGATGAAGGCGGCAAGCTTGCGCTCATTGTCTCTATAGTCGGCGGTGATCCGGCAGACTGGAAAGCCTAAAGGGTCTTTCACCATCGGATCGAGGTCAAGATAGTTGTCTTCGTAGGGTAGCGTCGTCTTTTGGAGGTACGACGTGTTCGAGCGATCAGCGTTTTCTTTGACGAACGCTTTCCATGCGGAACCCCACGCCGGAGTCCTGCCGAACGTGGGCATGCTAGCAGCCGCAATCGGACGCCGGTCGGAATAGGCCCACAGATTCCCTCCGCCGATGAAATCGAGTCCTGCGTGGTCGAAGTTGTCATCTGCCCAGTTGTCGACCGCGACGCCCTGGGCCGGCAGGCCGTACCAGTTATTCAAGTTCCACGGGAAAAGCGCGGTTACGCTCGCGGTCTGGTTGTGGCTGAAGTAGTGCTTCCCCACCTGGCCATGGTTGTTCGACAGCCCGTTCGGATAGGGCTTCGATTTCGAGAGCAGCAGCAGCCGGACATTTTCGTAGACGTAACTCGCAATGAGCACGACCTTGGCCGGCTGCAGGTACTCGGTGCCGTCAACCAGATAATTCACACCGTTCACACGGCCTCGGTTATCGACTTCGAGCGTAGTCACGTGCGCGCGCGTAACAACTTTGAGGCGGCCTGTTGCCTCTGCCTTAGGGATCGTGGTGACCGCGGTCGAACTCTTTGCATCCACGTGGCAGCCACCGCGATTGCAAAAGCCGTGGTACATGCAACCCGAACGATTTTGGTACGACTGTGAATTGATCGCGGCTGGTCCGGGGAACGGATGCCAGGCCAGCGTTCGGGCGGCTGCGGCCATCAGATCGATGAACCCGGTGCTGCGCAGTGGGGGCATCGGATACTCTCTCTGGCGGCGGCCCTCAAAGATGTTTCCCTGCGCGTCGATCTTGCCGTTGATGTTCCCGGCTTTACCAGACACACCGATCTCGTATTCAACCTTGTCGTAATAGGGTTCGAGTTCTTCCAAACCGAAGGGCCAGTCTTCCACCGTCGAACCTATGGGGATTCGACCGGCTCCGTAGCGGCGCTTCGTTTCACTAACGACTTTGAAATCCCACGGATTGAGGCGCCAGCTCTGTCCCCAGTAATGAAGCGTCGTTCCGCCGACTGCATTCATCATGGGGTGAATCGTCGGCCGCGGCGAGTAGGGAGCGGACGCGTTTGGCCGATGGGTTGGAACCTCGTGATTCGCTTTTTGCACCGCCTGAGGCCAGCCTCGGAAGTTGTTCCGCAGTTCGTCGGGCGCGAAGTCGCGCTTAGTGAGCCTGGTGCCTGCTTCGAGACCAATCACTTCGAGCCCGGCCTGGGCTAACGGCAGAGCCGCCACGCCACCGGCGGCGCCAAGACCGACGATTACGACGTCGGTGTCCTTGAGTCTAGTCGCCATCAGGTTGGTTACCTCGCCAACTCACGCGGGCGGAAGTCTTCGTGAACATTTCGTAGTCGTACGCCGACTTATGATTGGGAGCGAGTTCAATGCCTATGCGCTGCTGATCCGGGGAGACTACGGTGCGAACGCCTGGGTAGCCCAGCAGATCCCATCCTACAAAGTTCGCGTTGCCGCCGTAATAGGGGTCGCAGAACATGCCTTCCAGTGTGTGCTCGCGCACCAAATTGAAGAACGTTGCGGAGCTTGGAGTGAAACCTGTCGCCGTGTTGTTCTCCATGTCGGTCAGCACCGCGTCCTGATCCTCCGGAGACGATTTGACGAATGACGCTCCTTTTGTGCTGCGGGCGTATTGGTCGACAGCGGCGAGACCCGCGGCATACACGGGGTGTGAGGACGACAGCGCGCCGCCCAGCGCGCGGTCGATATAGTGGGCAGCCCGCGCCTCAGTGGCGCCGGGGCCGTTGACGTCCGTAGGAATAAGGCGGGCGACAAGGGCCTCAAGCGTGTCCATTTCGGTCGCGCTCAAGGTCTCCGGCGGCTCTTTCGCCTGCAAGGCGGCTTGTGCCGTGGCGTTGCCAGTCTGGCTGTCTGATGGCACGACTTCGGCAGATGCCAGAGCTCCTGCTGAAGTCGCAGCCATCGCCGCGCTTGCCAGGCTCGCCCGAAGCAAATCCCGTCGCGAGAAGAAGTGCTTGCTCACGAAATTCCTCCATACGATTTGAACCCGAAGCTCTAGCGGCGGATTGTAACGCAGCCGATGGCGATCCGCTGAAGGACATCACGGCCGTGCGGCGGGTGGTGTTCGTCATGAAAGGCGGCAAAGTGTTCGAAAACCTGGCGCGGGGATCGAAAACACCGAAGGCGACCAGGTGAGCTTCCGGGATGCCAAATGAGAAGGTATTTCTCGCACCAAATGATGCATCCTCAAGTGCGAACGAGGATCTTATCGAATCAGAACCCGCGTCTCGCCAGACCTTTCACGCGTATATAGTCAACGCTATTTTTAGGCGGACCAACAGTCTACCAAGCGTAACAGTTTAGTACCCGACTGCTTAGTACCCGACTGCCTGGCCGTCCTCCCGAAAATTCGAGCCAGCCCGATAAACGCCAGCGATCGGGTCCGTACAATGAAGATCCGTCGGCGCGCATCCCGGCGAGGCGGCCGCATCAGGCGTGAACATAATCCCCTCGAACCCTCCCACCGGTGAGCCGTTGGATGATGAGGTTTTGTGACCCATGCCGATCAATTGCGGACCAACCAGCTTGAACAGTTGCGACTCCAGCTCCAGCCTGTTGCTCACCTGGTTGTGATGAAACCGGGCCATATCGCCGGCCGCCTGGACATTCGCGCCGAGGTCGAGGATATTCACCAGCACCTGCATGTTCCCTTGGCCCTGCTGGTCGCCGCCATGTTGGCCGGTCACGAGTAAAGGTCTGCCATTCTGCATGACGAAAACAGCCGACAGGGTGTTGTATGGGCGCTTTCGCGGCGCAATGACATTCGGACTCTTCGGATCGAGAGTGAATAAGCCGCCTCGGTTATGTAGGATAAATCCGTAGCCCGGCACCGTTATACCTGACCCCCACCCGGCGAAGTTACTGTTGATCCACGACACCATATTTCCCCAACGATCCGCGGTCGCCAGGTAGATTGTGTCGCCACTGTCGCTTGCCTCCGATCCGGGCAATCCAGTGCTGGACGCTCGCTTAGGGTCAACCTTCCCGCATAGCGACGCTGCGTGCGGTTTCGAAGTCAGCGTGTCGAGCGGCACCGACACGGCGTTCGGGTCAGCGTTGTGTTCGTACAAGTCGGCGTAGACCACCTTCTTGGTCTCGACTAACGCGTGCCAAAAAAGAGGACTCGCTGGTCCAAGAGTGGCGAGAGTCTGTCCCGGATACCAGATCGGCACGCACTGTTCCAGCACATTCATCGCTTCCACGATCCCCCAGGCCTGTGAAGGCGCCCTTGTCCCATAAACGGTGAACTGATCGTGGTACGTCGTGGAAGCGGGAGTCACCCACTCGCCTTTGTAGTTCGCTAGATCCTCAAGCGTCAGCGTGCCGCCAAGTGCGTTGGATTTGGCGATAATGGCCTGAGCCACCTCGCCCTTGTAAAACACGTCACGACCCTGCTGTTGGATGAGCCTCAATGTTTTCGCCAAATCAAGATTCTTGAAAATGGTGCCCACCGCAGGAGGAATTGCGTTGATGTAAAACGTCTTCACGGAGTCCGGATCCACCTGCGTGCAACACCCTACGAGCGGAAGCGCATTCTTCATGCGCCAGCTGCTTTGGATTTCCTCGGTCACCGGAAAGCCCTGTTCTGCATAGTCGATGGCCGGTTGCAAAACTTCTTTGAATGTTTTTGTGCCAAACCGCGTGAGGACTTCTTGCCAGCCCCAAAGCGATCCTGGGACGGTCACCGTGAGGATTCCGCCTGACGGCATGCCGGAACCGGGTCCGAAGTTGGACGGATGAACTTTATAGCCGAGCGAGTTCATGCGAGCGAGAGTCAAACCGCTGGGCGCGATTCCGCTGGCGTTGAGCTGATAGACCTTTTTCTCTTTTGCGATATAGATGATGGCGAACAAGTCGCCGCCGATACCTGTGTTCGCCGGATAGACCACATTGAGCGCTGCTGCCGTCGCCACCGCGGCGTCAATAGCGTTGCCTCCCTGTTGCAGCATCCGCAGACCCGCCTGCGCAGCCAGCGGCTGCACGGTACTGACGATGCCGTTGCGCGCCATGACTTCTGATCGGGTCTGCTGCAGCCAGCCCTCCATACGATCGCCTCGAACCGCCTGGCATGCGGGTGCTGCCGGCGTTGCCGTGCATATTTGCACGGATGACGACTGCGCAAGGGCGAAACTCGAGCTCAGGACCAGCACGCCAAACAAAAAGTAGGAGAATCTGTTCCACCAACGGTTCATGTGGCTATCCTCCACACATAGTCTTGGAATAAAGAGGTTGTGTCGCGATTCGTTATCTATCCTAGTTCCGAGGACAGTGACAAAGAGTTCTTTAAATGCTTCGGCCAACTCCTCCGACTGTTACTGTTAAGGACCAGTTAAGTCGCGCGGCAATGAAACGCCGCCGCCAACCAGAAGGCGGACGAACCGGCCCGAAACATAAAGTCTCACCCCGCGACTTAGCTCTTCTTCGATACTTCCTTGTAGATCACTTCGGTCAACGTAGCCGCGGGCGGCGCGCCATTCGGATTTGGCGGTGGCGCCGCCGTGGGCTCGCCCAGCGAAGTCTTGATTTCGTCGAGCGATTTGCCTTGCGCACTCATGGTCTTGATCATGTTGTACTTGTCTTCTATAAACGCGAGCTTTTTCTGCACGTCGGCCTTGGTCATCATCTCGCCATGGCCGGTTAGATAGGTATCTGCGTTGAGGCCCACCATGCCTTTGGCATTTTCGATCCATCCGGCGGCCGAGCCATTCTTTTCCAGGTGAATCAGCGTATCCGGGCGGTTTGTCACCAGCAGGTCTCCGCCAAAGACGATTTTCTCGTCGGGCAGATACACGATCGTATCGCCGCTGGTGTGCCCATTCGCCCAGTGGTAGAGGCGAATATGCACGCCGTCAGCGGTCAGCTTTTCCGTCTTGGCGTAGGTCTTGGTGGGCAGGCGATCCTGCGGTGCGGGATTGCGGCTGCCGGCAGAAGCCTCCATCTCCTTCTTGCAGTTTTCCTGCGCGATGATGGTTAAGCCCGCAGGGAACGCGGCCAGCCCGTTCACGTGGTCGCCGTCGCTATGGGTGATGATCACCGTATTCACCATCTTCGGAGTGACTTTGGCGATCTCGGCGATCACTCCCTTTTCCGAATCCACGGTGGTCTTCGTATCCACAAGCACGACGCCCGTGGTGCCGACGATGAATCCATCATTCGAACCCACGCCGCCCTGGACCCAGTAAACGTTGTCCTTCACCTTCGTCACTTTGAGCGGCTGAGGCTGCTGTTGCGCCCTCGCCAGCGCGCCAAACGAGATAAGCGCCACAACAATCGCTAACACGACAACCAGTTTCCTCATAATATTCATACTTCCTTCCTCCTGTTTCCTTCCTCGCGCAAAACCCTATGCTTGTCGCGCTCCACTGTCAACCTCAGGTGCCGCCGACTCCGCACTAGTCGACGGGCTTCAGAGAGGAAAAAAGGAATCGGGCCGGAGAGCTCGGTAGGAGAAAAACTGAGTTACCATCTAGGTAGCTGGAAGGCCAAAGTGAAAATTTCGGCTAAAACCTGCTCCTTTTTCAATTGTCTTCAGCAGAAGGAGGCTGTCTATGCCCAAATATGAGTTTCGAGTCAATGGGCGCATGGTATCGGTTGACTCTTGGGACCCCGGTCAACCGCTCCTCTACATCTTGCGAAATACGCTCGGTCTGCACGCAGCGAAATTCGGCTGCGGTTTGGCCCAATGTGGTGCCTGTACGGTGCTGCTTGACGGCAGGCCGGTGCGCTCCTGCGTGACACCGGTGCAGCAAGTCATGGGCCATGCGGTCACGACGCTCGAAGGTCTCGGGACGCCGGAGAAGCCCGACCGGGTCCAAGCAGCCTTCATCGCCGAACAAGCTGCGCAGTGCGGTTACTGCACCAACGGCATGATCATGGCAACGACCGCGCTGCTGCATCAGACGCCCCATCCCACCCCCGAACAAGCCAAGCAGGCCCTCAGTGGCAACCTATGCCGCTGCGGCACGCACACTCGCATTCTCGCCGCCGTGATCCGCGCGGCGAAGGCCTAAGGAGGCGACCATGGCCACACTTTCTCAAGGTCGTAGCGTTTCCCGGCGTGATTTCCTCCTGACGGGGGGCGCGGTGGTGGTTGGCTTCAGCCTTTGCTCTTCTCTGCCCAAATTTGTTCTCGCGCAGGGTGGCCCTTCAACTTCCGATCTAGGCAAGCCGCTTGATCCACATCAAGTCGACAGTTTCCTTGCCTTCCATGCCGATGGCTCAGTCACGATTTACACCAGCAAGGTGGATGTCGGCACGGGCTTGCGCATAGCCATGAGCCAGATGACTGCCGAAGAGCTCGGCGTTCCGGTCGAGAGCGTCTCAATTGTAGAAGGCGATACGGCGCTAGTGCCCGATCATGGCGGGACGGGCGGCAGCACGGGAATCCCGCGTGGAGCAGTGGATGTTCGGCAGGCAGCGGCAACAGCGCGGCAGGCTATCCTCAATCTCGGAGCCACGCAGCTGAAGCATCCGGCCAACGAACTTACCATCGCGGGCGGTGTAGTTCGCCCCGTCACAGGCGGCGCGGGAATCAGTATCGGCAAACTGATTGGCGGCAGGCGCCTCAACCTTCCGGTTGATGCAAAGGCGCCACTGAAAGATCCGGCGACTTACACCATTGTCGGCAAGCCGCTGTTGCGGCCCGACGTTCCGGCGAAGTGCACCGGAAGGCGTGAATACGTGCAGGATCACACCGTGCCGAACATGCTGCACGGCCGCGTGATCCGTCCGCCGGCCATCGGCGCGAAGCTCGTCTCCGTCGATGAATCCTCGATCCGTGGCATTCCCGATGTGCGCGTCGTCCGCATCGAG
>Ga0210403_10005847_pt1 | contig 10392 bp, 10 predicted proteins | sample IncBWC19MmetaG_FD_150863 | JGI IMG/M metagenome (GOLD analysis project Ga0210403, IMG submission 150863) | Forest soil microbial communities from Barre Woods Harvard Forest LTER site, Petersham, Massachusetts, United States - Inc-BW-C-19-M | ecosystem: Environmental > Terrestrial > Soil >... | reverse complement strand
CCAAGTTTCTTTCTTTTGGCGGGGATCACGTAACAGGAACGCCGGGTGATAGGTGACGGCGAGCTTGGTGCCGCGGAAATCGAACCAGCGGCCTCGCAATTCTGACATGGGAGCGCTGACGGCGAGTAGCGTTTTGGCGGCGATTGCGCCCAAGGCCACGATTACTTTCGGCTTCACCACGTCGATCTGCCGCATCAAGAACGGAGAGCACGTATCGCATTCGTCGCGCTCGGGAGTGCGGTTTCCTGGCGGGCGGCATTTGATGATATTCGCGATGTAGACATCTTCGCGCTGGAGGCCCATTGCCTTAATCATGTTGGTGAGCAGTTGTCCGGCGCGACCTACGAAGGGCTCGCCCTTGATGTCTTCGTCCGCGCCAGGAGCTTCTCCGATGAACATCAGATCGGCGTTGGGATTGCCTACGCCAAACACGATTTGCTTGCGTCCCTGCAAATGGAGTTTGCAGCGAGTGCAGTCTCCGATGTCTTCGCGGATCAGGCGCAAGGCCTCGGCAGGATCGTGAGTAGCGCTTGGCATCGCCACAGCAAGTTCGACAGGCATTTGGGCTTCTTTCAACATGGTTGTGGGTTGGGCGTAGAAATCGTAAATGCCGAGGTCGTTGTAGAAGCGGACGCGGTCGTGAAGCGCGCGTTTGAGTTCAGGGTTAATCGGCATTTGTTGTGAAGGACTATCGACTCGTCTTCAATGGCAGGTTGCTTACCTTTCTTAGGCGCACGACCTGATCGAGCACACGCTGGGCTACTTCCCACTTTGTGGTTTCCGGAACTTCGACCACTTCTGTGTGAGTAATAATAGTGACGGCGTTGCGATCGGAGTCGAAGCCGACGCCTTCCCGCGAGACGTCATTTACCACGATGGCGTCCAGCGACTTTGAAACGAGTTTGCGGCGGGCGTTTTCGAGGACGTTTTCTGTTTCAGCTGCGAAGCCGATAAGGACTTGCGATTTCTTTTGACGCGAAAGCTCGATCAGGATATCTGGAGTGGGCTGAAGCTCAAGCGTCAGCCCACCTGAGCGTTTGAGTTTTTGCGAAGCCACGGAATCCGGGCGATAGTCGGATACCGCAGCGGTCATGATCGCAACCGTTGCCTCAGGAAATAATTTCAGAACCGCGTCACGCATTTCTTCCGCGGACTCGACGCTCGTCGCTTCCGCCGCGCCAGGAGGAGTTAGAGACGTAGGTCCGGTCACCAGTAACACCCGCGCTCCGCGACGCGACGCTGCTTCGGCCAGTGCGTAACCCATGCGTCCACTCGAGCGATTAGTCAGATAGCGAACCGGATCAATTTTTTCCCGGGTAGGTCCAGCGGTAATCAGCACGGTTTCGCTGGATAAATCCTGCGATGCGCCAAGCGCCTCCATCACCGCTGCGACGATGGTTCCGTTTTCAGCCAAACGGCCTGCGCCGGTCATTCCACAGGCGAGATAACCGCTATCGGGGTCAATGATCGTCACGCCGCGGGCCTTCAGAATCTCGACATTCGACCGGGTCGCTGGATGATTCCACATGTTCACATTCATCGCCGGGGCGATCACGACGTGGGCCGTGGTTGCGAGATACAAGGTCGTCAGAAAATCGTTTGCGACGCCCTGGGCAAACTTCGCGATCACATCTGCCGTTGCCGGGACGACCACCAAAGCATCAATCGATTGCGCGACAGCGATGTGTTCAACCGCCGAATCCAGATTCGAATCCGGAGCAGAATCGCTCGCTCCAAACATGCTGGCGATGACTTTTTCTCCGGAGAGAGCTGCGAAAGTAAGAGGCCGGATAAATTGCTGCGCAGCTTCGGTCATGATGACTTGGACGCGAATGCCGCGGTCTTGAAGGAGGCGAACTATTTCGGCGGATTTATAAGCCGCAATTCCGCCACACACGCCTAGAGCGACTTTCATGGAGAGAGACCTGGGGGAGGGACCTCAAAAGGCTTCAGTGGTAAGTTATTCAGATCCCATCGCTTTATCTAACATTTCACTGGCAACTTCGGCAGGCGACCGCGGAATTTCCGGGATCACCCACTTAACTTTGCCGGCTTTGATTTCATCCTGCGCGATACGGCAGGGTTTGCGAGACGGAGTTTGAATCACTGGAGGAGCGCCACCCTGCAACTGGCGAGCACGGCGTGCCGCCACCAGGATGTACCGGTAATTGCTGTCGAACCCATCCATCAACTTCATTGTATTCTCCCCTGCACTAACGTCTGGCCTGCGCGGCCGCTGGCACAAACGAAGCTAGGATCGGCTGTAGCCGGTCCCGGACGTTGGTCAAACGGCAGCGTTCGGCTTTGATGAGTAAATCAACTTGATCAGCGGTTGGTTCAATCCCTGATCGCTGCAGCCTTTCCGCGAGCAGAATAGTCTTCAGCGCTTCCACGGACTCTTCCAGCCGATCGTTTACTAAAATATAGTCGTAGTTTGCATAATTCTCAATCTCACGAGTGGCTGTGGCCAACCGGCGTTGGATTACGTCTTCGGCGTCCAGACTGCGATCGCGCAGACGGCGTTCCAAAGTTTGGCGGTCGGGCGGCAAAATAAAAATCCTCACTGCCTCCGGAAGCTTGCGCTTGATCTGCTCCGCGCCTTGGACATCGATATCTAACAATAGATCGTGGCCCGCGAGTTCGGCATCGAGAAGAAACTTTCGAGCCGTGCCGTAGAGGTTCCCGAAGACGTCGGCATACTCCAGGAATTCGTCTTTGCGAATCATCTCTTCAAACTGTTCGCGGGGCACAAAGAAATACTCGCGCTCGTGTCGTTCATTGCGTCGCGGAGGCCGCGTAGTGTAGGAGACCGAAAAATCAAGGTCGGGAACAATCGGGCGGATGCGATTCACCAGAGTGGATTTACCGGAGCCGGAGGGAGCGGAAATAATATAGACGGTTGTCATTCAAGATTCTGTACTTGTTCCCGAGCCTTCTCGATGGACGCCTTCATGGCGAGTCCCATTTCGGTAATTTTGAGAGCATCGCCGGCCAATCCGGAAGTTTTCGAAAGCAAGGTGTTGGCTTCGCGATTCATTTCTTGCAACAGGAAATCAAGTTTCTTGCCAACTTCGCCACCTTCATCGAGCAATCCAAGAAAATGTTTGACGTGAGTATCGAGCCGGACCAGCTCTTCCTGCACGTCACTGCGATCGGCCAGCAGAGCGGCTTCGTGCAGGATGCGTTCTGGCTCGATCTGTGTGGCGAACAATTCTTGCATGCGGGATTTTAGTTTGTCAGCATAACTTTGGGTGACGCTGGCTCGATATTTCTTGACCTCTTTGAAAGCCTCGCGAGTATGCGTCATAAGCTGCCTTAACTCAAGCTCGATCCCTCTGCCTTCTTCTTCGCGCATCTGATTCAGCTGAGCGAGCAACTCTTCGAGAGAAGTCATGACGGCTGCTTCGAATCCGTCGTCCACGGGATGTGACGCTGCCTGAAGCGCCCCGGGCAGGCGCAGAACAGCGTTCAGGTCCGGGTCTGACGAGACTCCGAACTCAGCCGCGGCCGCACGAAAAGCCCGGACGTACCCTCCCACAAAACTCCGGTTGATGGAAAAACTCTCGGCGCCGCCGTGATCCACGTTCAACGATACTTCAATGTGACCACGAGCCAGCCTTTCCTTCAACACGCGACGGAGTTTCATTTCCAGAGCGTCATTCTCAGAGGGAAGACGGAAATGCAAATCGAGGAGCCGATGGTTTACGGATTTTAGTGAGAGCGTAAAGCTGAGATGGCCGTTGCGACCGCTTTCTGGACCGTTTTCCCTGGCAGCTATTACCTCGCCTCTTACCTGCGCGAACCCGGTCATGGAACGGATGGGCATTAGATCGATTGCCTCGCTGCCGCCAGGATTTGCTGATCCGAATCCACGAACTGAAGATCATAGAGACGACGATATGTGCCGAGTTTTTCCATTAATTCGTCGTGGGAACCTATATCTGCGATCGTACCATTCTCCAACACAACGATGCGGTCGGCGCCTCGCACGGTCGACAGTCGATGGGCAATCACAAGAACGGTGCGCCCCGCCATCAGGTTGTGTAATGCCGATTGCACCAGCGCTTCGGATTCGCTGTCAAGCGCGGATGTAGCTTCGTCAAGGATCAAGATCGGCGCATTTTTCAGCAGGGCTCGGGCGATAGCGATTCGCTGTTTCTGGCCGCCAGAAAGGCGGACGCCGCGTTCTCCAATGATCGTGTCGTAGGCTGAAGGCAGCTCCATAATAAAATCATGCGCCAATGCCGCCCGAGCCGCCGCCTCCACTTCTTTTTGTGAAACGCCGGGTTGCCCGTAGGCAATGTTGTTACGGAGTGTGTCGTTGAAAAGCACGGTCTCCTGCGTGACCACGCCAATTTGCGAACGCAGGGATGCGAGGGTAACATCGCGAACGTCGAAGTGGTCGATGAGAAGACGACCAGCCGTGACATCAAAAAAACGCGGAATCAGATGGACCAGCGTGCTTTTTCCCGCGCCGCTGGAGCCAACAAGAGCCAGTATTTCGCCGGCTCGAACCTCTAGATTGATGTTGCGCAGAATACCGCGCGTCCCTTCCGGGCTGGTGTCATAGGAAAAATAGACATTCTCAAAATTAATGCTCTCCGAAAACGCCGGGATGGATTTCGCTCCGGGCTTTTCCCGCACTTCATCTTGCGTGTCCATAAACCTGAAGATTTCAGAAGACGCACCGAAAGCCTGCTGAAAGTTATTGTTGAAGAGCGCGAACTTGCGGACCGGATCGTAAAGTTTGAAGACGGCTACTATGAAAGCGAGGAACGTCCCAGCAGTAAACACATGATGGTTAATCCGGTCCCTACCCAAGAGCAGCAGAAGAGCGATCGCGATGGCGCCGAAGATATCCATCAGAGGCGAACTGATCGCGGCTGCGGCGACGGACCTTAAATTGGCCCGGAAGAGACGGCGTGCTGCATCCCGAAAGCGGGTGATTTCCCATCTCTCCATACTGAAAGCTTTTACGACGAGGCTTCCGGTGATGGTTTCGTGGAGAATATTTTGGATGTCTGCGAGCTTGTCTTGACCACGACGGGTGGTATGGCGAACTCGCTGCCCGATTCTGCCCGCTGAGAAGATGATGAATGGCACGAAAAGCAGCAAGACCCAGGCCAGATTTCCACCCAGCGCGACGACCAATGCAGCGGTGAAAATGAACGTAAACAGTTGTTGCAGAAATTCGGCGAGGACACTCGACATCGCAAACTGCACTCGCTCGACATCATTCACAATCGTCGAAATAAGTCTTCCTGTCGTGTGATTTTGGAAGAACGCGGCGGACCGGCGTAGGATCGCGTCGTAGAGGCTATTGCGCAGATCAGTGATCATGCCAAAACCGGCGTAGTTGACCAGGTATGTGCCGAGGTAGTCGAAGACTCCTTTCAGAATTGTGGCTACGACCAGCGCAAAGGCAACAACGGTCCAAGGATTCTGAAAATGCGAGGGGACAAACTGCTGAAGGTAAATGGCATGACGACTGTTGGGAATCAGTTGAATTTCGCGGCCCTGCGATGCCGGATTCAAGACCCGGTCAAAAATTGGTCCCACGAGCAGAACCCGGAAAGCGTCCAATAATCCTACTGCCGCCATGAAGCAGACGGAAAGCACAAGCTGCAACCCGTAGGGCGCCGCGTAACGAAGCAGGCGCGTCACTTGCCGCATGTGTTTCCAGTTTGCATTGATAAAGTCGGCATCCGTTGAGGGTTCATTCTACTGTAGATCGTCGTTGCTCCATGGTCGTTGAAAACCGTCCTTGGTCGTTGGTCGTTGGCTAACCCCGACGGCGCGGCGGCCGTGTTTTGATCTTTGGCCAACGACGCACGGCGAACGACCAACGACGGTTATTTTGGACTGTCCCGGTGCACTACCTTGGCCTGATAGCCTGCGGCCCGCAGCCGCTTTCTGACTTCTTCCGCAATCATTACAGAGCGGTGCTGGCCGCCGGTGCATCCGAAAGAAATCGTCAAATAGCTTTTGCCTTCGCGAATGTAATGCGGCAGCAGGTAGACCAATAATTTTGAGATCCGCTGGATGAATTCCCTGGTCTGGGGAAACGAACGAATATATTTGGCAACCTTGGGATCGCGCCCCGTGAGCATGCGAAATTCCGGCACAAAATGCGGGTTTGGCAGAAAGCGGACATCGAAAACCAGGTCAGCATCTTCGGGAACGCCGTGCTTGAATCCGAAGCTGACGCAGGACACCAAAATGTTTCGGCCTGATTGCTGTTTTTGGAAACGCTCATTAATGTGAGACCGCAACTCGTGAACATTGAATTTCGAGGTGTCGATAACCATGTCAGCCATGGCTCGTATATGGCGCAAATGGCGACGTTCCATCGCGAGAGATGACTTCACCGAAGAATTCGCGCCTAGGGGATGGGGACGACGAGTCTCACTGAAGCGGCGAAGGAGGGCTGCGTCCGAAGCCTCGAGGAAAACTATTTTAGTGGGCAGAATGCGTTTGACTGACTTGACGATGTCGGGCAATTCCTCCAGCCTCTTGCCTTCGCGAACATCGACTACCAGAGCAGTACGTTCGATCTCCGGAGATTGTGCGACCAGTTCCGCAAAAGGAGGGATGAGTCCAACCGGCAGGTTGTCGACGCAATAGTATCCAAGATCTTCAAACGCCTTAAGGACTGAAGCTTTCCCGGAACCGCTCATGCCTGTGATGATCACCAAATCGCGTGGTCGGGCAGTAGCTCCGCGTTTGATGGGTTTTCGGGGCGCTTTCTTAATCTTTTCGGCGATTTGATTTTGGGTGTCTTGGCGGCGCGCCATTCAGAAAGATGGTAGCAGGGACGATATCCGGTCGCCACTGCGATCCGCTTTGTTGGGCAATCTGAATACAGCTATCCCATCCGATTCTTGGCGGTCTTTGACCCTCTGGGTACAGCCATGACCCGATTGTAAGCCACAGAAAACCCCCGTAATCTCAGATTGTTAGAGGAGGCTCTATGCTTTGGACTGTTTTCGTTATTCTGCTGGTTATGTGGCTTCTGGGATTCAGCTTTCACATCGCTGGCGGCCTGATTCACCTGCTGCTGGTGGTTGCGCTCGTCGTCTTGGTTGTCAACTTATTGACTGGCCGTGGTGCTGCTGTATAAGCACTGCGTCTAATCTTGAGCGGGGAGCAACCACACCGCAAGTTGAGTGAGCTCCCGGCTTTTGCTCCTCTAACTCCTCTAGAATGCAACTTTTCGGTATTCTGAGCGTCCTATCCAGTAGAGAATCGCCCAAGACAATCCAATGGCCTCTCCTGACTCGTATTATAGATAGAGAGATTTCTGATGCTCATAAAGGAAGGTTCCGAAATAAAGTGGTCTGAAGTTACTCCTCAGGCTCTGTACCTGAATAGACGGAAATTCCTGGCTGGGCTTGCTGCCGCCGGAGCGGCCGGGACATTCGGCCTGGGACTGCGGAAGCTCGCCGCGCCGATGGCCGTCATGGCGGACAACGGTCCGACGACTGGGCAAATCCAAGGTTTGCAGAAAAGTCCGCTATCTACCACTGAGAAGATAACCCCTTTCAAAGATGTGTCCAATTACAACAATTACTATGAGTTTTCGACGGACAAATACGAACCGGCAAGCTTGGCAAAGAATTTCAAGACTCGGCCTTGGAAGGTAACCATCGACGGTCTCGTCAAGAAGAAACAGGTGCTGGACGTCGATGAGGTCATTAAGATGGCTTCCCCGGAGGAGCGCATCTATCGGCATCGCTGCGTCGAGGGGTGGTCCATCGTGGTGCCATGGGTGGGCTTTTCGCTGAGCGAACTGATCAAGCGCGCCGAGCCGACTGACAAAGCTAAGTTCGTAGAATTCACCACTATTTTGGACCCTCAGCAGATGCCGGGACAACGCGGCAGCGTTCTCGAATGGCCCTATGTCGAAGGCTTACGCATGGATGAAGCCATGCACCCTCTCGCGCTGCTTTGCTTCGGAATGTATGGCGCTACGCTGCCTAACCAGGACGGAGCGCCGCTGCGAGTGGTGGTGCCATGGAAATACGGATTCAAGAGCGCGAAAGCTATCGTGCGCTTCCGCTTTACTGACAGGCAGCCGGTCAACACGTGGAACATAGCCGCACCAAATGAATATGGCTTTTACTCCAACGTGAATCCGCATGTGGATCATCCGCGCTGGAGCCAGGCGAAGGAGCGCAGACTTGGCGAATTTTTCAAGCGGCCTACGCTTATGTTCAATGGATACGATCAAGTTGCGAGCCTGTACACCGGAATGGATCTGAAGAAGAACTTCTGAGCACTCCACTTAAAATCCGCTGGCTCAAAGTCGCGGTCTTTCTCCTTTGCCTGGGGCCTCTCGCGAGTCTTGGGTGGAGAGCTTACCAACATACTTTGGGTGCAAATCCCATTGAAGTAATCACACACTCAACTGGAGATTGGACGCTTCGGTTTTTGCTGATCACGCTATCGGTGACGCCGCTGCGCAAGCTGTTACAGCAGCCGTGGTTGATTCGCTTTCGCCGAATGTTTGGGCTGTTCGCGTTCTTTTACGTCTCGCTTCACTTCCTGACTTACATCTGGCTGGATAAATTTTTCGACTTGCACGAAATGTTTGCTGACGTGCTCAAGCGTCCTTTTATTACGGTTGGCTTCGCGGCATTTTTACTTCTGATTCCTCTGGCGCTCACATCCACCACTGGCTGGATACGCCGGCTCGGCGGCAAACGCTGGCAGGCGCTGCATCGGCTGATTTACGCAAGCGCGATTCTTGGCGTGATCCATTACTTGTGGCTGGTGAAAGCGGACAAAAAAAAGCCGTTGGAGTATGGCTTTATTCTGGCCGTGTTGTTGGGATATCGCGTAGTGGCTTGGGTCGGACCAAGGTTTGTCGATAGGGCGCCGTCAAAATCTCCCCAGAACGCGTAGCTCGGACCGCCGGCGGACGACGGGCGTCCGTTCCTACGCGTCATTATGGTTTATCTAGGACGGTGCGTTTCGTTTGATATTTCGATGACGGCTGGCAGGTAGTGTAGCCGTCCATATGCGTGACATCCGAGTCTTGATCTTCCCTCACCATGTGATAGCTGCGTATCTTGTAACAAACGGGTTTCTCGGGATCCCAATTTTCAGCGGAAAAACGAGATCTGTTCTCGCGGGAAAACAGCTCGGATGAGCTCACTGGCGTTTCAGGCTGGTTAGAAATCACAGCCCCTGTGTTCTGCTGCGATTGGGTCGTTGCGCCGATTGCGGGAATTGATCCGACGAGGAATAAAACAAGAAGGGCTGGCAGTTTCATATGTCCCTCCATCTAGCGGAATTATAACTCCCAGACGGCTCACCTAAATAGCTGCGGCGCGAACGACGCCAAGTTGCGACGCCAGATCATCCATGTATGCGCTCCGGGAGTCTCGATGTCATCGTGACGGATGCCCTTGGATTTAAGCCAATCGCGAAAGCTTCGGTTGAGCGTGATCAATCCATCGTCAGTGCCGCAGGCAATCCATAGCAGGCGAATTTTTGAGTTGACCTTGGAGTCGAGCGATGGAAAATCAGTGGCGAAGACTTCGTCCAAGCCGCCGGAGCTGAAGGCGCCTATCCACGCGAATTTGTCGAGATTATTCAGACCGGTCAAAAGCGACTCGGAGCCTCCCATGGACAGTCCTGCGATTGCTCGAGAATTGCGATCCTCGGATACCCGATACCTCTCCTCCACTTGAGGGATTACTTCCGTGAGAAGCGTCGCGGTAAACTTTTCGAAGTTCTTGCGGCGCAAGGAATCGTCGTCGAACCCTCGGAACCGGACTATCTCAGGCGCTCCATATCCCAGAGGCATTACCACAAGCATGGGCTTTGCTTTGCCGGTTGCGATCAGATTGTCGAGGATGACATTGGCGCGGCCGACGGCAGTCCATCCGCTGGCATCGTCGCTGAAGCCATGCAGAAGATAGAGGACAGGATATTTCGTCTTCGCACCCGGATCGTACGCCGATGGGGTATACACATAAAAATCGCGCTGATCGCCCACTACTCCCGACTTGTAGAAATGATGGTGAACCACTCCGTGGGGGATATCGTTAACTTCCCATGGCAGTGTCGCGGGTCCGGGAACGTGCACCATGCTCTGCGTGTTGAGCAGGTTTGGCTTCATCAGGGGATTGGAGGGATCGATCAGACCGACGCCGTCTGCCTGGAAAAAGTAGCCGTAGAAGTCAGGATCCAGCGGGCCTACGGTCAGGCTCCACGTTCCTTGGTCGTCTTTTTGCATCGGCACTGGCTTTGCGCCTTCAAGTCCAAGCAAGACTTCGACGGCATTCGGGTCGCGGAAGCGGAACGTTACCCGGCTATCAGGCTGGACCTCCGGAGAAACGACTGCGATGGGAACTGGAGGAGCCGCGGGCCGAGGCGAGGGCGACT
>Ga0210403_10005845_pt1 | contig 10392 bp, 6 predicted proteins | sample IncBWC19MmetaG_FD_150863 | JGI IMG/M metagenome (GOLD analysis project Ga0210403, IMG submission 150863) | Forest soil microbial communities from Barre Woods Harvard Forest LTER site, Petersham, Massachusetts, United States - Inc-BW-C-19-M | ecosystem: Environmental > Terrestrial > Soil >... | reverse complement strand
ACGGCGATCTGAGCTGCTGCTCGGCGCAGGCGGTGCGGGGCGCGCGCGCAGTGGCGCACGGCCTCGGCATTCCGCACCTGTCGATCGACCTGCGCGCGGAGTTCCGTGCGGGCGTGGTGGAGCACTGGCTCACCGATCACGCCGCGGGCCTCACGCCCAACCCCTGCGTTCGCTGTAACGGTCATGTGCGGCTCGACGCGATGCTGGAGCTGGGCTCAAAGCTCGGCGCACATACGCTCGCCACCGGCCACTACGCGCGCGTCAGCGGGGAGGCGCCCGCGCCGCTGCTGCGCACGGCTGTGGATGAGGCCAAGGACCAGAGCTACGTGCTGTGTGCGCTGGAGCCCGAGTCGCTTGCGCGGCTGCGCTTCCCGCTTGGGGAGATGCGCAAGCCGGAGGTTCGCGAGCTGGCGGGCGAGGCGGGCATCGCGGTGGCGGGCAGGCGCGACTCGCAGGATCTGTGCTTCCTGGCGGGCACCCGCGGGGGAGCGTTCCTGGAGCGCCACGGGGGGCTGGGCCCGAGGCCGGGCGCGATCCTCGATCGCGACGGCCGCACGCTCGGCGAGCACGCGGGCGCGCACGTCTACACCGTGGGCCAGCGCCACGGCCTCGGCGTCTCCGCGCCGGCGCCCCTGTACGTGCTGGCGACCGACACGCAGCGCAACACAGTCACAGTGGGCCCGCGTGAGGAGCTGCTGTGCAGCGAGGTCATCGTGCGCGGCCTGACGCTCCGCCGTGAGGCGAGCCGCGTGGACGGCGTGCGCGTGCGCGCGCACGGGCGCAGGATCGACTGCAGGCTGGCGGAGGATCTCGCGCCCGGGCTCCACGAGCGCGCCGCGATCGAGCTCACGCATCCCGCCGAGCGCACCGCTCCCGGCCAGATCGCCTGTCTGTACGCTGGCGACCTGGTGGTGGGCTACGGCACCATCGCCGGCTAGCGGCGAGGCGCGCAGCCTAAGATCCCTCGCAGATGACCTCAGATGAGATCCGCGAGCGCTTCCTCGGCTTCTTCGAGGAGCGCGGCCACCGCCGTATTCCCTCGGCGTCGCTCGTGCCCTCCGCGCACGATCCCTCCGCGCTGCTCACGGTGGCGGGCATGCACCCGCTCAAGCCCTACTTCCTCGGACAGGAGGAGCCCCCGGCCAGCCGCCTGACGGACTGTCAGAAGGTCTTTCGCACGGTGGACATCGACAACGTTGGAAACACGGCGCGTCACCTCACGTTCTTTGAGATGCTCGGCAACTTCTCCTTCGGCGACTACTTCAAGCGCGAGGCCATCGCGATGGCGTGGGAGCTCTCGCGCGAGGTGTTCGGCTTCGAGCAGAGCGACATCTGGGTGACGGTGTTCGCCGGCGATGACGATCTCGGGCTGGGCTCCGACGGCGAGGCGATCGACTGCTGGCTGGAGCTGGGGGTGGCGCGGGAGCGGATCGTGGAGTGCCCGCGCTCTGAGAACTTCTGGCAGGCGGGCCCGTCCGGTCCCTGCGGACCATGCTCTGAGCTCTACATCGACCGCGGGCTTCAGTTCGGCTCGCCCGAGGATCTTCCCGGCGGCGAGAACGAGCGCTTCCTGGAGTACTGGAACCTCGTGTTCATGCAGTACGACCAGGTGCCGCGACCGGAGGGCAGCGGCTCCACGCTGAAACCGCTGCCAGCCAACAACATCGATACCGGTCTCGGCCTCAACCGCATGGCGGCGATCCTGCAGGGCACGCAGTCGGTGTTCGAGACCGACCAGTTCCAGCCGCTGATCGCGCTCGGGGAGGAGCTCTCGGGTGTCAGCTACGGCGCGGCCTTCGCCACCGACCGCGCGCTGCGCATCCTCGCCGACCACACCCGCGCGATGACCTTCTTGACGGCGGACGGCGTGGTGCCCTCCAACGAGGACCGCGGCTACGTTCTGCGCAGGGTGATCCGCCGCGCGATCCAGCAGGGCATCGAGCTGGAGCTGAGCCCCGGCTTCCTCACCCTCTACGCGGCACGCGTGCGCGAGATCATGGGCAGCGCCTACCCGGAGGTGGTGGAGGCGGCGGAGTCCACGGATATGTGGCTCACAGCGGAAGAGGAGAGCTTCGGGCGCACACTCGCGCGCGGCGACGCACGGCTGAACGAGGAGATCCGCACGGCGCGCGCGGAGGGCCGCCCGGTGTCGGCGGAGTTCGTGTTCCGGCTCTACGACACCGACGGCTTCCCCGTGGAGATGACGCGCGAGCTGCTCGCCGAGGCCGGCCTGCAGGTGGAGGGCGAGGTGGAGGAGCTGATGGAGCAGCAGCGCGCGCGCAGCCGCGGGGCCATCCGCTCCAGCGCCGGGCCCGCTGTAACCACAGCCGGCTTCAGCTCGCTCGAGGGGTCCACGCCGACGCGCTTCACCGGATACGAGACCGAGGAGCAGCGCACCACGGTGGTTGCGGTTGGTGTTGATGAGGCCGCCGAGGGCGGCGGCCGGGATGGTGAGCGCAACGGTGTACACCGGCTGGTGAAGCTCGCCGAGTCGCCGTTCTACCTGGCTGGCGGAGGCCAGGTGTCCGACGTGGGGGTGCTGGAATGCGAGCACGGCGACTGCAGGGCGCGTGTGGAGGATGTGGTGGCCGTGGGACAGGACCGCGTGCTGAGGGTGGTTGTGGAGGAGGGCGAGCTGAGCGAGGGGGAGACGGTGCTGGCCCGCGTTGACCATCTCGCCCGCCACGCCACCGAGGCCAACCACACCGCCACCCACCTCCTGCACGCGGCGCTGCGCGAGCGGCTGGGCAGCCACGTGCACCAGGCGGGCTCATACGTTGGTCCCGACAAGCTGCGCTTCGACTTCAGCCACGGCCAGGGGCTTAGCGCGGAGGAGCTGCGCGCGGTGGAGGATCGCGTGAACGGGTGGATCGCGCGCAACGACCACGTGCGCCCCATAACCACCACGCTCGACGAGGCCAAGCGCCTCGGCGCGATGGCATTGTTCGGGGAGAAGTACGGCGAGGTGGTGCGCATGGTGCAGATCGGCGAGGGCGAGTACTCGCGCGAGCTGTGCGGCGGCACGCACGTTCGCTCCACCGCGGAGATCGGGCTGTTCCGCGTCCTGCACGAGACCTCGAGCGCCGCCAACGTGAGGCGCATCGAGGCCGTCACGGGGCCGGTGGCGGTGGAGCTGCTGCGCAGCCACGATCGCGTGCTGGTGGAGATCGGCGCGGAGCTGCGCACGCGTGCGGAGGATTCGGCGGAGGCGGTGCGGCGCCTGGCGCGCGAGCGCAAGGAGCTCGAGCGCGCGCTGAAGCAGGGCGGCGCGACCAACGGCTCGGTGGACATAGACGCGCTCGCAGCGAGCGCGCAGGAGGTCGCCGGGGCCTCGGTGCTCACGGCGAGCGTGGAGGTGGCGGACGCGAAGGCGCTGCTGGACGTGGCAGACCGCGTGAAGGGACGCCTCGGCGGCGCTGCGATCCTGCTGGGAACCGCTGTGGAGGAGCGCGTGCACCTCGTGGCAAGCGTGGCGCCCGAGCTGGTGGCGCGCGGCGTGAAGGCGGGCGCCCTGGTGAAGGTGGCGGCCGAGGTGGTGGGCGGCGGGGGCGGCGGCCGCGACACGATGGCCCAGGCCGGCGGCCGCGATCCGGAGAAGCTCGGCGCGGCGATCGAGGCGGCGCGCGCGGCGATCGAGGCGGCGCTCGCGGGTTGATGGCGCGCGCTTCACGGGAGCCGATGCGGCGTGCCGGTGCGCCGCACGGATGTGAGGCCTGAGCGCCTGATGCGCGTGCTCGGGCTCGACTACGGCAGCGCGCGCTGCGGCTGCGCGCTCAGCGATCCCACGGGGACGATCGTCACGCCCCTTGCGGTGGTGGAGCGCCCCTCCTCAAAGCGCGGCCTCGGCGCGCTGACCGAGCTCGTGCGCGAGCGCGAGGTTGAGCGGGTTGTGGTGGGCCTGCCTCTGTCGCTGCAGGGACAGGACACCGAGCAGACGCTCGAGACGCGGGCCTTCGCCGCTGCGCTCTCGCGGCGGCTGGGCGACGGTGTGCCGTTGGACATGCACGACGAGCGTTTCACCACCCGCATGGCGCAGCGCATGGAGGGCTCCTACGCGGCCAGCGAGGATTCGCGCGCGGCGGCTCTCCTGCTTGAGAGCTGGCTGGAAGCCCAATCCCGTTAGGGTGCCAGGTCTTGTCACGCGGGGACCGATCACGACAAGCACGCGAACGCACCGCTGAGGATCGCGAGCGCGACCGCCAGGAGCGAGCGCTCCGCCGCGCCGAAAAGGAAGGCCGCGATCCCGCCGCCGAGCCGGATCCAGCTGCCGAGACGGATCTCGCGGTGCCGCTGGACCCCGTCGCCCCGCCGGACGGCATCGTCCAAGTCTCTGAGCACTCCGACCAGGCCGAGTCGTGGGACGCCGTGCCCGAGCACTCCGGCGAGGCCGAAGTCGCTCCCGCGCCCGACGCTGAGTCGGCGATTGGGGCTGGGCACGAGGATGCGCAGCACATCCCCGTAGGCTCCGATCCAGCCGGCTACGATCCGGCCGCTCCAGCGCCGCCCGGGCAGGACCCGCCGCCCGCCGTGCCCGCCGAGCATCCGACCAGCGAGTTGGCCGCGCTGCCCGCGGAGGCCATCCTCGGCGTCGACGCGCCCGAGGAGACGGGCGATCCCGCAGGCGGCGCACCCCCGGGCGTCGCGCCTGCCGAGGTCGCGTCCGCCGGCGTTGCGCCCGCCGAGCAGGAGGCGGGCATCGAGCAGGCCGCCGGCGTGGCCGGTCCCAGCAAGTTGGCGGCCAGCCTGCCGGCGCCACCGCCACGGCTCTCCTCGGCGCACTCGGCGCGGCGTGCCGATCGCGGCACACGCACGAGCGCTCATCGCGGGCCGCGGTCGCTCGTTGCGCGGCTGGGGGCGATGGTGGCGCTGCTCGCGGCGATCGCAGCGGTGGTGCTGCTGCTGAGCTCGTTGCTGAAAAGCAGCCACGCCAAACCAGCGGCTGCTCCCGCAGTGGTCAAGGTGGTCATCCCCGAGGGCGAGACCCGCCTGCAGATCGCCCAGGTGGCGTCGAAGGCGGGGTTGCGCGGGAGCTACCGGGTCGCCGCCAAACACTCCTCGCTGCTCAACCCGGCCCACTACGGGGCGCCGTCTCACACACCTGACCTCGAAGGCTTCCTGTTCCCCGCAACCTACGACGAGTTCCCCGGCGCGCCGGCGAGCCGGCTTGTGGCCGACCAGCTCACGGCCTTCAAGGAAAACTTCACGGCCGCGCTGACCGCGCGCGCTCGTGCGCTGCACGTGACGCCCTACCAGCTGCTGATCGTGGCCTCGATGATCGAGCGTGAGGCGCAGGTGCCGGGCGACCGCGCGAAGATCGCGGCGGTGATCTACAACCGCCTCCGCCAGGAAATCCCGCTCGGGATCGACGCCACGATCTACTACGCGGTCGAGCTGCAGAGGAACGTCCCCACCTACACCCAGGAACTGACCGAAGCGCAACTGCACATTAACTCCCCCTACAACACGCGCATCCACGTGGGGCTGCCGCCCACGCCGATCTCCAACCCCGGCCTCGCCTCGATCGAAGCTGCGGCCAACCCGGCGCACGCCAACTACCTCTACTACGTTGCGGGTGCCGACGGCTGCGGCGAGCAGGTGTTCTCCACCACGCTGGCCGCCTTCGAAGCCAACGTGGCCGCCTACAACGCCGCGGTGAAGAAGTACGGCGGCCACCCGCCCACCTGCAAGAAGTGATGCCCCGCCTGGGCGTCCTCGGCTGGCCCGTCGCCCACAGCCGCTCGCCGGCGATCCACAACGCCGCGCTGGCCGCGCTGGGGCTCCACGAGTGGCGCTACCAGCGCCTGCCGGTGCCGCCACAGCTGTTCGCGGGCACCGTCCGCGCGCTGGCCGGATCGGGCTTCCTCGGGGCCAACGTGACGATCCCGCACAAGGGCGCCGCGCTCGAGTTCGCCGACAGCGCCAGCCACGCCGCGCGCGCGATCGGCGCGGCCAACACGCTCACGTTCGCCGCCGACGGCGCGATCGCAGCGGAGAATACCGACGCCCCCGGCCTGATCGCGGCGCTGGGCTCGTCGCCTCGCGGCCGCTCCGCGCTCGTGCTCGGCGCGGGCGGCAGCGCGCGCGCCGCCGCCTGGGCGCTGCGCGAGGCCGGCGCGAGCGAGGTTTTGGTGTGGAATCGCACGCGCGAGCGCGCTGAGGCGCTCGCCCGCGATCTGGGCGTGCGCGCGGTCGCGCGCGCGCAGCCGGCGGACCTGCTGGTCAACTGCACCTCGGTGGGCCTCGATGCGGCCCCACTAGAACGCTCGGCCACTGAGGATCGTCCGCTCAACCAACTGGGATTGACGTTCGATCAAGTCGGTGAGTACTCATATGTCGTCGACTTGGTCTATCGCTCTGGAATCACCCCGCTGCTCACGGCTGCGCTGTCCCATGGGGCCCGCACGCTCGACGGCCTCGAGATCCTCGTGGCCCAGGGCGCGCTCAGCCTCGAGCTGTGGACCGGCAGGCCCGCGCCGCTGCAGGTCATGCGCCAGGCTGCGCGCGAGCAGGATCCCGCCGGGTAGCTCGCCCAACACGTCGCCACCCACCCCGGGCGCGCGATGAGCGACGGCACCCAGCAGACCGGGCCGGACCTGCACGCGATCTTCGGGATCGACGGCGAGCCCGAGGACCGCGCGCAGCCGGTGATCTCCGTCGAGCGATCCCGCCTCGGCGAGGACCTGGACTTCGACGCGCTCACCGCGGAGCCCGACGTCGAGCTGAGCGCTGCGGTTGAGCTCGACCCGGCGCCCGCGAGCAAACGCGCATCCGCGCCCGCCGATGCGGAGGAAGGTGGCTGGACCGGGATCACGGGACCCTCCAGGCGCGGTTCCTCACCGCGCTTCCTCACCGACGTGATAGCCGACATGGGGCTGGCCTCGCGCAACCAGGTAGACGAAGCTCTGGACACCTCGCGCAACGCCGGCACCACGCCCGAGCGCGTGCTGCTGGAGAACGGCGCGATCACCCAGGATGGCCTCGCGCGCGCGCTCGCCGAGCGCTACGGGCTCGATCACCTCGACCTAGGCGTGTTTCAGGTGGACATGTCGGCAGCGAACCTCGTCAACACCGCGGTCGCCAAGCGCTACCAGGCGGTGCCGGTGGCGTTCGCCGACAAGCGCACCCTGCTGATCGCCATGGCCGACCCGTCCAACGTGCTCGCCGTGGACGACATCGCGATCATGACCGGCTACGAGGTGCGAGTGGCGGTCGCGCCGCCCGATGACATCGCCGCGCTCGTCTCGCGCCTGGACCGGTTGGACGATGTCGTCGGCGAGTCCGTGGATGGCCTCGAAGATGGCGAGGACGAAGTTGTCGCCCTGCACGAGACCTCTGACGACGCCCCCGTCGTCAAGCTCGTCAACCAGATCGTGGCGCAGGCGGTCGAGCGCGGCGCCTCCGACATCCACCTTGCCCCCGACGGGCGCGAGGTGCGCGTGCGCTTCCGCATCGACGGGGTGCTGCAGGAGGTCACGGCGGTGCCCAGGCGCATGGCCGCCGGGGTGGTGTCGCGCATCAAGATCATGGCCGAGCTCAACATCGCGGAGAAGCGCCTGCCCCAGGACGGTCGCGTGGGGCTCGTGGTGGACGGCCGCCACGTCGACCTCCGCGTGGTGACGCTGCCGAGCGTGCACGGCGAGGGCATCGTGATGCGCGTGCTCGACAAGGCCTCGGTGGTGGTGGAGCTCGACAAGCTCGGCATGGCTGACCCCGAGCGCGAACGCTTCGAGAAGGCCTGCCGCGAGACCCACGGCGCGGTGCTCGTCACCGGCCCCACCGGCTCGGGCAAGTCCACCACCCTCTACGCCGCGCTGAAGATGCTCAACTCGCCCGAGAAGAACATCATCACCGTCGAGGATCCGGTGGAGTACGAAATGGATGGCCTCACCCAGGTGCAGGTGGCCAACAAGGTCGGGCTCACCTTCGCGATGGGCCTGCGCTCGATGGTGCGCGCGGACCCGGACATCATCATGGTCGGGGAGATTCGCGACCGCGAGACCGCGCAGATCGCGGTGGAGTCCGCGCTCACCGGGCACCTGGTGCTCTCCACGCTGCACACCAACGACGCCGCGTCGGCCATCACGCGCCTGATCGAGATGGGCACCGAGCCGTTCCTGGTGGCCTCAGCGCTTGAGTGCGTGGTCGCGCAGCGCCTCGCCCGGATGCTGTGCCCGAGCTGCAAGAAGCGCACGATCATCCCCGCACAGGTGCTCCAGGAAAGCGGCTACAAAGCTCGGGTCGACCTCGAGGCGTATGAGCCGGCCGGTTGCCGGCGCTGCGGGGGCAGCGGCTATCGCGGGCGCATCGGCCTGTATGAGGTGATGAAGATGAGCCCGGAGATCCAGACGATGGCGCTCGAACGCCAGCCCGCGGAGGCCATCCGTGACCTGGCGGTGCAGCAGGGCATGACCCGCCTGCGCGACGATGGCCTGCAGAAGGTCAGGCAGGGACGCACCTCGATCGCGGAGATTGCGCGCGTGATCGGCAGCAACTGAGCTCGTATTTCTGTCCGTTGGCTTGCAGCCCCTCCTGAAAAGGCGGCCAGCAGCCGATAGGCCCTCATGGACATCGACTTCGCAGACCTGCTGATGGAGGTGGTGCACCGTCGCGCCTCCGATCTCCACCTGAGTGCGGGCGCCCACCCCACCGTTCGCGTGCGCGGCAAACTCTCGCCGCTCGAGGAGTACCCCAAGCTCTCCGCTTCCGACACGCGCGAGATCGTCTACTCGATCCTCACCGGCGACCAGCGCCAGCGCCTGGAGACCAACTGGCAACTGGACTTCGCCTACTCGATCCCCGGCCACGCTCGCTTCCGCGTCAACGCCTACTACCAGCGCGGCGCGATCGGCGCAGCGTTCCGCCTGATCCCCTTCGGCCTGACCAGCATCGACGAACTCGGGCTGCCTGCCTCGGTCCATGAGTTCACGCGCAGGCCGCGCGGCTTCGTGCTCGTCACCGGCCCCACCGGCTCGGGCAAGTCCACCTCGCTGGCGGCGATGATCGATGAGATCAACAGCACCCGCGAGGAGCACATCATGACGATCGAGGACCCGATCGAGTTCCTGCACGGGCACAAGAAGTGCCTGGTCAACCAGCGTGAGCTGGGCTCCGACGCGCAGAGCTTCTCCGAGGCGCTGAAGGCCGCCCTGCGCCAGGACCCCGACGTGATCCTCGTCGGCGAGATGCGCGACCTGGAGACGATCTCCACCGCCCTGACCGCTGCTGAGACCGGGCACCTCGTGTTCGCCACGCTCCACACCCAGGACACCGCGCAGACGATCGACCGCATAATCGACGTGTTCCCCGCCCATCAGCAGGGCCAGGTCCGAGTCCAGCTGTCAGTCGCCCTGCAGGGGATCATGACCCAGCAGTTGCTGCCCAACGCCGATGGCTCCGGACGCGTGGTGGCCACCGAGGTGCTCGTGCCCAACCCCGCGATCCGAAACCTGATCCGCGAGGGCAAGACCCATCAGATCTACTCCGTGCTGCAGACCAGCTCGGCCGCCGGCATGCAGACGATGGACGCCTCGCTCGCCTCGCTCGTGCGCGAAGGCAAGATCACCCAGAAGTTCGCCGAGTCGCGCTCGACCACGCCCGAGGAGCTGAAACGCCTGCTCGGGGCAACCTCGCTCGCGGCGGCGTAGGCGGCCACCATGAGCACCTACGTCTTCAAGGCGATCGACCTGACCGGCGGGAAGGCCCGCGGCGAGGTTGAGGCCGACTCAAAGCAGGCGGTCTCCGACCAGCTCAAGCAGCGCGGGCTGATCGTGCTGGACATCGCCGACAAGCACGCCTCGCGCAACATCGAGCTGGGCTTCAAGGGCGTGAAGGCATCCGAGCTGGCGGTCTTCTCCCGTCAGCTCTCCACGATGATCTCCTCGGGCATGAGCATCCTGCGCGCGTTGTATGTGCTGGAGGAGCAGACCGAGAGCAAGTTCCTCAAGGAGACCATCGTGGCCGTGCGCAAGGATGTGGAGGCCGGCCTGTCGCTGAGCGACTCGATGGCGCGACACCCCAAGGTGTTCAACCCGCTGTTCGTCGCGATGACGCAGGCGGGTGAGACCGGAGGTGTGCTCGAGGACGCCCTGATGCGCGTGGCCGACCAGCTACAGAAGGACGCGGGACTCCGCCGCCAGATCAAAGCGGCGATGGTCTACCCGGTAATGGTGATCGTCTTCGCGGTCGGCGTGATGATGGCGCTGGTCGCCTTCCTCGTGCCTGTGTTCGAGGGCGTCTTCAAGCAGTTCGGCGGCGAACTCCCCAAGCTCACCCAGGTCTCGGTGCTGCTGTCTGAAGCCGTCATCGGCTACTGGTGGCTGATGTTCGGCGGAACCGGCGCCGCCATGTTCGCGTTCATCAAATGGAAGAAAACCACCTGGGGTCGCAAGCAGT
>Ga0210403_10005844_pt1 | contig 10396 bp, 9 predicted proteins | sample IncBWC19MmetaG_FD_150863 | JGI IMG/M metagenome (GOLD analysis project Ga0210403, IMG submission 150863) | Forest soil microbial communities from Barre Woods Harvard Forest LTER site, Petersham, Massachusetts, United States - Inc-BW-C-19-M | ecosystem: Environmental > Terrestrial > Soil >... | reverse complement strand
TAAAGGCATGCTGCAGCGAGTGGGCATCGCGCAAGCCATCCTCCATGATCCCCGGATTGTGTTTTTTGACGAACCGATGTCCGGACTCGATCCCATGGGCCGCCGCGAAGTCCGGGACTTGATGGAAGAATTGAAGCACGAAGGCAAGACGGTGTTCTTCTCTACGCATATTCTTTCCGACGCCGAGGCGCTCTGCGATCGAGTGGCGATCATTCATTTGGGTGAACTCCAGAGCGTGGGTGCGGTAGCAGATCTCACCTCGAGCATTGAGGGAAAGATCGAACTCATCTGGCACGGAAACAAAGTGCCGCCCTCGCTGAAGGCACTGGGCGCCGACTGCCACGTCACCGGCGACACGGTACGTGCCGTGCTTCTCGAAGGCAATCAGGACGCCGCGCTTGAAGCGTTGCGGCGCGAGCAGTTAAGGATCGTATCGTTGATTCCCGTCCGAACCTCGCTGGAAGAATATTTTGTACGCAAACTGCAACCGTCCAAGGCGATTGCCGGAGTGACGCAATGAGCGGACGAATTGTACACATTGCTTCCAACACATTCCGCGAAGCCGTACGAGATCGCGTGCTCTATAACCTGATCGCGTTTGCTTTGCTGATGTCCGGAGCGGCCATCCTGGTCGGCCAGATTTCCATTGGCATCGAGCGCCTGGTCGTGATCAATCTTGGCCTCACGGCAGTTTCCTTGTTTGGCGTGGTCATTGCCATTTTTATTGGCATCGGGCTGGTCTCGAAAGAGATCGACAAAAAGACCCTCTACACCGTTCTGTCACGCCCGGTTCAGCGCTGGGAGTTCATTGTTGGCAAATTCTTTGGTCTGGCCGGGACTCTAGTGGTTAACGCGTGCTTTATGGCGCTCGGAGTATTCGCGGCGTTGTTCTACGTTTCGCGTCACTTTCAAGCCGCCGATGGCTGGGTCCTGGTGGCATTGTATTTCATCATCCTCCAGTTCCTGATCATCACTTCTTTAGCCCTGCTGTTCTCCTCGTTCTCTTCGCCCTTGCTTTCTGCTGTGTTTGCTTTTGCCTTGTTTGTGATCGGCACTTTCGCGGAAGACCTGCGCGGATTCGCCGGCTTGACCAAAGGCATCGTGCGCTGGCTGGCAACAGGCGCAGCGTATCTTGTCCCGAATTTCTCCGCGTTAAATGTGATTAGTTCGGTGGCCCACGAACAACCGGTGCCGGGGCAACTCATCCTCTCGAACACGGCTTATGCCCTGGTCTACGCCACTGTGGCTCTCTGCGGAGCGGTGCTGATTTTCGAGCGCCGGAATCTGAAATGAAGCCGTCGCGTCGCATCACAGTGATAGCCAGCAGTCTGCTGATAATTTGCCTGTCGGCATCGGTGTTGTTGTTGCGAAGCATCGACCGGCAACGCACCGGGGCTACCCTCGAAGAAGTGCTTTACATCTCCTCGCCCACCCTGCTCAAGCGCATGAGCTTGGGATACGACGGATTACTCGCGGACGTGTACTGGACCCGTGCCGTGCAGTATTTCGGAGACAAGCTGGTTCGAGGATCCGAACATTTTGACTTGCTGGCGCCGTTGCTCGAAATCACAACCACCCTCGATCCGCACCTGCTAGTGGCCTACGAGTATGGCGCAAACTTTCTGGCTCCTAAGACTCCGGGTGGAGCGAACCAACCGCAACGGGCCATTAAGCTGGTCGAGTTCGGGATCCGCAATAATCCTAACCAGTGGCACCTCTACTACGATCTCGGTTTCATTTACTACCTCGAACTCGGGGACTACAACAATGCCGAGAAGGCGTTTGCCGATGGCGCCAAGGTGCCGAACTCCCATCAAATCATGCCACTGATGGCTGCTAAGATGGCAGAGCACGCAGGAAATATCCAAACCGCTCGTCTCATGTGGGCGACCACGTTTCAAACCACGCGAGATCCGAACGTCAAATCCAACGCCGTCGCTCACCTGAACGCCTTGCAAGTGGATGAAGACGTAACCACGCTGGAAAGGCTCGTATCGCACTACCGCGAAAAAACGGGACATCTCCCCCAGAGCTTTTCAGATCTGGAAGCGGCGAATTTGTTGCGTGGCATTCCAACCGATCCGCTCGGGCACACCTACAAGCTCATGCCGGACGGTCACGTCGAAGTGCGAGTTCCCGATGACCTGCCCTTCCTTGAAAAAGGAACCCCGATCGGCTACATTCCACCCCGAATGCCGAAGCTACCGCCCGTGAACTGACATCCAAAGGTTGTAGGCACGGGCATCCTCGCCCATGCAAGAGCAATCCATGGAAACACGTACGGCACAACTCGACGATGCCGAGAATATTGCGCGGCTGGTGAATGCCGCTTTCCGCCCGGAGCGTTTCTTCATCGCCGCCGACCGTACCAACCCGGAAAAAGTTCGCGCCTTGATGCAAAAAGGAAAGTTTCTGCTCACCGAAGACGCTGGCGTTCTCACGGGTTGCGTGTACATGGAACTGCGTGACGAGCGTGGATACTTCGGGCTGCTCGCGGTCGATCCGGAATCGCAACGTTCCGGCCTCGGATCGCGCCTGGTTGCGGCCTCCGAGGAGTACTGTCGCGCGGCGGGTTGCTGTTTTATGGACCTCACCATCGTGAATCTGCGTTCTGAGCTGCCTGCGTTTTATCATCGGCTCGGGTATGTTGAAAGCGGAACGCTGCCCTTTCCTCCAGATCAACATCCAAACCAGGCGTGTCATCTGGTAAGGATGAGCAAGTCGCTTTAGCAGATAAAACCCCAACTGTGTGGACATTTCTCCTTGACCGTCGCGATCATTTCGGAGACACTTGCCTCGCGAGTTCCTTCCCCCGTTTTGGGCATGTAAAGACGGCCTGGCGTTTTTCCTGAAATTCGATCAGAGGTAAGGATGCAGATCTATCTAAGCGCTGTAGTTCTTTTGCTGGTGGTATTTCTTCAAGGATCGACACTTGCCCAGCAGCCCACGCAGCACGCCTTTATTTGGAGTCAAAAGTCCGGCATGAGGGATTTGGGCAGTCTAGGGGCGAACAGTTATGCCCAGGCCGTCAATACCTCGGGCCAGGTTGCTGGTTACTTCGTGAACAACCTTGGCGACCTCCATGCTTTCCGCTGGACAGCAAAGGCCGGAATGAAGGATCTGGGCACGCTGGGCGGCAATTTCAGCGTCGCGTGGGGCATCGACGACTCTGGGGTGGTAGTAGGCTCTGCAAGTAAGAGTTCCGGAGCCGTAAACGCAGTGCTCTGGACCGGGACAGGCGTGATCAAGGACTTGGGAGCGCTCGGCGGCTCTTCCAGCGAAGCCCGCGGCATCAACAACGACGGCGATATTGTTGGAGACTCTTCGATCAAGGGCGACCGCGCCACACATGCCTTCCTCAAGACTGGCAGCGGTCGTATGAGGGATCTGGGAACGTTGGGTGGCTCCTCAAGTTATGCGCTCGCGCTGAATATCAACCGAGTTGTCGTCGGTTTTTCGACTATCAGCACTGGTGATGGGCGTGCTTTCCTCTGGACAAAGTCTGGCGGCATGCAAGACCTAGGTACCTTTGGACAGACTAGCAGCGCAATTGGAATTAATGACGTGGAACATGTGGTCGGATACAGTGTTTTTACGGGTGGTTCTCCGTTCCATGCCTTTTTCTGGACAAAGAATCGTGGCATGCAAGATCTCGGGACACTGGGAGATTCCGGCGCAAACAGCGACGCTTTCGGAATAACCAAGCTCGGCGAAATCGCAGGATACGCTTGCACAGACTCCACCAACTCCATTTGTCACGCCGTTGTGTGGCGAGGCAATAGCCACAAGATTCAGGATCTAGGAACGCTGGGTGGGAAGAACAGTACAAGCGCAGCGATTAATGCTTCCGGCAAGGTCGTGGGTTGGTCGGATATTAATTAACTGTGTGCCATCCAATAGAATCTCCCTCCCTCGCGCGATTCTCTGCTGGTGGAAGGAAAACTCGGCGCGCGAGGGACCACCAGATACGTTTCGGCGTCTACTCTCGATGCTCTGGGAGTTCGTTCGCGAGTCGACGCCAGCGCGGCGGCGGCAACGCTATGGCGATGTCGAGTATGACTGGGATTTCCGTGTGGATACGACTGGCGCAACCGTTGGCTGGCGCGATCGTTTGCTGGGGCATTTCCATTCGCCTTATCAACCAACCGAACCAGCGCTGTTTCGCGAAATGCTAGAGGGCTTAATCCAGGCGAATCCGAAAATCGATTTTCGGGAGTTTACCTTCATTGATATCGGATCGGGCAAGGGCCGCGCCTTGCTGATGGCTGCGGATTATCCTTTCCGGCGTGTCCTGGGAATCGAACTGCTGCCCGAACTGCATCGCGTGGCGCAGGAAAATATCAAGAAGTACAAAAGCGATTCGCAGCAGTGCTTCGCTATCGAGTGCCTGTTGGCCGATGCCGGCGAGATCGCCTTTCCATCGGAGCCGATCGTGCTTTATCTGTTCAATCCTTTGCCTGAGTCCGGATTGGCCAGGATGATCAGCAACATGGAGCATTCGTTGCGGGAACATCCCAGACCGGTGTTTGTGCTCTATCACAATCCTCTGCTGGAGCGCGTGCTGGCTCGAAGTCCAGCGTTCAATAGGATCGCGGGGACGCATCAGTATTCAATCTTTTCCCGAAATGTTGCAGGGTCGTCTTAGGGGGGCCCCCTCCCCCCTGATCTTTAGAATGATGGGGTTACCGATACTTCTGGATGGCGGCATCGAACTGGCCCTGACGATAAAGCAGGGCGGCCGCGGTTAAGTCATCGGGAACAGCGGGCACGGATGTAGCGACTGCGGCGGGCGCCGGCTTGGGGGCTTCTTTCGGGACTTCTTTCATATCCTGGGCCGCGCCGAAGCCACTAGCGAGGAGCAGGCCTGCAACGACGAATTTGAGCATACGGTCCCCTACGAGGCCAGGAAATTGTAGGGGAAGTCTTGGCCAGCAGACGAGTCTGCCATGGCGGAGGCTGGGTTGCAAGGGAATCCGCCGACCCTCCTGACTTCTCGCGCAAAGGCCGCGCGAGAAATGGGGCACCCATAATCTCCTACCTTCACCGCCTGCAAGCGGACAGATCAGTTGCCAATCGGACCGGACATATCATGTGCTAACGAGATGATGAAGCAGACATGTTGACATTTGACACCGTTTGGATCATATTCGGCCCGACAGTTGTCCGAAGGCCCTGGAAGCTCCTCCTGACTGGCAAGACAGAATCGAAGTTCATCAAAGGTCGGAATGCGCTTCCATGGAGGTCGTATGAAGTTTCAGGCAGTAGTAATCCTGCTGATGGTTTCACTTGCCACGGTGGCCGCAGAGTCCCAAAATCAGATTCAGCACGTGGTTGTGATCTTCCAGGAGGATCGCACCCCCGACAATCTGTTCCATGGCTTGCCCAATGCGGATATCGCCAACAGTGGAATGAACTCGAAAGGGCAGAAAATTGTCCTGCAGCCGATGCCGCTGAACAACAACTACCATGTTAATCATACGCATCCTGCATTTGAAGCGATGTATGACAGTGGGAAAATGGATGGAGCTGACAAGCAGGCAGTGTATTGCAATGTGGGCGCAAAGCATTGTCCGCCGGCGAATCCCCAGTTCAAGTATGTTCCGCGTTCGCAGGTTGCACCTTACTTCAAAATGGCGGAGCAGTATACGTTTGCGGACCGAATGTTTCAAACCAACGAAGGCGCCAGCTTCTCAGCCCATCAGTTCATTCTCGCAGGAACTTCGGCGCCAAGTACGACCAGCAGTCTGTTCGCGGCGGAGGAGCCGACTGGGATTACGAATGCGATCCTCAATACGGGGTGCACAGCTCCTCCGCAAGAATATGTTCTGCTAATCGACTCTAGTGGGGACGAGAACCAGCAGATGTATCCTTGCTTCGAGCACCCCACGATGCCAGATCTGCTGGATAACGCGAAAGTCAGTTGGCGATTTTATACTCCCTCGGCGACCTTCCTCTGGACGGCGCCGAATGCGATTTCTCACTTGCGTTTCGGCCCCGATTGGAAAAACGTTATTCTGCAGCCGAAGCAAATATTCAAAGACATCGCTAAGGGTCAGCTTCCGGGAGTAAGCTGGGTAATTCCTACGTGGCTCGAATCGGATCATGCGGGAAGCAACAACGGGACGGGACCTTCCTGGGTAGCATCGGTGGTCAATGCCATCGGCAAAAGTTCGTATTGGCCAAATACCGTTATCCTTATCGCCTGGGATGACTGGGGCGGGTGGTACGACCACGTTCCTCCCCCGAAGGTGTTGAAGGATTGTCAGGAGTGGGGTTGCGGTTTCGTGTACGGATTTCGCGTGCCGCTGATTGTGATGTCACCGTACGCCAGAAAAGGATATGTTTCTCACGTTACCCATGATTTCGGCAGTATTCTGAAGTTCATCGAAGGAGTTTTCGCGCTTCCTTCACTCGGCTATGCGGACGCTTACGCCGACGATCTCTCGGATTGCTTCCGATTCGACGCAGCCCCGCGTGCTTTTCATCCCATCCCAGCACCGTACGATGCGTCCTATTTTCTGAATCACGCGGAGCCACTAGGGGATCCAGATGATGATTGATAGGGGGCCGGCCGACCCGTTTTCGATTTTGTTCTGCGGCGAAGAGGATTATCGGCTCCCACCCTTGCAAAGTGCGCAAGGATGGGGCAGCCTCTGTATTGGTAGCCTTTGATGAACTTCGTCGGTAGTCTTTAACGAACCGGGAGCTAGCCCGTCTGTTCTTAACACCGAACAGCCAACATTGAGGTTGCCCCATCCTCGCGTCGCAATTCCGGTCAGGCGCGAATTCGTTTTGGAGCCCGGGCAGTGGGCATGGAGCAGTTTCCGCTCTTATGCTTACGATGAGCCCGGCCCCGTGTTTGTGAACGAGCCGCGATGCGCCGAGTTGAAGATTCGGACGGAGTCGACGGTGGAAGAGTCCGAGCTCAAGACTCGTTGATTTGGGCTATGGCCTCCCACCCTTGCAAAGAACGCAAGGATGGGGCAACCTCTTTCTTGGTGGTGCTTGCGAAAACCTTACCCCAACTGTGATTTGTCCTGACCATTTGTGAACCTAAATTCCATTTTCTTGAACTTCGGTGTCTTCCTCTTCGCCACGGCCATTGCGGCCGCGGGTCCTGCGCCCGACGTTCATGTTATCGCGCAGGCCGTCGACGAGCGATACAACCATCTGCGCTCCCTGCAGGCTGAGTTCACGGAGACTTACCGGGGGGCTGGAATGGAACGTACTGAATCGGGAACACTTTGGTTAAAAAAACCGGGCAAGATGCGCTGGGAGTACCGTTCTCCAAGAGATAAGCTGTTCCTGAGCGACGGCAAGGATGCCTGGTTTTACGTCCCGGGCGAGCGGCAGGTGCGGCGGACGGCGGTGAAGAAACTGGACGATTTGCGCTCTCCGCTGGCGTTTCTTCTGGGCAAGACGAAGCTGGAAAAGGAATTGCAGGGTTTGAGCTTGGCGCCCGATGTAATCCCGTTGGCGGCGGGGGATGTGGTTCTTCGTGGAGTTCCGAAGAGTTTAGCGGACCGGGTTAGCCAGGTTTTGCTCGAGATCACGCCGGAGCATTGGATTAGTCGAATTTTGATTGAAGAAGTGGATGGTTCGGTGACCGAATATCGCTTTAGTAATTATAGAGAGAATGTGGACCTGCCCGATCAGCGGTTTCAGTTTGTGGTGCCGGACGGGGTTGAAGTGATTGATGGCGAGTTGGGGCAATAGGGTCCTCGAGCGCAGCGGATGAAGCCATACCCTGATACGAATCTGGACCTTCTGGCACTATCAAGATATGAACGTAAGTAATTGCTTTTCAGCTGGTTACGACCTATGCGACTTGGTTCATCGTAGTTCGAGAGGCCTCATTACTCCCGATACAGTTTGACCGGCAATTAACAAGTGGCTGACAGCTGGGAATGCTAGACTGGGGTGGGCAACGGTAAACGGACAGCGGAATGGCCGAATTCGTGGTCAAAATCGCGGACGAACGTGGGCACCTGTTGGAGCAGGTCGAGAGCGGGTACTCGGAGGCCGAGGTTCGCGACCGCTTTGTGCAACAGGGCTTCCTGGTCTACTGGGTCAAGCCTCGGGGCATGTTCTCGGGTGGCGGCTTCAGCCTGCGGGCACGGGGCAAGGTCAAGCAGGGGCAGTTTCTGATCTTCAACTCGCAATTCCTGACCTTGATCAAGGCCGGATTGCCGATCCTGAATTCCCTGGATTTGCTGATCAAGCGGCAGAGAGATCCGTATCTGCAGAGCCTGTTGCAGAATGTGCGCGATCGGGTCAAGGCCGGCGAGTTGCTCTCCGACGCTTTTTCCGGTCAGGGTGCTTTTCCCAAGATCTACACCAGCACATTGATGGCGGGCGAGAAGAGCGGCAACATGGAGGAAGTGCTCAGCCGGTACATCGCGTTTCAGAGGATGGCGCTGACTTTCAAGAAGAAATTAGCGGTGTCGCTAGTGTATCCGGCGCTGTTGGTCACAGTGGTTTCGATCATGCTGGTGTTCCTGGTCACCTACGTGGTGCCGCAGTTTGCCAAGCTGTACGAGGAGATGGGGGCATCGCTGCCGACCATCACGCTGATCATGCTGAATGTCGGGAACCACGCGCAAAGATATTTCCCGATTTTCGCGGTTGCGTTGGTGGTCGCGGCCCTGGCTTTTTGGCAGTGGAAGAAAACCGATCGCGGGGCGGAACGGCTCGACCGCGCTATTCTCTCGCTTCCCTTGCTCGGCCAGATTTGGCTGAAGTACCAAGTGGCAAACTTTTCCCGCATGCTTTCCACCCTGCTGGCGGGAGGTATGCCGCTGGTGCCGTCTTTGCAGACTGCGGGAGCTTCGATGAGCAGCCGGCGCATCCTGATTGGTATTTCCGAGGCCGCCATTCGGGTACGGGAGGGGCAACCGCTGGCCAAGAGCCTGGAAGAGCAAAAGATGTTTCCCGAGTTGTCGGTGGAGATGATCGAAGTGGGCGAGTCCACGGGCGCCTTGCCGGCGATGCTGACCTCGGTGGCAGAGTTTTATGAGGAGGACGTACAGAACGCGCTGGGCGCGGCCATGGCCCTGATCGAACCGGTCATCCTCATTTTCATGGCAGTGATTGTGGGCGGAATACTTATCTCGCTGTATTTACCCATCTTCACTTTGGGATCTACGATTCACTAGGTTACTAGACGAGAAATAAGGCTCTGGCCTGGGTAGGTAGGTTTAGCAATGGCAACAACGACAGAAAACAAAGCAGTATTCGTGGGCGGAAACGGGACGGCGGCGCCGGGCACCCACGCCGAGGAACTGGAGCGGGCACAGGATATCGCGCGGCGTTATCGCTGCCAGTTCGTCGACCTGCATAACTTCCAACTGCACCACGATCTATTCAAGACCATCCCGGTCCACCTGATGTTCCGCTACAACTTCGTGCCGCTCGAGGAAACCGAAGATGGCCGGCTCGCGATCGCCATCGCCGATCCCAGCCAGCTGATGATGATCGACGAGATCAGCCTCCTCCTTGGGAAGCGCATCGTCACTAAAGTTTCGACGCTGGCGCAGATCACGGAAATCCTCAAGAAGACGGAGCAATCGAAACGCGTTCTCGAAGACGCCAGCGAAGGCTTTGCCCTGGATGTAATCCGGGAAGATGAGTCCGGTTCCGAAGAGAGCATTTCGATTGACCGGCTGGCCACGCAGCAGGGCGACATCAGCCCGATTATTCGCCTGGTCGATACTACGATCTTCACCGCCCTGCAACGGCGGGCCAGTGATATTCACATCGAAACTCGCGATGATTCGGTGTGCATCAAGTTCCGTATCGACGGCGTGCTCACACAAGCCATGCCGCCCATTGCCAAGGAGCATCACTCGACCATCATCTCGCGTATCAAGGTGATGAGCGAGTTGGATATTTCCGAACGGCGGGTTCCGCAGGACGGCCGTTTCCGCGTGCGCTATGGCAGCCCCGAGCGGCCGATCGATTTCCGCGTTTCGATTATGCCGTCGATTCACGGCGAAGATGCTGTGCTGCGCGTGCTCGATAAAGAGTCGATGAGCGAGAAGTTCCACAAGCTCACGCTCGATGTTGTCGGTTTCGATGAAGACGACCTGCGCAAGTTCCGCCGCTACATTAAAGAGCCGTATGGCATGGTGCTGGTGACGGGGCCAACCGGCAGCGGCAAAACCACGACGCTCTACGCGGCCGTCAGCGAGATTAAAACCGACGAAGACAAGATCATCACCATTGAAGACCCGGTCGAATATCAGATTCGCGGCATCACCCAGATTCCGGTGAACGAGAAAAAAGGTCTGACTTTTGCTCGCGGACTGCGCTCCATTCTGCGTCACGATCCCGACAAGATCATGGTGGGCGAAATCCGTGACACCGAGACGGCGCAGATCGCCATTCAGTCCGCTCT
>Ga0210403_10005842_pt1 | contig 10398 bp, 9 predicted proteins | sample IncBWC19MmetaG_FD_150863 | JGI IMG/M metagenome (GOLD analysis project Ga0210403, IMG submission 150863) | Forest soil microbial communities from Barre Woods Harvard Forest LTER site, Petersham, Massachusetts, United States - Inc-BW-C-19-M | ecosystem: Environmental > Terrestrial > Soil >... | reverse complement strand
ATTCCGTCAACGATCAACTGCCATGTTGCGCCGTAGTCACGCGTTCGGTAGATATACGGTTTCTGGTCGTCGAGACGGCTGCGATCGACGGCGGCGTAGGCGACGGCAGGATCGAAATCTGACGGTTCTATCAGCGAAATCTCGCTCCAATCGCTTAGTCCTTGCGGGGTAACATCTTTCCACGTCTTCCCGCCATCGCGAGTGAGGTGAAGCAATCCGGTGTCGCTGCCGGCCCAAATGACGTTGCCGTTCAATGACGACGGCGCGATCGTGGAGATCACTCCATAGCCAGCTCGCTTTGCAACTTCCGGTGACGGTGTCGCTTGCGCAAATTGATCTTGCTTGTCCTTCTTTGCACCAGTGAGGTCTGGGCTGATGGTCTCCCAACGCAGGCCGCCATCGATCGTCTTCATCACAAACTGTGTTCCGAGGTAGAGTGCTCTTGGAGCTGCGGAAGAAAAGACGAGTACCGGGCTCCAGGGAGCGCGGTATTTTCGCAGATTCACGTCTTCAGGAATCGGAGCCGGCCATGGGCCAATGTCCTGGCTAAGGCTGATCCGCCGATTGAAGCGGGTGACCGTGCCGTAAGGTTCACTTTGATAAATAATGTTCGAGTCGTCAGGATCAAGCGTCATGTACCCGCTCTCCGTCGGACCCGCTGGAAACCAATCTCGCCCGCTAATCTGACCGTGGTCGGTGCGGCTTGGGACCGCCGCGCTGCCCGTGTCCTGCTGCGCACCATAGACAACGTAGGGAAACTGGTTGTCGGTAATTACGTGATAGAACTGTGCCGTGGGCTGGTTGTACCAACTGCTCCAAGTGTTGCCATGGTTGAGGGTGATCGTCGCGCCCTGATCCGTCCCCAGAATCATGCTGGAAGAATTTGTAGGGTCGATCCAAATCTGATGGTAGTCGTCTCCACCGGGCGCGCCGCGGACTACTGAAATTGTTTTACCGCCATCTTCCGAACCGTACAGAGCTACGTTCGGAACGTAGATCACGTCGCGGTTGTGCGGATCAACGGTGATGCTGTTGAAATACCAGTGGCGGCTGGTGAGTCGCGCATCAGCGTTCTCGAGAACCCAAGTATTTCCTCCGTCATCCGAGCGGTAGAGGCCCGACTTCTTATCAGCTTGAATGAGGGCATAAACACGCTGTCCATCTGACGCCACGGCAACACCGACTCGCCCCCAATCACCCTCAGGGAGTCCACTTCCGGTAAGGCGAGTCCATGTCTTGCCAGAATCTTGCGATCGGAAGAGACCCCCGCCCGGTCCATCGATCGGCGCATAGACACTCCAGAGCGGCCGCCGCGTATGCCAGGTACCCGCAAACAGAATCTGAGAATTAGAGGAACAGATGGCCAGATCGGAAACGCCAATCTCCGGCCCTTGATTGAGAACCTGGGCCCAATGCGCGCCTCCATCAATCGACTTGAACACACCACGTTCATTGTTAGGGCCGTAAGCGTGTCCCAAAGCACCGACGTAAACTACGCGCGGATCCCGCGGATCAACCACGATCCGACTGATCTGACGTGTATCCTCCAGGCCCACGCGAGTCCAGGTCGCGCCAGCATCGACAGATTTATAGACTCCGTTGCCTGAAGCGAGGTCAGAACGAATGTCGGACTCGCCAGTTCCCGCATAGATGATTTTCGGATCAGAAGGTGCGACGGCAATGGCTCCTATCGAGGCAACGGTTTGGTTATCAAAAATCGGCGACCACACGGCGCCGGCGTCGGTTGTTTTCCAGATGCCGCCATCGACTGCACCAAAATAGAACGTAGTAGGATCGCCGAGCACGCCCGTCACAGCAACGACCCGTCCACCACGAAATGGCCCAATCAAGCGCCACTTGAGGCCGTTCAATTGTTCCGTAGGAACTGATTGGGATGCGGCAGAAGAAACTAGCAGAGAAGAAAACAAGAAGAATAGGGAATGACGTAAACGTAATTTCAGCGAATGCAATTTTTGGATCCTTGGGATACTCAGTGTAGCGGTCGATCTAACCAAGCCCGCTTGTCGGCTGGTTGCTTCTAGCCAGATTTATCCCCGCGAATCTTTCTAACCAGCATTGTCAGAGGATCATAAAACTCGTCAACCACGCGCTCTTTAAGAGGAATGATTGCATTGTCGGTGATGTGAATTTCTTCGGGACAGACCTCTGTGCAGCACTTGGTGATGTTGCACAGGCCAATGCCGAGTTCTTCTTTGAGCAGGCGAGTACGAGACTTTGAATCGAGGGGATGCATTTCGAGTCCCGCGACCCGTACAAAGAAACGTGGCCCGCCGAAGTTTTCCATCTCATCATGCTCGCGGATAACATGGCACACGTTCTGGCACAAGAAACATTCAATGCACTTCCGAAACTCCTGCACTCGATCGACATCCGGCTGATACATTTTCCAATCCGTTCCCGGCTTCGGCGTGAACGCGGGAATTTTCTTGTTCACGCGGTAATTCCATGAAACATCCGTCACGAGATCTTTGATCACCGGAAATGATTTCATTGGCTGGACCGTGATGGGCTTGTCCAGGGGAAGGGAATCCATGCGAGTCTTGCAGGTCAAACGGGGACGCCCGTTCACTTCCGCCGAACAGGAGCCGCACTTTCCTGCTTTACAGTTCCAACGCACTGCCAAGTCCGGCGCCTGATGAGCCTGAATGTGGTGGAGCGCGTCCAGCACCACCATCCCCGGCGCGATAGGGACGCGATATGTCGCGGCCTGCCCACCTTCCCTGTCCCCTCGGAACACCTCAAAAACTGCTTCCGCCATTTGGCGATCCTCCGATGTCTCGTCTACTTTTCTTCCTCGACCAATTGTTTCAAGTCACCCGGCATTTGAGGAACTGGCGATTGCCGAAGCTTCATCGTATTTCCCTCGCGGGCAATCACATTATTCTTCGTTCCCCAAGCTGCGTCGAAATTCGGATAATCAATTCGGCTGTGCGCCCCCCGGCTCTCCTCGCGCGCCACTGCGCTACGGGTGACAGCTTCGGAAACGATGAGCATTGAGTTGAGATCTTGAGCAAGGTGCCAGCCAGGATTAAACATTCGCGAACCCTCGACACTCATGTGCGCGGCGCGTTCTTTCAATGTTTCCAACTCCGCCAGAGCGCGAACGAGATCCTCCTTAGTACGGAAAATCCCCACGAGACTCTGCATGGTGTCCTGCAAGTCGCGATGGATTGTATAAGGATTCTCTCCGCTCTTACGTTCGAAGGGGACGAGCATTTCTCGAGCGGCGTCCTGGACCTGCCCAGAGTCGAGGGGTTTGTTCTGTACTGTTTTTGCGTGTTCCGCCGCCGCGAGTCCCGCTCGGCGACCGAAGACGAGCAAGTCGGAAAGGGAATTTCCGCCGAGCCGATTTGCGCCGTGAAGACCGGCCGCGGCTTCTCCCGCTGCGAAGAGTCCTGGCACGGAGGCTTGCGCAGTTTCGGCTTCGACACGAATTCCACCCATCATATAGTGGCAGGTTGGCCCAACTTCCATGGGACCAGCGGTGATATCCACATCCGCGAGTTCTTTGAATTGGTGATACATGCTCGGCAATTTTTTCTTCACATACTCAGCGGGTTTGTGGGAGATATCAAGATATGCGCCGCCGTGCTCCGTGCCTCGGCCTTCTCGGACCTCGGTGTAGATGGACCGCGCCACGACATCCCGAGTCGATAGCTCCATCCGCTTTGGATCGTACTTCTCCATGAAACGTTCGCCGAGTTTGTTGCGCAGAATGCCGCCTTCGCCACGGACGGCCTCAGTGACAAGCAGCCCCTGCACGCCGGGGGGCCAAACCATGCCGGTTGGGTGAAACTGAACGAACTCCATGTCCATCAGATCAGCGCCAGCGTTGTAGGCGAGTGCCATTCCGTCGCCGGTGTACTCCCACGAATTGGAAGTAATTTTGTATGCTTTGCCTATGCCACCCGTCGCCATAACAACAGACTTGGCTCGGAATACCACGAATCGTCCTTGTTCGCGCCAATAGCCGAAGGCTCCAGCGATGCGGTCTCCATCTTTTAGCAAGCGGCTGATGGTGCATTCCATGAAAACGTCGATCCCTAACTGCACGCCGCGATCCTGCAATGTGCGGATCATTTCCAAGCCGGTGCGATCGCCCACATGGGCCAGACGCTTGAAAGTGTGGCCGCCAAAGGCCCGCTGCAGGATGTTGCCGTCCGGTGTTCGGTCAAACAGCGCACCCCACTGTTCTAGCTCGCGTACGCGGTCGGGTGCTTCCTGGGCGTGAAGTTGCGCCACGCGCCAGTTGTTGAGAAATTTACCGCCGCGCATGGTGTCGCGAAAATGTGTGCGCCAATCGTCGGCGTGATCCACATTGGCCATTGCCGCGGCGATTCCGCCTTCGGCCATGACGGTGTGGGCTTTTCCGAGGAGCGATTTGCAAACCACTCCTACTTTCGCGCCCTGTGCCAGAGCTTCGAGGGCGGCCCGCAGGCCTGCACCCCCGGCGCCGATGATTAATACATCGTGGTCGTGAGTTTCGAATTCTGTTGTCACAATATTCTCGGGTCGGTGATTGCGCCGCTGGCAACCATCCTTATATAGAGGTCCGTAAGTCCAACTACTATCAGGCTTATCCAGGCATAGAGCATGTGGCGCTCATTCAGAACTGTGAGCCATCGCCACGCCGCATGACGCGGGCCCCCAAACTCGGAGCAGGAAAAACACTTGAGCTTGCCTCCGACCAGATGGCGGAGCGAGTGACAGGACAGCGCGTACGTGGTCAGCAATATAACGTTAACCAGCATAATCAGGGTGCCGAGGCCAATTCCAAAGTGGCCGTCAAAAGAGAACGCGCGGATTGCGTCCTTCCAAAGAAAGACTAGGAAGATGATGCCGGCATACAGAAAATAACGGTGAAGATTCTGAAGGATAAACGGAAATTTGCTTTCCCCACTATATCTACGATTACCAGGCTCGCCGACGGCGCAGGCCGGTGGGTCCAGAAAAAAAGCCCGGTAGTAAGCTTTCCGATAGTAGTAGCAAGTGACCCGAAATCCCAGAGGAAATGCCAGAATCAATAGCGCCGGCGACAACGGCCACCAGCTATGATGAGGATCGATAAGCGGTGAATAGAATGGCGAAAGGTATGGCCCCCACTCGTAATATCTGCCTTCAAAAGCCCGCAGAGTCGCATAAGCACCGAATGCACCGAGCAGGGCAATAACCGGCAACAACTCCAGCCACCACGCGTCTCGACGCATGGTTGCGCCGAGATGATGCTGTCCGCTCGTGGTTACGCCGCCTGACATAGGATCACCGCCTTATGGTTCATAGAGTAAACAGAAAAATTGTCTGTAAGTCAAAACTGTGCTCCCTCTAAGTATCGCATTCTTCAACCAGAACGGACATTCCCTAGATGATTTGGGTGAGTCAAGGAACCAACGTTGATCTCGCAACTCATCGACAACAGTCAGGCGGTCCTGCACCTGCAAAACGACCCGTCCCACAAACTACTAAGCGCCTCTATAAAGGCGAGGATTTCGGAAGCGGTCTGCTGTCGATTCTGACAGTGGCAGAAGGGAGGGAAGGGCCTATAAATTCGCGCTGATCTCACTGATCGCAGCTCTCGCGGCGTTCTAACAAACCAAGAATCTCGCGCGCCACTGTTAGATGTGACAGTTGTGGCCTTAGGCCTGCGCTGCCAACCTGCCTGATAAGGGTAAATCCACGCGCGAATGGGTCAAATTATCGCCTTGGAAAATCCAAGCGTGCGCGTGGCACCGCAGTGAACATTGGTCCTGCGTCGACTTGAAGCGCCGACAAGCCCTTCTGAGGAAAAATCCAAATGGAGATGCCGAGCTTTCCGCACGTTGATATGTTCTCCGCCGGCATCAATGCTCTGTACGGCGTGCTCGTTGCACGCCAACCGTCGCACAATCGCGGCTATACTGCAGCGGGCCTGCTCATCATGGCCTTCTTCGGCGGTATCGGCGGTGGCGTGACGCGCGACATCCTGCTCAACGAGATCCCCTCGCCGCTGAGGGACCCGAACTATCTTCTCGTGTGTCTGCTGATGGGGTTGCTGGGGCTGGCTATTTATCGCTGGGCTGACTCGAAGGAGGAGCGGTTCCGCACGAGGACGCTCGCTTACTTCAAATCTTTCACGCTGCCTTGGTTTGCGATCCTGGGCGCGCACAAGGCGCTGGATCACAACCTTGGGATCTGGACTGCAATCGTTGTAGGACTGATCTCCACCACTGCCGGCGGAGTGTTAATCGACATCTTCTCCGGTGTGACACCGGAGGTCGTGCGGCCCTCGCAGCAACTCGTCACCGCCGCGATGCTGGCGAGCACCGTCTATACGCTCCTGGCGGTTTGGGAGAAGGGAAGGCTTTCCTTCTTTCCCGTCACTTTGATCGCTTGTGCTGGTTGCGTTTGTCTTCCGGGTGATTGCTGTCCGCGATCACTGGCCGTCGATCGTGCCCCTCGACGCCGCTGCGGAAGGCCCAACGATCGCGGCGGTCGCCGCGCCGAGTGTCGGCCCGGTTGCGCGCCGGAATGCAGCATAAAAAAGGACTCATCACCTGGGAGGGTTTTATGGACAGCATGTGGATGCGAGTCGGTACCAACTTAATCGCCCGTGTCAGCGGGCCGATGAAGTTCAGGCTAGTGTTGCAGCCGTCCATGGCGGCGTTATTTGCAATTCGCGCGGGGCTGGCAGATGCCAAGGCTGGCAAGCCGCCCTGGTTCTGGGAGCTAGTCTCTAACCCCCCCGAACGCGTCGACATGCTCAAGGAGGCGTGGAAGCGCATCGGCAAAGTGTTCATTCTCGCGCTGGTGCTGGACGCCGTGTACCAGCTTATCGAGTTGCACACAGTATATCCGGGGGAAATGATCATCGTCGCCTTCGTCCTCGCGATTCTGCCGTACGTGATTCTGCGTGGGCCAGCCATGCGTGTGGCCCGGATGATTGAAGAGCGGCGTCAACACGAGCCCCAAACGCCACCCAATCTGAGGAATATGTCATGAGCCCGGTTGAAACAGCGCCAAAAGATAGAGGAACAGTTCTTGCCGAAGAGCGAACCGATCTGGCGGTTCAGCGCACGGTCATCGCGGCTGAAAGAACACTGATGGCATGGATCCGAACCTCCATTTCCATGATCGGATTCGGTTTCAGTATTTTCAAGTTCTTCCAATATCAGGCCGAAGAAATTGCCGCCGGTAACATCCGGCGTCCGCAGGCACCGCGCAATCTGGGATTGAGCCTCGTTGCTCTGGGAACTTTGGCATTGGCGGCCGCCGCCTGGCAACACAAGAATTTTCTAAAGGAGATCGGGGCGACGCGGAAACGGCACACCTTGTCCATTTCGTTCATTGTAGCGATGGCCGTCATCCTGATTGGATTGGTCACGTTTTACGGCATGCTGCTACGTCACGGGCCGTTTTAAGAAGGAAGCTTCTGTTTGGGCAGACCGACGCTAGCGGGATCGCTGCGGCTGTAGCCATTTCCCAACGCGGATCAAGAAGGTGACCAGAGCCTTTAAGTCGTGCGCGAGCAAAATTACACCCGGTGTCCTCCAGCGCGTTGTCGTCTCGCCTGAAACATGCGTCGGAGTGGTTCGCATATTAGCCGTCTTACCGTTGCGGAGTGTGTCGTTTGGTTGAGCGTAACCAAACTGAAGCGCTCTAGATACTGACAAGATAATGCGCGCTGCATGACGATAAGACAAGTGTCAAAACTTACAGGCCGTCGTAATGCAGCCGCCATCGCAGCTGCGTCGGGCCGACGGCAACTTGATCAGAAGTGCAGGATCCATCCCTCCTGTCAAATCTGCCAGTATTTAAGATCTGCGCTTACTTCTAGCTTGGTGACGGCACATCCAAACCCGTCTCGGAAGATTTGGCAAATATTGGAGACAATCCTTACTTCGAAGCCGCCTGACTTCTCTTTGGTTTTGGGCGGCCCTTTGTTTCAAATATTCCGCCGTGCTCATCTAGCTGGAGAAGGGCTGGAGTTGCTCCACCGCCGGCTCCTCATTATTCCCTTGGTGACTTGGTTACCGCTCATGTTCTTGTCGGTGCTCGATCATCAGGCCCTTGCACGAAGCTGCAAGATTCCCTTCCTGTATGACGTTGAGACGTACGTTCGGTTTCTTGTCGCTTTGCCAATCCTGATCGCCGCGGAGCTTGTTGTTCATCGACGGATTAGTCCGCTGGTACGACGGTTCGTCGAGCGGGGTATCGTGCGGTCCCAAGATTTGCCCCCGTTCGGCGCAGCAGTCAACTCAGCGCTGCGCGTGCGCGATTCGACTGCTTTGGAGTTGACGCTCCTGGTTCTGGTCTATACGTTGGGGCTATGGATCTGGAGCCGAGAGGTCGCCTTGGGCGAGCCCACTTGGTACGCAATGCCGGATGGCAAGCATTTGAATCTCACTCTAGCCGGATACTGGTATGCCTTAGTTAGCATTCCCATCTTTCAGTTCATTCTGCTGCGATGGTATATGCGGCTCGTGATCTGGTTCCGGCTTCTATGGCAGATTTCAAGATTAAGCCTGCGCCTCAGCCCTGCCCACCCGGATCGATCTGGCGGGATCGGCTTTCTGGGCAGAAGTTCCTACGCCTTCGGGCCCGTACTTTTCGCACAAGGCGCGTTAATGTCGGGCTTAATCGCAAGCCGCGTCTTGTATGAAGGACGGCCCCTGCTGTCCTTCAAGGCAGAGGCAGCCGGTTTCGTGGGTTTCTTCGTTTTGATCATCCTCGGCCCCTTGTTAATGTTTACCCCGCTGCTTGAGCGGACCAGGACAAACGGCTTCGCCGAATATGGCTTACTAGCCAATCGGTATGCGTTTGGGTTTGAGGATGAGTGGTTACCAAGCCGCGGCGGGGACACAATTGCGTTACCCGCTACCGCAGATATCAGCCCGGTGTACGCTTTGGACAATCTTTATTCGAACGTGAGCAAAATGCGCCTCGTTCCTTTCGGATCGCGGGACATTACGCTTCTTGCCGCCACCACCGCAGCCCCCCTCGTGCCGTTGACGCTGACAATTTTTTCGGTTCCGGACCTGGCGAAATTTCTGATCAAAATCCTCTTTCATTGAACGGGAAACCAACGGTGGACAATAAGGAAATCGGAAACGGTAACTCGGCCAATTTGCCAAACATTTCTGGCCTTTCCTCGCCCCCACAAAACTTAGAAGACCCGCCATCTCATCCTGATGCGATGACCTGGCCGCAGCAGGCTCGACTACTCCCAAAAAAAGCCCACGTTTTCTATTTTGTATCTAAACATCCCAACACGCCATGGTACGCAAAGCTGGTTGCAGCTTGCACCGCAGGTTACCTTTTTAGCCCCGTTCAAATCATTCCGAACTACATCCCAGTGATCGGAATGCTGGACGACGTGCTAATCGTGTTTCTAGGGGTGAAGCTGATTCAAAGGATTACTCCCCCGGAAGTTCTCGCCGAGTGTCGAGGGCTGGCTGATGCCGCCGAGCTGCGCAGGAATGAAAAAATAAGGTCAACCGCGGCCGTCATCACTTCCGTCGTAATCGCAACTCTGTGGTTCCTCGCGGCCGTAATCGCCAGCGTGCTGATGGCGAAATACGTCCGCCGTTACTAAAAATGCCTCCCGAAACCTGGCAGCACCGCACCGGCCATCCGCCAAACCTCCTACAATATCGAAAGTAATGGAATACAAATAATTACTTGCGCTGAAGCCTGCTAGCCGTCAGACAATGTAAATATTAGGCTAGGGGATTCTCCATTCCTCAAGTAACGATCAACACGGGCCTTACCACTCCCGACGGGAGCGAAGAACTACTCACCGAATATTTCTGTGACTACCCTGACTGCCCCAATATTGCTACCCAAGTGCTCGGATGCGTCGCCGAAATAGGCCGTACTGCTGTCGTCTGCGACGAGCACGCACCTAAACCTCGGTCCTAACAACGGTCCTGGTTACGCAAACGATTTCAGAGAAGCATCTTCACTATGGTGTGGACGACTTCTTCGACAGGCGAAGCAATCAATACGAGAGGAATCATAGGCAAAGCCGCGGCGGCCGCAACTCCCAGGATAACCATTTTATTAACCGGGACAATGCGCATGTCGCGAATAACGGAATAACCCGCACTCAAGTCGGCCTGAGACGAAATGTCAGGAGTGCCCAGCAGGCGTTCATTGTCAGGCCAGCCGCGCACCCATTTCCGGTCAAAGTCTTGCATGTGCTGGTTGGCCAGCCTGCCATAATCCGCGAGTCCAGCCCTCTTCAGCCGGTAAAGCTTGGGAGTGAACACCAGCAACGGCGAAAGAACAATCAGTAGGGCGATAACGACGAAGGCGAAAATCAGAACTTCGGAAGCGGCCAGATTCTCACCCTCGTGAACAATTCCGTTGGCAATTTGACCAGCGATCACGGCACCAGAGGCA
>Ga0210403_10005841_pt1 | contig 10399 bp, 6 predicted proteins | sample IncBWC19MmetaG_FD_150863 | JGI IMG/M metagenome (GOLD analysis project Ga0210403, IMG submission 150863) | Forest soil microbial communities from Barre Woods Harvard Forest LTER site, Petersham, Massachusetts, United States - Inc-BW-C-19-M | ecosystem: Environmental > Terrestrial > Soil >... | reverse complement strand
GCCACGTTTAGCACGGGTATGGATTCCAGGTTAACCAGCTTATGCGCTGGCTCCTTCTGTACCCAGCATGGGATCAGATCAGGCCCATCCGCTCTTTCTTGGCGAACAGGCTGCAATTCTGAGGCGTCTTTGATCGGCGGATCGTAATGAACGAAGGAGTTCGTCACACCCCACACACGGCCCGGACCTGAGGACCCGCGTTCAGCGTTTTCAACGGGCGGGGCGACCGGTTCCGCTGCAATGATGCCTCTGACCAGTTTCGGCCGGGCGTCTGCCACCAGCCAACCCGTAGCGGCTATGCCCGAGTGGAACAACAGGATGACCGGTTGCCCGATGTCGTCGAGCAATTGCACGATAGCGTCTACGGTAACTTTTTCCGGTACCGCAGCGATCTGAAGTTCCGTCTTCGCGAAATAGTCAAACACCGGATCGCCCATTTTGCCTTTGTTGGGAGCGTCGCTCGGCCACTGCGAATACTTTTTCAGCTGCGGCCACTCGGCGCCTTCTTGTGCTCGATGTTCGCGGATGTGCTGCTCTTTACTCCAATCAGAAGCAGGCGATCGCGCGCCCGTCCAGACCTCCTCCATCAATGGGCCCGAACGCGGCGGCGTGATCATGCCGTCGACGCCCGGTAGGTACGCTGAACGCCCATTACCCGGATAGTCCATCATGTAGACGGTATAGCCCTGATTCACAAAATCGTACGCCCAGCCTGGTCGCCCATCAGGGGTCTGCATAAGCGCGTAAGATCCCTGGCCGCCTCCACCGGTTATGAACACGATCGGATACGGATGGCGAATGCTCTTCGGTACCCACACTTCAACATACATCGCGCCGTGCATGGTTTCACTTCCGGGCTCGCCCACATAATGGCCGCCCACGTAGAAGTGACCTTGCCGCCCGATCTCGGCGGTGGAAAATGTCGGGATCGATGCGCCCGGCGCCGAGCCGGCGGCGCGAGGCTTCAGAGCGAACCAAGTGCCGGCGAGAACCGCAACGAATATCAAAAGGGAGACGGAGATCCTCGTGTTCATTAATCTTCTCCTTCAGATCGCCCGCATTTTCTCACGCAGAAGTCTCGTCGAGTAGATGGTTTTCTAGCGCGCCTATGTCTCATACTGAGCCTCCTTGTCACGGAGGTCCTCCTCCGGCAAGCAGGCCAATCTGGGAATCGGGCAGATTTCACACATAAGTCAGGCCGTTTTCGCTTGACATCGCGAAAGAAAAGCTTATACATGCGTTCAACTATTACTTCAACCAACGTTCACTGCCATGACCACTTCGGATACGGCTGAAGTTAGTTCGCCTCGCGCGATCGAGGGTGACTCGGTCCCAACTACACGGAGGTCCGACATGCGGCGTAATGCATACATCTGGGCTAGTTTTGTCGTGGTAATCATCACGTTGGCAATCGCTTCCAGCGTCTTGCAAAGGAAGGCAGCTGTTGAAGCGGCCGGGGTTCAGGCGCCGACCTTTGAAGTGGACCCGTTCTGGCCCAAACCTCTGCCCAATCATTGGCTCATCGGCATGACCATTGGCGTTTCCGTCGATGCCCAGGAACACGTTTGGATTGTTCACCGGCAGGGTTCCCTCGAGCCGGGTGAGCTGCACGCTTCCAGTAACCCACCAATTGCGCAGTGCTGTGCTGCGGCTCCTCCCGTTCTTGAATTCGATCAGGCCGGTAACCTCTTGCGGCATTGGGGCGGTCCCGGTCAGGGTTACGATTGGCCGAATTCCAATCACGGGATCACCATCGACTATAAGGGTAATGTGTGGATTGGCGGCAATGGCCGCGGTCCCCAAGGCGGTGGTGGTGACAACGAAGGGCAAGTCGGCGGGGGACGGTTCTACGACAACATGGTCCTGAAGTTCACCCAGGACGGCAAGTTCCTGATGCAAATTGGCAAACCGAATCAGAGCAAAGGCAGCAACGATGTGGAGAACCTGAGATTACCCGCCAAGACTTTTATCGATAAAGATGCGAACGAAGTATACGTTGCCGACGGCTACGGCAATCATCGCGTGATCGTATATGACGCCGATACCGGGAAATATAAACGGCACTGGGGCGCTTACGGCCATAAACCCGAAGACACCGACCTGGGCAAGTACGATCCGGACGCGCCACCCGCGCAGCAGTTCCGGAATCCCGTGCATTGCGCTGAAATCTCGAACGATGGGCTGCTTTACGTCTGTGATCGTGTGAACGACCGCATTCAGGTATTCCATAAAGATGGGACGTTTGTGAAAGAAGGATTCGTCGAGAAACGAACGCTCGGTTCCGGTTCCGCGTGGGACGTTGCGTTCTCCAAAGATCCAAAGCAAACCTATATCTATCTTGCCGACGGTGAAAACGACAGAATTCACATTCTGCTGCGCGATACGCTTGAAGTGTTGACCACTTTTGGCGAGGGCGGACGTCAACCCGGCGAATTCTACGGACCTCACAGCATAGCTACAGATTCGAAGGGCAACATATACGTCACTGAGACCTACCGCGGCCAGCGGGTGCAGAAGTTCATCTATAAAGGCATGGCGCCTGTAACGAAGAAAGATCAGGGCGTGCTCTGGCCGAAGAAAGTGTCCTAGAGCTAGCCATCGAATTCCGTTCGGAAGTCGGAGGATTCTGCTTCTGCTTGAGGAGGCATCCAATCTTCTGACAGATCGATCGGCTCAGCTGACTCGTGGAAACGCGTGCGATAGACATTTATCCCGGTCTGAATTCCAGCAGTCAGCGCCTTTATGGATTCGGACGGGCGCTAAGACAACGCGCCGAATCCTCGATCCTGTGTCTTCAATCAATTCGAGAGCTCCGGTGATCGTCTCGTCAGTTTGGACGAGCTTGCTTCTAAGATGATCGGCAGTTTCAGTAATCATGCGATCAGTCCGCTCCGCCGGGTTACGAGCAGAATGGACAAGCTCAGTGGCCTGAATTATGGCGTCTGAAATGCGCGGCTGGACTTCGTCGATACGCAACTGAAACTGCGAGATCAAAGGGAAAACGCGGCCTTGGACACGGTCCGTGAGATGTTCGATGTGTCCGATCAAGCGGCGGAAAGCAATGAACATGACTGCTATCACGAGCGTCTCTATCAACAGAGCGACGGCCACCACAATCGTAAATAATGGCATCACCCAATCGGCCATGATGTAACACCAACTTTACGCTTATCGCGTCTATTGAGTTCGATGCATAGCTTCTACGCGTGGATAGATTTTTCCAAAACCACCACAAAACTCCGACCTTTCTTTCAGCTCCGCCGGGTTCGGACGTGCGGAGTCGCTGCCCGATCAATGCGGGGAGGGTTCGACTCCAACATAGGCAATCGGATCATCAAGGATTTGGCGGAAGCGTGTGGGAGTCGAATGCAATTCCACTCGGGGTTTCAAGCACTTACGAGAAACTCCGGGGAGCACAACGGAAGCGTAAGGAACCGCTCGAAGCGGTTATTGCTTCCTAATTGCTCCCTCGCCCACGTCGCCGGCAGGAAATACAAAAACTCTGCGGCACGGATGGCACGCCGACGACAAGGCTAGCTATATTTAGTGACTGAAGCGGGATCGATTCGAAATCCGCGAGATCCGTTCCTGCCTAACGGTTTTCAAGGGTCAACGTTTGGGCCGCTACGAAACCCTCTCGGCGATCCGTGCCGGCGGGATGGGTGAGGTGTACCGCGACTCTTACGCATGGCTCCTCCTCGCCCGAGCGGGGCATGGTAAACGGAGAAGTCACATTTCACATGGACTAATTTTCGGGGGGCGGCAGGTCACCATCAAGTACCAACCTGACTGTCCAATCCGAGTCATGGCTGCGTTGATTCGGCAGGTTGTGAGGCAGCCGGAAACCGCAGTTTCAACGTATCCCCGAATCTGTTATCGACTTCGTATTTCGTATAAAGTCCGGGCTCGCAAAGCTCGGATTAGGGTAGGTATAAAATCCTTGTCCCGTTGCCCTGCCGAGCTTGCCCTTATCCAGGTATTGCGTTTTGAGGAGAGATGCCAATTTCTCCAACTCGGGCTTACCTGTTGCATTTGCTTTGGCAAGAGTGATGTTGTAGGCGGTGGCGATGCCTACTGTATCGAGAATGGCAAACGGTCCTTCGGGCGCACCCGTCCCAATCATCCATGTCTTGTCAATTGTCTCCATGTCTGCCACTTCATTCAGTAACAGCATTTGTGCAGCTTCCAGGAATGGGATCAACAAGGAGTTCAGTATATAACCGGGCTGTTCCTTATGTAGCGGTAACGCGACCATTCCAATTGTCTCGGCGAACTCGATTACATCCAGGAACACCGTCTCACCTGTCCCGGGATGTTTCATAACCTCCGCAGTATTGTTTTTCCAGATATTGTTGGCAAAATGAAGCGCCAGAAACTTATCCGGGCGGCCAGTTGCTTCGGCAAACTGACTAGGCAACAGAGTAGATGAGTTTGTAGCGAAGATCGTCTTCTCCGGTGCCACTTTCCCGAGTTCTTTATAAAACGCAGTTTTGATTTGGGCCACTTCAGGAATGGCTTCAATCACCAAATCTGCATCTGCGACAGCTTGAGCAAGGTTAGTGTAAAACGATATGCGGTTGAGAGCTTCATCCACGGCTTGCTGCGTTTCGCCCAAATCCTTTTTGTAGTTTTCCTTTAACTTGGCCAGCCGCTCTCTAGCATGCCCCAGAACCTCTTCCGAAACGTCGTGCACGTTTACATAAAAACCTTTGTACGCCGTTTGAAACGCAATCTGACTTCCTAGCACACCGGTGCCGGCGACCGTGATGTTCTTGTAATTCATATCTATCCTTCTCAAGCTGTCGACCATCGAGCTGTGGCGAATGCCCCAGCCTTCATTTGCCTGCCGTAGATCCCTCGACGTAGAGTCGCTTTGCAAGCTTCGATGCTTAACACTCTCCACTCGCGGGGTGACGCGGGCAGGACTGTCATGACCTCCAACTGTTGAAGCCAGTCGTTCGCAGCGAGCTCAGCTGTTCTAATCCGAACAACTCCGCTACTGCCAAGAAAAACGGTGACAATTCTCGTTCCGCCCGAACCATTAGTTCGGCGCAAGCAGACTTCCCATTCTGGTGCAGTTCGTCATATGGAAGTTGATTCATTGCAGCGTTAGGCCCCAAGTGTCGCGTGTGGCAATTAGATCAGCTACCTGAACCGTTGTGCTCCCGTAACTCCGTATTGATTGCCAACGAGCGATACCCAGCCTTTGCATACGCACCTGAAGCGTGGAACGTTTCATGCCCAGACGTGCCGCGGCGCCCTTAGGCCCTGCAACGACCCACCCACTTGTGTTCAGGGCCGCTACTATGTATCTGCGTTCGGTTTCTTCCAGAATGCGTCGAAGGTTACCAGCAGCGTCCGACCGTGCTTGGCTGTCGATTTGGCGGGCAGGGCCGTTCAACATCGTATCTGATGGCGACACATGCAGAACTGATCCCGAAGACATAATCACCGCTCGCTCGATCACATTTTGCAATTCGCGGATGTTGCCAGGCCATTGGTGTTCGCAGAGAACATTCATTGTCTCCGATGGGATGGTTTCAATCCGCTTGTTCATACGCCGGCCGAACGCTTGTGCGAAGTGGCGCACCAGAAGTGGGATATCCTCGAGCCGCTCCCGCAAGGGCGGAACGCGGATGGGAAAAACGTTCAATCGATAGAAAAGGTCTGAGCGGAACTTCTGTTGCTGCACCATGGCGGCCAAATCTCGGTTTGTGGCAGCGATCAAACGTGCGTCGGTGCGTAGTGTATGGACACTGCCGAGGCGCTCAAACTCACGGTCTTGCAGCACACGTAACAACTTCGGCTGGAGCTCGAGCGGAATTTCGCCAATCTCGTCGAGAAGAACGGTGCCATGATTAGCCAACTCGAACCGACCAATGCGATGTGATGTTGCCCCAGTGAAGGCTCCCCTTTCGTGACCAAAAAGTTCACTTTCTAGCAAGCCCGCTGGAATGGCCGCACAATTCAGCTTCACGAAACTGTTTGAGCGGCGAGGCCCTAGGTTGTGAAGCGCCCTTGCCACAAGCTCTTTTCCGGTTCCAGTCTCACCATAGATCAGGACGGTTGATTCCGTGAGCGCCACAATTTTCACTTGCCTTAGAACACAGTGGAGGGCGGCACTGTTGCCGACAAGCTCTTTGAAGTCCCTCTCAGTGTTCATCTCATCTTCTTTGTGAGACATAGGGGAACCAGCATCCTCAGTTGTCAACGTTATGCGACCATGTGCCACCAAGGAAGTCATGACTGTCTCCGCAGGACTTTGTTATCTTCGCCTTGCATGCGCCTTTGCCTCCAACGACTTACCCTGCTGAGCGCGCAGCGGAATAAGCCCTACCAGCAATTCGCTCTCTCCCTGCGCGAGTTGCTCTAGCGATCTCCAGCCTCCGGCGCAGGACGTCCGCTCCCACGATCGGCACAGTGTGCGTAGGCTTCGACGAGTTCCGGATGGCGAGACGATCCGCAGCTTCTTCGAGAGAGATACTCGCGTGTTTGCTCACCTGCTGCTCTCCTTGCCCAACGCACGCAGGCACGCCAAGGTGTCACTCAAGAATGGCACGCGTTTCGAGAAATGCCTCGATCCCGAAGGTTCCGAATTCACGGCCGACGCCTGAGTGCTTGAATCCGCCGAACGGCGCCTGCTGATCGTCCAACAAGCCGTTGATCGCAACACGGCCGGCGAGGATCTGAGAAGCCACACGGCGGGCGCGCTGGACGTCGCCCCCGCTCACGTAACCGTGGAGGCCGTAGCTCGTGTCGTTGGCGATCTTGATGGCATCGTTCTCGTCTTCGTAGCTGATGACACAAAGGACGGGGCCAAAAATCTCTTCCTGCGCGATCGTCATATCGTTGCGCACATTGACAAACACCGTGGGTTTGACGAAGTTACCCGTCTCGAGCCCCGGCGGATGGCCCTCGCCGCCGACAAGCACTTCCGCGCCCTCTTCAATCCCTTTGCGGATGTACGCTTGAATGCGCTCGTACTGCTTCTGGGTCACCATGGGTCCGACAGCGGTCTTTGGATCGGCTGGATCGCCGACGGGGAAGGCGGGTATTGCATTCAAAATCGCTCGTTTCACGTCATCGAGTCGGGTTTTGGGTACAAGCAGCCGTGTCCCAGCGACGCATGCTTGGCCACTGTTCATGAACGCGATGCCGAGTGCCGTCGGGATCGCTTTGCCGAGGTCGACGTCGTCGAGCAGGATGTTGGGCGATTTGCCGCCCAGCTCGAGCGTGACCCGCTTCATCGTCGCGGCGCCGTCGCGCATGATTGACCTGCCAACGGCGGCCGAGCCCGTGAATGAGATCTTGGCCACATCAGGATTGCGGACGAGTTCGGCGCCAACGATTTCACCGCGGCCAGTTACGACGTTGCATAGGCCCTTCGGAAGTCCTGCGGCGTGCACACACTCGAGCCAGACTTGCGTCTGCAGTGCACTCAGCTCACTGGGCTTCATGACAACTGAACAACCAGCGGCAAGTGCCGAAGCAAGTTTGAAGCAAAGGAAGACTGAGTTCGCGTTCCATGGTGTAATCAGGCCGGCGACGCCGACCGGCTCTAAGGTGACCGTGGTCTTGCCCCAGCTGCGAGCCAAAGGCAACTCTTGGAGAGCCTTCTCGGCCGCTAAGAACGCACTGGCACCCGCCTGCACAAGTGGCGCAGCGAACTGAACCACACCTCCGTATTCCTCGACCATCGCGGCCGTTAGATCGTCGATGCGCGCCGAGACTGTGTCATGCAGCCTGCGCAAGATCTTAGATCGTTCTTCCTTCGTGCTCCGACCGAAGGTTGCGAACGCACGCTTAGCGGCCGCAATGGCTCGCTTCGCATCCTCCTCGTCGCCCAGCGTCACGTGACCGATCACTTGGCCGGTCGTCGGACTGATGAGGTCCATGACCTCGCGGCCGTGCGAGTCAATGTACGCTCCATCGATGTAGTGCGTTGTGATCGTCTTAACCGTCTCGCTCTTCATGACTGCTTTCATCGCGTTTCTCCTTGTGTGAGAATTTCAGTCAGAACCAGTAACTGCGACGCGCGTAACCGGCCGCCCTTTCCCCGCGCGTAACCGTCATTCATGCCACCCCGCGACATCCGTCTCGAAACCAAGTCCGCCAGGTTCGTCCAGCCCTGCGGTGCAGCTCTGCGTACTCCGGAATGTCGTGACCTCCAGTCCTGCTTTCTTTAGGCTAGTGATGCAGTCATAATTCCAAAATAATCTTGGCGGCTTTGCGTTGAATAATCAGGGGTTATGCGAGAAGAGGTGCGTTTAGGCGCGACGTGGAAGCGTCAGTGTCCACCGATGGGCAGCGATTTCTCGCCCCGCTGAAGCTTTTTCGCCGACACCCAGGACGTGGACCGATGAAGTGAACGGAAGGACCGGTGCATCTAAGGTGGGCATGGCTATTCCACTTTTGCTCGCGGTGGGATGAGCGGCTGAGTTTGAACGTTGCAGATGGTTATTCGAGATAACTGAAAAGGTCGGGTCGGTTCTCCCAATTGGAGGTCTGAACATGTTTAGTAGCTGGCGTCGCGCCCACAAACTTCTCGGCGAAGAGCGTAGCGCCTTGCAAACTAGAGGAGCTGAGCCCACGAACGACCTTGAAAAGGCCAATGAGGATTTGAAAGCGGCACAAGCAGATTTGCAAAAGCGATGGCAGTACTTGGCGGAGGCTCAGAAGCTAAGTCATTCGGGGACCTTTGGATGGAAGGTGCGCACTGGGGAGCTCATTTGGTCCGAAGAAACCTACAGAATTCTGGGCTTCACACGAGAAACGAATCCAACGCTCGATCTGGTCTTCGACAGAATTCATCCCGAGGACCGGGAGCGCCTGCAGCAGCTCAGGGACCGCGCTGCGCGGAACGGCATGGACTTAGATGTTGAGTATCGAATCCTCCTGCCGGACGGTGTCCTCAGGTACCTCCACGTGGTTGCCCACGCCGGAGAAGATCGCTCGGGCAATCGCGAGTACATAGGCATCGTGAGCGACATCACTGAACGCAAGCTTGCAGAGCAAGAGCGGCAGGCGTTATCTCGAGACTTAAAAGATAGCAACGCCAGACTTGAAGAAGCGCAACGCGTCGCACATGTGGGTTACTGGGATTGGAATCTTGAGACGGGTGAGATCATCTGGTCGGACGAAACCTATCGCATCTTTGGGTTCAAACCGCAAGAACGTCCGATGGACATAGAAACGGTTAGCGGATTGGTCCACCCTGATGACCGTGAGGCTCTCTACAGCGCAGTGGACGTGGAGGTCGCTGCCGGCGTGCATCCCGCTCATCAGCATCGGATCGTCCGTCCGAGTGGAGAAGTGCGTACGGTGCAGTCTATCACTTCAAAGCTCTGGAGCGCGACGCCCGGTGACTTGGAGAACGGGACATCTGGAAAGCCCAACAGGCTGTTCGGTACCGTTCAAGACATTACGGATTTGAAGCGCGCAGAGGACGCTCGCCATGCTTTGTCTCGAGATTTGCAGGAAAGCAAGGATTGGCTCGAAGAGGCGCAACGCGTCGCTCACGTCGGCTACTGGGTATGGGATGTTGAGACGAATCAGGTGATTTGGTCGGAGGAAACCTATCGCATCTTTGGATTGGCGCCACAGGTGGGCTCCTTTGACGTTACAAAAGTAAGGGACATGATCCATCCCGATGATCGAGAGGCTGTATTTCGGACAGCAGAACAGGCTATTCGTTCTGGGACGCGCGCCGACAGTGAGCATCGGCTCTTTCGTCCCGATGGGGAAATGCGCGTCGTCCATAGCTTGGGGTATCTTAAGAAAAATTCGGACGGCCGAACCCAAATGTTCGGTACTACTCAGGACATCACCGACCGGAAACGTGTAGAGGAAGAACGCCAGACCTTGTCAAGCGCCCTACAGCAAAGCAACGCAAGGCTTGAAGAAGCTCAACGAGTGGCGCACATAGGACATTACGAATTCAATCCTCTCGAGAATCAAGTCACTTGGTCCGCCGAACTTTGTCGTATCTGGGGGCTATCCCCGGTAAATGGCCCCATTGACATGGCGGTGGTCTTCGAAATGGTCCACCCGGAGGATCGGGAATGTGCCGCCCGGGCAGTGGAGGAGATCCTTCGTAGCGGAACCTACTTGAAGTACGAACATCGTATTGTTCGTCCCGACGGCGAAGTACGATTTGTACAAGTCCTGGGAACCGTGAAAAGAGATGCCTCGGGGCGTGCCTACGAACTGTTTGGTACATGTCAGGATATCACCGATCGAAAACTCGCGGAACAAACCCTGCGGAGAAGTCAATTCTACCTAAGCGAAGGTGAGCGCCTCGCCCATGTTGGGAGCTGGGCGTCCACCAACTTAGGGATCAGCTGGGGGGACGACCTAGGTCTCTATTGGTCCGACGAACTATATAGGATTTTCGGCCTTG
>Ga0210403_10005840_pt1 | contig 10399 bp, 7 predicted proteins | sample IncBWC19MmetaG_FD_150863 | JGI IMG/M metagenome (GOLD analysis project Ga0210403, IMG submission 150863) | Forest soil microbial communities from Barre Woods Harvard Forest LTER site, Petersham, Massachusetts, United States - Inc-BW-C-19-M | ecosystem: Environmental > Terrestrial > Soil >... | reverse complement strand
ATGAAGGAGAGCAAGTTGGGTAGGTTCCAAGGGGTGAATTGGCGGAAAATCCCCATTACACTAAAAACCCCCTCAATAAGTGAAATGGTTGGAAGATCGCCACGCGCTATTGCAGCTTCGCATACTCCGCTTTGGCTTCCTTCAGGATGGGGATATCGGGGTCGGCATCTTTCCAGATTGTAAAGAGTTCACGGTACGCAGCACCGCTCTTAAGCATGTCACCCTGCAGGGCGTAGGAGCGGGCTAAACCAAGATGAGCCAAAGCTCCCAAAGGAAAATTTAGAACCACACCGCGGTGGTCAAGAATCTTTTGGAACTCCGACGCGGCTTCCTTGCCTCGGTGTTCCCGCCGGTATGCTTCGCCACGCAGGTAGGCAGGATACATCGGGCCTAGTTGAAGTGGTGTTGGCTCACCGAGCTCAATGGACGTCGGGGTCTGGAGCAGTTCAATCGCTTGGCTGGAGTCTTTGCGATCGAGTTCAATTGCGGCGCGTATCACCGGCAGCCAATACATCTGCACCAATGTGTTCGTCGGGAACTCCTTATTCAGTTTCTCAACTAGCTCTTGTGCCTGGAGAATATTCCCGGCCCGTACGTATGCCAGAGCCGACAATACCTCGACGTCGCGGCCAGGAGCCAGAGTTAATGCAGTCGCAACCTCGTTTCGCGCTAAGACCGAATTACCGAACTCCGCCTCCCGCAGTGCGGCATTTGCTTCCCACAAGGCTGCTGTTTCGTTGGCGTCGGCATGCTTCGCAGAATTCACGGCGCGCAAGGAGAACTCACGGGCCTTGACCAGATGGCCGTAGTACGCCTCGGTATCAGATTGGGCTGAAAGCAGCGGGTCTTCATCTCCAGGCTTGCCTACACCCCAAGCCACCTGCTGTTCCATGTCCGGTCGATCATTCCGAAGGAAGTCCAGATAATACATCCACAATCGGAGATAACCCGCATCCAGCTTCTTGTTCAACGCCTGCTGAAACGTTGCATTGGCTTCATCCACCAGGTTGAGCGCGATGTAGATCTGCCCGAGGTTCGAATATCCGGCGGCGACTCTGGGCTCCAGGCGCACAGCTTCCAGAGCTTCAGGAAGAGCTTTGTCCCATTGGCCCATCAAGATGTAGGCGTTCCCCAGGTTGCTGTAGGGCACAAAGTCGCGTGGATAGCTCAGGATCCACTGCTCATACGTTTGTATTCCCTTTTCGAGTTGGCCCGTGGTGGCGTCGTAATAAAAAGACTCGATCGCATACTTCTCACGTTCGCTCACCCGCCCTCGTAAGTCATAGGATTTCTTGGCGTTCTCGGCGGCCAGGCTGGCCTGTCCCAAATTCGCATAAGATACTGCCAGGCTCGAATATGCGGCCGCGAAATTGGGATCGAGCTCGATGGCGCTCTTGAAGAGCGGAATCGCTTCGGCAGTTCCTTTTTCGTTGTCAGTCTTCAAGCCAAGACTGAAAGCCTTTAGGGCCTCGAGGGAGGGCGTTGTCGCTTCATCCACTGGCGTATCGAACCGGCGAATTGAGGCGAGCGTCTCGCCCAGTTTGCCTCGAAGGTCCGCAGTCTCCTTATCTAAAGCCTTCAACACGCTTTCCTTGTTCGCCGCTGTTTCCTGCTCCTGAGCCAAAGTGTCACCGGTAATGCAGTCGACCGCCTTTAGTCCAATGACATACTGCGTACCTAAGCTGGTGATTGAACCTGCAAGGAATGCCTTGCTTCCGACACGTTGACACAGGTCTCGGGCAAAATCCTCGGTCAAGCGATCTGCCGGCGAGCGCCCCATGAGCTGCAATGTCGAAATCACTTTATGCTCGGACACTACATTCAAGAAGGGTGACTGCCCCAGATCCACCGCAAGGGCCTGTTTGAGCGCGTAATCAAATACGGGATCGCCGGTATGGTTTTCAAAGTCCGTCAGAACGATGGAGTCTCGCTCAGTCAGCACATGATGAGGTTGTCGTATATACAAGAAAACTGCGGCTGCGGCCGCTGCTAGAAGGAGCGTTCCAGCAATCGTAAGTCGCCAGTGCTTCGCGTACGCGGGGTCGCTCGCGGAAGCGACCTCAGACTCTGAAGTTGCTAACCGTCCCGACTCCGTGTCCCGCTTCAGCCGTTGCAGGTCCGTCCGCATCTCCGAGGCGTGCTGGTAGCGTAGATTGCGGTCTTTCTCCAACGCCTTGTTGATAATCCGTTCCAGGTCTGACGAAAGGTCAGGATTCAGCCGCAACGCGGGTACTGGGTGGCGCTCGAGAATGGCATTAAAAATTACACCTGAAGTTTCGCCACGGAACGGCAATGCGCCAGTCGCCATCTCGTACAGCACCGCGCCAAAGGAAAATAGGTCGGTGCGAGCATCGAGTTCCTTGCCTCGAACTTGCTCGGGAGACATATATGACACGGTGCCTAGAGCACTGCCGGGACTGGTAAGATGGTCCTCTGAGTCGACAGTCGGGGCACTGGTGCTCGCGTTCTCCGGCTTTAGCGACATTTTGGCCAGCCCGAAATCCAAAATTTTGGCATGGCCGCGATCAGTAACAAAGATGTTTGCCGGCTTAATGTCGCGGTGAATTATTCCCTTGGCATGCGAAGCATCGAGCGCATCAGCGATCTCGATGGCGAGCGAGAGAATCAATTCCGTTTCCATTGAACGCCCGACGATGCGATGTTTCAGTGTCACCCCCTCCAAAAATTCCATGGCGATGAACGCCTGGCCGTGCTTGTCATCGATTTCGTAGATGGTGCAGATGTTCGGATGATTTAGTGCCGAGGCTGCCTTGGCTTCGCGTTGAAAACGGGCGAGAGCGTGCGGGTCCTTGGCTACCTGGTCGGGCAGGAATTTGAGGGCAACAAACCGTCCGAGATTAACATCCTCAGCCTTGTAGACCACACCCATCCCGCCGCCGCCCAGTTTCTCGATAACGCGGTAATGGGAAATGATTTGGCCGACCATGCGAGAAGGCTCGTCCTTGGCGCGACCATGTTATGAGCCAAGCTGAGGGCAAGTCAATGCAACTCTATCCCACGACGAAATCCTTCGGATACTCCGCACGTTCGCTTCCGTTGCACTTAATGGCAAGACTGTTCGTACAGCACGGAATCAGGCCGCAACAAGGCTGCTCTGCGTGGACCCAGAGTCACGATGCCTTTTTGTTCAGTGCGCAATTTCGTAAGTCTATGAAGACAGGGTGCATATTGTGGCTTCGTTTCGCAAAAAGCAAGGAGCTAGACTGCCGGAGCCCTTCATCGAGTCCCGGTCTGGGTTGACAAAAAGGCCCCTGGCCCTTCCGGCGATGTGGCACGCGCTTTCTCGCGTCGCGAGATCTCCTCTGCGGCCCAGGCGTCTCTTACGGATCTAAATAGGTGGGAGTTACATCGTGTAACGATATAAATACGAGCGCTTACTTCTCCTTGCTTTTCTGCCGCCTTCCCAAGAAATTTAGTTTTTTCTGCCGGCCAGCCCCGGCAGGCTATTGCGGGAGTCGATGTGGGTACCGTTATTGTCGCAGGTAAAGTTGTCGACGGCCTGCAAGTGGCAACCGCTTGGCCACCGATATCGACGAGCCGTTCCTGGCCGCCGGCGATTTCCCGAATCAGTCCTTGCGATCCGCCATATTTATCCTTGAGGATTTCCACGCCACACCTCCTTTGCTGTTTGCAAGATTAACTCGTCTTTTGACTTTCGCCAGCCGCCAATCTGTCTCTGCACTGAACGAGTTCTATGCGCTGACCAGGGCGATACATTGGTTTCAAAAAAACCGGCAAGGGTTCGCTTCCAATTGATGTCCCAAGCTACCTGCTTGCGGGGAATCTTGAGCGCGTACTTTTTCGGGAGGCCAACTCTTTGTTTGACATGTTTATAACATGAAAGTATGCTTATAGCATGACCAAGATGATTCAGCTTCGAAATGTACCCGATGCCCTGCACCGCGGCCTGAAAGCTCGCGCTGCTATCGCAGGTATGTCGCTTTCGGGCTATTTGTTAGCTGAGATCAAAGAAATTGCGGAGCGGCCAACGCTCGCAGAATTGCGGGAGCGGCTGCACCAGCGTAAGCCGGTTTCAGCGCAGATCCATACCGCTCGCTTGGTGCGAGAAGAGCGCGAGGGGCGATGATCGTCCTCGATGCGTCTGCCGCAGTTGACTGGCTTCTTCAGACATCCGCGGGCCAGAGCATTGAGAGGCGAATTTATTCGCGTAACGAAACTCTGCACGCGCCTCACCTCCTTGATCTTGAGGTAACACAGGTACTCAGGCGTCTGGCATTGCAAAGAGTGGTCTCTACACGTCGTGCTGACGAGGCGGTCCGCGACCTGCTGGATCTCCGTATTGCGCGATATCCACATCTCGTGCTCCTGCCCCGCATCTGGCAACTCCGTCACAATTTTTCTGCCTATGACGCTGCCTACATCGTCCTTGCTGAGAAACTCGGAGCCGCGCTAATTACAAGGGATGCTCGACTCGGCGCTGCTTCGGGCCATGCGGCACCTGTCGAGGTGTTTTGATTCAACGGATGGCTGTACGCACTCCTGCGTTACTAATACCTCTTTTCCGCGAGATACTGCTGGCTGCAGTCCGATCTGAGGTACTCGGCTATAACGTCCAGAGTGCCTCATGCTGCGCTCCCTGTTGGTGACATCCCACTCCAAGAACTACAGGTGTCATACAGGCGATCGTTGTGCAACGCTGCACGCTCCTACGCGCTCTCCGTGCCCCCACGGGGACCAGTCTTCGGCACTATCGAAGCTTGGGCCTGCGCAACAACAAAACTAACGGACCAAGGAATTTTAAATAGAGTTAAGAAGTTACCAACTACACTCGAAGAGTCAACAGAATTGCGAGAAGCGAGATCGCCCACGCAGTGATCACAATGTTGCCGTAGACCCTCATTGCAGCTTCGCGTGCTGCGCTTTCGCAATCGCTCCGAATCTAGTTAGCGTGTTAGTCCGCACAACTGCGGCTCAAATGATAGGTTGCCCAGCGAGACAAGTGGGCCAGCGAAGGATCCGACCAACGAGGAACTCAGTCCCAGTGCTTCCCTGACAGCTCCCGTTCCAGAAAAGCCGGGTCCCGTGTTGCTCGGGATTCTTGCTCTCGGGTCTCAGGGAGTCCCGCTGTGGCGGCGGAAGGAAACGCAAGAAGTTATTGGGCAGTGAGGGAGACGCGATCTATTTACACCTGAGGAGGATATATGAACCGACCTTCCGGACCGCGCAGGGCAGCCCAGCTTTCTGAGTCAACCAATCATCAACTCCACATGTACGCTCTAGCGGCCAGTGCAGCCGGAGTAGGAGTACTAGCGCTCTCCGGCCCGGCACAGGCAAAGATCGTTTACACTCCGGCGCACGTCGTCCTTGGAAACGAGTCTTACCACTACCAGCTCGATCTCAATCACGGTGGAGTAACAGACCTCACTCTCTCGAACACTTACAGCAACGATATCGTGCGCTGGTTTTCCTATGCTCAAGCGAGCCCAGCGAGGGGCAATGTAGTGGAAGGAATTGGCAGGTATGCGAGTGCTCTGCGGCCTGGCGTGCAGATCGGGGGAAGAAATCACTTTCGAGCAGACGGCAATCTTATGGCGGGCACGTTGTACACCTATAGCCATAACCAGAGCCATAAGACCGGCAAATGGTTGAACGTCCATGGTCGCTATCTTGGAATCAAGTTTCAAATCAAAGGCAAGTCTCACTATGGCTGGGCGCGGCTGAATGTTGCCGAAAGTAGAAGCAGATTCACGCTAGTTCTCACGGGCTACGCCTTCGAGACGATTCCCGGCAAGCCCATCATCGCAGGTCAGACCAAGGGACCAGATGATCCCAGCGTAGAAGAATCGAATGCGATGCCCAATCAACCCACTCCCGCACCCGCCACGCTCGGCGCACTGGCGATGGGAGCGCCTGGACTGTCCGTATGGCGGCGGAAGGAGCCAGTAGTCGCTATCGCTTCTTCTTCCTAACCTTGGTTTCTTCTCTCAGACGCTGGGTGTACCGTGCTTTCGCCCGACGATAACCCGGACGACTGTTGTGGCAACGACTGCAACCAGTGCTATGTCGGCCCCTCAGCCAACTGCTGGGTTGGATCGGTTGGTAATGCTTGCGACACAACCTTTTCTTTGGTGGCGGCACTTTAAAACAGCGAGTACAACCCTTGTTCCGGTACCCGGACCACCAACGCTGCTAATAATCGGGAGATCGTGTTCCTTACACAGCCTTTTCTTCGGTGACGGCATGTTTTTGGTTCTGTAGCAGTCTGCGCATCCGGTAGTGCGGTGGCCAGAGCGCCAGCGGCCGGGTCGGATTGGCCTGCCGTGAACCTTGGAAAGCCGTTTCTTGGGCGAAGGTAGTCGTTTCCCAATAGTTCTTTTTGCTGTCACACCCTTAGCATAACCTAGCTCTTTCGTAGCAGCCTCAAATAGCGGTAGCAGTTTGGAGTGGATTGACTTGGGTATAATTTTGCTGCATGGACGGAGGCATCCAAGAACGGGTTGACGTGCTGAGGCAAGTGTCAAGGGCGGAGTAAAAGCAGACCACAGAGGCGGAGTAATAGTAGACCAGAGGAGCAGGTAGGAGATCGGGGATTGTCGGGGAGGAGGGCGTCTGGAGCAGAGGCCTGCGCCGCCTGAAAGGCGGCGCGTTTAGGCCGGAGCGGAAGACGTCCTCCTCCCCGAGGCGTGTTCGCGGTCGCGGGTGGCGGGCGAGAGTCGAGGCGGGCGGTGGGCGGATTAGGAGTTCGACGGTGAGCTTCGCTTGCGTTTGCTCTGCTTCAGGCGGTAGCTCTCGCCGTTCATCTCCAAGATGTGGACGTGGTGGGTGAGCCGATCCAACAGCGCACCGGTGAGCCGTTCCGAGCCGAGGACCTCGGTCCATTCCTGAAACGGCAAGTTGCGAGAATGGCGTCGATCACGCCTACCCACGGTCCCAGCTTGGGCCGCTTCGCCGGCTCTTTCCGCCGGTAGCCCGGCGGAATCGAATATCCCAACATCTTGCGCACCGTCACGCGCGCTAGTCCAAACTCCCGCGCTACCGACCGTTGACTTCTGCCCTCGACTAAAACCGCTCGCCGCACACGCCCATAGATCTCCACTGAGTACATCCCTCCGGTGTTCCACGATCGCGGCCGTCGGTTCAACGGAACCGAACCAGTTCCGTTACCCCCGCAGCCGGCCAAGCCCCGTGAAACAAGAATCCGGCGGTCTACTTTTACTCCGCCGCATCACGCCGCTCGCGCGGCGTAACGCGGTCTATTTTCGCTCCGGCGCTTATATCGCATGTTCCGCAATTCAGGCTGTTGCGCACGTGCCTGTATAAATTAGGAGAAATTCTGGCTGGGGAACTGATATTTAGGGATTTCCCTAGTTGCGTAGACCTCGCGTCAACCTTAGGGTTGTCTTTAGAAGTGAGCCTTTTCCCACGATGGAAGCAATTCCTTCCCCAGGACTCGGCGGCCAGCGCGCAGAGCAGGTCAGAATCGACAGAAGCAAACATGGAGTGCAAAGCAAGGGTCGCTAAGAATACGGATGAGAGATTGCATAGCGGATGTAAGAAAGCTGTCCTAGGTTAAGCATTCAGATCCAAATTTCACCCGCATTCACCCGCAACGGCCAATCAACCAACGTAACTCAAATCGAAAGGGTAAGAACGCGGCGGGCAGAGTTTCGCTCCGGCGAGCCGCGCACAAACTGATGGAAGTGAGGAACAACATGATGCGAACATCAAAATCGATGGTGGTATGCAGCGCAGTGATGTGCTGTCTGTTGGTAGGGTTGGGGTTCGGCGTATCGAACGGCGAAAAGGCCAAGGTCAAGGGCGTGATTGCCACTCGAACCGCAGAGACTCTGATAATGAACTCCGACGGCGGAAACGTCACCGTCGTTCTAAACGATGACACCAAGGTGCAACAGCCAAAAGGACTGGGCCTGCGCAAAAAACAGATGTCGGTCACGGTTTTGATCCCGGGCCTCAGGATTACAGTAGAAGGTGTTGGCGATGCACAGAACAGAGTGGTGGCCAAGTCCATTACGTTCGACGCGGACGATCTCGAAACGGCGGAAGCCATTCAGGCTGGGCTGACCCCAACCAAGCACGCCGTTGAGGCCAACACTCAGAATATCGCGGCGAACAAACAAGCGACTCAGGCCAATTCGCAAGCGATTCAAAGCAACTCGCAAGATATTGCTGCGAATAAGGCTGCCAATGAGGCTAACCAACAGGCGATTGCAGCCAACCAGCAGCAGATCGAAGCAACCACCAAGAGGTTCTCTGAGCTGACTGAGTACGACACCAAAAGTGATCTGAATGTCGACTTCGCGGTCGGGAAATCAATCATCTCGGCAGACGGCAAAGCCGCGTTATCCAAATTGGCGCACGATGCGGTCAAAATGACTGGCTACATCATCCAGGTGAAGGGTTTCGCTGATTCCTCGGGCACCGCTGCCATGGACCAGAAGTTGAGCATGGATCGCGCCCAAGCAGTGATTGCGTACCTAACCGAGAACTGCAACATTCCCGTGCGACACATTGTGGCACCAGGAGCGATGGGCAAGACTAATCCCATGGCGAGCAACGAGTCGGCATCGGGCCGAGCCGAAAACCGGCGCGTAAACGTCAAGGTGCTGGTCAATAAGGGTCTAGCTGGATAGCAAACGATTTCGACCCGTTCGCTATGAAGTCGAATGAACCAAGCGATAAGGGTCGCGATTCGAAGCAGTTTGGCAGTTGAATAAACCGGTTCTCGGGGATACGTTTAGCTTCGTCCATGCTTTCCATTCGCCCCACCCTTGCCAGAGTTCTTGGCGGGGGTGGGGGCTTTTGGCTGCTTTCATTGAGCTTCACGTACTCCGCTTTCGCTTCCTCCAGGAACTGGCCAGTCTGGCTATTCCGGGGATACGCGACCCAAGTACTGGAATGTGGTCGATGGGTTTCCATTCATTGTCGTGACTGTGAAGTGTTCAAATGCGAGACCGCCGAAAGCACGGGTTTTGGTACAGAAACCGCAATGAAGAGCACTGGGCTTGGCCTCACGAGCATGCAGGAGCGCCTGCGGTTAGTGCATGGAGAGCTCTCAATCAACTCGCCACCGAAGGGTGGCACCACGATCCACGCTCGCGTTCCTTGCGATTCAAGCAGCCATTCTGCATGGGCGGCAGGGTAGGAATAGCGGTTTCGCTGACATGTTCGCAAGGACCGTTACCGGGAATAAACGGCAGAATGCTCTGCACAGATTCGTTGGAAGATCTGGCTGTCCATCCCGCCCTGCACGGTGCCCGGAGAATATCCACACAGAATATCGATGTCGTATGACTTGGCTATCTCGCCCGAGAGATGTTCGACCTGAATCGCTGCCTCTGCCTTGCCTTCTGCCCACAGGAGATGCACACCTTCTCCGAAAACTGCGACGCGGGCTTGTTCTGCATTGGCAGCCTGTGCCGCTGCCAGAATGAGATCGCCAAAGAATTTCAGAAACAGAACTGAATCAGGCATGCCATTGACCATAAATGTCGAGAGCGCGCCGGCAGCATCCACCGAGACGTATCTCCCCTGCCCGATAGCGGCAGCAATATCTACGCCGTGTGCCTCCAACCTTGGAAGAAGGCTGTTCCGGTGTGACTCGGTCGCGACAACGACAGCCGCATTCCCGGCGCTGAGAGCAGTTCCGACGAACTGCGTAAGCTCATCCAGGAGACGTGTATCCTCAGAATAGAAGCCCACCTCGTGGCAGCGGACGATCTCCCCCTTCTGCTGGAGCGGAGCGAAACTATCCGTGCTCGGGTCGCCTTCGGAGACTCGTGCATCTGAAGCTCCGGCGAAATCATGACCAGACAATCTCCTACTCACAAACTGCTCGCCCCGAAGAACGGCGTTCACAGCCGTCAGTAGCTCGCGTCTCGCATCCGTCTTAACAACGTAACCCTTTGCTCCCTCGGCAAGGGCTCCTTGCACTACATGAACAGAGGTGTTTTGACTCACAAAGAGGATTCTGGACTCAGGGGAGAGCTCGCGGATTCGTCGAGCGGCTTCGATTCCGCCGAGCGTTGGCAACCCGATATCCAACAAAATCAAGTCCGGCTGAAGTTCTTGGGCTTTCTGAACGGCTTCTAATCCGTCTGAGACCTCGCCGACGATCAGCAATTCCGGTCTTTTCCCAAGCCCCGAACAAACGAATTTCCGAAAAGGTTCAGAATCCTCGACCACAAGAACTCGGATTGATGATGTTTCCAATTTGACCCTTTAGAACGTCCAAACCCGACTCTGAGAGTTTAGTTGCCCGTTGTATTCATAATCGCATGTTCCGCAATTCAGGCTGTTGCGCACGTGCCTGTATAAATTAGGAGAAATTCTGGCTGGGGAACTGATATTTAGGGATTTCCCTAGTTGCGTAGACCTCGCGTCAACCTTAGGGTTGTCT
>Ga0210403_10005838_pt1 | contig 10401 bp, 3 predicted proteins | sample IncBWC19MmetaG_FD_150863 | JGI IMG/M metagenome (GOLD analysis project Ga0210403, IMG submission 150863) | Forest soil microbial communities from Barre Woods Harvard Forest LTER site, Petersham, Massachusetts, United States - Inc-BW-C-19-M | ecosystem: Environmental > Terrestrial > Soil >... | reverse complement strand
AGTCCCCACGGAGAAGTTGCGCCTGGGAACAAAGCGAATTTAAAATCTGACACTTTCACCCGGATTCAACCTGAGGGGAAATCTCGCCGCGCGCAGCCTAAAGTAGCCATTGCTGCGGTAAACATCTGAAATTACCTCCATCGAACGTCCGGCGTTAGTCAGAGTTGCGGGGAGGGAATAGGTTTGCCCTAGCACAGCATTCCCGAAATGCAGAATTGACGGCTCAACTACTAGTTTGCTGGCCCTTCTCGCTTCCTGGGGATTGCTCATGCCTACGGACTTGGCCGCCAGTGGAAGCGAGCACAAGAAAAGGCCCGAGAACACAAAACGGCTCACGAGGCGCGATATCGGGAACGACCGACTCATGGCGGCAAGTGTGAACGATCAAGAATAAGGAAGGAAGGTCTCAGTAGTGCATTGAAAAACTTTAGTCAGTTAACTAATCGGTGACGCCAACCCGTCCGGGACCTTGCACCCCGCGGGACGGGTGATCGCGATTGGCGTCAGTTTTGCAATCGGGTTACGGGATAACCGCCTGAACTTCGTTGGAGTTTGAACTCTCTCCTCCGCTGCTATCGAGTGCCGTGGTCACGTAAAAATATGTCTGCCCCGAGTTGACGGAACCATCTCCGAATGCGGTTGCGGCGGTGGGCGCGGAATTTATTTTCGCGTATGGCCCGCCCGATTGGGAGCCGCGATAAACGTTGTAGCCCGAGACGTTAGAGCTGCCAGGTGACCACGAGAGTCCAACGCTATGGGATGCCGGCGCGGAACCGGCACCGCTGACAGATTCTACCGAAGTCGACGGGGAGGCATTACTGCCGAAGGCAATACTGGCAGAAGTGGTGCCGGTCGCTTGCGGCGCAAACTTCACAGTGAAGGAAGCTGTCTTACCGGCGGGAATCGTGATCGGCAGTTGTATTCCACTCAGAGAGAATTCTTGAGTACTCGCGGAAGCGGACGAAACCGTTACACTCGATCCGGTCGCTGCCAAGGTTGCGGTCATACTCTGATTCTTTCCGACAGGAACTGAGCCGAAGTTCAAACTTGCTGGGGAAAGAATCAATTGGCCCGAGGACGCACCAGATCCCGACAACGCAAGATTTAGAGTCGAGTTGGAGGCGTTGGAAACGATCGATAGGTTTCCCTGCGCGCTCCCAGTCGATTGTGGGGTGAATACAGCAGAGAAAGTAGCGCTCTCCCCGGGATTGAGAGTCATAGGCAGTGGAAGGCCGCTGACGCTGAACCCGGTGCCCGTGGCCGCGGCTTGAGTGACGGTTACAGGGCCGTTTCCCGAGTTTGTAAGGGTTGCTGATTGAGTCTGCTTATTACCAACTTGTACGCTTCCAAAACTGACGCTTGACGGTGCTGGTGTGAGCTGACCAACGGCCGTAGCGACCGAGACCGGAATGACGAGGTGCGTTCTCGTTGCCTTCTCGGTTGCGTATTGGTGTATGCCCAGTCCTCCGAGGGTCCACCACGCGACTCCAGCGGCGACGTTGATGCTACCGCTAGCGGGACCCTTAGCAGAAGACGGGATGGAGACATTGAAACTTGTGGTCTGATTCGGCCGCAGCAATATTGGAAATGGTGGGCCGCTAATCGCGAATCCGCCTCCACTCACAGTTGCCGAAGTAATGGTTAAGATGGTTCCTCCGGAGTTTGTAAGCGTTTCTACGATCGACTGGGCACCGGCTCCCCCTCCTAGACTGATGCTTGGCGGATTCGCGCTTAATTGCCCAATCCTTACTGCAACTCCATACAGAGGTATCGTGGCGTAGGGTGTATTTCCGTCGAGAGAAAGAATAAGTGAACCGGATATTTGACCCGCTGCGGCCGGCGCGAATGTGATGCCGATGGAAACTTGTTGCCGGGATCCGATGACCAAAGGAGAATTAGTGCTGCTAATTTGAAATGCTGGATTATCCACGGATACGGCTGCAATGCTGATGTCAGAGTTCGTGGGATTGAATATTGTTTCGGTCACGACAGTGCTGTTTCCGATCACCAGCGTTCCGAGATCGACACTCGGTTTTTCGAGGACCAGCCCGTTGGGCAGATGCTGCCTCGCGCTAACCACGCCGCAAAAAATTGTAAGGGTTAAAGCGAGGGCCAGACAGCTTCTGGGGGTATGTATCTCTTTCACGGAAACCTCTTGCGGGCCGCATTCCAACCGCATGCGACGGGGGATTTGCATCAACCGCCTGCGTCCAGATGAAACCTGGAACAGCAAACAGCACGGTCAGTTTCCGTCTTAGTTGGAACCCGGTACAGGTCTCCGAAGGCCGAGAAGTGCCTAGCAGAAAGGCATGAAAGCCACTGGCCACCGGTCTTTAGCCTTTAGTACTTCAGAACGCCGAATGCCTCGAATTCCCCGGGGAGAGGATGGTTACCAAAATAATGATGAGAACGTTTGTCAATAATTTTGCTATATGAATAGACTAGACCGGAAACATGAAGTCAGTGCCATCATGTTGGCGTAGAAATCTACAACGGCGGGGTTACTCTTGAGTCTGAAGCGGAAGCCTTCTCGCAAAAATGCATTTGTATTGTCCCTGCCAATGATGGTTGGGATGAGCTTGGTAATGAACCCTGTTTGCCGTCCGGCCAAGGCTCAAGACGTGCGACTCTTGGGTGATATAAAGTCGGACAATCAGGCCCCCGTAGTTCATCCCAGACTATGGCCGCAAAGTAAGTCACCGATTGGACTCGACCCGAAAATCGAAGAGCGCATCGACGGCCTACTAAAACGGATGTCGGTTGAGGAAAAGGTCGGTCAGGTCGTCCAGCCCGAATGGAAGTCGATCAGCCCCGCCGAGGTGGCCCAATACCATATCGGATCGATTGAGAACGGCGGCGGCGCTGTTCCCGGCGGCAACAAGCATTCGAGCGTTCAGGACTGGGTCAACTTAATAGAACCTTACTACGACGCCTCGGTTGATCCGGGGAGAAACCGCATCATCATTCCGCTGATCTGGGCCTCGGACGCCGTCCATGGCCACAACAATGTCTATGGCGCTACGCTTTTTCCGCACAATGTCGGTCTGGGTGCGGCACACGACCCGGACCTGATCCGCCGCATCGGCGAGGTCACTGCCGCCGAGGTGCGCTCGACCGGCATGGACTGGTCGTTCTCGCCGACGATTGCAGTGGCACGCGACGACCGCTGGGGCCGCAGCTATGAAAGTTATTCGGAGGATCCGAAGATTGTGGCCCGGTATGCCTTCGCCATGGTGACGGGGCTGGAAGGTTCGGGCTCGACCTTCCTCGACAAGGATCATGTCATCTCGACCGCCAAGCACTTTCTCGGCGACGGCTCGACCGACGGTGGCCACGACCAGGGCGATTCACTTGCCTCCGAAGCCGATCTGATCAGGTTGCACGCGGCCGGTTATGCCGAGGCCATCGACGCCGGCACGCAATCCATCATGGCATCTTACAATTCGTGGCACAGTATCAAGATGCACGCCAATAAAGCGCTGATGACAGACGTGCTGAAAGGCCAGATGGGATTTGACGGCTTCATTATGGGTGACTGGAATGCGCACGGCCAAGTTCCCGGCTGCACCAATGCCGATTGCGCCGAGGCGTTCAACGCGGGGCTCGATATCTTCAATGCGCCGCAGGACTGGAAGGCGCTGCACGCCAATCTCGTGCGCGAAGTGAACGATGGCACGATTCCGAAAACGCGCCTCGATGATGCCGTGCGGCGGATCCTGCGCGTCAAGATGCGTATGGGCGTGTTCGACGAACCCGCGCCGAACAAGCGTCCCAATACCTACCAGCCGATTGGCACGCTTGGTCATCGCGCCGTCGCACGCGAGGCCGTGCGCGAGTCTCTGGTACTGCTCAAGAACAATGGCGTCCTGCCAATTAAGCCGAACGCGACCGTGCTAATTGCTGGCGATGGCGGCGATAATATCGCCATGCAGGCGGGCGGCTGGACTCTCTCCTGGCAGGGCTCCGATAACGGCCCGAACGACTTTCCCGGCGCCACCTCGATTTATGCAGGCCTGAAGGCCCAAATCGACGCAGCCGGCGGACAAGCCCTGCTCAGCCCCGACGGCACGTCAGCGCAAAAACCTGACGTTGCCATCGTCGTGTTCGGCGAAACTCCCTATGCAGAGTTCATGGGCGATCAGCGGGACGTGGCGCTGCATCACGACAATGTGGAGTCTCTGGAACTGATAAAGAAACTAAAAGCGCAGGGCATTCCTGTGGTCGCCGTCATGCTGTCGGGCCGAGCGCTCTATGTCAATCCGCAGATCAATGCCGCTGATGCTTTTGTCGAGGCTTGGATACCCGGTTCGGAAGGCGAAGGCGTCGCCGACGTGCTGACCGGCAAGTACGACTTCACCGGCAAGCTCAGCTTCTCATGGCCCAAGGACCCGGATCAGACACCGCTGAATGTTGGGGATGCAACGTATGATCCGCAGTTCGCCTATGGTTTCGGGCTGAGCTACGCTACGCCTGCGCAGACGCCCACCTTGCCCGAAGTGGCTGGCACGACGAAATACGGCGAGAAGAGCGTCTACTACGCCAAGGGTACGGCGTGGAACGGCTATAAAATCTCCATTGGTGACAGCAACGGCCAACACATGGACTATGCCGGCACGCGCACCGCGCTCAGCTCGGCGGGCCTGATCGTGGAATCGCAGGCCGACGGCGCGTTGCACGCAGTGTGGAACGGCAAATCGAGAGCTTGGCTGGAGATGGGCGGGGACAAACCAAGCGACATCAGTCGCGAGGCCAATGGCGCGATGATGCTCAGCTTCACGGTGCGGGTCAATACGCCTCCAGCAGCCGAGGTGCGGCTGGGCGTCGGTTCCGCTTCGGTGCCCGTGACCGCTGAACTAAAGGCTCTTCCCACAGGCAGAAATTCGACCCTGGCCGTGCCGCTGTCATGCTTTTCCGCGCAGGACCTGATGAAGACCCCAACCATCGCCGATTTGGAAACCTCCGGGACACTGGATCTGTCGGTGTCCGAAATCCGGCTGACGGAAACCAGAAAAGGTGCGGCTTGTCCCGCGGAGTGAAGCTTCCAAAACCCAGCGCACCGTTCAGCTAGATTGGTGAGCTGTTGACCTCGACCTCCATCGCCATTCCTAATGTTGCGTATTTCCTCAGAAATTAATTTTTGCGCCGAACTGAAGAACGCGCGCCGCAAAGGCCTGCGTAATCTGCCCAAAAGTGGGGCTTCCAACGTTATTCAGGCTAAATCCAGCGGTACCATTCCAGTTTGTCTGATTGAACGCATTAAACGCATCCGCTCGGAACTGCAGGCTTGCACGTTCTTTATATAGATTGAATACCTTCCGCAACGACAGATCCCACTGGTAAAAAGAGGGCCCAATAATGTTGTTGGTGGGAGCATCGCCCGCCCCGAGCGCCGATTCAGACACGAAAGCGCCGGGATTCACCCAACATTTTGCATGGAAGTTAGCGCAGGTGCCACTAAACCCAACCGGCTGGCCTGGAACAAAGCTCGCCCGCCGGCCAATAGTGATACCCGAGTTGGTAGCTCCGCCAACAGCGACGGTATTTGTCGCAGTGAAGGGCGACCCGGACTGGTAATGCATGATCGCGCTCAGCGACCAACCCTTCACTACCGCGCCTTCCACGCCCGTGAAGCTCTTCCCCCATGGCGATTCGACCGTGAAAGCCGCGGCTACAATGTGGGTCGCATCGAAGCTCACCTTGCCATAATCAAATTTCTGCCAGGATTCCACCACGCCGCCAGATTGTGTTCCCCCAACTCCACCTAACGTTCCACCCGTAACAACTACAGGATTGCCGGCTGCGCGTTCGCTTACGAGACAGGTAAAAGGACATTCCGGCTCGGGATTCTCGTTATAAGCGTCTCCGACGCCACCGCTGAATCCCATTGTCTTCGAATACGTATAGGAGACCGAGGCCGTGACGAAACCAACCCGCTTCACTAGGCTGGCCTGTAGCGAATTGTAGTTGGAAGTCGCGTCGCTCAACGCCATGCCGAGATTCGAGTATCCCAGGTACGGACGAATCTGGTCTTTCCCTAGAGTTCCCGGCGCGAAGCCCCCGACACATCCATACGCGGCAGCAGCTATTCCCGGAGGACACGCGTACGTGTTCGGGTTCGGCGAAACAGGTATGAATCCCTGCTGAGTCCAAGTCGGTTGGTTGATGTTGCTCGTAGTGTTTCCGCCGCGCAGGATATGCCGCCCCTGATTGCCGACATAAGATACCTGGAGCAGCATGTTCTGCGGCAATTGGCGTTGTATTCCCAAGCTGTATTCGTAGGCGCTAGTGACCACCAGGTTGGGATCGACCCCACTCAGGCTCTGAGTGCTTGGAGCCGGTAAAGCCCCCCCGACCGGTGCCGAATCAAATGACGACAATGATTCGTTCACCCCTGCGACATTGATCGTCTGTGACCACGGCGCATAGCCTTGGGAGTTGATGCCGCCGCCCAGAACGTTGCCCTGCGGGTGGTCGTAGAAAATACCGAATCCCCCTCGAATTACCGTCTTATCATCAATCGGCGACCAGGAAAAGCCAACTCGCGGTGCGACCAGGTTTTCCTGGTTATAAAAACCGCGGCGGGCACGTGGATCTATGGAAGCCAGCAGCTGCGGATTCTCGGAAGTAGTCGGAACACTACTCAACTGGTCGTGAGGCACTTGTCCGGGCCGCTGCAATCCGTTGCATTCGATAAAAAGTACAGGCTGACCGGGAATATTTAGTTGCGGGCCGCTGCAAAGACCCGGCGAAGTGGTCTTGATGGTACTGCCGCTCCCCGCAGACGTAAAAGCCGGAGAGAGGGCAGGGTTAAATGTGAACGGGTTGAAGTTCGTGATGTTGTTGCCTTGGGCGTAGGTGGGCGTTGTACGGGTGTATCGAACACCTAGAACCACACTCAGCTTGGGCGTTACCTTCCACGTGTCTTGGACATACGCTTCGATATCATTGAATCTGAATTGGCCCACGTCGAATGCCGACAATTGCGAGACGCTGGAAAAATTTCCCAGGAGTGCGTCGGCGAAGGGGTCTCCCGTCGAGTTTGACCCGCTGCTTGCCCCCGCGGTATTGGCGAAAGTTATTGCGCCGTTGTAATTTGTGCGCGAGTTCTGCGTCTTGCGGTTCCGGGCGTAAAGCCCTCCAAACTTTATCGTGTGATTGCTCTTTACCGTGGTGAAGTTATCCGCGACACTGATGTCGGTCGTGGGGGACTCGAGAAAGTTCGGCGCTGGACCAGCCACAAAGGTTGGTGAGGCTGTCGGAAAGCCCGAAACCGATGTGAAGTTTAGCTGCGGAAGCCCATTCGGGAACTGGGTTGGGTTTCCCAGCGGTGGAATAAAGCCGAACCCGTAAGTGGACTTCATCCACGCGGTACCTATGAGCGGAGTGCGCTGCTTGTGCCAGTCGGCATTGACTTTGGCTTCGTTGATCAGGGTCGGGCTTATTACAAACGTCCATCCGAGTTGGTAGTTATAACCCGGGCGATTGCGTTCGTCCGGATCTACCGGAACCTGCGGAGTACCACCAAATGTCGAGTAAGGATTGGTGATCACAACGTTGTCGTGGAGATACCGGAAGTAAATGCTTTGTTTATCCGTGAAATGCTCATCTATCCGAATGATGTCCTCTCGAATGTTAGCCGGATTGTTGAGGTTGAAGGTCAAGTTGTTGGAACCGGCCAGGGTGGGCAAGGCTCCATTGGTGGATAGTTGCGCCGCTGTCGTGTAGAGCTTCTGTATGGCTGCGCCGTCGCCGGTGATACACGCGGGGTTTATAACATTCGGCGCAGTGAAAAAAATACCGCCGCAACTCGCTGGGATTACAGCCGGCTGCTTCAGCGCAAGCAGTTTACCGCTTGTATTAATAACGTCGGTGAAATTGCCTCCCGCCTCCAACGCAGTGGGAAATGTCTGTGTTTCCGTCGCTGCCTGCAACCCTGAGGCCGTTCCTCGAAGCCGCTTCCACTCCTGCCCGGCAAAGAAAAACAGCTTACCTTTTTGGATATACGGAACGGGCCCGCCAAGGTCCCATCCAAAGTTGTTCAAATGGAATGACGGGACGGCGTTGTACCCTGTCAATGTCGGTATCGCCGCGCTGGGCACGAACGTCAGCTTGGTGCCCGCATTTGCCGCATTGAAAATATTGTTCTGGACGAACTCAAAGCCCCCGCCGTGATATTGATTGGTTCCGCTCTTGGTTATCACGTTGATTGTGGCTGAAACAGATCGGCCAAACTCAGCGTCATAGTTCGAACTTTGTACGTCTACCTCCTGAATGAAATCGACGCCAACCTGATTGAACGTGCTGTTGTTCGAGCCAGAGTCGAGGTTCCAGCCGCCGTCAATGCTCCAGTTCTGCCCGTCCAACCGCTGGCCGTTGACATCCGCGATGCTGGTGTTATAGCCGCTGGTTATGGCCGCGGAGCTCAGTCCGGAGCCCTGAAGAGACGCGCCGGGCATCAAGCCAACCAGCGACTCATAGTGACGCTGATTCAACGCTAAGTCCACCACCTGCTTGCCAGTGATGGTAGTGGAGACTTCGCCGGAAGTTGTATTGATTTGGACGGCCGCTGCCTCGACATTTACCATTTCCGTGACGGTGCCGGGTTGCAACGTAACGTTTACTGTAAGGCGGCCTCCGGCTGTTAGGCTGTTTCCGGCTACCGAGGTCTTCTTGAAGCCCCCCTCCTCGACCCTGACCTGATAGGTACTAACAGGCAAACCATCCGCTACATACAGCCCGGAGGCGTTGGTAGTAAGCGGAGGACGCGAAACTCCGGTGGCCTCATCTGTGATCGTGACCTTGGCGCCAGATACGACGGAACCTTGCGTGTCGGTAACAGTCCCGGATATGCGCCCGACGACGTCCTGCGCTAGGGCGAATTGACTCTCGACCAAGAATAGGAATGCCACAAAGAGAACTAACGGCAGGCTAAATGAGGGTTGACAACCGTTTTTCGACCGGGCCAGAATCATTTCGGTACCTCCTGGAAGTTGGGCGACTAGTTTCGTTCCTATGTGGATCGCTGCTCCGGGAGACCGTCCCGCTTCTAGGCAGGAAATCGCGCGGGAACGAAACGATCATGGTTAGCCGATGTTTGAGTAAAGCAGTGTTGCCATTGTCTGAGAAGTTAGGTAACCGTGAATTCACGGTTAGAATCAGAGAACGCGAGGGCACGTTTTCCCACGAGATTTCTGGGTTAAGTCTGCGGAAATTCAGGCACTTGGTTCCGTGCCTTGTTGCTCAGAGTGGGTTATACTTCCCTCCCTTGAGGGGTTGAGCACTTGCAATCAGCGATCGACAAGGTTGAGGCTGAGCGGTCTGAGGTTGAGTACGTCTTATCCTCTGGTGTCTTGGGACGGACAAACAACCACGTCCGGCTTTTGACCTACGTCTGCGAAAAGTACTTTGAAGGGGCAATCGGCGAAATCAAGGAATACAACATCGCGGTGCACGCCCTCGGCCGCCGGGAAGCCTTCGATCCACAGGTAGATACGATTGTCCGTGTCACCGCGCATGCGCTTCGCAAACGACTCGAAGATTATTACCGGAGCGCCGGAGCCGAACACGCCGTCCATATCTGCCTGCCTCCCGGCCACTATATTCCAAAGTTCGTTCACACTAACGACTTAGAAGCGCCGACCCTCGGATCAATTCTCGATGAGAGTCAGAACGGCGAATCTCTCCACACACCTCCGTCGCCGGAGAACGGCCAGCATCATCAAGATCATCCCGCCACTGTCGCGCTAGAAACCGAGCCAGAAAGAATCGCCGAACCCCGCAAGGGCACAGAGTCCAAGATAAAGTCTTGGCCAATGGTCGTGGCCGCCATTCTTGTAATTGCAGGACTCGCATTTTTTGTACGGAAGGAATGGAACAGGAGGACCACACTTGAAACCTCCGCCCAGACACCAGTCGCTGCAGCTCTGGTCAACACTTCCGGAAAGATTCTCCGCGTGATGGTTGGCAACACTGCCCGCTACACGGATCGAGGTGGTTTCAGTTGGGAGAGCGATCATTTCTGCACCGGAGGAAACCTATTTTCCGTTGCGGACCGCACCATTCAAGGAACTGAAGACTCCCTGCTTTTTTCGAGCGGGCGCCGCGGCGTCTTTCATTGTAATTTTCCCGTCGCGCCGGGAACTTATGAAGTTCATCTACTGTTCGCAGAAACGTCGGGCCTTCAAGAGGCCAGTCGCAACGTGGCCTTCTCGATCAACAGCGGACCGCTCACCAACATGGATGTCGTCGACGACGCCGGCGGAGACGACGTTGCAACCACCAAGATATTTACAGGCGTTGCCCCCACGAGTGACGGCACGATTCACGTGGACTTCAACAGTCCTGAGTCATTTGTAAATGCGATTGAAATTCTGCAAGCCCCTTCGCATGCAATGCTTCCAG
>Ga0210403_10005836_pt1 | contig 10403 bp, 10 predicted proteins | sample IncBWC19MmetaG_FD_150863 | JGI IMG/M metagenome (GOLD analysis project Ga0210403, IMG submission 150863) | Forest soil microbial communities from Barre Woods Harvard Forest LTER site, Petersham, Massachusetts, United States - Inc-BW-C-19-M | ecosystem: Environmental > Terrestrial > Soil >... | reverse complement strand
CCCCGTATTCGCTCACTGTTCTGCGCGGAAAACTTCCCACCCCGTGACGCTTCAATACACGCTTATGCCTTTCAACCCAAAATGCCGCGCGGCTTGCAGCAATATTCGATCTCCGCTGTAAACTTCCGAGAATTGATTCTCCGCCGCGCAAGCGAGATGAAGCGCGTCGCTCGCGCGGACACATACCGACGCGTCCAGTTTCTCAAATGCGTTGCATGCACGCCGGGCAACACTTTCGGTCGTTGCCAGCCAGTGCCAAAGGCTGGAGCGCTCATCGTTTTCAAACTGCTGCCACACAGCTGCCGCTTCTGCTGCTGATAAGTGGTTCTCGCGGAGGCGACGGTGAACGGCCGAATAAAACTCCGCCTGGCCATGCAGCGCACTGCTTCGTCCGGCGCTCCTTTGTACCAGCCTCAATACCTCGGCGGACCCTGCTTCGCGCAGGTAACACTTTACAATGTAACTGGCATCGAGGTAGATCACCGCGCATCGCGCTCCTGTGAGATGTAGTCAGCCGAATCACCAGGAACCTTGGGCATCCGGCGGAGATCACGTTTGGGAAACGGTTTGCCGACCAGACCAGCCCCCTTCGCGCTTTTAAGCACTGCGACCGGCTGTCCGCGTTCAGTAATAAGAATGTTCCCGTGAACCGATGCGCGGACAACCCTGCCTGTATTCATGTGCAATTCACGGATCGTAACACTTTTCATGTGTCCGATGTGTCACATTCCCGCGATTCCGCAATCAAGATCAAACGAGATCAGCCATCGCTGACGACACCGAGCGTTAGCGAAATAGATATGTTTTATTGTTTGGGCACCGAAAGATAAATCTCCCGGAGGCTTTCCGCGTTGGATTAAATGCCACGCCAACGAGGCGGGCGTTTCATTTGCCGAAAATTCCCGCAAACCACCCTTTTCTCTGGGTCTTCAAAGCTTGCTGGAACTGCTCCTTCACAAAATTGGGGTCCCTCGCGTGAGATAGCGCGTCCATGAGACTGATGCGGTCAGCCAGCAGCAACTCGATAAGACTGTCGTCCACGGTATGCATGCCGTCCGCACCTCCGATTTGAATCAGTCCCGGGATCTGGGAAAGCCGCTGGTCCCGGATACACGCCCCGATTCCCGAGTTCACGGTCATCAATTCCGAGGCCAAAACCATGCCTGACTGGTCGCTTCGCGGCAGGAGATACTGACACACCACTCCCAACAGCGACCACGCAAGTTGGGAACTGACGAACTGCTGGCCATCCTTTGGAAAGGCATCAAGAATCCGACCAATGGCCGTCGGCGCATCGTTGGTGTGCAAGGTCCCAATCACAAGGTGCCCCGTCTCCGCCGCGGTAATCGCAGTTCGGATCGTCTCCGTGTCCCGCATCTCGCCCACAAGAATGACGTCCGCATCCTGTCTCAACGCGTTCTTGAGCGCTGATGGGAAGTCGCGCGCGTCGGAACCAACCTCGCGCTGGTTCACCAGGCTTCGCCCCTGCGAGTGAAGAAATTCGATCGGGTCCTCAATACTGACGATGTTGAGAGAACGCCGTCCGGCTATCGTCTGGGCCATACTAGCCAGCGTTGTGCTCTTGCCTGAACCGCTCGATCCTGTCACCAGTATCAAACCGGCTCTCTCGTCACACCAGCGATCCAGCACCGGAGAATGTCCCAACGATTTTAGATCGCCGACCTCAAAAGGGATGCGTCGAAAATTGGCCTCAATCGCACCTGACACATAGCACGCATTTCCGCGAAATCGGCCGAGATCACCGACCTGCAATGCGAAGTCAAGCTGCCACTCATTTTCCAGCTTCGCGCGTTGTCCCTCCTTCAAAGCATCGATCACCAGTCTCCTTGTATCCTCCGGGGACAGGGCCTCTTCCGTCAAGGGCTGCATGACACCAGAGACGCGCATCATCGGTGGCGCCCCCGGTGTCAAATGAAGATCAGAAGCTCGCTGCTCGGTGGCAAGCACCAGAAAATCGATCAAGTCACGTTTGTTCATAACAATTCAAAAAGGTGCCGAAGACTCGTCTAGCCGATTCCCCTCATGGCGCGACGCAGTTCGGATTCATTGCTCACCGAGGCCATGGCGGTCGCTTCCGTGATGATCTTGGCTTGGAGAGCTTTGATCGTCGATTGCAAAAATGAAACGGCAGCAGGGTCCGATCCGCGGGCGATATACTGGTCAATGTTCTGCAACTCGCGTCTTGCGATCCAGTCGCGCATGGCCCCCGCATTTTCGACGTGTTCCACCAGCAAATGCAAACCTCCGTCAGCAGATTGAACCAGCTTTTGGCAGAGGACCCCAGAGAGTTGGTTTGCCAAAAGGTTCGTACCATGCTTCGCGGCGTCGGCCGGGAAAAGATTCAAATAGCGCTCCATCGTATCCGCAACCTTCTCCGAATGCAGGGTGGAAAGAACGAGATGTCCGGTTTCCGAAGCTTGGAGGGCCGTCAACGCCGTCTCGTAATCCCGGATCTCGCCAACAAGAATGACGTCCGGCGCCTGACGAAGCGCGCTCCGCAACCCGGTCGCAAAACTGCCGGTGTCACGCCCGACCTGTCGCTGGGTGAAATAACAGCGATTGTTGGTGAATTGATACTCGACGGGATCCTCTATCGTCACGATATGTCGCACCAAGTTGTCGTTCATCCATTGAAGAAGAGACGCGAGGGTGGTGGATTTTCCTGAGCCGGTTGGTCCCGTCACAAGAATCAGGCCGTGCTCGCGAGCGCCCCAACGGGTCAGGAGCCACTCAGGCGCCCCAAGCGCTTTCAAGCCAGGCATACTCGTCTTGACGCGACGCAGGACGGCACCGAGGCGGCCCATCGTGCGATGCAGGCTCACGCGGTAGCGCGTATGCGTGCGCGAGACGAAGCCGCTGTCGCGATCCATGTCGCCGTCGCCTTGCGCGTTCGCGCCGCAAGCCTGCCAGAAGCCGGTCATTTGCGCGAGCGACATGGGTTCTTCGCCGAACACACTAATTTGTTCATTGACTTTAAGCCGCGGTACCTCGTTCTCCTGAAGGAAGACGTCACTCGCTTGCTGCTGCTCCGCGGCGTCGAGAATGCTGTCGATGTTTTGCGGCACGGCTCTCGGGGGTACATGCCAAACGTAGCTGAGTGATCTATAATTGCACAAGAGCTTTTATTGTTCGCTTGGTGCGGGGTTCCTGATTCAGCCTCGAAAAAGCGGGCGTCGGTGTTCGCGATGGCGCTAAAAACACCGCTGCGCAAAGAAATACGAATACGGCTACTGAGCCGGACCATTCCCAAAAACCAAGGTGCCAGAACACAGAATGCCGCAGCGCATTTCGGATCGGCGTCGCCCATTCGGGTTTCAATCGCGTGACAACCAACAAAGATTCGCTCAGGAAAATTCCAACCAAAGGCAGCAGCGTTACTAAAGACCAACTCCAGAACAAGCGTCCATCCAGCAGGTTTTTCCTAAAGCCTTTCCACGCGCACCAAGAGGCGGTTAACATGCCGATGGCCATGAATCCGGCAGTGGAACGAGCAATAAATTCATGCAGGCGCCGGATTCCCAAGACCTCGTGAACGTGCTGCGGCACAACAAGGCAAGCGCAAATCAGTGTGATGATCCCGGCTATGAAAGCACCAGCACTGAGACGCGCAACCTGTGGCGAGACCGGCTTTAAGGTCCGATATAGGTATGCAACAAACGGTAGCATCAACAGCGCAGCCAAAATAATCCCGCAAGCTGGCAACCAATAGTGGCCGGGATTGTCCCGCGGGGAGAGCAAATTGGAAATCACCCGATACCGCCAGTCGTAATTGTGGGGAAACACCCACGCAGCCATGGCAAGGCTCCCGAAAAACGAAACAGCAATCAGCACCAGCAACACGCCGAGAGTCCGTTTGCGATAAAGCATCGCGCAAAGCCTTGCATCTAACCGAAGGCCTTTCAATTACCGGAAGATCTAAAACAGATCGAGCTCGACGCCGCGATTGGTTACGTCACACCTGGTCCATTTCGCCGATACCGGCCCAGAACGAGTTCCGGAATGCAACTGAGCACGATCGCGCCAATAATTGTTATGTCACCAATCCATTTCCACCCGGACGGCCCAAACGGTAGCAGCCCAATACCATATCCCAGGGAAGTAACAGCACCGACAATGAAAAACGGGCCGGTGAAGTAACAGTGAATGCGGCCGCACCGGGAGGCATTCAGCAAACATACTGTGCCCATGAACCCGAGTGACAACGTCCACAAAACCGTTTTCAAGCCAGGCGCTACAAAGAAGCCGAGCGCGAACGCAAGCGACGGAACACACCAAAAAAGGAACATCTTCGTCCCGCTGCATAACACGTCACGCTGCTGTGGGTCGCACGCGCTGGGCATGTCTCTCATCGTTGGCAGAATTTAGCCTAACGAGACCAAGCTGAGCGACCCCCGCCGAGAGCGAGCGCGGCCTGGGCTGAAACTGTTTTATTCATCTGAAATGCAAATGTACGCCGGGGCGGCGGTTCGCTCCAGCGCTTGATTAGGCGACCGGCGTGCCCTGCTCCCAAGCGTGGAATGGAGGAGGCAGACGCCATTACGTGAACATGATGCGAAAGCGCAGGCCAGGCTTGCAGCCGAACTGCTGCGGTTTGGTGAAGTGCTCGACGAAGGTGCCTCCATTCGCTTCGATGACGCGCTGTGACGCGATGTTGTCCGGATCAGTGGTGATCTCCACATACGGCAGGCCGACTGCCTTGGCTTCCGGAAGTATGAGGCGTAGCGCTGACTTTGCATACCCGCGGTGCTGCTTCCACGGCACGACCGCATAGCCGATATTCCCCAGACAATGGGGCGGTAGCGCCGTAGTACCTGGCTGCCACCGCAACCCGATGCTGCCGCAGAATTCGCCGTCCCAGAGCCAGCGCCTGAAGCCCGGGAGGCGCTTGGCCGCCGAACCGTCTGGAAGAGTGATGGGAGGACCCTCAGCTTCGCGGTCTTCCATGCTGGCGAGAAACGCCGCTGCATCGGCCTGAATGCGGGAGAGCTCGTCGCGTGCGGCCTCCACACCGCGCTCGTTGTCGGCAGACCACCCACGCTCGAGCGCAGCGACGTAGCTCGCAAGGTGTTCGGGGCCGGGACGCACCAGCTGCATACTAGACCCCTAACTATGATTAGACGGAAATTCGTAAAACTTCACGAATAAGTTTTCGTCTAGTTTCGCCGTCGTACCTATTGCTCCGTCGTGCCAGTTGTTGTGCGCGGTTTTTCGAGAAACCGGTCTACTTCGTCATCATAGGTCTCGAATGGGTTGCCCATAACGAGGAAGTCGCGGCTGTCGCACGCGATCGAATCCCAGTTGATCACATAGGGAAAGTTGCACTTCTGGAAAAAGCTAACGGCGCGTGCACGACCGGATGCGCGGGTGTTCGCGGGAGGGACATGGGTCGCGCTCGGACGGCGGACACTGTTGTTCCACTCCGCGATGCGTTTGCCTGGCGTCACGCTGAAGAACAATCCGCGGCACGGATCAATATTGTGGTATTCCAAATCGATGCTTTGCAGCCAGGGATCGTCCCAGCTTAGTTCTTCGGCTTCGATGAACGTTTCCAGCAGCCATTTCTTGGTGATCCAGTCAACGCCACCGATCAGCGCGTGCCGGGTGTGCGGGATTGCTTCCAGAACGAATCCCCAGTTTTCCAAGAGCCAGTTGGTTTCCGCGCTGCTATGCCGCAGATGCTTCTGCGCGAGGTGATGAAATTCCCACTGCACATCGAGCGCGCTGGCAGTTTTCCCGTTCTCGAGCCGAATGATCCATTGTTCACTCGGATCGCGTGAGATGTCGCGCGTGCTCTGTACGGCGTCGGCCAGGACAAGGTTTCGCGGCAAGCGGCCTTCCTCTAATAATGACAAAACGCACGCCGTCGTGCCGATTTTTAGCGCAGTGGCATACGGGCTCATGTTCGAATCGCCGATGAGCAAATGGAGCCGGCGATATTTCCGATAATCAGCCAGCGGCTCGTCACGCGCGTTGATAATGGCGCGATTGAATTGCACCCATTGATAAATGTCGTTGACGATGTGATCGGCGCGCTGGCTTAGCTGAAAGTTCACCTGGCCTTCGGGCTGTGGCGGCTCGAAATCGAACGCCAGCGGGTTCGACTGCCCGACCCGGCCCGCGCCGGTAAAGATCTGCCGCGTCGCTAAAAAGGTCAGCAGCGTCCCGAGAATCGGCGGCGTGAACTGTGCCTCGCGTCGCATCAGATAATTCTCGTGGCACCCAAACGTGGCCCCGGTGTGATGGTCCACATTGTTTTTGATGAACGCGACACGGTCTCCCGCGCCGAGAGCGATCAGTGCCGATTGCAGCAGGTCATCTCCGGCCAGCTCGTAGCTCACCAAATCGTGCAGATGCAAGCACTCGGGCGACGCGTACTCGATATGGCCCATATCCAGGTAGAGGCGCCCGCCGTTAAGCAGAAATCCGCCGTTGCCCGGCGGTTCCTCGTAATCGCGGTAATGCAAATCGATCGTGCCGGCGTCGGCTTTGCGGAAAAGATAATTTTTCACCTTCGCAGGCCAGAGCTCGGAGTTCACGTGCGGCTCCTCTTCGCTTAGTAGACAGCCGTATTCGGTTTCGATTCCAACGACCCGATCCATACGACGCCAATTACGCACCGAATGGCAATTTGGCTACGCCAAACTCCCGTCCACCTAATCCTTCCCCAAAAATGGACAGGGCGGATCGCCTGGACGCGATGCCGCGCAAGGCGAACCACTGTGCGAAAACGTCCGCTATTTCTTTGGAAAAGGGCGCGGACTCCCGTAAGGGATTGCCCAGGTTGGAGTTTTAAGACGTCACGACCTCACTAAAGCAAAATTCTGCTGAAGCACGCGACCCGAAACAAAAAACAGCGCAGATCAATATGCGCGAGCTACTCAATCCCAAAACTTCCCGAGCCCGGCACCTTGCTCCTTGCCGCTTCCTTTAAGTCGAAACTCTGCAGCGCTCTACCTCGACGATCCAGTCGCAGCTCAGGGCACCCTCCTGCCCCGCCACCCGAAGATCAAAGAGATTATGAACAGCACAAGGAATATGAAGAACAGAATCTTCGCGATGCCTGCCGACGCCGCGGCGATGCCGCCAAATCCAAAGACCGCTGCCACAAGTGCGATGATTAGAAAAACTACAGCCCAACATAACATGTTTCACCTCCTTTGAGAGTGAATCGCATTTGCAGATTGCATCGCGCGCCTCAGCGTGGCTGTTCACGCTGAGATATTCGGAGCAACCTCAACGATTTGCCCCAGCCGGGAACATCACTCTGTCGGGCACGGCATTAAGAGCCGCGAGAAGTTTTTTGATCAACCGAGGTTTAATGCGCCCAGCCTCACGCGGCGCAACCAAATAACCAACAATCGCTTCGAGCCAGGTGTTCTCGCCGACTCGAAAAATCACACGAGGATGTTCCTGCACATTCAACTCGTCCACCGGCGTGTGCGCGGTGAGTTGTTCCTCCGGGGAAGCACCCTTTTCCCCCTGGTTTCTGCCACAGGAAAGCAATCCGCGAACAGCCCGCGTCCCGCTGCGTCCAAAAAAAATTCCGTACGCGACGAATTCCGGACCGAGCCTACGTCGAACGGCCGGCCTTTTCCGCAGCGGAACGATTGAATGATCTCGTCAACAGGCGCACTGAAGCCAAGACTGCGCGCCAGGTTGTTTGCGGTGCCTAACGGAAATATCGCCAACGGAACACCGCTGCCTATGATCTCCCACGCAGTTTTCCGCACCGTGCCATCTCCTCCGGCAGCAATCACAAGATCGACGGGCTTCTTGAGCGCCTTCTTCCAATCGCGTTCCTTGACGGAGTGATATAATGTCTGATGTACGCACCTGGTCAGGCCTGCCGTCAACTGTTTCTTGCTGTGTTTACGGTCTCCGGCTTTGGGATTATGAATCAACAGGATTCGCATGATTCGTTCTCTGGTTGAAGAGGCTTTACCACCTATTCGGCCAAAACTACTCTGATACGCGTTTCTTATGTGAAGATGCGGATTCTGATTTCCAACGACGACGGTGTTTACAGTCCGGGGATCGTGGCACTGGCGAAAGCAGCGAAGCGTTTCGGAGACGTGCGCATAGTGGCACCTGATGTCGAGCAATCCTCGATGGGCCACGCGATCACTGCATCGCGACCGCTGCGCTATAAACGCATTCACCTCGACAGCTTCGAAGCGTATCGCGTTAACGGCACGCCGGCCGATTGCGTTGCGCTCGGCATGCATCGGTGGGGCCATGTTGATGTTGTTCTTTCGGGAATTAATCTCGGGCTGAACCTGGGCAATTCGTGCTGGCATTCCGGCACGCTCGCAGCAGCAAAGCAGGCGGCCTTACTCGGCTCCCGGGGGTTCGCATTCAGCACAAACGTGATCGATAGTCGCGAACCGGAATTCACGGCGCTCGAGCCGTACGTCATTCGTGTCCTCGATTTGTTGGTGGGACTTAAAACGCTTTCTCTCGTAAACGTAAATCTGCCGGAAAAACCCAAAGGCATTCGTTGGACGCGGCAATCTGTGCGGCACTACGACGGCAAAGTTGTTCCTGACAAGGATCCTGCCGGCCGACCGATTTTCTGGTTCACAGTCACGCCACTGCAAGGCGCCGCGAAGGGTACCGACCGCTGGGCTGTCGAGCACGATTGGGTCTCGATTACGCCCTTGCGTCTCGATCTCACCGATGAAGCCGATCTGGCCCGAGCCCTGGCTCTTTCGGATACGCCCGCAGCGAAGGTCTCTGAAAGACAGATGCGTTCCAAACACAAGGGTTCAAGAAATCGGAAGACGCGCTAAACGGCTGTAGCCACCGGCCTACGACCGCTCCAGCAGGTAGGGCGGTCCCCTCCCGCCGTGGCATTCACAAATCGGCACGCACGGGAGTGACGCGCCCTACCGAAGGGGCGCCCGACAAAAGTCGCAACCTGCAACTTGTGTAACAATCCGATTTTCCGATAAAATTTTGAATGGCAAGGGAACCAGATCCGAGGGGCGCTTCGAAACGTATCCGACAATTGCCGCCGCAGCCGATGCTTAAGAACTGGCCCAATAGTATTGCACTGTACGAGACCGCGGAACAATTCCACATTTTGGTGGATAGCGTCGAGGAGTACGCCATTTACATGCTGGATCCAAACGGCAACGTCATTACGTGGAACACGGGCGCGCAAAAGATCAAAGGCTATTCGGCGGAGGAAATCATCGGGAAAAACTTCGCATCGTTCTACACAGCAGATGACGTCGCCGCAGGCAAACCACAACGCAACCTGCGCGAAGCTAGCCGTCGCGGATCCATTCGCGATCAGGGTCTGCGCGTCCGAAAGGATGGATCAACTTTCGAAGCGGAAGTTGTCATTACTTCGCTTCGTGATGAGACCGGCAAAATTCGCGGCTTTTCAAAGGTCACACACGACATCACCGACGAAATTCGAAGCCGGGAATTTGAAACGGAGAAAATTGCGGCGCAAAAGGCGAGTAAGGCCAAGGACGACTTCCTGGCAGCGCTCAGTCACGAACTGCGCACACCTCTGACGCCTGCTTTAGCGGCGGCGACATATCTGCAAGACAACGCGGAAAAACTTCCGCCAGAGTTCGCGGAGGATATCGAAATTATCAAGCGCAATGTGCAATTGCAGGCGCGCTTGATTGACGACCTGCTCGATCTCACTCGAATTGCCCGTGGCAAGCTTCATCTCGAGCTGGAAGATTGCGATGCGCACACGATCATTCGTAACGCGCTCGAGACCGCGCACTCAGCTATCGTGGCGAAGCAATTAAAAGTCTCAACCAAGCTTGAGGCGAAAGAATATCATATCCTGGCTGATTGCATCCGGCTTCAACAAGTGTTTTGGAACTTGATCAACAACGCGGTGAAATTCACCTCGCAAGGCGGAGAGATCACGATTCGCACGTTTAACGATAAGCAGGCCCGTTTCCATTTTGAAATTGCCGACACGGGAATCGGAATTGAACCGCAGCGGCTGGCTTCGTTGTTTCGGCCATTCGAGCAGGCTGATCCTTCTGTGAACCGACAGTTCGGTGGACTAGGACTCGGGCTCGCCATTTCCAAACGTCTCGTAGATCTTCATCATGGCACGATTGAGGCCGAGAGCCGTGGCCGAAGTTTCGGCGCGACATTCGAGGTTACGCTGGATACGCTGACAGAAGGAGCCGCAGCGATCGGTGTGAATGGTCGTATCGGGCGCAAAGCATCCAAATCATCACGGATCCTGCTCGTAGAAGATCACGAGGACACCCGGCGCACCATGTCGCGCCTGCTCACCCACTTCGGTCACGAAGTTGTAACCGCGGATAATGTCGGCACCGCGACGGAGATCATGGGCTCAGACCATGTCGATGTGTTGTTGTGCGACATCGGTCTCCCCGATG
>Ga0210403_10005835_pt1 | contig 10403 bp, 9 predicted proteins | sample IncBWC19MmetaG_FD_150863 | JGI IMG/M metagenome (GOLD analysis project Ga0210403, IMG submission 150863) | Forest soil microbial communities from Barre Woods Harvard Forest LTER site, Petersham, Massachusetts, United States - Inc-BW-C-19-M | ecosystem: Environmental > Terrestrial > Soil >... | reverse complement strand
TGCCCCAACTGCGGCCTCTCGATGGGGCGCCATCCGGACCTGCCGATCGCGGGCGCCGCCGCGCCGCCGCCCGGCGTCAGCACTCCCGCCGCCATGCCCGCCGCGGCCGCACCCGCCGCAACCCCGCCCGTCGCTGCCGCGCCCGCTGCCTCCATGCCCGCCACGACCTCGATGCCCGCCACTGCTTCGATACCCGCCACCGCCACCACGTCGCCGGTGCCCGCCTCAGCGACCGCACCGCAGGGGGAGCAGCCCGGGGCTCCCACGACCGAGGGCGAGATCACGGAGATCCTTCGTCCTCCAGCGCGAGGCTCGTGAGCGCGGTGGCCTCTCCGCCTGCGGCCCCGGAGAGCCCAGCGCCTGCAGCCACAGTGCCGCAGCCCGCGGCATCCACGGGCGAGAGCTGCCCGCTGTGCGGGGCGCCGCTTCAACCCACCCAGGAGTGGTGCCTGCGCTGCGGCGCAGCAGCGCGAACGAGGCTCGCGGCCTCGCCCAACTGGAAGGCACCGGTCGCGGCGGTGGCGGCAGCGGTGGCGTTGTCCCTGGGGGTGCTTGCGGCGGCGCTCGTGAAGCTGGCCGGCGAAACGGGACCGCCGCCACCCGCGATCACCAGAACCGTGACCACCGCCGCGGCCGCGCCCGCGCCCACCACGGCCGCAATCACGCCGGCGCCGGAAGCGACCACGACCCCGGCCCTGCCGGGCGCCACCACCAGCACACAGGCCGGGGTGGCAACCAACCCGATCGTGGGCAGCAACACGGCCACAGGCGCCGTACCGCCGGCCGGCGGTACGCAGCCACCCAGGTCGAAAACGCTGCTGACCCCGGCGCAGCGGAAGCGCCTCAGCGAACTCAACCTGTCGGGGTCGCTGCGCAAATAGGCGGGTGGGCATACGCGGGCGGCTCGAGCCGATCGCTCCTCGAGGGATACGGTTAGGCGCGATGCCCCGTCTACCCCCGCCGGTCATGCGCGAGGCCGATGTTGCAGTGGTGGGCGCGGGGGCTGCCGGCCTCTACGCCGCGCTGTGTGCCGCGCGCGAGGGCGCGAGCGTGGTTTTGGTCTCGGCGACGCCGCTGGCGCAGACCGCCAGCTACTGGGCGCAGGGCGGTCTCGCTGCGGCGCTCGGCCCGGACGACAGCTTCGATCTGCACCTGCACGACACCGAGGTCGCCGGCAGGGATCTCGTGCGGCGATCGGCCGCCGAGATCCTCGTGCGCGAGGCGCCGAACTGCGTGCGCGACCTGCAGTCCCTGGGCGTACGCTTCGACGGCGACCGCCTGGGACACCTCGCGCTGGGTCTCGAGGGAGGGCACTCCGTGCGGCGCGTGGTCCACGCGGGCGGCAGCGCGACGGGCCGGCGCGTGGTGCGCCAGCTCTCGGCGCTCGCCGCGGAGGAGGCCCGCGTCACCGTGCTCGAGGGTGCGCGCGCGCAGGCGCTTTGGAACAGCGACGATCGCTGCCGCGGACTCACCTGCGACAACGGTCAGACGATCGCGGCGCGCGCCGTGGTGATAGCCAGCGGCGGCGCGGCGGCGCTGTGGGCGCGCACCACCAACCCGCCTGGCTCGCAGGGGGTGGGCTTGCTGCTGGCGCACGCAGCGGGCGCAGCGCTCGCCGACCTGGAGCTTCTTCAGTTCCACCCCACTGCGGTGATAGGGGTGCCGGGGCGCGAGGGCTTCCTCGTCACCGAGGCGATCCGCGGCGAGGGAGCGACGCTCCACGACGCCCGCGGCGAGCGCTTCGTGGACGAGCTGGCCCCACGGGATGAGGTCTCGCGCGCGATCCACGCGCTCTTGAAGGCAACGGGCGAGCGCTCGGTGGGGCTGGACATGCGCGCGATCGACCCCGCCAACTTCCCCAACGTGGTCTCCGCGCTGCGCGACGCGGGCCTCGATCCAACTCGCGAGCTGATCCCCGTGGCCCCCGCTGCGCATTACATGATGGGCGGGATCGTGACCGACCTCGACGGTCGCTCGACGCTCGAGGGGCTGTACGCGGTGGGCGAGTCCTCCTGCACGGGCCTGCACGGCGCCAACCGACTGGCCTCAAACTCCCTGAGCGAGTGCTTCGTGTTCGCACGGCGCGCCATCGAGCACGCGCTGTCCGTCCCGGCCGAGCCGACAGCGCCGCCGACGCAGGCGGATCTCCAGGCGCTGCGCGCGCTGCCCGCACCTGCGCGCGCGGAGGCCTCAACGCGCCAGGCGCTGTGGCAGCACGCGGGCGTGGTCCGCGACGCGGAGGGCCTTGGCCTGCTGCTCGAGGATCCCCACCCGCTCGCGCGCCGGATCGCGCGCAGCGCGCTGGCTCGCGAGGAGAGCCGCGGCGCACACGTTCGCCTGGAGCATCCCGAGCGCGACCCATCGCTGGACCACCGCCACGTGACGGTGGCGCGCGGGGACTCGATCGCCTGGGAGACCTGGGCCTGAGCCCGCGCGGCGTTTCGCGCCGCATGAATGTCCAGCCCGACCCGCGGGTACTACCCGGTGGATTCGGGTTCCAGCAAGAGAAATCCGCGCTCCAACGCGAACCTCGCTCCTTTTCCGCCGCAGATGTGTTCTCGGTGTTGGAAGGCTAGGAGAAGTTCGGAGTCTCTTAGGAATGGCGGGTGTGCCCCAATCCAGCAGATCTGAGCAAGAGAGAGGGTCAGGAGTCATCCCCATGTATCAGTTCAGCAGGGCCATCTATCGCAAGCTAGCTCCACAGGTGCTCGCTCCGCCGCTGGGAGCGGCGCCGTCGAGCAACCATGCAGCCGTACTGAAGGCGTGTGAGGACGTGGTCACTCGCCTGGCCATCGATCGTCACAACTTCGCGCGCCCCGAGCGCGCGCTGTTTGCCCAGATCCGGAACTACTTCCCGATGTCCGCGCAGCCGCGTGTGCACCACGTGATCGAGCGCTACATGGGCTTCGCGCAGCAGTTCCTGATCGAGCATCCCCACGAGGGCTACACGGCCGTGAGCGGCGCTCCGCCGCAGTGCAGGGCCACGACCCGCAAGGGCTCTGCGTGCCAGCGCACGCCGCTGCCGCACAACGGCTATTGCCCCTCCCATCAACATCTCGCAGACACGGAGGATCGCGAGCTGGCCGCCGCCTGAGCCACCTGCGCCGGAAGCCGGCACGCGGCCGCAGGCCCGCGGCGCTTTCGCACGGGAGCCTTCCCTTAGGCTGGAGGAATGCTCCTCGGGGTGGACGTGGGCGGCACCTACACCGACGCGGTGCTGGTGGGTGAGGGCTCGAGCGTCTACACCGCCAAGGTGCCCTCCACACCCGCGCAGGAGTCAGCGGGGGTGCTCGAGGCGGTGCGCCTGGTGCTCGAGCGGGCGGGCGCCCAGCCGCAGCAGGTGGAGCGCTTCGCGCATGGCATGACGGTCGCCACCAATGCCCTGCTCGAGGGCAAGACCGCGCGCACGGCGCTGCTCACGACCGAGGGGTTCTGCGATGTGATCGAGCTCGGGCGCCAGGGACGGGCGCACCTTTACAGGCTCTGCCAGGCCGCACCGGCGCCGCTCGTGCCAGCGGAGCTGCGCTTCGCGGTGCCCGAGCGCATGGGCCCAGATGGACCGTTGCGCGCGCTCGAGCCGGAGCCCGCGCGGGCGGTGGTGGATGAGCTCGGCCGCGCTGAGCCGCGCGCGGTTGCGGTGTCGCTGCTGCACTCCTACGCAGACCCTGCGCACGAGCTGTTGCTCGGCCGCCTGCTGGAGGAGCTGCTTCCGGACACACACGTGTCGCTCTCGGCCGAGCTGGTGGGCACCTTTCGCGAGTACGAGCGCACCGCCACCACGGTGCTCGACGCGGCCCTCTCACCCCCGCTTTCCTCCTATCTGCGCATGCTCTCGGCGGAGTCACGCGCGATCGACCTGCGCGAGCCGGAGATCATGCAGTCCTCGGGAGGCCTCACCGACGCCGCCACAGCCGGCTCCCATGCAGCGCTCACCGTCCTCTCCGGCCCGGCGGGGGGCGTGGGCGGCGCGCTGTTGCTGGCCGAGCTCGCCGGCGAGCCGCGGGTGCTGTGCTTCGACATGGGCGGCACCTCGTGCGACGTGTGCGTGATCGACGGCTACCACGTGCCCGAGACGGCCGAGCGGGTGATCGCAGGACGACCGCTGGCGCTGCCGGCGCTTGACATTCACACGGTGGGCGCGGGCGGCGGCTCGATCGCCTGGCGGGATCCCGGCGGCGCCCTGCGCGTGGGTCCAGCGTCCGCGGGCGCGGTGCCCGGCCCCGCCTGCTACGGGCGGGGCGGCATGCAGCCCACGGTGACCGACGCCAACCTCCTGCTCGGACGGCTGCTCGACGACTCCCCGCTGGCAGGCGGGGTTGCGCTCGACCGCGACGCGGCTGAGCGCGTGGTGGCAGAGCTGGCCGAGCGGCTTGGCCTCGGGACGATCGCCTGCGCGGAGGGCATCGTGCGCGTGGCCGAGGCGGAGATGCTCGGAGCGCTGCGCGTGATGACCGTGGAGCGCGGCATCGATCCGCGCGACTTCGCGCTCATGCCCTTCGGCGGCGCGGGGCCGCTGCACGCTGCGGCCCTCGCTCACGAGCTCGGCGTCTCACGTGTGCTGTGCCCGCGCGCATCCGGCGTTCTCTGCGCCCTCGGCCTGGCCGCCGCGCCACCGCGCCACGACGTTGCCCGCACCGTGATGCTCGCGGGCGCCTCGCTCACGCGGGAGCGGCTCACGCAGGCGCGTAAGGCGTTGACCGCGCAGGCGCTGGCGGCGCTCAGAGCCACGCCGGCACGCGTTCGCGTGCGCTACGAGCTGCGCTACCGCGGCCAGTCCTTCGAGCTGGCGGTGGATGAGGACATCGAGGTCGCCTCGCCGGTGGCCGCGGGCGGCGACTTGGACGACGGCAGCCCGGACGTCGGCAGCCTTTACGCCGGTGGCCTCGACCCCGCCGGCCTGTGCGCGCGCTTCGCCGACGCCCACGAGCGCCGCTACGGCTACCGCAACCCATCGGGGAGCCTCGACGACGACGCGGACGAGGTGGAGCTGGTCAACATGCGTGTGTCGGCGTGGGGCTCGGCGCCGCAGCTGAGGCCTGGAGGCGAGGGCGCCGGCGCGACGGCCGGCGAGCGGCGCATGATCGTGTTCGCGGGCGAGCTGGTGGAGGCCGAGGTGTATCGTGGCGAGCCGGCGCCCGGGGCCGAGCTGCACGGTCCGGCACTGTGCGCGCTGCCGCAGGCCACCCTGTTGATCCCCCCGGGCTGGTCCGGCCGCGTGGACCCCCACGGCACGATCCATCTCGCCGCGTCCACCGGAGAGCTCTGAGCGGTGCTCGACCCGATCGAGCTGCAGGTGGTGGCGGGCGCGCTGCGCGCGGCCTGCGAAGAGATGGGCGTGGTGCTGATCCGCTCGGCGCACTCCTCCAACATCAAGGAGCGCCGCGATGCGTCCACGGCGCTGTTCAACCCTTCCGGGGAGATGGTGATGCAGGCCGAGCACATCCCGGTGCACCTCGGCGCGATGCCCGCGGCGGTGGCCGCGGTGCTCGATCGCGAGCACGCTCCAGGGGTCTCGTGGATCCTCAACGACCCGTTCGCGGGCGGTACGCACCTGCCCGACATCACCGTGATCACGCCTGTGTTCACGTCCCCGCGCCGGCTGATCGGCTTCGCAGCCAGCCGCGCGCACCACGCGGACGTGGGTGGCCGCGTTCCCGGCTCCATGCCTGCAGACAGCCGTACGCTGGAGGAGGAGGGCGTGGTTATCTCGCCCCAGCCACTGGACGAGCGCGCCCTGGGAGAGATCGTGGGCCGCATGCGCCAGCCGGCCGAGCGCCGCGCGGATCTGCGCGCGCAGCTCGCCGCCAACCGCACCGGCGCCGCCAGGCTGGGCCAACTGGCGAGCCGCTTCGGGCCCGATCGCCTGCGCGATGCCACCGAGGCGGTGTTGGACTACTCCGAGCGGCGCACACGCGCCTGCCTGGCTGCGCTCGCCGACGGCGTACGTCACAGCGAGGACGTGCTGGAGGCGCCGGATGGCGACCTCACCTTGCGCCTGCGGGCGGTGGTGGAGGGCGAGCGGCTGACGCTCGACTTCAGCGGCAGCGCGGCACAGCACGGCGGCAACCTCAACTGCCCGCTCGCGGTGACCTGGTCGGCCTGCCTGTTCGCGGTGCGCGTGCTCACCGACCCCGACATCCCGCCGTCGGCGGGGGCCTATCGTCCGATCGAGGTTCGCGCGCCACTCGGCACCGTGCTCAACGCCCGCCCCGGTGCCGCGGTGGCTGCGGGCAACGTGGAGACGTCCTCGCGCGTGGCCGACCTGGTGCTGAGCGCGTTCGGGCGAGCGCAGGGCCAGGGGACGATGAACAACCTCACGCTGGGGGACGCGGGCTTCTCCTACTACGAGACGCTCGGCGGGGGGCAGGGCGCGTGCCCGGACGCAGATGGGCCGAGCGGCGTGCACGTGGCAATGAGCAACACGCTGAACACGCCCGTCGAGGCGCTCGAGCGGGAGTTCCCGCTGCGCGTGCTGGAGTACTCGCTGCGGCGCGGGTCCGGCGGGGCCGGGCGCTGGCGCGGCGGCGACGGCGTGGTGCGGGAGCTGCAGGCTCTGCGCAGCATGAGCTTCTCGCTGATCGCCGAGCGCCGCCGCCACGCCCCCCGCGGGGCCGAGGGCGGGCAACCGGGAGCGCCCGGACGCGACCTGCTCGACGACCGCGTGCTCAACAGCAAGAGCAGCGGTAACCTGGAGGCGGGCCAGCGGCTACGCATCGAAACACCGGGTGGAGGAGGTTTTGGCTATGAGCCGACAAGGCAGCGCTGAGCGGGTGGGCTTCCTCGGCCTCGGGATCATGGGCTCGCGCATGGCCGCCAACGTGGCCCGTGCGGGGTTCCCGCTGAGCGTGTGGACCCACACCCCGGGCAAGGCGCAGGCGTGGGCGGCCGAGCACGGCGCCACGGCGCTCGCCACGCCCGCCGAGGTGGCCGCCGGCAGCGACATCGTGGTCAGCATGGTGGTCGACGGCGAGCAGGTGGCCTCGATCATGCTGGGCGAGGGCGGCGTGGTCGAGGCGGCGCACGCCGGCCTGCTGGTGATGGACATGTCCACGATCGGCCCCACCGACGCGCGGCGCATCGGCGCAGAGCTGCAAGAGCGTGGCGTGGCGGTGCTCGATGCGCCGGTGACCGGATCCTCTCCGCGCGCGGAGGAGGGCTCGCTGACGATCATGGTGGGCGGCCAGGCCGAGGACTACGACCGCGCGCTCGGCCTGCTGCAGGCGATGGGCAGCCTGATCCTGCACGTGGGCGAGCTCGGCCAGGGGCAGATGCTCAAGCTGATCAACAACGCACTCGGCGCCGCCAACGCCGCTGCGCTCGCCGAGGCGCTGCTGCTGGCTGACGCCACGGGGATCGACCTCGACGCGTTCGAACAGATCGTGGGAGCAGGGTCCGGGGCCTCGATTCAGCTGCAGATGAAGGCTGGGCCGATGCGCAGCCATGACTACACCACGCTGTTCAAGAGCGCCCACATGCTCAAGGACGTGCGCCTGTGCCTGGAGGAGGCGCAGACGGCGGGCGTTCCCTTCCCAGCGGCCGGGCACGCCCGCGACCTGCTCTCGGCCACGATGGGCCGTGGCTACGCCGACCAGGATTACGCGGCCATGATCGAGGCCGCCGAGGGGCTCGCGGGCCGTCGCCTGTGACCACGGAGGAGCTCCTCCTCGCCCGCTAGAGACACGACTGGCTGCGCAGACAACCCAAAAAACCACGTGATTTGCAGGCGATTTGGGATTTTCGCTCAGGTTTCGTATCTTTAACCACTCGGTAGCGTGTCCTCAGGGTCACGCACGCTGTGGGTTGTCCAACTCGTCCGAACTGCATCTATGCCAATTGCTTTCAAAGAATGGGCTGTCACCGTCCGCGCGCTAGCGGAAGGCGAGCAGCTCCTAACCCTCCGCAAGGGCGTCATGCCCCAGGGCGAAAAGCCCCTGAAGCTCGCTCACGAGCGCTTCTTCCTCTACCCCACCTTCGATCACCAGCCCGGCGACCTCGTGCGCGAGTCACACCAGCCGGAGCTTCGGCGCGCGCTGGAGGAGGGTGTGTGGAGCGACGGCGAGCCGCCCCTGCACACGTTCGTCGCAGGCGCGCCACTGCAGCAGCCCGACCGCGTGCGCATCCGCGCCTGGGCGGAAGTGACAGACCACTTCACGGTCGTTGACCCGCGCTGCGTCGACGCGCTCTCGCCGTTCTACGTGTGGACGCCCGACTACGCGGAAAAGCGCCTGGGCTGGCGCGGACGCCAGCCGCTGCACGTGCTGATCCTGCGCACCTATCGCATCCCGCGGCCGGTGACCGTGAAGGTGAAGGACGAGTACCTCGGCCCCAGCGCATGGATAGAGCTGCAGCGCGAACTGCCCTTCGAGGGCACCCCCGTGCTCTCCGACGCGGAGTTCGAGCGGGCCTCCGAGGAGATCCGCTCGATCGCCAGCGAAGGCGCCGGCCAGCCCGTCCTCGTCTAGGGCGCCCGCTCCGCCTCGCCCTCGTCCGCGCCCTCACCGGACTCCGGTGCGGGCGGCTCGGGCTTCTCCCAGGCAAGCGCTTCGCGCGCAGCCTCGGCGGCGGATTCGGGCACCAGCACATCACGCGGGCCGGCGGCGAGCATTTCGGCCACCTCGAACCCGGCCGAGCGCCGCAGCATCGATGGGATGCCCTCCTCGAGCAGCAGGCCCTCGATGAACTCGGCCTCGGGTTGGCTGCCCGCCCGGGCGATCTTGACGAGCTTGCCCTCGCTGTACTCGGGCTTGATCTTCCGCGCTCTGCGGCGGCGTGCGCCGACCGGCGACTCGCCCCGGTCGGGCATCACCAGAGGCATCCCGCACGCCTCACAGAAACGCTCGCTAGCGGGATGCTCGCGGGCGCAGCTGGGACATACGAGCGTCTGCGAGCCCATCACATCACTTCCAGCGGGACCTCCGCGACGTTGCCGTCCTCGATCAGGTAGGAGCGCACCAGCGGCTCCCCGCCCGCGAGGCCGACGATGATCCACTCGACTCCGGGCCAGCCCCTGGCGTAGTTGATGTCGGTCTGCGACGGGTAGGGGTCGCTGCGCACGTGCGAGTGATAGATGCCGCCGATCTGCTGTCCGAGCTCCTCGATCTGGCTGTTGAGCCGATACAGCTCCATCGGCTCGATCTCGAAGCGCAGCGGGCTGGCGTGCAGGTTGGCGGCCCTGTGTACCGCAGCCGCCACGGCCGCGCCGGGCACGCCGCCGGACTCCACCGCGACCACGCCGCAGAGCTCGTTGGCGGGGTCCTCGAGCACGTGCGCCACAAGCTCGTCGAGGCTGCTCCGGGAGATCTTCATGCGCTCACGCCACCGCTGCGCAGGCGACTGCGCCTACCACCAGACCGTCGACTCGAGGTTCTCGATCTCGTCCACCGGCAGCGTGTAGATGCCGCTCGAGAGGTACTTCCAGCCATCGTCTGCCACCACGAACACCACGTTGCCCTCCTCCAGCTCGCCCGCGATGCGCACCGCGATGCTCGCGATCGCGCCGGTGGACACGCCGGCGAACAGGCCCTCCTCGTCAAGCAGCTTGCGCGTCCACACGATCGCGTCGCGGTTGGTGACGAAGATCTTGCGGTCGAGCAGGGACAGGTCGATGATCGGCGGGATGAAGCCGTCATCGAGCGAGCGCAGCCCCTGCACCGGCTCTCCCTGCATCGGCTCTGCAGCCACGATCTTCACCGCATCGCCCAGCGTCTCCTTGAGCCTGCGACCGTTTCCCATGAGCGTGCCGCCGGTGCCGAGCCCGGCCACGAACGCGGTGACCTCCTCCAGCTCTTCGAGGATCTCAAGCGCCGTGCCGTTGTAGTGAGCGCCCGGGTTGGCGGGGTTGCCGTACTGGTAGGGCATGTACACGGAGGGATCTTCAGCGGCCATCTCCAGCGCCTTGGCCACCGCGCCGTTGGATCCCTTGGACCCGTCGGAGTAGACGATCTCGGCGCCATACATGCGCAGCAGCTGGGTGCGCTCGGGGGTGACGTTCTCGGGCATCACCACCTTGAGCTTGTAGCCGCGGCGCGAGCAGATCATCGCCAGCGATATGCCTGTGTTTCCCGATGTGGGTTCGAGGATGGTCTGGCCGCGGCTGATCGCGCCTTTCTCCTCCGCGTCCTCTATCAGCGCCCGCGCCACCCGGTCCTTGACCGAGCCCGTGGGGTTGCGAGACTCGAGCTTGGCCCAGATGCGCACGCCGGGCTTGGGCGACAGCCGCGGCAGCTCCACCAGCGGCGTGTTGCCGATGGACTGCACGATGTCCCCATACCGGCCCCCGCAGGGGCGGTTTCTAAGCCGCTCCACCGCCATTACTTCACGGAATATAGCGGGGTTGTGGGTCAGTTCGATTGAGGCGCGGTGGACAGCCTGCACTGGCATTGCCGGCGCTGCGAGGCGTAGGC
>Ga0210403_10005832_pt1 | contig 10405 bp, 7 predicted proteins | sample IncBWC19MmetaG_FD_150863 | JGI IMG/M metagenome (GOLD analysis project Ga0210403, IMG submission 150863) | Forest soil microbial communities from Barre Woods Harvard Forest LTER site, Petersham, Massachusetts, United States - Inc-BW-C-19-M | ecosystem: Environmental > Terrestrial > Soil >... | reverse complement strand
GGACTGCTCCGGTTGGGCTGACCCAGTAGCAAGGGCAAGTGATGGCAACCAGTCCTGCCAGAAATCCGTTTGTGGTGTAGCCGGCGTCCCACGTTTTCATTTTGAAGTATCCGTAAAGAATCGAGGTCAGTCCAGCTGAGCATGCGGCGAGTGTGGTATTTGTCGCGACGCGGCCGATGCCTACAAAGTCCATCGCGGAGAGCGTGCTGCCGGGATTAAATCCATACCAACCGAACCAGAGGATAAGGCCGCCGCTGACGGCAATAGTCAGGTCATGTGGCAGCATGGGCTGGCCGCCATCGCGCTTGAATCTGCGCCCGAGCCGCGGGCCGAGGACGATTGCTCCGGCCAGAGCTATGAATCCGCCGATAGTATGAACTACGGTCGATCCAGCGAAGTCGTGAAAGCCCATGCCCAGTGAAGGGAAAGCATTCCCGGCGCTGCCCATGTTCGCGAGCCAGCCGTCCGGTCCCCAAGCCCAGTGCCCGATGACCGGATAGATGAAGCCGGTGACGCAGATGCTGTAAAGCAAGTCACCGACGAATCCAGTTCGGCCGATCATCGCGCCCGAAGTAATGGTTGAGCAAGTGTCGGCGAACGCAAACTGGAAAATCCAGACCGCTAGGAACGCCACGCCGGTAGTCTCATAGGTCGCGGGCGCGTTTTGCAGGAAAAACCAGTGGTAGCCGATGAATCCGTTGCCGTGAGCAAACATGAAGGCAAAGCCAACGGCGTAGAAGAGAATGCCGCACAGGCATGTATCGACCACGCATTCCACAAGAACGTTTACGGTTTCGCGAGAGCGGCAGAAGCCGGCCTCAAGCATAGTGAAGCCAACCTGCATGCCGAAGACCAGGAACGCGGCTACCAGTGTCCATGCCGTGTTCACTGGGTTGACAACGTCAGCGGCTTTGACTTCTGGAGTGCCCGTTTGGGCATAAACGTGGGTGAAGAAAAGTCCGGAGACGATGGCGATGACCAGCAGAACCATGCCCATTCCGATCGCTTTTCCGGCGGCAAGGGTGCCACCATATCGTCGCCATTCAGGATCACGCAGCCGCACTCCCAACCTGGACACCTTTTGAGATAAAGTCAGCCTCTTACTCTTTTCCGAAATGGCAGACATGTAATGGCTCCTTCAGTCTTTGGATTTGGACTTGCCCATCTGAAATCTTTTCTTGCCTAATTCCTGCGTCCTGCCGAGCATTGCCCGGCCGGGACGCGCGGGGCACCCGTCCCCACACGCGATCCGGCGGATTCTAGCGCCGTATACTCCAAAAATTGTGTCGCTTGTTTGGCACGGCCTCGTGCCGAAGAAATCGTCTCTTTGCAGCGTCGAAAAGAGGAATTACCTGAAGTACAACTCGACTCGGATTCTGCGGGTAAGGCTGAGGAAAGTCCAATTCAATTTTTTTATCGCCGTGATTCTTCCTGCCTAGTCTCTCGCCTCGGCCGCAGCCGCCATAGAAGTCCTCAAGCCATCGCTGAGAATGATGGCCCCTGCAATCTCTTTCATCGATCTCCGCCGCTCCTGGCTCTCGCGCTGCATAATCCGGTAAGCGGCATCTTCCGTGACTTTCAGGTCACGTTGCAAAATGCCTTTGGCGCGCTCGACGAAAGTCCGCGTTTCCAGCTTTCCCAACAGGAAGGCATTTTCGCCTTCCAAGCGTGCCCGTTCGATCTCCGCACCTATCAGAAACCCAAGGGTCGCGGTCAAGCTGATTTCCCGTTCGCTGTATTGGTGCTCCGCCCGATTCTGGGTATTGATAACGCCCACCAGCCGTCCCCCGGTTAGAACTGGGACTGAAAGAAATCCTTCGAAGCGATCTTCTGGAAGTTCGTTGAAGAACTGGAATCGCGGGTCCTTGTAAGCTCCGTTGGCGATTGCAACCGGCGTCCGATGTTTGGCGACCCATCCAGTAATCCCTTGCCCCACCTTCATTTTCAAGCGATCCACAACTTCCGGATGAGGGTTTTTAGAGGCCCTCAGGATCAGTTCATCCGCTTCCAACACATAGACAAAGCACGAATCGCACCGCATTATCGACGTGACAAACTCGACCACTTCTTCCAAAATCTCGTCGAGTGGAATGGTTTGCGCTATTCGGCTGGTTGTGGCGTGCAGAGTGGTTAGGTCGGCGTCCCCTGGATAATGCCGACTAGCGGAGTTTCGGCTGGCGGATTCAATGACCAGCGCGCGTGGGGCGCCGTCTATCGGCGGAATGCCGGGAGTGTTCATAAGCCAAGCTAGTCAGTCCCTCGCCGCAAGACAATCATACTTAGGTGTGGGTTTCGATTGAAAATAGTTATAGGAGACCGAAGCGTTAGTTAATGGCTGAGCTTATCTGCGGTTTTCGGGAAGGAATTTCTGCGCCATTCTTACAAGCCCGGCGAGAGAATCTGCCTGCATCTTCCGCATGACTTGCCCGCGATGCATTTTGGTTGTGATTTCACTGATCCCTAACCTGGCTCCCGCTTCCTTATTCGTCAAACCTGCAACGACAAGGTGCATGACTTCGCGTTCTCGCGCGGTTAGATTGTCAAATCGAGATTGTAGCTCCGCCAGTTCCGCCTGTTCTTCCCGTTTTACTTGATCGCGTTCCAGGCCGTGATGGATTGCCGTCAGCAGATCTTGTTTCTGGAAGGGTTTCAGCAGAAACTCAATGGCGCCAGCCTTTAACGCTCGCGAAGCCATGGGAACATCCCCGTGAGCGGTGATGAAGATTATGGGAATCGATATGCCCGCCCTGGCGAGGGCCTCTTGGAGTTCGAGCCCATTGCTTCCCGGAAGCCTCACGTCGAGCACGAGGCAACTCGGTGCGTCCGGGCGCGACGCCTGCCGAAACTCTTCGGTGGATTTGAATACCTGCACATTGAGTCCTACTGACTCCAGCAGATTTTTGACGGCATCCCGAACCGACGCGTCATCGTCAATGACAAACACAACCGGAGCTGGATCAATCACGCGGAACCCTTCGGCCCAATGGGGATAGTGAACTGAAAAACGGAACCGATCCCATCGCTCCTTGGGGATGCCCAGAGGCGACCCTCATGAGATTCAATAATCGTGCGGCTGATAGCCAGGCCCATGCCGATACCTTGCGATTTTGTGGTAAAGAACGGATCGAATATTTTATCCGCGATTTCTGGGTCTAGCCCCGTGCCCCGGTCCTCAACCTGGATCCGGATCTCACTTGTTCCCTCCAGAGCGGAGCTGATTGCGAGTTCTTTCGGACTGTTGTTGCTTCCATCCATTGCATCAAAACCGTTCATAATCAAGTTAAGCACTACTTGCTGCAATTGGACACGATCCGCCATGACCTTGGGCAGCTTTGGCGCAAGATCCTCGCGAATGCTAACGCCGCGCCGCAACGCTTCGTTCCGCAGAAATACAGTCAGCTCCTGAATCACTTCGTTGATATCGACCCAGTCCCGAGCGACCGCCTCCTTCTTGAACAGGGCGCGGATGCGGCCCAGGATGGCGCCCGCGCGAGTTCCGTCCTCAATAATTCTCTGGGCCGTCAGCAATGCCTTATCGAATTTCGGTGGGTTCGCGGAAAGCCACTCCACGCAGGCGTGTCCATTCGTCACAACCGCAGTTAGGGGCTGATTGATTTCGTGCGCAATGGAAGCAGTGAGCTCTCCCATGCTGAGAACCTGCGAAAGGTGAGCGAGATCGGCTTGCGTCTTCATGAGTTCGGTAGTTCGCTTCGATACTCGGATTTCGAGTTCATCCCGCGCCTCTTTGAGGGCTACCTCGCTCTGCTTCTTTGAGGAACTCAGCCAGCTTGCCACCAGTGCGCAGGCGACAAAAGCTCCGAAATACGCCTCGGCAGTGGTACTGACTGAGAAGGAATAAAAAGGGGGAAGAAAGAAGTAATCCACTAGCACGGTTGAAATTAGAACCGCGAAGATGCCGGCTCCCATTCCTCCGAACCACGCGCTAACCATCACAGCTCCAAAGAACAGGAACAGGAATGGATACGGGAATAGATGCTGGATCGATAGCGTTGAGATGAAGGCAGCGGCGACCGATAACAATCCGATCCCATAACGCCTGATCGCGCCTCTGGCGAAACCGATATGGACATTTCTTGCTTCGAGCTGCGGGTCCGCGATGGCGGGCGATGCCCTAGTTGTCCTAGTGCGCAATGTTTTCAACAATGGCGGAGTCCTTCCCCGTCCAAGCTGCCGCACCTTCATGGCTCAGGGTCTGCGTCTTGTCCTTCCATTGCAAGTGCGTGACGCTGCTGTCACCTTTTTCATATGCGTAGGTCTTTCCATCGTCCTGATAGAGAGCGAACGAAGCGTCGGCTCCGGGATACACGCGCACCTTTGCAATCTTCTGGACCTCATTCGTGCTCTCGACTGGCTCTCCTAAAGGCACGATCGATCCGGCGCGAACGAACAGCGGCAGGGTGTCAATAGGCGCATCCACTTGAATCGCCTGTCCACCGTGGAAGCGTTCGTTCGTCCAGTAGTTGTACCAGTCCGCACCAGCGGGGAGATAAACCGCGCGGCTTGTCTCGCCCTGTTCAGTTACTGGCGCAACCAGAAATGCCGGACCAAACATGTATTCGTCACGGATGTCCGTGACCTTCGGGTCATTAGGAAAATCCATGAACAGCGCCCGCATATAGGGAGCGCCTGTCTGGTAAGTGTTGTAGCCGAGCGAATAAATGTACGGCATGAGTTGGTAGCGCAGCTTGAGATATTTCTCCAGGATCGGTTCCGCTTGTTTTCCGTACGACCAGACTTCGTTGTAAAGGCGGCTGCCATGAGCCCGGAAGATGGGCAGGAAAGCTCCATACTCGAACCAGCGCGTGTAGAGTTCCGGATAATCGTCGTATCCACCAACGTTATCTCGAGCGTCGGAAGGATCAAGCAGCGGCGGATGCGCGGGATGATGCTCCTTAGGCAAGTATTGCCAGCCACCGATGTCCTGAGTCCAGTACGCAATACCGGACGCAGTAAAGCCGAGGCCTGTGGGTATCTGACGCTTCAGGGTATCCCACGTAGGATAGATGTCCGACGACCAGAACATGGTGCCGTTGCGCTGCGCTCCGAGGTAAGCGTCGCGCGAAAGGATCAGCGCACGACTTTTTACGTCGCGCCGGAAACCGTCGTAAAGAGCGCCCGTGTGAACCAGCGGGTAGATATTGAAATAGCGCGTGCCCGGGCCGACAGAAAAGTAACTTCCATTGGGAGGCAGGTCAGGCTCAGTTTCATCGGCCCAGATGGCGTCGAAGCCTTTGCTGATGATGTTGTCGCGAATCGTGTCCCAATACCATCGTGCGGCTTCGGGATTAGTCGTGTCGATGTCAGACCCCGCCCGGTCATAGGGAAGGCCGTCGGTGGGCGTGCCATCGGCGAGGTGCTCGAACCAGCCCTTGTTCAGGATGAAATCGTAGTAACGGGAGCCTTTGGTAAAGCGTGGCCAGACGCTGATCATGGTTTGAAATCCCATGTCGTGAAGCTGACGGTTCATCGCAGCCGGATCGGGCCATTTGTCGGGAACAAAATCCATCTGGCCCATCTTTGAGTAGTAAAACCAGTCCACCACGATCACGTCGGCGGGAAGATGCCGGTCGCGATATCCCTTTGCCACCGCGAGCACCTCATCTTGGGACGGATAGCGCTGCTTGCATTGAATGTAACCGTAAGCGGCTTTCGGCAACATCGGGGTCGCTCCGGTAAGCAGACGATACCCAGAGTAAATTTCGTCCATCGTGTTGCCTGCAATCACGAAGAACGAAACGCGGTCGCCCACTTCCGATGTCCAACGAGTTTGCTCGTTAAATCCCGGCTCGATCACTGTCTTGGAAGGGTTGTCCCAAATAATTCCGTAGCCGTGATTCGTAACCATGAAGGGCACGCAAACGCTGGGGCCCGCCGTGGCTAAGTAGTTCTGCCAGCATTCAACACGATGTCCGCGATGATCGAGAAAACCTTCGTGATACTGGCCCAGGCCGTAGTAATGCTCGTCATCTGGCGAAACAAAATTTGCACCGACCTGATAGAACGGAGGATCTGAAGGACGTTTATCGTTCAATATTCCCGCGTTTCCGTCTTTATAGTTGGGCACGGACATAGACCATCCCGTCATTCGCAAAAGCGTCTTACCATCCGGCGTTCGGATCGAAATGTTGACGGACGGAGTTGAGCCGTTGAAAAATTTTCCAATATCAATTTGCGTTGCCATCGGTTTGCCGGGATGGTTGGTTCCGACGGTGACAATCAAGCGTGAGGATTGATAAACGTCGCCTTGGTCGCTCTGCTGATGTGCCCAACCGTTCGGGGCAGCAGACGCCAGGAAGCCATATCCAGGTTTCGCCAGCGCTGCGTCTTTATTCATGCTTAGCGTCACGCGAATAACGTTGGGGGCGTAGGGTTCCAAAACAACCGTACTGCCATCGCGAGTCAATACGACATTCGAGTCGGCATTCGCGACGTTAGCGAATACCGAAATCAGAACGACCCATAGAGATAGAGTTTTTAGCCCTGCTTCCACTCTTAATGCCATTTCCGATATTTCGCGGGACCGTGTCAGCGAAAAGCTCCTGCAAAGAAAATCTCAGTGTATTGCTGCGCCAGTTCTTGCTCTTGCAGCGTCCCCTGCGGCTTGTACCATTGGTAAATCCAGTTAATCATGCCGAGCAGCGCGAAGGCTGCTGCCCGCGGATTTACCGTCGCCTGGGACTTCCGCTTCCGTTGCACTTCAGCAACCAAATTTTCCACGAAGTGAATGTAATCTTTCTTGCGGCCGTTGATGCGTTTGCGCAGAGGAGGCGCCAAGGGATGATTCTCATGCAGCATCACCGTGATCTCCCAGTCACTCTGGCTCAGCACGACTCCAATATGCAATCGGATCACGGCCCGCAAGCGTTCCTCGGGATCACTGATTCCCCGCGCGACTTTAATCACGCGGTCTTCGGTGATATCCATTGCCTGGTTCATCAAGTCAAATAGAATTTCGTCTTTACTTTTGAAATGGTGATAGAGGCCGCCTTTGCTGAGTTTCAGCGCGGCAGCGATGTCGTTCATCGAAGTGCCGTCATAGCCCTGTTGTTGAAATAACCGAGCCGCGGTGCGAAGTATTTCTTGGCGGGGATCGGTCGAGGGGTCACGAGCCATTGCGGGAAGAATATACAGGTAGAAGGGATAATGCCAAATTGGACAGGAAGAACATGCATCCGCGACACTCATTGATAGAGACGTTGCTTGCGACGTCTCGCAGCGACCGCTCCCAGATCGCTCCTTGCTGTCTGGTTGAGGCTCAATGTGAAATCAAAATGAATGGGCTGCGAAATACAGACTGATCGCACACCCCGCTACTATGAGGCCGGGGAGAGCAAGCCACCACTTGCTTCCCTGCTGTGCGGCTAGAAAACCGAGAACGCCAGACACAGCGACAGACGCGAAGCTAAGTGGCTCTCGCCAAGTCGAAAAAGGCGGGACGAAGACGCTTCCGAGCAGAAGGATGCTAGCAATACCTAGCTTTGCAGATCGCGGCATGTTATAGCCTCGGTGCTCAAACAAGTTCAAATTGAGCCATCGCCCTGCGGTCTTCGCACCTTGACACCGTTCGCCACCGTCACTACCATTCTATATTCTCGACCGACCGGTCGGCGTTCCGCTGTCTGTCCTTCATTCCAGCGCACATAGGAGAAGACGTGGCTACTGTTTTCTACGAGCATGACGCAAATCCCGATGCCCTCAAGGGCAAGGTCATTACGATTTTGGGCTACGGAAGCCAAGGCCACGCCCAGGCGCTGAACCTTCGCGATAGTGGCTACAACGTGATCGTCGGGCTGGACCCGCAGAGACCGACTGCACAACACGCTAAAGCCGATGGCATGGAAGTTTTGCCTCCCGCAGAAGCGGCTGAGAAGGCGGATTGGATCCAGATTCTCACTCCCGACGAGACTCAGGGGGACTTTTACGAGTCGGCGATTAAGCCCGCGCTTCATGCCGGAAAGATTTTGGGAGTGTCCCACGGTTTCAGCATTCACTTCAAAACCGTGGTCCCGCCCAAAGATGTCGACGTGGTGATGATTGCTCCCAAGGGCCCCGGCCACCTGGTTCGCCGCGTGTACACCGAGGGCCGCGGTGTGCCTTCGCTGCTCGCCATTCATCAGGACGCGAGTGGCCGCGCTCGTGAATACGGACTGTGCTATGCCTATGGCATTGGTTCAACTCGCGCCGGTGTGTTGCAGACAACATTTAAGGAAGAAACTGAAAGCGATCTGTTCGGCGAGCAAGCGGTTCTGTGCGGCGGATTGACTTCGCTGATGAAGAAAGGATTCGAGACTCTCGTCGAAGCTGGATATGCGCCCGAGATCGCATATTTTGAATGCATCCACGAAGTGAAGCTGATTGTGGATCTTATCTACGAAGGCGGCCTTGCGCGAATGCGGGATTCAATTTCGAATACCGCCGAATACGGCGACTTGACGCGCGGTCCGCGTGTTGTGGGAGATGACACTCGCGCTGCTATGAAAAAGATTTTGGCGCAAATCCAGGACGGCTCGTTCGCACGCGAGTGGATCGAGGAGAACAAAAGCGGTGGCAAGAATTTCGCAGCGCTCCGCGAAAGCGAGCGACGCCATCCTGTCGAAGAAGTAGGAGCGGAGCTTCGCGGCATGATGTCATGGCTTCGCAAGGACAAACAGGCGCCGAAAACGGCCGCGGAAAAATCCAAGCAGGTTGTGAACGCATAAACCTATACGTTGTCATTCCGAACAGCTTCAGCTGTGAGGAATCTGCTGTTTGCTTGCGGCGAGGAAAAGCAGATTTCTCGCTGCGCTTCGAAATGACAATTAATTTTGTTCTTATCTAACTCCCGAAAAATGGACCTCAAGCATCGCAGTCGCAGCATCACCGATGGACGCAATCAGGCAGGCGCCCGCGCCATGTTCAAAGCTGTGGGCTATACCGATAGCGATCTCCGCCGTCCCCTGATTGGCGTTGCCAACACGTGGATCGAAACCATGCCGTGCAATTTCCATCTGCGGAGATTGTCCGCGAAAGTAAAGGATGGCGTTCGCGCAGCCGGTGGCACTCCCATGGAATTCAACACCATCGCGATCAGCGATGGCGAAACTATGGGCACTGAAGGCATGCGTGCGTCGCTGGTCAGTCGCGAGGTTATTGCAGATTCCATTGAACTGGTTTGCCGCGGGCAAATGTTTGACGCGCTGGTTTGCGTGGTCGGATGCGATAAGACAATTCCCGCCGCGGCCATGGCGCTGGCGCGGCTGAATATCCCCGGCATGGTTCTTTACGGAGGCACGATTGCGCCGGGCTCATTTCGCGGGAAAGATGTCACCATTCAGGATGTGTTCGAGGCCATCGGTGCGAATGCAGCCGGCAAAATGAGCGATTCTGATTTGCACGAACTTGAAAACGTGGCCTGTCCCGGTTCAGGTGCATGCGGCGGACATTACACAGCCAACACCATGTCCACCGTCATGGAGATGATTGGGCTTTCCCCGATGGGCTTCAACAGCGTTCCTGCGATGGATCCGCTGAAAGATGAAATAGCGTTCCACTGCGGCGAAGTTGTTTTGAATCTGTTGAAGAGTGGGACTTTGCCGAAAGATATACTCACTAGGACGGCTTTCGAAAACGCTATAGCAGGAGTTGCGGCAACCGGAGGGTCGACTAACTCCGTCCTGCACTTGTTGGCTATCGCGCGAGAAGCCGGGGTTCCATTGGAGATCGACCATTTCCAAACCGTGAGCGAACGAACGCCGTTGCTCGCTGATCTAAAGCCGTCCGGACGCTTTGTCGCAACGGACATGCATCGTGCTGGCGGCGTGCGCCTCCTCACGCGACGCCTCCTGCGCGGAGGCCATCTGAACGGAGCAGCCGCCACCGTAAGTGGACTTACCTTGCAGGCTGAAAGCGAAAGCGCCGTCGAAACGCCCGGACAGGAAGTCATCGCGCCCCTAGATCGGCCGCTCAAGAAGACTGGCGGACTTGTAATCTTGCGTGGCAATCTTGCTCCTGAAGGTTGCGTCGCAAAGATTAGCGGACATGAGCGGCTGTCACATCGCGGCCCGGCGCGAGTTTTCGAATCAGAAGAAGATGCGATGACGGCCGTCACCGAAAAGCGAATTCGCGCGGGCGATGTGATTGTGATTCGCTACGAAGGCCCCAAGGGTGGCCCCGGAATGCGCGAAATGTTGAGTGTGACCGGGGCGATTGTTGGCGAAGGATTGGGCGAGTCCGTGGCTCTTTTAACCGACGGACGCTTCAGCGGCGCTACTCATGGCCTCATGATGGGCCACGTCTCGCCAGAGGCGGCATTAGGAGGCCCAATCGCCGCAGTCCGCGAAGGGGACACAATCAATATTGATGTGAACAAGCGCCTTCTGGAAGTCGAAATCACCGATGAAGAACT
>Ga0210403_10005831_pt1 | contig 10409 bp, 7 predicted proteins | sample IncBWC19MmetaG_FD_150863 | JGI IMG/M metagenome (GOLD analysis project Ga0210403, IMG submission 150863) | Forest soil microbial communities from Barre Woods Harvard Forest LTER site, Petersham, Massachusetts, United States - Inc-BW-C-19-M | ecosystem: Environmental > Terrestrial > Soil >... | reverse complement strand
GAGATCGCCGTGTTGAGTCGCTGCGTTTGCCCGCTCGTCATTGTTGCCGTCTCTCAACCGCCCGACTGACTTGCATAAGTGACCCGCGTTGCATCGACGTTCTTCAATGACCCCGGCGACAGCACCTTCAGGAAATCGGGCATCGTCGCGCCCGGCGGATGATTGCCAGTTTCGAGGCGCCAGGCGGCATGGGTCTTGAGAACGTCGAGTTGTTTGTCGTCGAGGCGCACCTGATAGACATAATCAGCCCATATCGGCGCCAGTTCCTCGCGCTTGATCCCGACCGTTTTGGCGACCACCGATATCGCCTCCTCGGGGTTCGCCTTCATCCAGGCTTCCGCATCGATCATGGCGGCCAGGAATTTCTCGACCAGCGGACCATTCTTTTCCAGATAGTCCCGCATCACGACGATGTTGAAGGTTTCCGAATAGATGCCCCTGGTGTCGATCTCGGCAACATCTGTTCCCATCGCCTTCTTGGCGTTGGCAATATGCGGCTCCCAGGTGTCGAAGGCATCGATGCTGCCGGAGACGAGCGCTGGCAGCATTTCCTGAGGCCGCAGGTTGACCAGGGTGACGTCTTCCTTCTTCAGCCCGGCGCTGTTCAGCAACGCCGCCGTATAGACCTCGCTTCCGGTGCCGGCGGTGAACGCGATCTTCTTGCCCTTGAGATCGGCCTTGTCCTTGATGCCCGACTTGCTTGCAACGATGGTCTTGAGGTCCGAATATTCCATGCGCGCGAGAAAGGCGATCGGCTGGCCCGCCATGGCCGCGGCGGTGACTGGCGCCTCCGCCGTCGTCGCGATGTCTGCACCGCCGCCGACAACGGTGTCGAGGCATTGCTTTCCGGAGGTGAAATTGCTTACCGAGATGTCCAGGCCGCGCTTTTCGAAGAATCCCTGATCCTTGGCAACGATCACAATTCCCGAAATCGGCCCGAGGTTCTGGGCGAGCCTGGCCTTGAGCAGTTCGGCATGAGCCTGATCTGGCCGACACGCCAACGTAACGATCGTCGCAGCGGCAAAAAGAGCAGTTCTTGCGTCCAACATGCGGAGCCTCCGGAATATTCGAGTTTGAAGTCGGATGGTTCCTTTGGTCGGATGAACGCTCAAGCAATTAATCCACATCGCCCGTGATGGCCCCGCATCAAGGAGCGCCAAGTGATGCCCAAACAGTGGGCAACCCGCCAACGAGATAACGGGATTTATCCGACGGCTACGTGGTGTTTCAAATCGCCGGCCAGTGCCGCCGCGGTCGCGAGCTCGAACGAGCGCCCCAATGTCCGGATCAATCCGTCCTCGCCGGCGCGCGACACAAAGCACAGAGAAGATCGCAGCCTGTCCGAGCGAACCCGGCCAGGAATCGCGACCGCGCACATGTCGAGCGGATTGACGAAATAGGTGTATGTCCCCATCGCGGTATTGAGCGCCATCGGGTCGGCCAACATCTGGTCGATCGTGAAGATGGTCGGCACCGTCGGTACCACCATGGCGGCGCAGTCCTTCAACAATAGGCTTGCCTGCCGCTGCGCCGTCTTCATGGCATGAAGGGCCTGGAAGGCATCCCTCGCGGTGTATTTGAAGCCGGGCTCGATCGAAGCCCAGACCGCCGGATGGATGGCTTCCGGACTGTTCTGGACGATGTCCGCATAGTCGATCAGCCGCTCCGCCACCATTGCGCTCTGGAACACCAGACGCCCGGCCTCCTCGAACACCGAGAAATCGACCGGCTTCAGCCGATGCCCAAGGCCTTCGAGTGTCGTCAGGTTGCTCTCATATGTCCTGCGCGCCTCGTCATCGCCGAAGAATTTCAACTGGTCGGAGCGGGGAATCGCGAGCGTCAAGGGTTCCGAGGGTCGCAGCCGGAGGTCGATGTTTTCTGCATCGGCGCGGCTTAACGGGTCCTGAACGTCGAACCCCGCGATTTGCTCGAGAATTTCGTACGCCTCGTCGGAAAGCTTGGCGAAAACCGGGATACAATCGAACGACCTGTTATTGTAGAGCAGACCGCGCGAGCTCACGAGGCCTATCGTCGGCTTCAGACCAACGATGCCGTTGCATGCCGCCGGCACGCGTCCCGAACCGCCGGTATCGGTTCCCAGCGAAAATGCCACGATGCCGCGCGCGACGGCCACCGCCGAACCCGAGCTCGAGCCGCCTGGAATGTAGGCCGGATTGATCGCGTTCCGGCAAATCGGATCTGGACTTCGCGTCCCGTTCAGCCCCGTCGCAAATTGGTCCAGCGTGTTCTTGCCGATCAGAACGGCGCCTGCTTGCTCCAGCCTCGTCACGGCCGCCGCAGATTCCTTGGGTTGGATCCGCAAGGCCGGACAATTGCTGGTCGTGAGCATGCCGGCAACATGCATGCTGTCCTTGACTGCGAACGGCAACCCGAGCAGGGGGAGATCTGCTCCGGCATCCGCTTTGGCTTGCAGTTCCTTGGCCCGGTTCACCGCGTCGCTCTGCGAAACCAGCGAGGTGAATATGCCTTCCCCCGCGCGTGCCCGCGCGCGCCGGCACGCTTCCGAAATGATTTGCTCGGCGGTCACGCCATCGGCAAGGGCGCGACGAATGGAAGCGAAACTGAATTCGAGTGACGCGAGTGTCATGCAGGATTTTCCTTCGGCCGGCGGGTGGCGCTACGGGGCGGCTTTTTCTTACCGACCGCAAGACTCGCCGTGACGACGGCTACACACTCATCGCTCCGGCGAGAACAGGCAGGGAGACGGCTCGATAGGTGCGTCGTGGAACGTACAAAAAATATCAGCAGGCCAAGCATCTGCGCGAGCCTCGAAGATTTCTCCCGCATTGGGTAGCAATTAATTGTCATTTGCCCCAGGAGACTGTCGTTTTGCCGGATTTTGTGCCGTCGTCCCTGGAGGTTGGGACCAGGCTGATCGACTCATGCGGAAGACCTTGTTGCCAAGGCACCGAACTTTGACCCTGCGCCCGTTCCGTGGTTGCTGGGTGATTGGAATGGTGCGCGAACCCATCTGCTGAATCAGGGTATCGATTTTCAGTTCAAGTATACGAATGAGATCGCCTATAACGTGACGGGAGGAATCAGGAGCGAGGCAACCTACGCCGACCAGTCTTTTTGCGCGGCTGAACACAAATTTTCCGAGCCGTAGGTGCGGCGATCCCACAATCGTGTGGGGGGAAGCATCACAAGGCGATGAACTCACCAGTGAGTTCGGCAACTGGCCTGATGGCATATCGACGAGGAATCGTCGGTTGTTTCGTCTTTCGGCGGGAAATTAGCCGCAAAGCAGTTTGGGGCTTTTTCGACAGCATCGACCCAAAGCGGCCGTCACGCGGCTGCGCGGCACGCTGCTCGAAGATCAACGTTCCACGTGGCCCTAGCGAAAGTCTCGGTGTCAGCGCGGTAATGGTTGCCAGCCATGAAGGCTGAGAAGTACGGTGATGGAACAGGCTCATCTAGAAATGGGCCGGGATGGGGAGAAACGCATCATGAATCTTCGCAGTGCTCTTTGCGCCATGTGCCTAGCTGGCGTCGTCGGCAGCAGCTTGGCGCAGGCCGGAACCAACGATATCCTGATCGGCCTTGACAACAAGATCACCTATGGTCCCGAAGGCCCGACGAACGGCGCTCCGGGTAACGACGCGGTGCTGGTCGTGGACGTCTCCAACCCGGCCAAACCCAAGATCCGCGCCAGCCTACCGCTGGCGAACTCCCTGCTGGGCCCGCCCACCAACCTGCAGATCACACCAGACGGCAAGCTGGGCCTGGTCGCCAATTCCGTGGTTCACGTCCAGGAGGGCAGCTCTTGGAAATCGGTCCCGGATGACAAACTGTACGTGATTGACCTCACCGCCGACCCGCCGAAGTTGATCGACACGGTTACCGTGGGGCGGCAGCCGTCCGGTCTGTCGATCTCAAAGAAGGGCGACCTCGCGTTGATCGCCAACCGAGACGGCAAGAGTGTCTCTGTTGTCTCGATCCAGGGCTTAACGGTCAAGGCCGTAGGCGAAGTACCGGTGGAGCAGCAGGCTGCCGCCGTTGTCATCGCACCCGACGGCAAGCGCGCCTTTGTCTGCCTGAACCTCGTGCACAAAATCGGCGTGTTGGCGATCGATGGACAAAACGTGACCTACGACAAGTCGATGGACATTCCATCGGCATTCAATCCCTACAACATCGACATCACACCAGACGGCAATTACGTCATCGCCTCTAACACTGGCGCACAGAAGAACAACGCCGATGCCGCGGTGATTATCGAAGCGACCGGCCCACATCCCCACGTGGTCGACGTGATGACCCCTGGTAACGGACCGGAAGGCTTCGCCATCGCGCCCGACGGGAAGACCGCAGCCACCCCGCTGCTGCTCGGCACCGCGGCCAAGGACAGCGACTGGTTCAAGACCAAAGCCGGCGAACTCGTTCTGATGTCGATCGGCATCGGCGGTAAGCTGACGGTGACTGCGCGTGCGCCGCTCGGCGGCCTGCCGGAGGGCATCGCTTACAGCCCGAACAGCGACTACCTGTATGTGGGCAACTATTTCGACAAGGACCTGCAGGTGTTTGACCTCGCCAACGGCAAGCTGACCGAGGCAGGGCCCAGGCTGAAGCTGCCAGGTCAGCCGGCGTCAATGCGCGCGCCAGCGCGGTAAAGCCATGCGTGCCCTTTCCGCGGACTTGGTCCGCGGAAAGGGACTTCAGCGAAGCAGACCCCACACTGATCCTCAATGTGCCTCCCAAAGGAGCGCTGCGAGCGTGCGTTGCGTGTCTGGTCCTGGCCCTATTGAGACATGCCGACGGACACCTCGAATGTCCGCTTCGGAGGGAAGATCGGTAGTTAACGGCCCACTGTCAGAAAGACGCTTTTGACTCATTTGAGACATATGCGCTTGCAGGAAGCATTTATTGAGACCCGGCATGCCATTGCTATTGGAAACTTAGCTCTCGGCCGATGCCGCGTCCCAGACGATCGGTCAACGGGTATGCGAAACCGCTCGGGCAGATCCATACGGCCCCTCGGCGGCTGTCTATGACTTAGCCGCGCACGCGCGGTCGGAATGACGATGAACGGGCGCGGTTTCGCAGCTCATGGTTCGATCCTGAAGAGCTCACGCTAGCCCCGCGGGGGTATCCCGTTTTTGACCGGAAGCATGCCGCGCTCCTGGCGTAGCTTCTGAACGCGCGAGCTCCAGACATGTGGATGCTCAACTTTCGCCACTTGGCTCTCGACCTTATCGAACAGATCTTCGATCAAGGCGTTGTGCAGCGGACGGATCAGCAAATACCATCGCCACGCCGAGTTGAACGTCAGCTCTGCCTTCGTCGAGTGCCGTAACAAACAAGTCATGTCGTCAACTTCTCGCAACGTAAACTCATGGTAGCCCTGCCGACCTCCGCCAAACTCAAATCGGATGTGCTAACCCGGAATATAGGACGACACGGTGTAAGGACCGGAGGTGGCCGGCATCTCCGCTCTGGGAGCCACTTTTGACAGATAATCGCGTGGAACCGCGACTAGCGGCAGTCCTGGCGGCGGATGTCGTCGGCTATCACATCGCCCGGGTGAGAACGCGGGCTTGGTTGATTATATCCGTGACTTTTTTTCTCGTTCCCACATGATCCTGCGGAAGTCGGTCAAAATGCCAATAAATGCGATGAGAAGACCCAAAACGCGAGAGCCCGGTAGTTAGTTCGTCGCTGATGACGTCAGCCAGATAATCCTGATTTGCATCGCCGGATAGGCTGGCAAAGGGCAGTACGACGATGGAGAAGCGCTCGGACCGCTTTGCAAGCTGGTCCGGCAGCTCTACATGATGCCAGACAATCGCAACATATCATGCTGCCGTAACGTTGACTGTTCGCCTGCGAAAACCAGGTTCGAGAATCGTCGATCGCGGCCGGCTAGAAAAGAAGCTTGAGCGGTTCTGGCTGAATCAGACTGTTCGTATCCTTTCCGGTAAATGACGAAAGTCACGTTGACCCGCTCCGCAGGCCAAGGTGGTCGAGCAGATTCGTTGGGAGCGGAAAGACCACGGTCGAGGACCGTTCGCCCGCGATGTCATGCAGCGCTGCGAAATAGCGTAGCTGCATCGCCTGCGGCTCCTGGGCGAGGATCCGGCCGGCCTCGACGAGCTTTTCAGCGGCCTGCTGCTCGCCCATCGCATTGATCACTTTGGCGCGTCGCAGTCGTTCCGCCTCGGCCTGCTTGGCGATCGCGCGCACCATGGTTTCGTTGAGGTCGATATCCTTGATCTCTATTGCGGTGACCTTGATGCCCCAGATGTCGGTCTGCTTGTCGAGGCTCTCTTGGATGTCGGCGTTTAACCTGTCTCGTTCCGCGAGCATCTCGTCGAGTTCATGCTTGCCGAGTACCGAGCGCAGCGTGGTTTGTGCGAGCTGGCTGGTTGCCGCCATGTAATCGCCGACCTTGATGATGGCGCGCTCGGGATCGACGATGCGAAAGTAGAGAACCGCATTGACCTTGACCGAAACGTTGTCGCGCGAAATCACGTCCTGGGGCGGCACGACCTGCACCATCACCCTGAGATCGACCTTCACGAGTTGTTGCACGACTGGAATGAGAATGATGAGGCCCGGTCCCCTCACTCCGGTGAAGCGGCCGAGCGTGAAGACGACGCCGCGCTCGTACTCCCGCAGGATGCGAATGGCCTGGGACAGGAATATGATGACGAGCAGCGCAATCGCTGCAAAGGTCAAATAATCGAGCATCATGATGTACCTCCCTCACCGGTCGGGGCGCGCGCGCCGCACCACCAGCGTCAGATCGACGACATTGGCGACTTCAACCATCTCGCCCGGCTTGAAGGTTTCGGTGCCGCGCGCTTGCCAGCGCTCGCCGTGCGTAAAGACGTGACCTTCATTCTCGGACCAATCGAGGATCTCGGCAGGCAGGCCTCGCATGGCTTGCGCGCCGACTCGTATTGAACCGCTGCGAGCGCGTCGAAGCGCGCCGAGCACGACGAGAATAAAGCCGATGAAAGTCGCCGCTACGATGGCAATGACCGACCACGACAGTCGGTAGCCGGGTGCTTCGACCCTGAACAGCATGACCGCTCCCAGCACAAAGGCTATGATCCCTCCCAGGCCGATCACGACGGTCGGGTTGAAGGCCTCGATGGCGAGGAGCGCGATCCCGACCAGCATCAAAGCGAGGCCGGCATAGTTGATCGGCAGCAAATTGAGGGCATAGAGGCCGAGCAGCAGGCAGATCGTGCCGACAACCCCCGGGGCGACCGCGCCGGGGGACATGAATTCAAAGATCAGCCCGTAGATGCCAACCGTCAGGAGAATGAACGCGACGTTGGGATCGGTGATGACGGCCAGGAATCGGGAGATCCATCCGGGATCGATAGCTTCGACGAATGCATCCTTCGTCGCCAGGCGTTGCGTCTTGCCACCTGCAACCTCGACCACCCGACCGTCGACCTGGCTGAGCAACTCGACCGGATCGCGTGCGATGAGGTCGATGACATTTGCCTGCAACGCGCCCTTGGCGGAGAGAGAGGCAGCCTCACGGACCGCCTTCTCGGCCCAGTCGGCGTTGCGGCCACGCAGTTCGGCGAGGCTGCGGATGAAGGCAACGGCATCATTCGTTGCCTTTGCCGTCATGGCGTCCTTCGGCTCGGGCTGGCGGTCGCCATCCTTCTTGTCCTTGCCCTCCTTATCCGGGGCGCCGCTCGGCAGACCTGGTATCGGACCGCCAATCTGAACCGGGGTCGCTGCACCGATATTGGTACCCGGCGCCATGACCGCGATATGGGTCGCGTAAAGAATATAGGTACCGGCGCTCGCCGCGTGCGCTCCGGAGGGAGCGACGTAGCCGATGACAGGAACGGGCGAAGCGAGCACATCCGCGATGATCTCACGCATGCTGGTGTTAAGACCGCCCGGTGTGTTCAGACGCAAAATGACAATCTCGGCGCGTCGTTCGGCCGCCCTGGCCAAGGCGTCCTTCACGTAACTGGCGGACGCGGGTCCAATCGCTCCGTCGACCGAAATAGTCAGCGCTAGACTGCCGCTCTCCTCCGCCAAACCGGGACAGAGGAAGACAACCAGAGCGGCGACTGCCATCGCCGCAACGAGGCCCGCCTTTACGGTCTGCACGGCAAGATCTCCCTTGCCGGAAATATGTGGTTCCGCTCCGGAACCTCAATGCCCCGTGGATCGCCAGTTGTGCAGTGCGAGACCAGCGAGCCATGTCGGAGTCGATGAGCTCCCAGCATGGAGGCCCTTCGCGCAGAGGGCTGTTCAGTTTACGGACGCAAGACGAATTGCGCGCCGCTGAATTCCTTCAGGCAGCAACGAACCCTTTTATGCCTGGAATTGGAGGAGGTATCGCAAGTTCGGCGGGTGTGGGGAAAGGCGGTAGCGCTCCCCCGCTACGCGGCGCCACGATTTCCTGCGCCAATCTACGATTTTCTGCGATTGACCGTGTCGCAGCACATGATCGGGATGATGTCGGGATCCTGTTTGGGCTCGTATTTCCAAAGGATCTTGCCCTCGAGCGCAAAGACCGGATTCGGGAACGGTCCATGGACGTACATGATGTTGCCGACCACCAACGGCCCGCCTTCATGTCCGCGCAGGACGCCGGTCGAATCTGTACTGCCGCGTTGGGTGCTACGGCAGTCGCATGTTTGTCGCGCGACGATTTCGCACGACAATACGCGCACGGAATGGTTTGTCGTTCGCACTCAACCAGCCATACGGTGGAACTGGTCGATCCGATATGTTCGATTCGCACTTTGTACCGAATTGGAATCGACGGCCGGCATCGCTTGTAAATCACGTCGTCGAGGCCGGCAGGTCGCCATCATCGAATCCCGACCAGCTAATCTACTGGCTTCAGCGATCGTCCCTTGCGCCTGGCTCAGTCCGACTGAGCCAAAAGTCTCATGAGGTGGCAGTCCTATTAGGGATTACACTGCTTTCCGCGCTTTCGCTCCCGGACAGACGGGAAGGAGGCAGCCGGTGGCTCGCGGTGCCGATGGCCGTTGGAGCTCTCCTCGGGTGGTTCAAAGTCCCCTGAGGCCAGGCGTTGCGGACGTACTCACAACTCGCGCCTGTAAACGTCGCGCACAAACCTTGCTCCGCGAGAAAACAAAGCGCTGAAAAATGGAGGCAATGCCTTGAAACAGTAGGAGGCACACATGGCAATTCAAATCCCGGGAGATTTCCGCCGCGTGATTGTCGCTGCGTCCGTGGGAAACGTCATCGAATGGTATGACTTCTATATCTTCGGCAGTTTGGCCGCGGTTCTGTCGATCAAGTTCTTTGAACAATCCCACCCGGTCGCGGCTCTGCTGAGTACGATTGCGCTGTTCACCGCAGGATTCCTGATCCGTCCGCTGGGGGCGTTCCTCTTCGGATGGATGGGCGACCGGGTCGGCCGCAAGTATACGTTCCTTGTTACGCTCAGCGGAATGGGGCTAGGCACGGGTGCGATCGGGTTGATCCCGACCTACGAGTCGATCGGTCTGACCGCCGCGTTCCTTCTCTTCGGCTTGCGGATGATCCAGGGCCTGTGCCTGGGCGGCGAGTATGGCGGCGCCATCACCTACGTTGCCGAGCACGTGCCGGACGACAGCCGCGGCTACTACACCGGCTGGCTGCAGACCTCTCCGACACTTGGGATCGTGGTGTCGCTGGCCGTCATCATTGCGACGCGGACGTATTTCGGTAACCAAGCATTCGACGAATGGGCGTGGCGCGTTCCGTTCCTGGTTTCGTTCCTGCTGGTGGCGATCGCGATCTACATCCGGCTCCAGCTGCAGGAGACGCCGATCTTCCAGGAGATCAAGGCGAGGGGACAGATGACCAGGAATCCCTGGAAGGAGGCCTTCCTCAGCTCGAACATCAAATATATTTTGATCGCTACGGTAGTCCTGATCGGGCAGGGCGTGGTCTGGTACAGCGGTCAGTTCTGGGCGTTGTACTTTCTGCAGCAGGTTTCCAAGGTGGACGCGCTGACCTCGGCCTACATCGTGGGAGCCGCATTGCTCATTGCAACGCCGAGCTTGATCTTTTTTGGCTGGCTGTCAGACCACATCGGCCGCAAGCCGGTGATCTTGGGAGGCATGTTGCTCGCCGCGATCACGTACTATCCGCTGTATTTGTGGCTGGGAGCGGTCACGCAGCCTGGCAACATCGACTATCCGATCGCAACCTTCATCATCTTCATCCTCGTTTGCTACGTCGGCATGGTGTACGGCCCGGTCGGGGCATTCCTGGCTGAATTCTTCCCCGGCAGGATCCGGTACACGTCGGTGTCGGTGCCGTATCACATCGGCAACGGCTGGGGGGGCGGGTTGGTGCCGTTCATCACTTCGGCAGCTTTCGCGGCCACCGGCAGCATCGGCTACGCGCTGATCTACCCGATCGCGGTTCCCGCGGTGTGCTTCGTGCTC
>Ga0210403_10005829_pt1 | contig 10410 bp, 5 predicted proteins | sample IncBWC19MmetaG_FD_150863 | JGI IMG/M metagenome (GOLD analysis project Ga0210403, IMG submission 150863) | Forest soil microbial communities from Barre Woods Harvard Forest LTER site, Petersham, Massachusetts, United States - Inc-BW-C-19-M | ecosystem: Environmental > Terrestrial > Soil >... | reverse complement strand
AAAAGGTTTTAATGAGTTATAAGTTAACAATGAATTGACATGAACATAGAAATAACATATCAACAAATGGAATTTGTCAATAACAATTAACAATGTGTTCATTAAGTTATATATAATTAAAAATCAGTGTATTATGTTCTTATAAAGTTCTACTAGTTTGTTAATGAACTACCTATTTTAAATAAACAACAATTAAACAGGTTTTTTACTAACCATACTAACAGGCTAACAACAATAACATAGATTTAAAATTTAAAATATATATATATTATATGAGTTTGTATTCTGAAAATATAGATGTTAAAAATGAAACGATAGATTTAAGTTTAAATATCTTTGAGGAAATAAAGAAACTTAAAAAAGGAAAGAATGCAGTTATACTTGCCCACTATTACCAGGATGCGGATATACAGGATGTGGCAGATTTTATTGGTGATAGCCTTGCCCTTGCTCAGCAGGCTGCAAAGACCAAAGCCGATATAATTGTTTTTGCAGGAGTGCATTTTATGGCCGAGACTGCCAAGATTTTAAACCCATCTAAAAAAGTTATAATGCCAGATTTACGGGCTGGTTGTTCATTAGCAGATTCTTGCCCTGCCGATAAATTTGAAGCTTTTATTAAACAACATCCCAATCACGTAGTTATATCGTATATAAATTGTTCAGCAGAAGTGAAAGCCCTGACGGATATAATTTGTACGTCGAGTAATGCTGAAAAAATAATTAACAGTGTGCCTAAAGACAAAGGAATAATTTTTGGCCCCGATAAAAACCTTGGCGCTTATTTGATTAAAAAAACCGGCCGTAATATGGTATTATGGAATGGAGCCTGCATGGTTCATGAAATATTTTCATTGGAGAAAATAAATCATCTCAAAGAATTAAATCCTAAAGCAAAACTTATTGCCCACCCCGAATGTGAAGAGCCTGTATTGCGCATTGCAGATATGATTGGCTCTACATCTGCATTACTTAAATTTACGCAAGATGATAATGGAAGTGAATATATTGTGGCAACCGAAACCGGTATTTTGCATCAAATGATGAAAGCTTCTCCGCATAAAACATTTATTCCGGCCCCGCCAAATAACTCTTGTGCATGCAATGATTGCCCGCATATGAAGTTAAATACCATAGAAAAACTTTATAATTGTATGAAATATGAGAAGCCTGAGGTTATAATGAAACCTGAGTTAATGAAAGCAGCAGAAAAATCTATAAAGAGAATGCTTGAATTATCAGCTAACTAAAATGAAAACAAGTTTTAAAATATTATTTCTTTTTTCGGTAATTGAATTTATTTCATCCGGTATTTGTTCGGCTCAAAAAGTAACGGAAGGTTATAATAAACTTTATTATGCCAACGGAAAAATTTCCAGCGAGGGAACTATTCGTAATGGAAAACCTGACGGGTATTGGAAAACATACTACGAAACAGGTAAAATAAAATCAGAGGGAAATAGAAAAGAATATGTGCTGGACAGTACCTGGAAATTTTATTCGGCTAAAGGGTTAATGTACGTAGCATTCTCATACAGAAACGGAAAAAAGAATGGATATAAATATAGTTATGCACCCAGTGCCAAAGACAGTAGTATGTGTATTTTATCTGCTAAGGAAAATTTTGTGAACGATACTCTTCAAGGCTTGGCATATTATTATAAAGCAGGTAAGTTGCGTGAGATAATGACATATAAAGATGGCCTGGCAGAAGGCCGTGCGTATGAATTTTCGGCCGACTCGTTAATAACGGCAATTACGTTGTATAAAGGCGGATTTGTAAAAAAAGTTATCAGAATAAACCAATATAATTCACAAGGGCATAAGGAAGGTTCGTGGCAAACTTTTTATACCAATGGTAATATTAAATGGGAAGGAACTTATACCGACGGAAAGAAGGATGGTTATTTTAAAACTTATACCGATGCAGGAAGCCTTATAACCATTGATAAATATATAAACGATGTATTACAAACAGATGCTCCGGAGCTGGCAAAACTAGATGTAAAGACAACTTATTTTCCTGACGGGAATGTACAATCTAAGGGTCCAATGAAAAATAATCTACCGTTCGGGGTGCATCGACTGTATAATGAAAATGGACAAGTAGTAAAAGCTGAAATATATGACAGCGGAAGAATTATGGCTGAAGGTGTTCTCGATACAAGTGGAATTCAGCAGGGTGAGTGGAAAGAGTTTCATGAAAATGGACAACTTAAAGCTATTGGCAAATACCTGAATGGAGTAAAAGTTGGAGAATGGAAATACTATTATGCAAATTCAAAGGTGTTTGAAATTGGTAAATATGATCAAAGCGGACGGCAGCAGGGAAAATGGATGTGGTATTTTGATGATGGTAAAGTAAGGAGAGAGAGTAATTTTTATAATGGCCAGGAAGATGGTGATTTTATAGAATATACCGATACAGGAAGTGTGATAACCAAAGGACAGTATACTGAAGGCTTGAGAGAAGGAATATGGTACTATGTGTTAGGCAATTATAAAAGCATTGGCAAGTACACCGACGATCAGCAGGACAGTATGTGGAAGGAATATTATATTGGTAATGGTAAAGTTAGATATGAAGGCAACTATAACCAGGGCAGGCCTGATGGAAAACATACCTGGTATTATGCCGATGGAAAGAAAGAAGTAGAAGGCCAATATACCATGGGTACCATGGAAGATAAATGGAGATATTTTGATACAGATGGTAACCTGTTTCTGACAATTACCTATAAGGATGATATTGAAATAAAATATGATGCTGTGAAAATAGAACCTTAATTTTTCAGTTTTCATCAAAGACAATTTTTTTGTGGCATAAATAATTGGTTTTCATAGCTAAAGACTTTCTTATTATACCAATACCTGCTTCAGTTTCCGGGTGTTTTTTTAAAATGGAGTCGTATTAAATAATCGTTATCTGTTTAATATTCAGGTATATTTCGAATATTTTGTTTAACATTGCACCGAAATTTAAATAATCACTACACAAACAATTTTAATTCTACCAATGAAAAACTTTACAAAAAGATTGTTTAACGCCCTTACAGGTGCGTTGATCTTTGCATCATCATTTTCCTATGCTGGTGTCACTGCAAAAGGGAATTCAAAAAATAACGCGAACTTCAATTCGTATTCATGCCCCACAATTACAATAACCATTTCTGGCCAAACCAACGTAAGTTGCAATGGCGGTAGTAATGGTGCTGCAACTGTAACTGCAAGTGGCGGAGTAAGCCCATATACTTATTCGTGGACTGGCGGAGCAGGTACAAATGCAACAGCAACTAATCTGGCTGCTGGAACCTATACTGTTACTGTCCATGATGCTAATTTATGCCCAGGTACAAAAGTGGTTACTATTACACAACCCGCTGCATTAGTTGTAACAGGCGGAACACCCACATCTGCTTCTTGTAACCAAAGTAACGGTGCTGCCATTGTAACCGTAACAGGTGGTACAACTCCTTATTCATATAGCTGGAGTCCTACAGGTGGAACCAATGCTACAGCAAACAATATTGCTGCGGGTTCATATACTTGTACAGTAACCGATAATAAAGGTTGTGTTTCAAGCAATACAAAATTGGTGCAAAACACCGGAATGACCGCTACTATATCTTCACAAACAGATGTTACATGCAGAGGTGGCAGCAACGGAACAGCAACTGCTTCAATGATGACCGGTACAAGTCCATATACATACAGCTGGTTCCCATCAGGCCAGGTTACTAAAACTGCTACAGGTTTAACAGCAGAAGGTATTACTTCAGGTTTATATACAGTAACTGTAACAGATCACAATGGTTGTGAAGGCCTTGTAAGGGCAACTATTGGTGAGCCAACCACAGCAGTTTCTGTCATTATTACTTCTCATACCAACGCTGCTTCAGCATGTAATTCTAATGGTACAGCAGTGGCACTAGCTTCAGGTGGCGGAAGCCCATATACTTATTCATGGCTTCCTTCTACCGGTGTTACGGGTGCAAATACTGCCAGTCCAACCACAATGGCAGGTGCAACATACACGGTAATCGCGACCGATCATAACGGTTGTACTGCCAATGCATCTGTCACTATTAGCCAGCCAAGTGCGGTAACAGCAAACATTGGTGGTGTTAGCAATGCAACTTGTAATGCAGCTAATAATGGAACAGCAACTGTTACTCCGGGTGGAGGTACGTCTCCATATACTTATTCATGGAGTAATGGCGAAACAACCTCTAGTGTAAGTGATTTGAGTCAAAATACGTATACTGCAACCGTAAAGGATGCAAGCAATTGTACTGCTACAGCAACGGTAAGCATAGGTGCTCCAGTGGCATTAGGGGGCAGCATTAGCAATCCGATAAACCCAACCTGTCATGGTTTCAGCAATGGTGCTGCAACAGCTAACGGCAGCGGAGGCACATCTCCATACACTTATTTATGGAATGATGGTGAAACAACTGCAACTGCAACCAGTCTTGCCGCGGGAACAAGTTCAGTACAAATAAATGATGCAAATCATTGCGGTCCTGTAACTTATACTGTGAGTTTAGGTCAACCCGCAGCATTGAGTGGTGTTATTAGCGGTGTTAATAATGTAACTTGCAATGCGGGTAATAATGGTGGAGCGACAATAACAGCTAGCGGAGGCAGCGGCTCGTATACATATTCGTGGAACGATGGCGAAACAAATGCTACTGCCAGTACTTTATCTGCAGGCATAAATACTATAACAATTAATGATGCGGTATGTGGCTCCATAAGTTATACAGTAAGCATTAGCGCTCCATCAGCATTAGGTGGCAGTATTAGCAATCCTGTAAATCCGACATGCAACGGCTACGCTAATGGTGCAGCAACGGCTGCCGGTAGCGGTGGTACTACACCATACACTTATTTATGGAATGATGGTGAAACTACAGCTACAGCAACCAGCCTTGGCAACGGAGTAAGTTCAGTGCAGATAAATGATGCGAATCATTGCGGTCCTGTTACTTATACTGTAAGCCTTACTGCCCCAGCAGTATTGAGTGCTACAATGAGCGGACAAACAAACCCGACCTGTCACACTAACAGTAATGGAATTGCGACAGCAAATGTTAGTGGCGGTACTTCACCATACACCTATTCTTGGAGCGATGGCGAAACTACGGCTACAGCAACTGGCTTGCCAGGTGGTTCAAGTACAGTACAGATAAATGATGCGAATCATTGCGGCCCTGTTACCTATACCGTAACCTTAACTTCACCTTCGGCTGTAACAGCAACTATTACAGGAGAAAGTGATGTAACGTGTAATGGAGGTAACAATGGTAGTGCAACTGTAACAGCGGGTGGCGGAAATGGACACTTCCATAGCTCATATACATATTCATGGGCTCCTGTAGGTGGAACATTCCCTACAGCATCTGGATTAAGTGCAGGTATATATACAGTTACTGTAACGGATCAGAATAATTGCACAGCTACTGCAACAGTAGCCATAAACCAACCTAACGCTTTAACAGCGAGCATAGGCACAGTTAATAATGTAACTTGTAACGGTGGCAGCAATGGAAACGCAACAGTAAATGTAAGCGGTGGTACTACTCCATATAACTATTCATGGTCACCAACCGGAGGCAATGGAGCAACTGCTAGTAACCTTACTGCAGGAATTTATACTGTAACTGTTAGTGATTTACATAGCTGTGGTCCTGTAACAGCTACGGTAAACGTAACTCAACCAACTCCAGTAGGCGCTACTATTAGTGGACAAACAAACCCAACCTGTTTTGGTTATAGTAATGGTATTGCAATCGCAACCGGTAACGGTGGAACTTCACCATATACATATTTATGGAGTGATGGCGAAACTACAGCAACCGCAAATACTCTACCAGCAGGAAACAATACAGTACAGGTAACTGACATATACGAGTGTACTTCAGTAACGTATACGGTTAACCTCACTTCACCTGCAGTATTGAGTGGAAACACTTATGGCCAAGTAAATCCAACTTGTTTTGGTTTAAATAATGGAATTGCATCAGCTAATGGTAACGGTGGTACATCACCATACACCTATTCATGGAGTGATGGCGAAACTACTGAAACTGCTACCGGCCTTGGCTCAGGAGTAAGTTCAGTACAAATAAATGATGCGAATAATTGCGGCCCTGTAACGTATACAGTAAGCCTAACCGCACCAACACAATTAACATGCACAATCAGTGGACAAACAAACCTGACATGTTTTGGTGTAAATACCGGTAGTGCAACCGCTAATGTAAGTGGCGGTACAACACCATACAGCTACTCATGGAGCGACGGTGAAACAACCGCAACTGCAAGCAGTCTTCCAGCAGGAAATAATACAGTACAGGTAAATGACGCAAATCACTGTGGCCCTTTAACCTATACAGTAACACTTACCTCGCCAACAGCTTTGAGTGGAACTATATATGGGCAAGTAAATCCAACCTGTTTTAGTGTAAATAATGGTATTGCATCGGCAAACGGCTTCGGCGGTACCTCACCATACACTTATTCATGGAGCGATGGAGAAACAACCGAAACAGCAACAAGCCTTGCTGCAGGTGTAAGTTCAGTACAAATAAATGATGCGAATCATTGCGGCCCTGTTACATATACTGTGAACCTTACTGCCCCTACAGCATTAACAGGCGGCATAAGCAATCCGATAAACCCAAGCTGTAATAGCTACACTAATGGCGGAGCAACAGCTAATGTGAGTGGCGGTACTTCACCTTACACCTATTTATGGAGTGATGGCGAAACTACAGCTGTAGCAACTGCCCTTGGCGGAGGAATAAATTCAGTACAGATAAATGATGCGAATCATTGCGGCCCTTTAACTTATACTGTATCCTTAACTGCACCGTCGGCAATAGTTATCAATAGCACAAGTTCAACACCTTCATCCGGTAGTAATGGTACTGCTACAATAAATGCAAGTGGCGGAACAGGTGCATTGACATATTCATGGTCACCGAGTGGAGAAACGGATGCAACTGCAACTGGCCTTAATCCTGGAACATATACCGTAAGCGTAATGGATGCTAATGAATGTGGCCCCGTTACTGCTACTGTTAATGTAGGAAGCACCGGTGGATGTAGTGCGCCTGCAAGTCCTACCATTTGTTATGTTACTGCTGATACTTCTTTAAATAATAACGTAGTGTATTGGGATACCACAGGATTGGCAACAGCCAATATCCAAACCTTCAATGTATACAGGAAAGCAACAACCGGGTATATTTTGATTGGCAGTGTTCCTTCTAACGCTGATTTTACTGGTGACTTTAGTTTCACAGATAATACATCGAATACTGATAAAGAAAGTTATTTCTATGAGTTAACATCTGTAAATTATTGCAGCGATGAAAGTGATGCAAGCCCTTATCACCAAACCATGCTTTTACAAGCAAACCTCGGTGTGGGAAATGTGGTGAACCTTGACTGGAATGAATACGTAGGTAACACGGTAAATTATTATGTAGTATTGCGTGATACCGGCACAGGTTTCATGAGGTATGATTCTGTTCCAAGCGGTTCTTCTGCTTATACAGATCTTACCCCTACCTTGTCTAAACCAACACTTGCTTACATGGTTAACGCGGTATGGACTTTAGCTTGTTCACCTTCTACCATGTCACATTCGAATAAGAAGTACATCAATGTTACTGGTATCAATCAATTGATTAGTTCTTCTTCTATTGAAGTGTATCCTAACCCTATTAGAGATGAAGTTTCAATTGCAATAAATGCTAACATTAACGGAGTATTGACTATTACCGATGTACTTGGCCAACAAGTATATTCTGAGAAAGTAGTTAGCACCGGAAATACAGTTAAGCAAATAAGCATGAGTAACTTATCTCAGGGTGTTTACATGCTGAAGATTACATCGAATGGCAAGGAAATTGTTAAGAGAATAGTGAAGCAATAACAGTAAATAGTAAAATAAAAAAGCCCGGATTATCCGGGCTTTTTTATTTTATATAAATGAGAGAAATCAATGAGGATATAAAGGAACAAGTAATAGAATACGCTTACTTTCTTTTACCTTTGTTTTTGATTGATGCATCAAACTAAGATGAAAAAAGGAAACATAATAATAGCTTTTGCAGCCTTATTCGTTTTTCTTACAGTGGGTTTTTTCACGCAAATATTCAGAAGTTATTTCTTGCAGGGGTTTATGCAAACTTCTGACACGTGGAGTTATTATTCAGCCGCAATTAATTTTTTCCATCATTTCAAAGCGGATCCTATGCGTACCTTAGGATACCCTGTATTAATAGGCATACCGCTTATTTTTAATGCAGGTACAGATACATTATACTTATGGGCTATATTCTTAAACCTTGTAGCGTGGATTCTTACATCGTTGTTTATTTTTAATACCCTAATACTGGTTACCAAAAAGAATATTTCAATACTAACTACGGCAATATTTATAATGTGTGTGGGTAACATTGAGTACGTATACCTTGTGCTGTCAGAGACTATTTATACCTGTTTGATTACCGGAGTGGTATATTTCATTGTTGTATATTTTCTTAGAAAGAAGATTAATTCTTTAGCATGGGCATTTTTATTATTCAGTGTTTCGCTATTAATAAGGCCTACACTCTGGCCAATATATCCGTTTGTAATTGGTATCGTTGTCTATGTAGGGGTCAAATCAATAAGGTTGTTTCAAAGGAAGGCTATATTTTATTACTTCTTAATTTTCTTTATGGGATTAGGCCTTATTTCATTTCAATTACGAATGATGAAAAGAGATTTTGGTGAGTATACAATATCGTTTAATGGTGAAAAAACACTCTATGAATATCTTGGTTCCTACGCAAGCCACTTGGGAGACAAAACAGATTTTAAAACCGAGAAGGATAAGAGATTAATAACTATGATTAAGTGTATTAATGGAGGCCAATGGAAGAAAATGGATTCGATTTGCGGAGCAGACTTAAAATACCAGCTAAAAAATAATACCGGTAATTTGTGCAAAGCTTTAAAAATTGATATTGCTGCAAATACTTTTGAGCCAGGTTTTTTTAATATTTCAAATATTAGTAAATGGTTTTTTTTCGATGCAGTAAAAAATGCCTGTATATGGCTGAGTTATTGGCAAAACGTTTTATTTACCGGCTTTTGTTTTATTAGCATAGGATTAATAATAATTCTAAGAAAGAAACTTGGGATTGAAAAAGCTAAAATTGCTTTAATAAATTGGGGAATTGCAATGTTAATTATTTTTATTTCTGCAATATCTTTCTGGCAGCTTAATAGGTTCCATATTGTATTTACGCCTTTAGTTTTGATAAATGTTGCGCTGTTACTTGACGCTGTTATAAGGAGAACTAGCAAGCTTTAATCAGGCAATTATTTATTTCTACCTTTGTTAACCAAATAGTTAGGTTTTGAATTTCGATCTTAAACAAATAGCCAGTGCAAGCATGATTTTGTTTGCAGTTATTGATATACTTGGTGCAATACCCGTTGTAATTGATTTAGGTAAGCGTATGGGCGAAATTAATGCTCAAAAGGCAACAATCGTTTCCGGGCTTATTATGATAATCTTTCTTTTTATTGGGGAATCAATTCTTAAACTTATTGGACTTGATATACCTTCATTTGCATTGGCTGGCGCTATTGTAATTTTTTTTATTGGCATTGAAATGGTGTTAGGAATAAAATTATCAAAAGAAGAAACCTCGTCGGCTGTATCAGTCGTACCTATTGCATTTCCGCTGATTGCCGGAACAGGAACTCTAACTACTCTTTTATCTATTCGGGCAGAATTTGCTACTGAAAATATCATAATTGGAATTTTAATTAACCTGGTATTTGTATATATCGTTTTGAAGAATACAAAGTACCTTGAGAATTTACTTGGACCAGGAGGTATAATTATATTGCGTAAGGTATTTGGTATTGTACTACTGGCAATTGCAATTAAGCTTTTCATTACCAATATTGGCAACGTGTTAAATCTATCTCATGCATCAGGAAGGCCACTTTAAGCAACCAGCATTCATAAGGGATGTTATTATTGGCCTCTCTGACGGCATTACAGTGCCATTTGCGCTCACTGCAGGTATTAGTGGGGCCGTTATGTCAAACGGTATTATAATAACTGCAGGAATAGCCGAAATATGCGCCGGTTCAATTGCAATGGGATTAGGCGGATTTTTGTCGGCTAAGACGGAGGAAGAGCATTATTATTCGGAATTAGCAAGAGAATATAGGGAGGTTAAGGATTGCTATGAGCATGAAAAACAGGAAGTTAGAGATGTTTTTGCTAATTACGGACTGTCGAAACAAACGCAGGATATTATTGCTGATGAAATGGCCAAAGATGAGAAGAAGTGGGTTGATTTTATGATGCGTTATGAATTGGGTTTAGAAGAA
>Ga0210403_10005828_pt1 | contig 10410 bp, 11 predicted proteins | sample IncBWC19MmetaG_FD_150863 | JGI IMG/M metagenome (GOLD analysis project Ga0210403, IMG submission 150863) | Forest soil microbial communities from Barre Woods Harvard Forest LTER site, Petersham, Massachusetts, United States - Inc-BW-C-19-M | ecosystem: Environmental > Terrestrial > Soil >... | reverse complement strand
CGGCGAGACACTCTCCGGGCTTGCGGTGAATTATCGGCACAGCCCGATCGTCGAGGAACAGGGCGCTGGAATGCCCGGTCCCGCCGCGGGTGACCGGGCGCCCGATGCACCGCTCGTCGCAGCGAAGGATGGGGCATCGCTGCGGCTCTACAATCTCTTCGCCGAGCACCGCCACGTGCTGCTGTTATTGGGTGACAGCTCCGAGGCCGTGCCTCCCACTCTGCCGCGCTTTCCGGAATTGGTCTTCGCGGTGTATCGCATCGCCCCGCCCGGGACAGCCGGCGGGGATTTTATCGACCGCGAAGGAGTAGTCGCAAAGCGCTATGGGTCGTCGCCGGCCGCTTATCTGATACGCCCGGACGGCTATGTCGGTTTTCGCTGCGACGGGCGCACGGTCTCCACAAACCTATCCGGCTACCTTGCCAAGATCTTTTCGTCGGCCGGCTCCGGTTGAGCGGGCGGCTCACCGCTTGTGCCGGACGCCGGGTCCGAGGATCTTTTGGACTGCTCGGGTACCGGCGCTCGCCGCTGCGCCATCGAGGGGCCGGTGATGACGTCGAAATCATGGGACATGGGGTTGACCTCCGTTTGAGAGGCCGCTCCACACTCACGACGTTCGGGTAACGAGAAGCTGAAACACGAAAGCCGCCTTAAGTGGGGCGGCTTTGGTTGATGACGTGAATGCGCGATCCTAGGCCACCGACATCCCAAAATCGCGCGACTGGGACTGGCGTTCTCGGTGCCATGGGCGGCATAGTAGGTGCGCCTCGACGACGATGCAAGGGGAGCCTGCGATGAGCCGAGCGCGTAAATTGTTGGGCAGCGCATTGGTGGCGGCGCTCTTGCTGGCGACCTTCGAGGTAAGCGGCGACGCCGACACAGGAGACAAGAATGCGCTGTGCGTAGGGCAGCCCGGTGGGCTGCCATTGACCGTGGCGCAATGGGCGGAGGGCGCCCGGCTGTTCGGTGCATTGGGCGATTTCCACCGCGCGGTCAGCACCAATTCGCCGCAGGCGCAAGCCTATTTCGATCAGGGGATGCGGTTCCTTTGGGCCTTCAACCATGACGAGGCGACGCGTTCCTTCGCCAATTCCACGCAGCTCGATCCGCAATGCGCGAGCTGCTGGTGGGGCGTGGCACTCACTGTGGGCCCGAACTACAACCTGGCGATGATGGCCGAGCCTCGAGCCGCAGTCGCGCGGGATGCCCTGCAACAGGCGGAGAAATATGCCGGCCCGGGGACCCCAGTCGAGCAGGCGCTGATCGGGGCTCTCGCCAAGCGCTACCCGAATGCGCCGCCGCTCGACTCGTCCGATGAAGGACCGATCCTCGTCGCGTACGCACAGGCCATGAAAGCCGTCGCCGAGCAGTTTCCCGAGATACCGATGTCCAGGTCATGACCGCAGAAGCGATGATGAACATCAACGTTTGGAAGCTGTGGACCTTGGACGGCCCGCCGGCGCCGGGGACGGAAGAGATCCTGGCGATATTGGAAGGCGCTGGCGAAGGACCCGAAGCATCCCGGCGCCAATCACTATTACATCCACGCCGTGGAAGCCTCTCCCAACCCGGGTAAGGGGGTCGTCGCGGCGGAACGGCTACCCAGCATGATGCCCGCGGCGGGGCATCTCGAACATATCACATCATGCAGCGGGTCGGCCGTTATGAAGATGCGGCCGAGGCCAACCGCAGGGGTGTCGGGGCGGACCTCGCCTATTACGCCGCGACCAAGCCGCTTGACTATTACGTCATGTACACCGCCCACAATTACCAATTCCTGGCCTTTTCAGCGGCGATGGGGCGCGGAGAACGACGCGATCGGCGTATTACGCCAGGCCGTGACAAACAAGGACCAACTCGCCTATGACGAACCGGCCGATTGGTTTTTCCCCACCCGCCATCTGCTCGGCGCGGTACTGATCAAAGCGGGCAAGGCAGCAGAGGCGGAGGTGGTTTACCGGGACGATCTCAACCGGCACCCGAACAATGGCTGGGCCCTGCACGGGCTTGCGCAGTCATTGAAGCTGCAGGCCGCAACGCTGACGCGTCGGCAGCACAACAGCGATTCGACACGGCATGGAAATACGCGGACGTGACCTCGGTCGCGTCCGCGTATTAGAGGCGACTGCCTCCAGCCCCGACCCTCTCCCCCGCAGTCGGGTGCAACCGGGGAGAGGGAGGCCAACGCGAGTCCTATGAGGGCATCTGGCCCATGAAGTCGCGCTTGCCGATCTCGATGCCGAGACTACGCAGGATGTTGTAGGCCGTAGTCGTGTGAAAATAAAAATTCGGCATCGCGAAGTGATAGAGGTAGGTCTGTGCGCGGAAATTACGGGGCTGGCCGCCGGCGGTAATGGTGACCTGCTGGTCCTCCCTTCCGTCGAGCTGGTCGGCCTTCAGGCCCTTCAGGAAATCGATCGTCTTGTCGATCCGCGCCTTCATCTCGGCGAAGCTGTTGTCGATCGCCGGCAGGCTCGGCACCTCCACCCCGGCGGCGCGCCCGGCGCCGAAGGCGTGCTCGCTCGCCTGTCTCACCTGGCGGGCCAAGGTGAACATGTCTGGGTAGAGGCGCCAGTTCAGAAGCGCGTTCTCTTCCCATTTATGGGTGGTCGCGTGCGCCTCGGCCTTTTCGACCACTCCCTTCAGGCCGCCGAGCAGCTGCAGGAACACCGGCACAGAGGCATGGTACATCGAGATCGGCATTGCATGGTCCTCCTCGGTCTTTGTTGACGTTGATGCCGCGCGGATCTTAGCGGGCCGCGAGAGGCGCGTGAAGACCCCCTGCCGACCGAACGCACGCTCGAACTAAGAGAAATCTTTACCTCGCTATGCGTCGATGCTCCGTCCTCCGCGGAGCCTGGAAGGTTGTCCACCCTGTTCCCTACCGATCCCCGTCGCCGCTGCCGAGCCACCACAATCGAGATCGTCGTCGTCGGCATCATCGTCATTGTGGCGATGTGGACGACGGTTGCGGCGTCGATCATGACCGCAAGAGAGGCGGCGATGGATCGCACGCGGTCAGAGGGCCGTAACCTCGTGGCTGCTTTCGCCGACGAATTGACCCAAATTCTCGGCGGCGTCGCGGGGGCGATGGAGATCGTCGCCCAACGCATGCGCACCACGCGCGGGGCCTTCGATATCCATGCGTGGGCGCGCCAGATCCCGCTTCTGTCAAACGCGACAATTCAAGCGGGAATCATAGCGCCCGACGGCAGGCTCGTCTCAACCACGCTCGACCCCGCGCCGGAGCCGATCGACCTCAGCGACCGCGAGCACTTCCGCATCCATCTCGATGGCCGGTTTCAAGGTATCTTCATCGGCAAGCCGGTGACTGGGCGCGTGTCGCACCAGATCACGATCAACGTGACGCGGCGGGTCGACGCGGAGGACGGCAGCTTTCTCGGCGTGATTATGTTCGCGCTCTCGCCGGCTAATCTCACCACCCTCAACACATCGATCGATCTCGGTCCGCACGGCAGCATCGCTCTGATCGGGCTGGACGACATTGTCCGGGCCCGTTTTACGCGGGAAGATCCGAGCGGGCTGGCCGGCATCGGTCTGCGGGTCAAACATCCCTGGGCAGCCGCCATCCCCGCGAATGGCGAAGGGACGTTCCTCAAGGAAAGCATTATCGATCACATCACGCGGCTCTTCAGCTATCGCCGCGTCGGGAATTATCCGCTGGTCGTCACCGTCGGTTCCGATCTCCGCGAGGCGCTTGCGGCATCTCGCGAGCATGCGAGGGTGATCGCTGCGATCGCCGGTTTGGCAACTTTTTTGCTGGCAGGTCTCGCAGCGTATCTCATTCGCGAGATCCGCCACCGCACCTCGCACGAGATCGCGTTGGCTGACGAGCGCGACAAGCTTCAAGCCGCCAGTGACCGCCTGAAAGCCGATATTGCCCTCCGAAAGGAGGTCGAACAGAAGCTTCGGGAGCACAGGCGACCTTGCGCGACGCGGTCGACAGCATTTCCGAGGGGTTCGTCATCTACGATCGCGATAATTGTTTTGTCATGTGCAATGAGCCCTATCGGCGACTGTATCCGAAAGCGGCGCGCCTGATGGTGGCGGGAACGCCCTTTGAAGAACTCGTGTGGGCCGGTCTCGACGCCGGCTGGTATGCCGATGCGGTCGGGTGCGAACCGGAGCGGCTCGCCAATCGAATTGACACGTTCGATCGGCCGTCCGGGGTGATAGAGCAGCCGCTCGCCGACGGCCGCTATGTGATGATCTCCTTGCGTCGCATGCAGAATGGCGGGATCGCCGCGCTGCACATCGATATCACCCAGATGAAACTCACCGAAGACCAGCTTCGGCAAAGCCGGGACAACCTAAATCGGGCTCAGCGGCTCGCCAAGATCGGCAGCTTCAACCGCGATTTCCGGACCGGAGAGGTGAGCGGGTCGGAGGAGTTCTACCGGATATTCGGGTTCGATCCGCAAATGCCGGCGCCGACGAAGCAAGAGTTCCTGCCCCTCATTCATCCGGACGACCGCGCAGGATACGAAGCCTCGATGACTGCTTCCGAGCAAGGCCTCCAAGCTCCCCCACTGACATACCGCTTTCGGTGTCATGACGGGTCGGTCAAATGGATTTACACGGAGATCGAGACGATTTTCGACGACAAAGGCAATCCCGTCCGGCGGATTGGGACGATCAGGGACGTGACCGAAACGCGTATGGCCGAGGAGCGCCAAAGAGAGCTGGAGCGCCAGCTGCTTCATTCGCAGAAGCTCGACGCGCTCGGCACCCTCGCCGGGGGCATCGCGCACGATCTCAACAATACTCTGATGCCGATCCTTGCGCTCTCGCAGCTGCTGATGCAGCAGATGCCGGAAGGAAGCAGCGAAAGGGAGGATCTTGAAACAGTCGTGCAGGCGAGCCGCCACGGCCGCGACCTCGTGCAGCGCATACTCGCCTTTAGCCGGAATCAGAAGGCGGCGAAGACGAGGGTTGATCTCGCTGCGATCATCGGCCAAGCCCTGCAAATGCTGCGCCCGACCATCCCTGCGACTGTGCTGATCAATCAACAGATCGAGGACGTTCCGCCCATTCTGGCGGATGCCGGTCAGCTTCAGCAGATCATCGTGAATTTGGTCACCAATGCCCGGCAGGCCATTGGGAAGGATCTGGGGACGATCACCATCGGGGTTTCGCCGGCAAGCCGGCATTCAAAACGCCAACGCGGCGGCGATTCCGTCCGTCTTTGGGTTGCGGATACCGGCTGTGGCATGGATGCCGAAACCAAGGATCGGATATTCGAGCCCTTCTTTACGACAAAAAACGTCGGCGACGGCACCGGGCTCGGACTCTCTGTCGTCCACGGCATCATCGCCGACTATGGCGGGCGGATCGAGGTGAAAAGCCAACCAGGCAAAGGGACCGAGTTTACCATTCTCCTGCCGGCAGCTCAGTTTGATGCGTCAGTGGACGGAGCGGCAGCAGCGTAAAGCTGAGAAACCGTTCGTTTCGGTGCCGTCACAGAGGAAGGCTCCGTTAAACCATTATTACCGGTTTTCAGTCAAGTGGGAATATCGCGCTACACGAGGCCGACCCAATGAAGGTTTTAGTAATCGATGACGACGATCTGGTCCGGTACACGCTTTCCAAGATCCTACAGCGCAACGGGTACCATGTGGCGACCGCCTCGGACGGTAAGCGCGCGATGGCTGTCTTCCGCGACGAGCGCCCCGATGTCGTGATCACCGACATCATCATGCCGGAGCAGGAAGGTATTGAAACCATCCTCAAGATCCGCAGCGAGCGTCCGGAGGTCAAAATTATCGCTATTTCGGGCGGTGCGCGGAGCCATAACCTCGATTATTTGGGGATGGCGGAGGCGTTTGGGGCAGACGACGTTATTGCAAAGCCCTTCGAGGCGGAGGAGCTGCTGAGCCGACTGGCGCGGTTTGACCTCGGGGCTTCCAGCGTCGGAGAAGTTACGACCTAGTCCGGAAGCGGGCGGACGGGGCCGCTCCGCCGTTCTTCGCCGGTAGGTTAGCGGCCGCTACCGAGCGGCTTGCTCCATCGTATTTTCGTCGCCTTGACAGTCCCTGCCGCGGCCGATACCACAACGCACCCAACAAGAAGACGATCCCTTGCAGAGCGTACGGGAGGAAGATGCGGGTGTTTTGCCGCCACTCTTAGAAATCAGGAATCTCCACACCGAGTTTCGCACCGGGGCCGGTGTCGTGCCCGCGGTCGACGGCATCTCCTACACCGTCGAGCGCGGCGAGACGGTGGCGATTGTCGGCGAAAGCGGGTCGGGCAAGACCGCCGGGGCGCTCTCGATCCTCCGCCTGATCCCGGATCCGCCAGGACGGATCACGCAGGGCGAGATCGTCTTTGCCGGCCGCGACCTGAGGCGTTTGTCCGACGAGGAGATCCGCCAGGTTCGCGGTGGCGAGATCGGCATGATCTTCCAGGAGCCGATGACTTCGCTGAACCCGGTGCTGACGATCGGCCGCCAGATCACAGAGACGATCGAACAGCATCGCGGGGCGGACCGCACGGCAGCGCAGAATCGGGCGATGGAGCTGCTGGGCATGGTCGGCATTGCCGATCCGGCGCGGCGGCTGAAGCAGTATCCGCATCAGCTGTCTGGCGGCATGCGGCAGCGCGTCATGATCGCGATCGCGTTGGCGTGCGACCCTAAGCTGATCATTGCCGACGAGCCGACGACGGCGCTCGACGTGACGATCCAGGCGCAGATCCTCGAGCTGATGAAGCAGCTGACGCACCGGCTCGAAGTGGCGCTGATTATCATCACACATAATCTCGGCGTCGTCGCACGCTACGCCAATCGCGTGAACGTGATGTATGCTGGCCGTATCGTGGAGAGCGGCCCGGCCGCGGAGATCTACCACGACCCGAGGCATCCTTACACGATGGCGCTACTGCGCTCGGTGCCGCGCCTGGATCGTCCGCGCCAGGCGCGCCTCGACCCGGTCGAGGGACAGCCGCCCGACCTGACCCGGCTCGACGCCGGCTGCTCGTTCCGGCCGCGCTGCCGCTTTGCTGTGGATGCTTGCGCGATGTCGCGACCGGCGCTGCAGCAGGCGGGTGAAGGACCCCATTTCGCAGCGTGCTTCCGCAGCCGCGAGATAGCGGCCGAGACAGCAACGCCGGCTCGGCGGCTTCAGCCCGCGGGAGCCTCGCCGCTCCCTGACCGGAGTTTTCTTAACGAGAGGCGATTATGAGCATCGGCGCTTGGTGGTTGGCGGCAGGGTTGGGCGTCGTCGCGCTCGGGGCCGCGGCTCTGGCAGCAGCGCCTGGCGAAGAGGAAGCAGGCAAGCGCGGCGGAACCCTTACATACGTGATCCCGGAGGACGCGCCGCCCAGTTTTGACGGCCATCGCGAGGGCACCTTTGCGACCCTGCATTCGGTGGCCCCGTTTTACAGCGTGCTGATCCGGGTCAACCCCGAATACCCATCCTCGACGACCGACTTTGTCTGCGACATCTGCGCGGCGATGCCGCAACCGACCGACGGCGGCAAGACTTATACATTCAAGATCCGCGGCGACATCAAATTCCACGATGGCTCGCCGCTCACGGCTGGGGATGTCGCGAAAAGCTGGCAGATGATCATAGACCCGCCCGCAGGTGTGCTGAGCGCGCGCCAGAGCTGGTATGAAATGGTCGACAAGGTCGAGGCACCCGATCCGTCGACTGTCGTCTTCCATCTTAAATTCGCGACCGATGCCTTCTTGCCAGCGCTCGCCGACCCCTTCACGTTCATCTACAAGAAGGACATCCTCGACAAGGACCCGCGCTGGTACGAAAAGAATATTCTCGGCTCGGGTCCGTTCAAATTCGCCGAATTCGAAACGGGCCAGTCTATCAAGGGGGTTCGCAACCCCGATTATTATCGCAAAGGGTTGCCCTACCTCGACGGTTTCGGCGGCATTTATGCGCCGAAGCAGGCGGTTCGGGTCGAAGCCATTCGCAGCGATCGCGCTGCCATCGAGTTCCGCGGCTTTCCACCCTCGACCTTAGACGAGCTTAAGAGAGCCCTTGACGGTCAGCTCGCCGTTCAGGAGAGCGATTGGAATTGCGGCAACCTGGTAACTCCGAACCATAAGAAAAAACCGTTCGACGACCCCCGGGTGCGGCGCGCGCTGACCCTTGCGATCGACCGTTGGCACGGCGCACCGGCGCTATCGAAGATCGCCAATGTACGCACCGTCGGGGGGATCGTGTTTCCCGCCTCCTCGCTGGCGGCAACGAAGGAGGAGCTGCAGCAGATCGCCGGTTTCTGGCCCGATATCGAAAAATCGCGCGCGGAGGCAAAACGCCTGCTGAAGGAGGCAGGAGCCGAGGGATTGAGTTTCGAGCTTTTGAACCGCAATGTCGACCAGCCGTACAAATATGTCGGCACCTGGCTGGTGGACGAGTGGAGCAAGATCGGATTGCACGTTACGCAGCGCGTGCTCCCCGGAGGTCCGGAACTGGACGCGCTGCGCACCGGCAATTTCGAGGTCGCGCTGATCGCCAATTGCCACGGCGTGCCCAACCCGTTGTTGGACGTTCAGACATTCCTGCCGACCTACGCTGCGGCATACGGCTATTACCAGGATCAGGCCGAACTCGATCTTTACGACAAGATGCTGCGCGAGACAGATTTCGCAAGACAGCGCGATTTGATGCGCCAATTCGAGAGATACGTCGTTGATGAACAGGCCCATCAGATCTGGGTGTTGTGGTGGTACCGTATCGTCCCCTATCGGTCTTATGTGAAGGGCTGGAAGATCAGCCCCAGCCATTACATCAACCAGGATCTGGCGACCGTGTGGCTCGATAAATAACAACAAGCTCGTGAACAGGATGCTTTACTGGGAGGAGTTGCAATGGAGGCGAGAGCAGCGGGATTGGCGGCGGGCCTTGGCGTCCTCTTGACGGGGGCGCCCATTGTCGCGCCGGCACAGGACGTCCCGAAGAATGGCGGCACACTGAATTACGTCATCCCGGCGGATGCGCCGCCCAGCTTCGACGCGCACCGCGAGACGACTTTTGCGACGATACACTCGGCGGCGCCGTTCTACAGCGTGCTGATCCGCGTCGATCCGAACAATCCGGGTTCAACGACGTATTTTGTCTGCGATCTGTGCACGGCAATGCCCCAGCCGACCGATAATGGCAAGACCTACACCTTCAAGATCCACAGCGGCGTCAAATTCCATGACGGCTCGCCGCTGACAGCCGCCGACGTGGCGGCGAGCTGGGAGCACATCATTCACCCGCGCGAGGGCGTGCTGAGCCCACGCGAAAGCCATTATGTGATGGTCGACACCGTCGAGGCGCCCGATCCAGGTACCGTGGTCTTCCACTTGAAGTTTGCTACGAGCGCATTCCTGCCGGCGCTCGCCGACCCGTATAGCTGGATCTACAAGAAGGAAACCCTCGACAGAGACCCGCGCTGGTACGAAAAGAACATTCTCGGCTCGGGCCCGTTCAAATTGGCCAGCTACGAAATCGGACAGTCGATCAAGGGAGTGAAAAACTCCGACTATTATCATGAGGGGTTGCCCTTCCTCGATGGCTTCACCGCCATTTACGCGCCGAAGCAGGCGGTGAGGATCGACGCAATCCGCAGCGATCGTGCCGCCATCGAGTTCCGCGGATTTCCGCCATCGGTGCGCGACGAGCTCGTCGGCGCGCTCGGTGACAAGATCACGGTTCAGCAAAGCGACTGGAACTGCGGCAGCTTCGTGGAGCCCAACCACAGGAGAAAGCCGTTCGACGACGCTCGAGTGCGCCGGGCGCTGACCCTGGCGATCGACCGGTGGGGCGGCGCACCGCAGCTCGCCAAAGTCGCCAATGTGCACACCGTCGGCGGCATTGTCTTCCCAGCCTCCCCATTGGCGGCGCACAAAGAGGAATTGCAGACCCTCGCTGGGTTCTCTCCCGACATCGACAAGTCGCGGGCCGAGGCGAAGCGGCTGTTGAAGGAGGCCGGGGCAGAGGGGCTCACGTTTGAGCTTTTGAACCGCAATGTCGACCAGCCCTACAAGTACAATGGGACCTGGGTCATCGACGAATGGAGCAAGATCGGATTGCACGTCACGCAGCGCGTGGTACCTACTGGCCCATGGTTCGACGCTATGCGGCAAGGCAATTTCGATGTTGTCCTGGCCGGGAATTGCCAAAGCGTGGTCAACCCGCTGCTCGACGTACAGAGGTATTTACCGAATTACGCCGCGAACTACGGACAGTTCGAGGACGAGCAGGAGCTCGCTCTCTACGACAGGATGCTGCACGAGACCGACTTCGCGAAGCAGCGCGCGCTGATGCGCGATTTCGAGAAACGTGTGCTCGACGACCAGGCTCACGAGATCTTTCTGCTGTGGTGGCACCGGATGGTGCCCTATCGAACCTATGTCAAAGGATGGAAGATCAGCCCCAGCCAATA
>Ga0210403_10005827_pt1 | contig 10410 bp, 9 predicted proteins | sample IncBWC19MmetaG_FD_150863 | JGI IMG/M metagenome (GOLD analysis project Ga0210403, IMG submission 150863) | Forest soil microbial communities from Barre Woods Harvard Forest LTER site, Petersham, Massachusetts, United States - Inc-BW-C-19-M | ecosystem: Environmental > Terrestrial > Soil >... | reverse complement strand
GCGCGCGGAAAGCAGGCGCGCGGCTGCCGGACTGGCCGCAGGCGGTGGCGGATTGGGCCGCGGCGCTCGATCGGCTCACGGCATGAGCGAGGTTTTCGGTCTCGACTGGCTGCGGCTGCGCGAGCCCCACGATCTGCGCGCCCGGAGCCGGTCGCTGGCGCGCCAATTCGGCGCCGCCGTGCGGGCGCGCGCCGGCAGCGAGACCGCGACGCTGGTGGATCTCGGCGCCGGCAGCGGCGCCAATCTTCGCGCGCTGGCGCCGCTGATCCCCGGCGATCAGGATTGGCGGCTTGTCGACCGCGACCGTGCGCTGTTGGCGCACCAGGCCGCCGAGATCGCACAGTGGGCGCGCGGCCAAGGCTGGCGCGTCACCCACGGCAATGGCGTCGTCACCGTGGAAACTGGTGTCGCGCACTGGCGCGTGCACAGCATCGAGCTCGATCTTGCGCGCGATCTCTCGGGCCTGCCTCTGAGCGTCCATGGCGTCACTTGCGCGGCCCTGCTCGATCTCGTCTCGGCGGAATGGCTCGAGCGCTTGGCCGACCGGATCGCGGCGGCGCGCGCACCGTTCCTGGCGGCGCTTACCGTCGATGGCGGGCGCGAGTGGCAGCCCACCCATGCCGCCGACGCCGCGATCGCGCGCGTGTTCACCCATCACCAGCGCGGCGACAAAGGCTTCGGACCCGCGCTCGGCCCTGAGGCGCCCGCCGCGGCGGGTGTGCTGTTCCGCGCGCGCGGCCATCGCGTCGCCATCGCTGCCGGCGAGTGGCGGCTCGGCACCGGCGATGCGGTGATGTTGGCGGCGCTCGTCGACGGCACGGCTGAGGCCGCGGGCGAGGCGGATTCTGCGCTTTTGATCGCGCGCTGGCGCGACGATCGGCACGCGGAGCTGAGACGCGGCGAGCTTCGGCTCTCCGTCGGCCATGTGGACATTTTGGCCGAGCCGGACGAGAGTGCGGCCGCGCAAACCTAGGACATCCGATGGCGCTTTATCGCAACTACGACCGGGCCGGGCTCGATGCGCAGTATTTCCTGCGCGGGCGGGTCCCGGAGCATCCCGAGTATTTCCGGCGCTGGGCGGAGGACTCTGCCGCAGTGCGCCGGGCGCGCCCCTGCCGCCTCGACATTTCCTACGACAGCGAGCGGCTCGACCTGTTTCCAGCCGAGCGCGCGGCGGCACCCTGCCTGCTGTTCATCCACGGCGGCTACTGGCAAGCGCTCGACAAATCCGACTTCAGCTTCCTGGCGCCGGCGTTCCAGGACGCGGGCGTCGCGCTCGCCGTCGTGAACTACACGCTGGCGCCCAAGGCCGGCATGGACGAGATCGTGCGCCAGAACCGCGCGGCGGTGGCGTGGCTCTACCGCAATGCCCGAGCGTACGGTGTCGATCCCGAGCGGATTCACGTCGCGGGCCATTCCGCCGGGGGACACCTGACCGCGATGGTGCTGGCGACCAACTGGGCGGCGTTCGGGCTCGACCGCAATCCCGTACGCGGCGCCTCAGCGATCAGCGGGCTCAGCGATCTCGAGCCGATCCGGCTCTGCTATTTGAACGACGTGCTGGGCCTCGATGCTGCCGCGGCCGAGCGCAACAGTCCGCTCCATCATCTGCCCAGGCAATCGCTGCCGCTGATCCTGTCGGTCGGCACCGGCGAGACCGACGAGTTCCGGCGCCAGCAGGAGAGTTTTGCCGCCGCCTGGCGCGCTGTCGGCCTGCCGCTCGAGATCGCCGACCAACCCGGCGACAATCACTTTGACGTGGTCGGGCGGCTCGGGCGGCAAAGCCTCTTGCATCAGGCCGTGATGCGGCAGATATCGGGCGCATAAAATGCAGGAGCTCCGAATGGCGGCCGGCCGCAAGATCCTGATCGTGGACGACGACGCCTCGCTGCGCCATGCGCTGGCGGAGCAGCTGGAGCTGCACGAGGAGTTCAAGGTTGCCGAGGCCGAGACCGCCAATGCTGCGCTCGACCAGGTGAAGCAGGGATACTTCGACGCCATCCTGCTCGACGTGGGCTTGCCGGACATGGATGGCCGCGAGCTCTGCCGGCTCATGCGGCGCACCAACGTGCGCTCGCCGATCCTGATGCTGACCGGCGCCGACGGCGAGGCCGACACGATCCTCGGGCTCGATGCCGGCGCCAACGATTACATCACGAAGCCGTTCCGCCTGAACGTGCTGCTGGCGCGGCTGCGCGCGCAGCTCCGCCAGCACGAGCAGAGCGAGGACGCGGTGTTCACCATCGGTCCCTACACCTTTCGCCCGAGCGCCAAGCTCCTGCTCGACGCCGCCACGCGCAAGAAAGTGCGGCTCACCGAGAAGGAGACCTCGATCCTCAAATACCTTTACCGCGCGGGCGACCGCATCGTCGGGCGCGACGCGCTCCTGAACGAGGTTTGGGGCTACAACGCCGGCGTCACCACCCACACGCTCGAGACTCACGTCTATCGCCTGCGCCAGAAAATCGAGCGCGATCCCGCGCGCGCGGAGATCCTGGTGACGGAGCCGGGCGGCTACCGGCTGGTGCCCTAACGCAGCGTCGCTCTAACTGCCCTGAGCTCCATCCGGCATCACCTGCAGCAGCGGCTCGGGCGAGACCGAGAGTCGGCCGATGAAGGGCCGGTCGTGCGCGGCGATGAGCAGCACGGAGGCCGCAACCCCCGTCGCGAAGAGCCCCATGGCAAGGCCGGAGGCCAGCCGGTTGTCGGAATGCACGAGCGCGATCGCCAGGAGCGCGCAGAGGGCCTGCAGGTAAAGGCATGTCCATTTGACCGCGTTCACTTCCGACCGGCTGACCAGGATGCGCTGCCGGCGCGCGTCCAAGGCGTTCTGCAGCGCGCTTGCCATGTCGCGCTGAGCCGTCACCCCGCCGGGGCCGTCGGGTTTCAGCGCGAGGGCGATCTGGAGCGCCTCGGCGAGCGGCTGCGGGGTCATCCGCAAATCGGCGGCCCGCCGAGCCATCGCCGGCCAATCCTGGGTCGCGGACTCCTCGATGTACCGGCGGACCAATGCTCGCAAGCGCGTCTCGGGCTCGCCCGGGAAGGTCGCGGCCAAAAGCACCACGGACTTGAGCGCGCTCGCTTCTCGGTCCACGGCGGCGCTTGCGCGGTCGTTGTCGCTCCAGACCTGCGCCGCCGTGAAGGCGACGAACAAGCCGAAGATGATCCCGAGCGGCGGCAGCATGCCGGGCGAGACCGCCTTGAACGAGCGCGCCCGCTCGCCGACTGCAAACACCGCCACTGTGCCATGGATCACGACGGCGAGCCCGTAGGTGAGCCCGAAGACCACCAGGGCCATCCACGGCACCGGCAGATTGTGTAGCCAGTCGCTCATCAGCTCCCCCCGACGCGGGCGCTCGCGTGAGCCCGAGGCGCCCTCAGCGCCCCAGTTTGGTGAGCCCCGCCTGTTCGTGCAACCTCGAGCGGGCTCGCACTTGAAGGAGATGTGACCTAGGTCACACCGTCGGTGCATTTTTGCCTCGACGCGGAGGATGCCGGCCTCTAGGTAGAAGAGTCGGGGAGTGCTGGGACTTAAAGGCACGTTCAGTGGCGGCGGGATCAGAGATCGTCATCCGCTTCTGGGGTGTGCGGGGCAGCATCGCCTGCCCCGGCGCCGAGACGGTGCGCTACGGCGGCAATACCTCCTGCGTGGAAGTGCGGGTCGGCGCCCGCGTCTTCATCTTCGATGCCGGCACGGGACTCCGGCTTCTCGGCGAGGCGCTGCTCGCCAACAACGGTGCGGTCGATGCCGATCTCTTCTTCAGCCACACCCACGTCGATCACGTCTGCGGGCTGCCGTTCTTCCGGCCGGCCTTCCTGCCGGCGAGCCGCTTGCGGTTCTGGGCGGGACACCTGCTCCCCGAGCACACGCTCAAGGGCGTGCTCTCCGAGATGATGCAGGCGCCGCTCTTCCCGGTGCCGCTCGACATTCTGCAAGCGCGCATCGAGTACACGGATTTTCCCTGCGGCACCACGCTCAAGCCCGGCGAAGGCCTTGCGCTCAAGACCGCGCCGCTCAATCACCCCAACGGCGCCACCGGCTATCGCCTCGAATCCGGCGGCAAGATCATCGCTTACATCACCGACACCGAGCATCGGCCGGGTGAGCTCGACCGCAACATACTGGGATTGTGCGAGCGCGCGGACGTGATGATCTACGACAGCACCTATACCGACGCCGAGTACCCCTCGCACGTCAATTGGGGCCACTCCACCTGGCAGGAAGGCGTGAAGCTCGCCAAGGCCGCGGGCGTCAAGATCCTCGCGATCTTTCACCACGACCCCGGCCACGACGACGCCACCATGGACGTCATCGCCGCCGAGTCGAAGAAGGCGTTCGCCGGCGCGGTCGTCGCGCGCGAGGGCATGGTGCTGCGGCCTTGAGCTGCGCGCAGCTCTAAGTTCACCACAGAGACGATGAGGCAGTGAGAAACGGCTTCCGGTTCTCCGCGGACAAACTTCTCACTGTCTCACTGCCTCTGTGGTTAGCTTCACTTCGTGGATACACGACTGACCCTGTTCCGCTCCGGCCGCGTGCTCGAGCAGCTGCCCGAGCGCACGCGCCTGGCGATCCGCGAGGACCAGGCGCAGGCGGAGATCCTGATCGCCTGGGTGCAGCTCGCGGTCGTCACGGCCTTCGGGCTGGTCTATGGCCTGGCACCGCAAGCCACCATGCGCGCCGAGCCGCATCTGGAGCCGTTGCCCTGGGTGCTCGGCGCCTATGCCATCGTGACCGGCCTTCGCCTGGCTCTGGCTTATGCGAACGCACTCGGTCGGCTGCTGCTCTGCCTCAGCGTCGTCATCGATCTCGCGCTCCTGATGGCGCTGATCTGGGGGTTCCATATCCAGTATGCGCAGCCGCCCGCGTTCTATCTGAAGGTGCCGACGCTGCTCACCGTCTTCATCTTTATCGCGCTGCGCGCGCTGCGCTTCGAGGTCCGCTATGTGGCGCTTGCGGGCCTCTCGGCGGCGGTCGGGTGGGCGTGTCTCGTTGTCTATGCGGCGGTGGCCACGCCGGACGCCATCGTGAGCCGCGACTTCGTGGGCTACATGACCGGGAACCGCATCCTGATCGGCGCGGAGGTCGAGAAGATCCTGGCGATCCTCGCCGTGACGGCGGTACTGGCACTGGCGATCGCGCGGGCGCGCCGTCTCCTGGTGCGCGCCGCGGTCGACGGCGCCGCCGCTCGCGACCTCGCGCGCTTCTTCGATCCCGATGTTGCCGAGCGCATCCGCGCCGCTGATCAGCCGCTCAAGGCCGGCGAAGGCGAGGCGCGCGACGCCGCCATCCTGTTCCTGGACATTCGCGGCTTCACGCGGCTCGGCGCCACTATCTCGCCCTCAGCGCTGATGGCGCTCCTGACGGAATATCACGCGCGGCTGGTGCCGCTGATCCAGGGCCACGGCGGCGTCATCGACAAGTTCCTGGGCGACGGCATCCTCGCCACATTTGGCGCGGCTCAGCGCTCGGAGCGCTACGCGGCCGACGCGCTCGAGGCCGTCGATGCCGTGATGGCGGAGACTGATCGCTGGCAAGGAGAGCGTGAGGCCGCAGGCGAGCCGCCTCTCGCGATCAATGCGGGCGTGGCGGTTGGCCACATCGTGTTCGGCGCGGTAGGCGACGAGCGGCGGCTCGAATACACGGTGATCGGCGATACCGTGAACCTCGCCGCCAAGCTCGAGAAACACAACAAGCTCGAAGGCACCCGCGCGCTCGCAACGGTCCAAACGCTGGATCACGCTCTCGCCCAGGGCTATCGCCCGCCGCGCCAACTCGAGGCCCGCCCTCGGCGCCCCGTCGCCGGCCTCGCCGAGCCGATCGACCTCACGGTTCTCGGGCAATCATGATCTAAAAGATCACCGCCTCTGTGGTGAACCCTAAGAGGATCTAGCGATAAGGATCCGCCGCGTCCCTGAGCCCGTCGCCCAGGAAATTGAAGGCGAGCACGGTGATAATCACCGGCACCACCGGCAGCATGAGCCAGGGATAGAGCGCCACCACGTTGATGTTCTGGGCCTCGTTCAAGAGCACGCCCCAGCTGGTGATGGGCGGGCGCAGCCCGAGACCGAGGAACGACAGCGCGGTCTCGCCGAGGATCATCGAGGGGATCGAGAGCGTCGCCGAGGCGATCAAGTGGCTCATGAAGCTCGGCAGCAGATGGCGCACGATGATGCGTCGGGGCGAGGCGCCCATTAGCATGGCGGCGGTGGCGAAGTCCTCCTCGCGCAGCGCCAGCAGCTTCGAGCGCACGGCGCGGCCAAGGCCGGTCCAGTCGATCATGCCCAGGATCAGCGTGATGCCGAAATAGACCAGCAGCGGGCTCCAGTTCACCGGCAGGATCGCCGACAGCGCCATCCAGAGCGGCAGCTCCGGGAAGGAGCGGATGATCTCGATCAGCCGCTGCACCAGGCTGTCGATCCAGCCGCCGTAATAGCCGGCGAGCCCGCCCAGCGTCAGGCCGATCACGAAGCTGATGGAGATGCCGACGATGCCAATGGTGAGCGAGATGCGTGCGCCGTAAAGGATGCGCGAGAGCATGTCGCGGCCGAGCCGGTCGGTGCCCAGCAGGAACGCGGTGCCGCCGTCGGCCGCGCAGACGAGGTGGACGTCCGCCTGCACCAGACCCCAGTACCAATAAGGATCGCCATGGCAGAAGAAGCGCAGCGGCTGGACCTTCGTGGGGTTCGGCGTGTAGACGCGCTTCAGCGTTTTCATGTCGAGGCGATAGTCATAGCCGTAGACGAAAGGCCCGACGAATCGGCCGTCCTGGAAGAGATGGATGTGCTGGGGCGGCGCGAAGATGAAATCGTCGTGCCGGCTGTTGAGCCCATAGGGCGCCAGGAACTCGCTGATCAGGATCGAGGCGTAGAGCACCATCAGCACCGCGCCGGAGATGACGGCGAGCCGGTGGCGCTTCAGCTTCCACCACATCATGCGCCACTGCGAGGCGAGGTAGTAGCGCTCCTGCTCCGCCGTCATCTTCTCGACGGAATGCGGATCGAACGGCTCGGGCGCAACGTAGTGCGGCAGCTGCTCCGCCGGCTCGGCGATGACCCGCGGGCTCCCGGTCATCGCGTCACTCCCCCTTCGAGCCGGATGCGCGGATCGAGCCACGCCAGCGCCAGGTCCGACAGGAACACGCCCACCACGGTAAGCGCCGCCATGAACATGAGGAACGAGCCCGCGAGATACATGTCCTGGCTGCGCAGGGCCTCGAGCAGCATCGGCCCGGTGGTCGGCAGCGACAGCACGACGGAAACCACCGCCGCGCCGGAGATCACGTGCGGCAACAGCGCGCCGATGTCCGCGATGAACGGATTGAGCGACATGCGCAGCGGGTACTTGATCAGCGCCCGGAACGGCGAGAGGCCCTTGGCTCGGGCTGTCACGAAATACTGCTTCTGCAGCTCGTCCAGCAGATTGGCGCGCAGCCGCCGGATCATGCCGGCGGTTCCGGCGGCACCGATCACCAGCACGGGGATCCAAAGGTGCTTCAGCACCGAGACGGCCTTGGCGAGGGTCCAGGGCTTGTCGAGGTATTGCGGATCCATCAAGCCGCCGATGGAGATGCCGAATTTGACGTTGGCGAAATAGAGCAGCACCAGCGCCAGCAGGAAATTGGGCGTGGCCAGTCCGAGGAAGCCCAGGAAGGTCAGCCCGTAATCGGAGAAGCTGTACTGGTGCGTGGCGGAATAGACGCCGATCGGGAAGGCGACGACCCAGGTGAACACGATCGTCGCGAACGACACGATGAAGGTCAGCAGCAGCTTGTCGCCCACCACCTGCGAGACCGGCAGATCGTAGAGCGCCGAATAGCCGAGATCGCCCCGGATCAGCCCGCTGATCCAATAAAGGTACTGCCTCCAGGCGGGTTCATCGAGATGGAACTGCGCGCGCAGGAAGGCGATCTTCTGCTCGTCCACGGCCTCGTGGCTTTGGCGCAGCGTGTCGATGTAGCTGGAGAGATAATCGCCCGGCGGCAGCTTGATGATCGTGAAGATCACCGCGCTGATCACGATCAACGTCGGGATCATGATCAGCACACGGCGCATGATGTAATGGAACATTCTACTTGCCCGCTGCGCTGTGCCGCTTCCTGCCCCGACGAGACCGCTTCATCCCTTGGACGGCGCCGTCGAGGCTTGACTGGAGGCCTCCGGCGTCAGCCAGAACGTATCCATGTGGTAGTAGCCGAAGAACGCGCCCGGTATCCAGTTGAAGATGCCCTCTTCGGGCACGTTGTGCAGCTTGTTGCTCACCACGATCGGCTGCGGCACGCCCGCGACGAGTCCGATGGAGAACACGTCTCGGGCATTGATCTCGAGGATCTTGCGCCAGATCTCCGCGCGCTCGCCGACGTCGGTGGCGTCGAGCCAAGCCTTGTAGAGCCGCCGCAATTCCTGCGCATCGGGCGTGTCGATGGGCTCGCCACTCTTGCTCTTGGTCTCGATATATTGACCCCACATCGGCCATTGCACCTGGCCTTGCGTGGTGGGCACGAACTCGTCGGGCGGCGTTTCCACCGCCACCAAACCATTGTCGATCCCCCTGTCGATCGACATCATCGTGGCGCCGGAGTAGACGCGGCGGCGCCAGATGTCGAGCTGCGAAGGCTTGGAGAACAGGTGGATGCCGACCTCGGCCCAGGTATCGCGGATGAGCTCCAGCGCGTCTGCCTGCTCGGTCGACTCGCCGGCGTTCTCGATCACGATCTCGAGCGGCCGCCCGTCCGGCAGGAGCCGGATTCCGCTGCTGTCGCGCTTGGTGAGGCCGATCTCGTCGAGCAGCCGGCTCGCCTGCTTGGGATCGTAGGCGGCCCAGGCGGCGCGGTAGGCGGGATCGTAGAGCGGCGATTTCGGCAACACCGTGTTCTGTCCCTCGATCGCGAGGCCGTAATACATCGCCTCGTTGATCTCATGCCGGTCGATCGCGAGAGAGAGCGCGCGGCGAAAGCGGACATCGCGGTTGAGCTGCCGCCAGATGGGATTCTCGGCGTTGAGGTTGGGATAGAGAGCGAGCTGCGCGCCCGGCGCCGTGCGCCAGAGCCGCACGGTGTAGTCGTTGTGGTCCTCGGCATCCTTGAGGAAAGTGTAATTGTCGAAGCGCAGATAGCGCGCCTGCAAGTCGCTCTCGCCCGCTCCGGTTTTCGCCGGGATGATCTTGGAATCCGCGATGACGAGCTCGACCGTGTCGATATAGGGCAGCTGGTGGCCCGCGGGATCGATGCGGTGGAAATAGGGATTGCGCTCGAAGACGAAGCGGTCCGCCGGCGGCCGGGTCTTGAGCACCCAGGGATCGAGCACCGGCAAATCGGGATTATCGGTGTGGTAGGGACGGAACAGCTTGGTGTGCAGTGCCGTCCAATTTCTTACGCGGTACTGCTTGACGAGGTCGTCGAGCGCCTTCTCGTCCGCGTATTTGGCGTTGAATTGCCGCATGTAGTGGGCAGGTGCGTAAATGTAGAGCGGATCCGGCCCGGCGAGCGTCGGCAGGAAGAGCGGGTTGGGCTTCGCCCAGCTGTACCGCACGGTCTGGGGATCGATCACCTCGAAGCTCGGCGGCTTGCCGTCGACCAGCATCTGCTCGGGGAGGCCCGCGGTGTAGAGCTTCTTGTTCGAGGCCATGTCCTCGAACCAGTAGCGGAAGTCCTCGGCGGTGAAGGGCTGTCCATCCGACCATTTGTGCCCGGGGCGCAGGTGAAACGTGAAAACGCGCCCGTCCTCGACGTCGACGGACTGCGCGATGTCCGGCTCCAGCTTGTAGTCGGGCGTATAGACGACGAGGCGCGTATAGCCGTAGACCACCATCATGCGGGTGTCCTTGGCGCTCGCCATCAGCATATGCAACGAGCCGCCGGGAGTGCCGAGCTCGACCGGCCGGATCACCAGCGCATCCGATGGCAGCCGCTCTGTCACGGGCGGCAAGGTGCCGGCCTTGACCGCCTCCTCGAGCGCGGGCGTTTCCTTGGGCTCGACCGCCTGTGCATGAGCCGCGGGCAGCGCCACGAGGCAGACCACGGCGAGGAGCGGCAGCAGCTTTCTCATTGAGCGGCCTCGAGATGTTGCTCGGCGGCTTGGACGAAATGACCCCCGCCGATGTCCACCAGCTCGGGGCGATGCTCGGCATCGACGCGGAACGGCAGCGGCCAAGCCGCGGGGTCCGAGGCCTTGTCCTCCATCAGCCCCGCGAAATCGAGCCGGTGGTCGAGATCGGGTGCGGGCACTGCGGATAGCAGCGCGCGCGTATAGGGATGCACGGGATTGCGGAACAGCAAGGCGCGCGGCGCCACCTCGACGAGGCGGCCGCGGCACATCACGGCGATGCGGTCGGCGATGTAGTCGACCACCGCGAGGTTGTGCGAGACGAAGAGATAGGTGAGGCCGAGCTGCGCCTCCAGGTCCTTCAGCAGA
>Ga0210403_10005826_pt1 | contig 10410 bp, 7 predicted proteins | sample IncBWC19MmetaG_FD_150863 | JGI IMG/M metagenome (GOLD analysis project Ga0210403, IMG submission 150863) | Forest soil microbial communities from Barre Woods Harvard Forest LTER site, Petersham, Massachusetts, United States - Inc-BW-C-19-M | ecosystem: Environmental > Terrestrial > Soil >... | reverse complement strand
TTGGTGAGAAGAGCAAAGAGACCCATCTCCAAGGAGCTTGTGGCGTTTAACCGCCAGGAACAGATGCGTAAGCTCGGAGCGATACTAAGGTCATCATTAACGTTTAAGCCAATTGACAAGTTTAAACTATTATCTAATTAAGGTGAAGTTGCTTCAGAGCGGGTCGAAGCGGCAAGTTGCGGCTCTAAGTATTTGGTAGTTCCCCCGAAGATCACAAAAGATCAACTCCTATGTGCGGAATCTGCGGACAATTTAACTTCACAGACGAAAGGCCGGTTCGACGTTCGGACCTTGAGGCGATGACGAGATCAATCGCCCATCGCGGTCCCGACGACGAAGGGTACTTCATTACTGGTCCACTTGGCCTCGGCTTTCGGCGGCTCTCCATTATCGATCTGTCTGGAGGGCACCAACCCATGACGGATCAAGAAGAGTCGGTTTGGGTAGTTTTTAACGGCGAAATTTACAATTTCCCGGAACTCAAACGCGAACTACAGAGCCATGGCCATGTGTTTCGGACCAGCAGCGACACTGAGGTCATCATTCATGGGTATAAGCAATGGGGTGACGAGGTACTCAACCGGTTGAATGGCATGTTTGGATTGGCGATTTGGGACGTTCGCAAGAAACGGTTGATTCTGGCTCGGGATCCGTTCGGGATCAAGTTGATCTATTACCGCATCGATGGGAATGCGCTTTATTTCGGCTCAGAAATGCGTCCCATTCGCGCGGTCCAGCAGGGCAAAGTGGAGATCGATACGACCTCCTTGGACCTTTTCCTGCGCTACCGGTTTACGCCTGCACCTTACACGATAGTCAAAGGGGTGAAGAAACTCGCGCCGGGGACAAAGCTGACTGTGCAGAATGGCGTGTGTGAAGTCAGCCGATGGTACCGATTCAAACCCGAGCCCTTCGCGCCAGCCAAGTCGCCACGCGAGGCCAAAGAAGAGTTGCTTTTGCTCTACAAGGCCGCAATCAAACGTCAGCTCATCAGCGATGTGCCGGTAGGTTTGCTTTTGAGCGGTGGCATCGACTCGGGACTCTTGCTTGCGCTGATGAATCTGAACGGGAATTCGTGGCCGACCTATACCGTTGGGTATGGCACGTCTTTCGCTGATGATGAACTGGCAGATGCGGAAGAAACCGCTCGCGTGTTGGGCTCGAAGCATACGAGCGTCACGATTACCAAAGCCACTTTCGAGGAAGCGCTGCCCAAGATTGTCGCGGCATTGGAAGAACCTATCGCAGCTTCTTCGATTGTTCCGATGTATTTTGTGTGTCAACGGGCCCGCCAGGACGTCAAAGTGGCACTTGTCGGCCAAGGACCGGACGAATTGTTTGGCGGTTATCGCCGTCATTTGGGTGTGCGTTATGGAGCGATGTGGGCAGGCCTGCCGCAATGGCTGCGAAGCCCGATTGCCTCGACGGTCGCTGCCTTGCCGAGAAACGAGACTCTCAAGCGAGGGGTGAATTCTCTGGCGATCCCAGATCGGATGCACCGCTATCAACATGTTCTGTCGCTCTTGCCGGGAGACCAAGTCGAAGGGCTGTTCCAAGACGGACTTCTATCGCCCGGCGCCGCGGATACTATTCTCAACTGTTGGAAAGATATGGGCGAGCTTATGACGGAAACTGATGAGCTGGGTGGGCTTCAGTTTCTCGAGGTGCGCTCGACGCTTCCAGATGAACTCCTCATGTACGCCGACAAGCTCTCGATGGCGCATGGTCTCGAACTGCGCGTGCCGTTCGTGGATAAAGAGATTGTCGAATATGTGGAGCGATTGCCGGCGAGCCTCAAAGTGAGGAATGGCTCCCGGAAATGGTTACATCGACAAGTCTGCCGCACGTTTCTACCCGAATCGATCGTGAAACGGCCGAAACGGGGTTTTGCGGGAAACGTAGTGGATGATTGGTTCCGGGGAGCCATCGACAGCCGGATGGCAGACTCGTTGCTCGATGGTGGTTCTCGGATCTATCAATTTCTCCGGCCACAAGCTGTCCGTGAGCTGTTCGAACAGCATGGAGCCGGACGGAACGACAATCATAAAGTGCTCTTTAGTCTCGCCGTATTTGAAGAATGGCTTCGAACCAATGAGGAGCCGGTAGTCAGCCTATGTCGGTAGTCCGTTGTGATGACCGCCCGAATCGTCTAACTCTAGGTTGCTAGATTTCTGCAAGCTTCGAGGTCAGCGTTTCCCTGATTATTTCGACGTCACGTTTTCTTCACAAATGAAGCCCTCGATCCATGAGTTGCGTGTGTCTGGTTCCCAAAATGGTCTCGCTCTCGACCAAGATCACGATATTTTGCTGAAGTTTAGAGGCAACAAATACAAGAGCTATGCGGATAAGTTCGTTCCGCCCGCGCAGTCCGCGAAGCAGCATCTGGGTAATCTGATCACAAATGTAAGGCTGTTTCTCGGCAACGACTTCCACATGGACTCAGGTGTGAAATACCTGATGGAGTCTTTCTACAATTCGATACGAGAAGGTGATCCGGTACCGATTCCTTATCGGGGAATTCTGCTGACTACACGGGTTATGGGTGAAATTTTCGACCAGCTAGTGACCAAGAGATCGCAAGATCAGTTGGCTTATCAGGCTACCCAGTTCCAGGGAGAATGATTTTTCTTTTCGTCAGGGCGTCGACCTGGAGCTAAAGCAGGACTCAGGAGCTGAGTTCAAGAATTTCTTAAGTCTTATAATAAATAACCTCAACTACGGGATTTTAGAACTGATGGCACAAAAGAAAACGGGATTGAGTTTTGGCGGCAGAGAACTTGTGATCGAGGGGCGGTTGTGTCGTGTTGCCCAGCTCGACGCGGATGACTATAAGTTTTTAGATGATCCCGAGGCAACAATTGCCGAATTGCGCAGCGCCAAAACGCGGATTGATCTCTTTACATTTCTTCAGAAATTGCCTGATACCGCTCCCAAGCACGCCTATCCGATCGAGTGGGACAATATGGCTGTCCTGCCTATTTCCACCTACGAGAACTGGTGGACAAAGCAGATTGGGTTCAAGGCGCGGAACAAGGCCAAACAAGCGGAGAAGAAGGGTGTTGTGGTCCGAGAATCGCCGTTTGACGATGCGCTCGTGCATGGAATTTGGGAGATTTACAACGAGTGCCCGGTCCGCCAGGAAAGGCTGTTTCCTCACTACGGAAAGAGCCTCGAGGCAGTGCGCGAGATGAGTGCTACATTTCTGGACTCTAGCGTGTTTATCGCAGCTTATGATTCCGGGAAGCTAATTGGCTTCATCAAACTTGTGATTGACGATAGTGGGACGCAAGCGGGGATGATGCACATCATCTCAATGCTTCAAGTCCGGGATAAGGCACCCACGAATGCGCTGGTGGCGCACGCAGTCCGATCGTGTGCCGATCGACATATTCCTCATCTGGTGTACTCGAAATTTGCGTATGGAAAAAAGACTGAAAGCAGCTTGAGCGACTTTAAGGAACGAAACGGATTTCAGCGGGTTGATATACCCCGATATTATGTGCCACTGACTAGTTGGGGCAAAATGGCTCTGTCCATGGGGCTGCACCACAAAGTTACGGATCACCTGCCAGAATCGTTGGCTGAAAAGCTGCGCACCCTGCGCAGTGCTTGGTACCAACGCAAATTCCAATTGAAGCCAGAATCACTCTAGGAGACAGAATTGCCCGGAATCGTTGGCCTCTTCACGAATCGACCGGCAGCGGACGCGGAGCAGGAGCTGCGCGAAATGCTGCAAACGCTCTGTCACGAATCGTTTTATATCAGCGGCACGTGGATCGACGCGGCGCATGGCATTTACGTGGGCTGGGTAGCCCGGCGTGGTTCCTTTGCCGACGGAATGCCACTGCACAACGAAAGCGGCGAAGTTACGCTGGTTTTTTCAGGCGAGGAATTTCCTGAACCAGGCATCACCTCCGCACTCAAGGCGCGGGGGCATGCGATTGTGGATGGGCCATCCTACTTAGTGCATCGATATGAAGGGGAGCCGGATTTTCCAAAGGGATTGAATGGCCGGTTTCACGGGTTGGTCGGCGACCGTGTGCGCGGAACAGCTACTCTTTTCAATGACCGGTACGGGCTGCAACGGCTTTATTACCACGAAGCGCCAGATGCCTTTTACTTCGCGGCTGAAGCAAAGGCAATCCTGAAAGTGCGACCTGAGCTGCGTAATATGGATCGGCGCGGCCTTGGGGAGTTCATCGTCTGCGGCTGTGTGCTTGAGAACCGGACGCTCTTTTCGGGGATCCATGTTCTACCCCCTGGCTCGGCTTGGCTCTTCCGTGGAGGAAAACTTGAGAAGAAGGCAAGCTATTTCGAGCCTCGCGAATTGGAAGAACAAGAACCGCTTGAGCCGGAAGCATACTACGCTCAACTACGCGACGCTTTTGTGCACAATCTGCCGCGTTATTTCAATGGGCACGAACGAGTCGGTGTCTCGCTCACTGGTGGTTTGGACACGCGCATTATCATGGCTTGGCGCAAGGCTGAACCTAATTCATTGCCCTGCTACACCTACGGCAGCATGTACCGCGACAACCAGGATGTGGTACTGGCGCGGCGTGTGGCAAAGATTTGTGGTCAGCAGCACCAGGTCATCACTACGGGCGCGGAATTTCTGGCAAACTTCCCGCGTTACGCCGAACGCTCCATCTATCTGACAGACGCGTGCGTGGACCTTAGTCGTTCCCCGGATCTTTACGTGAGCGAAAAAGTGCGCGAGATCGCTCCGGTGCGGATGGTTGGGACGTATGGCAGCGAAATGCTTTTGCACGCCGTGATGTTCAAAGCGGAAGAGCCCGCCGCGGGATTGTTCCGACTGGATTTGGAGCCGCAACTCCGCGCGGCCAAGGGGACCTATGAAAGCAGCCAGCAGATTCATCCGATGACCTTTGTGGCGTTCCGGCAGTCACCATGGCATCACTATGGAGTGCTGGGTTTGGAACAGACGCAGGTGGCGGTACGCTCGCCGTACCTGGATAACGACCTGGTCAAAACTATATACAAAGCGCCAGGCTCAGTTGCGTTTAACGAGCAGGGCAGGTTGCGCCTTATTCGAGAGGGCAACCCCGAACTCGCCAAGTTGCGCACCGATCGCGGGATTGGCGGGCTCAATAGCATTTTCACTCGCGGCTTGCTGGAGTTCTTATTCAAGGCGGAATATGCCTATGACTACGGCATGCCACAATGGATTTCCCAAGTTGACCACTTTCTTGCCCCGCTTCACCTGCAGCGTCTCTGGTTAGGTCGTCACAAGGTGTTTCATTTCCGGGTGTGGTACCGCGACAATCTTGCGAATTACGTCCGCGAGATGCTGCTCGACCAGCGTTCGCTTGCGCGCCCGTATGTGAATGCGGACGCTGTCCGAAAGATTGTGCAAGGACATCTCGAAGGCGGGCGCAATTACACCACGGAAATCCATAGACTACTGACCCTGGAATTGACGCACCGGCTCTTTCTGGATTCGAGATGAATCGCGGTGCTCGACCGAGGCTCCTTAAGTTCGAACTAACAAACGTCGATAGACGCCTAAAGGTAACGCTTCCCTGAAGCTGGTCGTAAGCGACTGGGTGTCACCGGACCCTAGGTAGAGCGGCCACAACGGCCCGGAGAATTGGATGAGTATACAGATCAAAACCGAACCACAATCTTCCGCAACGGCATCCGACTCGATTCGTTCAGAGGCAGAGAAGACACTGAAAGCTGTTCTCCACTTCACTGAATGGCTCGCTCAATATGGAGAAACTTCCTACGACTTTCAGAGTTATTACGCGAGCGATTTGGCGAGAAACGCCAAGGCCTTGTACTACAGGAAGCCGCTGTTGGGGGTCCTGGCGGTGTCTCCAATGGTGTTCTCCGAAGCGTTTGTGCCATCGGCCAAGAGCATTTTTTGGAAGCGCCAGCGATTTCCGATAGCTGATGCGCACTATGCGATGGGATTTGCTCTTCTTTCAGAGCTTTTAAAACAGGAGAGTTTTTATGCGAGGGCGGTTCACTTCCTCCAGGTGCTCAAGGAGACTCGCTGCGGAGGCTACAGCCATTACTGTTGGGGATATCCGTTCAACTGGGAAACGCTGCGCGGCACAATCAGGGAAGGAACCCCGCTAATAACCACTGTCCCGTATGTGTACGAGGCCTTCAAAAAAGTTTGGGAAATTGACAAAGCGGACGAGTGGCTGCAGATAATGAATTCGATCGCGGAGCATGCTCTCCAGGACTACAAAGATTTTCCGACCTCCTCGAGCGCGTCCACTTGTTCCTACACACCCGACCCTGAACAGTCGGTGGCAGTTGTGAATGCAAACGCGTACCGGGCTTTTTTGCTAACGAGTGCTGCACGTGATCTCTCTGAAGAGAAATACTGGAAGGTAGCTGAAAGAAATTTGAATTTCGTCCTGGAGGCTCAAAATGAGGACGGTTCCTGGTATTACGCAAAAGATGGAAAGCGGAATTTTATTGATCATTTCCACACCTGCTTTGTTATGAAAGCGCTGACAAAGATTGAGGCGCTCACAGGCCATTCCGGGTGTACGGAGGCTATAAAGCGTGGAGTCGAATACTACGTCACAAACCTCTTTGACGAAAACGGTTTACCGAAGCCCTTCTCCAGCCGTCCCCGGTTCACGGTATATCGGCGCGAACTGTATGACTATGCGGAATCTATTAATTTGGCCGTACTGCTGAGAGGGCGTTTTCCCAAATTGGACGACCTCCTTTCCAGCGTCTTGAATGACATCGTGACGGCGTGGCAAAAGCCAGATGGGTCGTTTCGCAGTCGGCGTCTTCTTGTGGGGTGGGATAACACGCCCATGCATCGTTGGGCCCAAGCACAGTTGTTTAGAAGTTTGTGCCTCCTGATGTATCGCAACGCCGAAAGTTTCAAGGCTGGGGACATAGCTACACACTGAGTTTGAACGTGAGGAGCAATCAGCCGCATTTATTGCGGAGAGCCACCGGTGAGGGAGCCCTCGGAAACGCGAACCGCCCAGTTCGAGAAACTGGTTACCCCATGAGATGTGAAGAAGCCATTAGGAAAAGGAGCAAATCTTGAAAGTCAGCATATTCGGTCTCGGTTATGTAGGCACCGTTTGCGCAGGATGCCTTGCGAAGGAAGGCCATGAAATCATTGGCGTAGATCCGGTACGGACAAAAGTGGATTTGATCAATGCCGGCAAGTCCCCAATCATCGAAGCAGACATCGAGGAGATCATTGCGGACGCGGTTAAGACCGGACGACTTCGCGCATGCGAGGATACCGTCCGAGCCGTTTTGGAGACGGACATATCTTTTGTCTGCGTAGGTACTCCGAGCCAGATCAACGGCAACCTTGACCTGACCCATGTCAGGCACGTTTGCGAACAGTTGGGCCAAGGACTCAAAGAAAAAACGGCGCGACACACTGTGGTGATTCGCAGCACGATTCTGCCAGGGACGATGCGCCGGCTGGTCATACCGGTATTGGAAGAAACCTCCGGGAAGAAAGCCGGCAAGGATTTTGGTGTCTGCAACAATCCCGAGTTTCTCCGCGAAGGTTCGGCCGTGATGGATTTCGCTCTGCCTTCCAAGACAGTAATTGGTGAGCTTGACAGTGCCAGCGGGGATGCATTGGCTCCGCTGTACGCAAAACTGGATGCACCCCTCATCAGAACCGACGTAGAAACTGCCGAGATGATCAAATATATCGATAATAGCTGGCACGCCCTAAAAATCGGCTTCGCGAACGAAATTGGGAATCTTTGCAAGTCTTTCTCAATCGATGCGCATAGGGCGATGGAGATTTTCTGTCAAGACAAGAAGCTCAACATCTCAACAGCCTACCTTAAACCCGGTTTTGCGTTCGGGGGCTCATGCTTACCTAAAGACCTTCGGGCCCTGGCTTACTCGGCTAAGTTGCACGACCTGGAATTGCCAATCCTAAATGCCATACTGCCGAGCAACGAATTACAGGTTGCAAGGGGCCTTAAGTTGATTATGGAAAAGGGGAGCAGGCGCATCGGGATTTTGGGCTTCAGTTTTAAAGAAGGTACGGACGATCTGCGCGAGAGCCCGATGATCGAAATCATCGAAAGGCTTTCCGGGAAGGGGTACGATCTACGCATCTATGACAAGAACGTGCAAGTGGCGAGATTAGTTGGTGCGAACCGCGATTTCATTTTGAACCGCATTCCGCATATTTCCAGGCTCATGGTGGACAATATTGATGCAGTTTTGCAACACGCTGAGACCATTGTGATCGGAAATAAATCCATTGAGTTCGAGAGCGTTCCTCAAAGACTGCACGCAGGCCAGTTTCTCGTGGATTTTGTGCGCATTTCGAATTACAGGAGCAATAATGGCGAGTACAGTGGCGTCTGCTGGTAAGAATTCTGAGCCTGGGCGAGACACCGATTCTGTGGAAACAAATGTTCAAGTTAGCCGACCAGTCGTGCCGAAGTTCTCACCGAGCAAATCTGAGACCATGAACCACGGGGTTTCAAAAAAAAGGGTCTTGATCATCGTGGAGAACCAAGCGGTTCCCTTCGATCGACGTGTTTGGAGGGAGGCATGTTCGCTTCGAGAGAATGGATACGATGTGACGGTGCTCTGCCCCCGACGAAAAGCGTCCGCCAAAGGGTACGAAATCCTCAACGGAATCCGTGTCTACCGGCATCCTTCACCGGCAGAAGGAAGCACCCCGATGGGGTATTTGTGGGAGTACAGTTGCGCTCTGTTCTGGGAGTTCTGGTATACCGCATGGATTTACTTGCGCCATGGATTTGACGTCATTCAAGGTTGCAATCCGCCCGACGATATTTTTCTGGTGGCGTTGCCGTTCAAGCTTCTGGGAGTGAAGTACATTTTTGACCATCACGATGTCAATCCGGAACTGTACATTTCTAAATATGGGAAGCAGGGCGCGCTCTACAAGATCTTGGTGGCGCTCGAGAAATATACCTATCGGTTCAGCGATATCGTGATAGCAACGAACAAGAGCTATAAGGATTTAGCGGTGAACAGAGGCGGAGTGGCTTCAGAGAATGTGTTCGTTGTCCGCAACGGGCCAGAAAGGGAAGGATTCAGATCGGTTCTCCCCAATCCCGCACGGAAAAATGGAAAGAACTATCTGATCGGCTACGTGGGCAACATGAGTATTCAAGACGGCCTGGACATACTGTTGGACGTTGCGCAGCACGTTAAGAACTCGGGCAGGTGCGATGTCTTTTTCACGTGCGTCGGCGGCGGCACGGAATTGAATAAGCTCAAAGAAATGGTAGAAGACAGGGATTTGCTCGATACAGTCCATTTCACCGGAAGAGTTTCTGATGAGGAATTGGTGGAGATACTCTCCACAGCCGATGTATGCGTGAATCCGGACCGCCCGAGTGAGATGAATGACATCTCTACGATGATCAAAATCATGGAATATATGGCCCTTGGCAAGCCAATCGTGCAATTTGATTCAAAGGAGGGCAGGTTTAGTGCCCAAGAGGCCTCGCTCTATGCCGTCAAGGACGAAGGGGTTGCCGACTTCGCCGCCAAAATTATCTGGTTGCTGGACAGACCCGAAGAGAGAAAGAAAATGGGCGAGTTTGGAAGAAAGAGAATCGAAGAAGAGCTTGCCTGGGAATATTCTGTGCCAGAACTTCTAGCCGCCTATCGGGAAGCGCTGCACGGTTGTTGAATCATTCTTCTGTACGCACGTGGTAAGGCCATCGGGTCGAAACGCTATCCACAATTTTAGAATCTTTGAACAGAGCTACCGAGACGGTTGGATTGTGTAAAAGTGATTGAGCCATCGCCAATGAACGATTCAAATAGACGCGTAGCAGCCGAATGAACCAAAATGGTATCGGATCATCCATAATCCTGATAAAGAAAACTCCATAACAATTTCAGCTAGCTCTCTCATCCTGAGAATAGGACTGCAGGTTTCAAAGGTTCACCGGTCATGAAGGGACTTCTAAACAGAGGCGTTTGTCATCTCGTGTGTTTTGCGGAGCGACCGCTAACTAAGCCCACTCCAAGAAGTCTTCAAGCGCTGGATAGTCGTTAGAGGAAATCGTCTTTCGATGCAGGATTGCGAGACCGCAATCTATTGCCTTTTACGTCAATCAGACTTCTAGAACGATTATATCGACGCAACTCGGTACAGGAGAATGAATCAAATGGACGCTCAAACCACAGCGGGCGCTGAGATATCTATCGAACGAACACAGAGCCAAACCGCCGAATTAACCATCGTTGTGCCGACGTTTAACGAACGCGAAAATGTATTGGAAGTCGTCCAACGGCTTGATTCGTGCCTACGCGGATATGCCTGGGAGGTAATTTTTGTTGATGATGACTCGCCGGATGGAACCGCGGACCAAATCCGCCAGATGGCACGCCAAGATCGGCGGATACGCTGCATCCAACGAATCGGAAGACGCGGCC
>Ga0210403_10005825_pt1 | contig 10410 bp, 10 predicted proteins | sample IncBWC19MmetaG_FD_150863 | JGI IMG/M metagenome (GOLD analysis project Ga0210403, IMG submission 150863) | Forest soil microbial communities from Barre Woods Harvard Forest LTER site, Petersham, Massachusetts, United States - Inc-BW-C-19-M | ecosystem: Environmental > Terrestrial > Soil >... | reverse complement strand
ACCACTGCCCAGCGCACGTCGTTCACTGCGCCCGAAGGGTCGTTGGGGTCGGTGTAGGTGTAGCTATATCCCGCAACCGGGGCCTGGGCAAAATCGATGACCGGCGAATTATTGAAAGGCACCACCGGGCTCCCCACGAATAGTCCCGGCTGGTTGGGATCGCCGACAAAGCAAGTGGAGGCAAGCGGGCACGTCACACCCAATGTATCCGTAAAAGTATTTGCGGTCATGGGGACAGCGCGCAAGGCCTCCATCTGTTTCTGCGCGATTACCAGCGCCGTGCCATCGCTCCGGTTGTTCGCATTCATCATCATCGAAGTCGGCACCAGTTGCGCCACGGCCACCAGGCCTATCACCACAACCAGGGTGGCGATCAGCATTTCCACAAGCGTGAACCCGCGCTCTACGCCGCGCCGGGCCGCTGTCATCGTCGTTCGGCTTGTCTGCATCCGATCATTCATCGCAATTGCTGCCAGTTCCCGCCGGAATCGCCGGTCCAGATCTGGATCGATCCCGCGGGAGTCAAAAGTACCGCGCGAAAACCGGCTTCTGGAGCGCCGGGAGCGTTCAAATAGAAAACGGTAACCCTGCCCGAAGTGAGTGCGCCGCGCGCGTCAAACCGCAGTGTCGCTCCGGCCGGCGGAACCGCCGTCGGCGTAACCGCGCCAAGCGCCGCTGCAGGGGCTAGGTTACTTGCGCCCGGCACTGAACCTGAATCCACCAGGTTTCCCGCCGAACCGAGCAACACCGCGCGCGAGCTGATCCCGGTCAGCGGATTGCCACTCGCGTCGGTCATCGAAAAGCGGGACATCGTTGGATCACCCGAATCCGGCTGAATCACGCAATTCACGATTTTATTGAGCCGGATCGCTTCGTATCGCGTCAATCGCACTATGTCGGCCGTTTGCACGGCCGCGTTGCTGAGCTGGTAAGAGTGGTAAGCGCGCAGAAAATACGGCAGGCCTACGGCCATCAGAATCATGGCCACCGCCATCGCTACGACAAGTTCCGTCAGGCTGAAGCCGGAAACCCGCCGAGCTTTCATTTTCATCCGATCCTGCGGCCTATCACGACAACCGTCCGGGGCGCCGTCTGCGGTACGGTCGCATTCTCTCTGATTGGCTGGGACCTAATAACTTAGCAGGCTTCCAGCTCGCCAGATAGAGGCTACTCATCTGGGTAATACACAGTCATTAAGCCCATGAGTGCCCTGCGAACCGGACCGTTCGCGAATACATGATGATAGCCCCAAGATGCGTGGGGCGGGGCTGTTTTTTGCGGAAATTATAGAGTGAGTTACTTCGGTTTCTTTCCGCCGGTCTCCTTGAATTTCTGGACCAGGGCGTCGCGGGTGAAAAAGTCCGCGGCAAGGGGCGGGTTGATCTGGCAGCTGTCGTAGAAAACCTGGGAGATGCGGCGGCCGTCGCGTTCTCGCGTGACCTGCATGGGCACCTGGATGCCTCCATTGGGACGGTAGTTCGTGAAAATCGTTACGTCTTCGCGCTGCTGGCCGGCGTTTTCGTCTTTCACGCGGACCACGCTGCGGATCAGCAGGTGCGTGGACCTATCGACAGCCAGACGATAGACGCGCTGCTCTTGGTCGGTAATTTCCACCCAATCCACTTCGTGCAAATCCACCGTGTCGTGGCCGCCCCAGCGGAAATCCAGTTGGGGGTCTTTCAGGCTCAGGCGGAGCAGATTGTCCGAACTGCGCCGCACCGCATCCAGGAATTCCGCAACTGTGTCCTCGGGCATCTCGGAGACGCCGCCGCGGTCCATTGTCCAGCCGTGTTCGCCGCTGAAGAGGGTGATCACCAGGCCGCCGTGCGACAAATCCAGTTCCTGGACGCCAATCATGTAGCCCAAAAGCGTGTTGCGCCCGTGCGCGACGTAATCAGTGCGATTCTTGTCCGGGAATTCCCACGAATCCTTGAACTGCACGTAGCCCGCAAGCGCGCCGTTGTGTCCGATCGCGGCACGCCGCCCGTCGCACTGGCGCTCGCGCATATCCAGGTACAACGGTCCGCCCATGCCCTCGATCAGTTGACCCAGAACCTGTTTGGCTTTGGCCGCGCTAGCTTCCGGCGCCACCATGTCCGGATTCTGCGCGCGCACGGCCATTGGCGCGAGCAGCATCGTCATCGCGATCGCCAGGCAGGGCAAATAGATATTTCGGATCAGCCGCACAGCACCGCTCCTCCGTTGACGTTTAAGATTTCTCCGGTCATGAAATTGGAAAGGTCGGAAGCCAGGAACAGCATCGGCCCGGCAATCTCTTCTGGAGTTGCCGCGCGCCCCAGCGCAATCGCGGAAGCCACCATCTTCTGCCCCGCTTTGGAGCTGAGGACCGCGTTTGACATGTCCGTCGCCACCCAGCCCGGCGCCACGCTGTTCACCAGAATCCCGTGCCCCGCCAATTCCGTTGCCAGCCCTTTTGTCAGGCTGATGATGCCGCCCTTTGAAGCGCCATAGTGCGTATGCAAAGATTCGCCGCGCTGCCCCGCCGTAGAGCTGATCGGGATAATCTTGCCGCTCTTCTGCTTGATCATGTGCGGGACGGCGAAATGAATTACGGAGTACACGCTCTTCAGGTTGATGCGCATCATGTCGTCCCACTGCTTCTCGGTCATTTTTTCGATGGGTAAATCTTCCGGGTTCCAGACGCCCGCGTTTGGCACCAGAATGTCCAGGCGGCCCAGGCGCTTGATGGTGTGCTCCACCAGCTTGCCATTGTCCGCGTGCTTGCCCGCGTCCGCTTTGAACCCTTCCACGCGGGTGCCGTGCTTCGCGGCTTCCTGCTCCACTTGTTTGGCCGCTTCCTTGGCCGAATTGTAGCTGAACACCACGTCCGCGCCGGCTTGCGCAAATAATTTGACCGCTGCTGCTCCGATTCCGCGCGAACCTCCGGTGATGAGTGCCGCTTTCCCTGCCAATGAAATCATGAGTCCCCCATGTATGATTCGTAAACTCGTTCGCCAGGTTGGTTGGCGCCTTTACGGCTTCCCGACTGGAATTTTGCGCGCCGCCCGTGCCGCACCGACAAATTCGCTGAATAAGCGCTCTGCCAGCGGGTCGCCTTCCATGCGCTCCGGATGCCATTGCACCCCGGTCACCCAGTTCCCGTCCCCGGTCCATTCGACGCTTTCGACAATTCCGTCCGGCGAACGGCCGGTAATTTTTAGCTCCTTGCCAGGCTGTTCGATGGATTGGTGGTGCGAGCTGTTGACGACGGCCGCTGTGGTTCCCGCGATCGCCGCCAGTCGGCTGCCTGGTTCAAACTGTGTGGGGTGGCGCGGGTCGTCGGCAGGTTCGGGAGTCAAATCCTTGCGGCGGTGGGGTACGTTCGTACGCGTTTCGCTCTGGAGATCCTGAATCAGGGTCCCGCCGAGGTACACATTTAAGAGCTGGCAGCCGTAGCAGATCGCCAGGACCGGCTTCTTTTGGGCGAAGGCGTGGTCCAGGATTGTCCGGTCCGTCTGCTCCCTGGGAGGGTCGGCGGGCTCCGATTTCCCTTTGTTGCTGCGGCCGTACTCTTCGGGGGCCACATCCGCCGGGCTGCCGGGCAGGACAAAGCCATCCAGGGTGGGCAGGAGGGCTTGCAGCCTCTCGGAATCGGTCAAGGACAGCTCAACCGGTTCGCCTCCGGCCCGCTTGACCGCCTCCGCGTAATAGCCGTTCTTGCCCAGCCAGGGGAACAGGCTGCTCCGGCCTTCGGCGGACGTGCGCCAGGGGATGCCAATGCGGGGCCGGTTGGGACCATTGGGACTCATGGAACCCAGCATCGTAGCATCCCGCCAAACCCGGCGGCAACCGGTGCTGCCGGGTGGCTGCGGAGGCGATAGCGGGCTTTGGGGTCGGAAGTCGGAAAGGTATGATGGAAGAATTCGCGGGTTCACGCATTTGCGCGACAGGGGGTAACCGGTGCCTTTGGAAATAACGCAGCGCGAAACGAATGGGATCTATGTTCTGACGCTGAGTGGGCGTCTTGTGCTCGGACCAGAGAGCATCGGCCTACGAACAACGATTGACAATCTGCTCTCGTCGGGAGCCGAAAAAATTGTCGTTGGTCTTGAGCACGTCAATTCCGTTGACAGCGCCGGAATCGGCGCGCTCATTGAAACCCACCGAAAGACGAAGGCCAAGGGTGGACGGCTCGCGCTCGCTCACCTCGGCCCGAAGTTGCGGCAAGCCCTGGAGATCGCCCGCCTGCTGACATTATTTGAAACATTTACTACCGAAGGCGAAGCCATCGCCAGTTTCTGAAGGATGCGAGTTGATTGTCGGTTGTCCGGAAACTCTCCGGAAATAGGGTTCTGCGGCCTAGGTCGAATGCCTATGTCCTGACTAACGTTGCGGGCTCAAATGCACGATCCAGAGTTGAATGGTCACTGGGTTACCGCAACGCTAGCAGCCTGCTGTTTGGCGTAATAGCCCTTGCGCGCATGGACCTTGAGGCCTTTCTCACCAGCGGAAATCTGAATCTTGCGGAATTTGCCATCCCAATTCTTGTTTTCCGGGTAGTAGCCCAGACTGTACTGGTGGTGTAATTCGTCAGAGATCTCATCGAGCGCGTCTTCGAGTTTGTCCATACCTCGTACTTCCAGCATTCGCCCGCCGGTGGCCTCGGCAAGTTTTTTGAGCACCGGTTCACCGCTGCTGTCCTTTTTGTAGATGTGTAGCACGTCGCAATTGTCCCGCTTTGAGCCATCGTAAATCTGCAGGACGTAAGCGATCACATCGTTTTCCAGAAGAGCTTCCAATGCGTCTTCCATCGTTGATTCACTCTTGGAATCACCGGAAAGGGCCACGATAACGATGGCCTTGCGTCCCACTTCGCCGACAAGGTGGCGGTGCGTCGAGACACGTATGGCGTCGTAAAGATGGGATTCGCGGTTCGGGTCGAGCGGCTGCCGCCCGTTAATGCCCACGGTTCCACCAGACCAGATGCTTGGTGCCGCCGAAGATTGTTCTGGCAATCCGATCGCTGCTCCGCTAGCGATGGACTCGGCAGCGTGGCTCAGGAGCGCCGGGTCCGAGGTCGGCAGCTGCACGGTTTCTACCCGCGAGCCGTAGCTCACAACGAAGCCGAGATCCTGTCGGCGCACCACTCTCCTAAGGAACACCTTCGAGGCCTGCGCCTCTTCGCCGAGAATCCAGGACATGTTCGAGGCCGTGTCCAGGAGCACGCCCACATTGAGGATCACATCACTGTGGTGGGCAAAGAACTTGACGGCCTGTGGCTGACCGTCTTCCGAAACGCTGAAACTGTCTTGGGCCAAGTCGCTGACCAGGCGTTTCTTCTCGTCGCGCACCGTGAAGTAGACGGAGACCAGATCCACCTGGCTTCGGAAGCCGCCTCCCTCCTCGCTTTTATCCTGCCCGAAAGACGATCGGGGCCAACCCAGACCTGCCAACACCAGGACAAGAACCACCGCGGACGCGCAGACTCGATTAGGCATGAGTGCACTCCTTGCGCTTTACAACGGTCGTGCCCGGTGGGATGCGAACGAGCTGCTGGAGAGTTGTCCTGCGGACGTCCCTTACTTTCTGGGAACCGCAAGTACCCGAGGTATAAACTCCCCGTACGACGGATCTCATCCCTACTGCTTGCGGGTTTCGGGCGTGTAGTGGGTTTGCAGGTAGGCGATGATTTTGTGGGTAGTGTCCTCGGGGATTCCTGCGCCGTAGGCTTTTTGCATTTTGTTCACTTCGGATTCCCAGGTTGCGGCGGGCAGCGGCGGTTGCATGGTGATGTAGCGCGGGCTATGGCAGGTGTTGCAATAGATCTGGACTTCCTGGCGACCGTCGCCGGGGGCGAGTTCCAGCGTGGGCACGGGGTAAGCGGAGACTTCGTAGTCAGCGTCCGGTGAAAGCGCGGCGGGGGCCGCTTGCTGGATACTGCCTAGTTGTTCGGGTGCGTAGTAGCCCTTTTTCAAATCGGCGTAGACAACTCCGGCGGCAAGCGCCACGCCGCATGCCGCCACAAAGATCGCCGCGGCTCTGTTTTTGATTGCGGTGCTCCCCTTAGCTGGCATGGCCCACCACCAATTCCTGCCGCTCGATGCGGTTCCACAGATAGCCGCCGGGATTCCACACCGGCTCGTCCGGCTGGGTGTTGCCCTTTTCATCGGTTGCGCGTACCGCCAGCGAGTAGCGTCCCGGCGACTTCGCTTTCCACGGAGCTTCCCAGGTGCGGAAGGAATACGCGCCATGGTCTTCGCCGAGCGTTGCGTCTGCCCACGTCTTTCCTCCGTCGTCCGAAACTTCCACACGATTTACGCGCGCAAATCCGCTGAAGGCAATTCCGCGCAGCGTCACGCTGAGACCGGCGGGAATTTTCGAGGTTCCATCGGGAGAGATTAGGAACGATCGCAACGGGAAGCGCTCGATGGGAATCGTCTTCACTTTGCCGGCTTTCACATCTTCGGGAGTTGTGTTTCCCCGCGGCGTATCCGGTACACGGTAGGCCGTCTTCATCCAGTAATTTTCGTCCGGCGTGTCCAGCACGCGAATCCACGACAGGCATTTCATCCAATAGGTCGCAAAATATCCCGGCACTACGAGACGCACGGGAAATCCGTTCAGCATTGGCAGCGGCTCGCCGTTCATCAGGTACGCGACGACGCATTCGTCCACCACCGGATTCGCCAGGTCGAGCGACTTTTGGAAAACATTCGAAGCGCCCGCCGGCCCTTGGCCAGTCTCCAGCCCTTGAAATTGCAACTGCAACGAGCCGACCTTTACGCCCGCCATGTCCAGAATTTCGCGCAGCCGCACACCGGTCCACAGCGCGTTGCCCATCGCCCCGCTTCCCCATTGCGCCCCAGGGACGCGCGGCTGCAGGCGGCTGCGACTGTTGCCTGAACACTGATTGACGGCGGCGACGGAAACCGGTTTGAATTTTTCCGTCAGGTCGGAAAGGCTGAGCGCCAGCGGCTTGTTCACATTGCCCTGCACCTGCAATTTCCATTGCTTCAAATCCACGCGATTGGGAATTCCTTCCTGGTGCCAGCGAACGTAAAACGCCTCATTGGGCGTAAACGCTGTTCGGAAGTAGTGGCGAGGTGTTTCGAGTTGAACGGGCCTGTCGGTCAGCAGAATCAGCGGCGCCTTCTGCGGCTCGGTCAGATAGGGTCCGACGGAATTCCAATGCAGGTTTGCTCCCGGCCCTGTGAATGCCTCCAGCGCCGTGGAGCGCGGCGGGTCCTGGGCCATCACTTCGCCTGCCCCGGGCCAGCCGCCCGCGGCCAGGCCGCCTCCGGCCAAACCGAGCACCTTAAGCAGGCTGCGACGCGAAAAACATCGCTCGACCTCAGTCATGGGGCAACCTCCGACTGCGGCACTATCTTCCACGGCCGCAGGGCGTGTCAACCTTGGTATTCCCATGGCATCCCTCCGGCCGGACATGCTCATCCAAGTCAGGTACGATGCAACTTGGCACACGCCCCCCTCGTTAGCAGGTGTTTTGTGTCCGCCAGAGGGTGTACTATAAACAGAACGCCAAACGCACAAATACTGGCACTATGCCTGCGAAATCAAAGCGGTTTCTCTTCGTGGCGCTCCTCCTGGGAGGCATCCTCCTGGCGGGGCAACTGCACTGCTGCGTTGACCTGAGTTCGCGCTCGCTGGATACGCACGTCTGCCCGATCTGCTCAGCCACAGGCACCGCCGTCCTCACTCCTTCCTTGATCGTGGAGATGGCGCCGGCGATCGACCGGATGGAAAGTGCCGGCGTCGTCGTTTTCGTTCCTCCAGTTGTTCCCCGCAGCATCGCGCCCCGCGCGCCTCCCGCCGTTTAGCACGCCCTATTCGGCCCCTATCCCTCGATCACCATTGTCGTGCGTCGCTTCCACAGTGACGCGCGAGGAGTCTTCACTTGAAGCAAGTAAGGTTCTTGATTTTGGCATTAGTCTTGTCGGCGCCGTTCGCCGACGCGCAGCAGAGTCCTGCGTCCGCTCCGCAAACGCCGACTGCTTCCGCCTCCGCGCGGATTTCGCTGGATGATGCGATCCGCCTGGCGCTCCTGCACAATCACGCGTTGCAGGCTATGCGCACGACAATCCAGCAAAGCCTGGCCGAGGAAATCACCGCGAACCTTCGTCCGAATCCGACGCTGGGCCTGGACGCGCAATTTCTGCCCATCTTCCAGCCCAACAAACTGGACGCGGACTATCTCGACCAGTCAGCGCAGTTCGACGCCGGCATCGGCTATCTCTTCGAGCGTGGCAAAAAGCGCCAGCACCGCCTGCAGGCCGCGAAGGACCAGACCTCGGTCGTGCGCTCGCTGGTCACGGACAACGAACGGCAGCTGGTCTTCAACGTCAGCCAGCAATTCGTGGACGTGCTGCTGGCGGAATCCACACTGGAATTTGCGCAGCAGGACCTCGACAGCTTCCAGAAGACCGTGGACATCAGCAAAGAGCGCTTTCGCGCGGGCGACATGAGCGAAGGCGACTTTCTGAAAATCAAGCTGCAGTTGCTGCAATTTCAGAGCGACGTCTCTGCCGCGAAGCTTGCCAAGCTGCAGAGCCTGGCCGCGCTGCGCCAGTTGCTCGGGTTCGAAACTGTTCCCGACGATTACGGCGTGCAGGGAACGCTCGACTACCAGCCGGTGCATGCGGACTTGAACGGCTTGAAAAACGTCGCGGCCCTGAACCGGCCGGACCTGCGCGCCGCGCAGCAGTCCGTTACCGCCGCCGAAAGCCAGTATTCCCTGCAAAAGGCCAACGGCAAGATGGACATCACAGGCACGTTTAACTACTCCCACACGGCCGGCGCCAGCAGCGGCTCGTTTTTCTACAGCATGCCGCTGCCGATTTTTAACCGGAATCAGGGCGAGATCGAACGCGCGCAATACGCCATCACCCAGGCCCGCGAGCAGGCCAGCGAAACCACGCAGCAGGTTTCGACTGACGTCGCGACTGCCTTCGCCAATCTGCAGACCAACGACCAGATTATTCAGCTCTATCAGGGCGGCTACGTCGACCAGGCCAAGCAGTCGCGCGATATCAGCGAATACGCTTACCGCAAAGGCGCCGCCAGCCTTTTGGACTATCTGGATTCCGAACGAACTTATCGCGCCAATCAGCTTGCCTACCGCCAGGCGCTTGCGAGTTACATGCTCGCGCTGGAACAGATGCGCCAGGCCGTGGGCACAAGGAATCTGCCATGAACGCTTTCCTGCAAAGACGATTTACGAGTTCGATGATGATTGCTCTCGCCGCTTTCCCGCTTGGCGCCGCGCTCTCCGGCTGCGGCTCCGGCCCCGGCGAAGCGGAATCCAAAATGACTTCGTTCACCGCGTCCGAGTCAAAGGCGGACACGGCCGAACTTTTCACAGTCCCGAAGGAACAGCTGGCTCACCTGCAAATCGTGCCAGTGGAGAAAGGCCCTCTTCCGCGCACGCTTCGCCTGGCCGGCGCGGTGGCGTACAACGGGTTTGAAACCACGCCGGTGTTTGCCGCGATTGGCGGCCCTGTGCACGAAATTCTGGTCGCTCCGGGCGAGTTCGTCCACAAGGGCCAGCCGCTGCTTACCGTCACCAGCCCGGACTACTCCGTGGCGCGTTCCGCGTACATCAAAGCGCGTGAAGCCTCCACTCTTTCAGACAAGTTGTATGCGCGGGCTCAGGACCTTTTCACCCACGGTGCGATATCGGAAGCCGATCTACAGCAGGCGGAGACGAATCGCAATCAGGCGCACGCCGACCTGGAATCCTCCGCCGACGCGCTGCACGCGCTTGGAGTGAACGATCCCGAAGCCTTGATCAAAAATGCGGCGCGGCCCACATCGGAAAGCCCGGTGCTCGCGCCTGTCACAGGCGATATCGTCGAGCGCCTGGTTGGTCCCGGGCAGTTGCTCCAGAGCGGTGCCACGCAATGCTTCACAATTTCCAATACCAGCAACGTGTGGGTGCTGGTGAATGTTTATCAGAGCGACCTGCCGTACGTGCATGCGGGCGACTCCGTCGAAATCAACACCGACAGCTACCCGCAACTCTTTCACGGGAAAATTTCCTATCTTGCGCCCGCCCTCGATCCCAATACGCGAACGCTGCAGGCGCGCATCGTCACTGAGAATCCGGGCAAGAAATTGAAGAAAGACATGTACGTCACCGCGACCGTCAAGGCCGGCGCGATCGCCGACGCCATCACCGTTCCGGAGGCCGCCATCCTGCGCGATACGGAAAATCAGCCGTTTGTTTACGTGCAGGCGGGGTCCACCCAGTTCGCGCGTCGCGTGGTCACCCTGGGCCAGAGCGTCAATGGCCGCACGCAGATCACCAGCGGCCTGAAAGAATCCGAACAGGTCGTCGGCGACGGCAGCCTGTTCCTGCAATTCAAGAATTCCATTCAGCACTAGGAAGAGCGCACCGGAGACCTCTCGATGATCCATCGCATCGTCCAATTC
>Ga0210403_10005822_pt1 | contig 10412 bp, 14 predicted proteins | sample IncBWC19MmetaG_FD_150863 | JGI IMG/M metagenome (GOLD analysis project Ga0210403, IMG submission 150863) | Forest soil microbial communities from Barre Woods Harvard Forest LTER site, Petersham, Massachusetts, United States - Inc-BW-C-19-M | ecosystem: Environmental > Terrestrial > Soil >... | reverse complement strand
ATCAACAAGGAGCCGACCGACCAGGACGATATCGCCGATCTGGTGATCCGCCACGATATTGGGGAGACGCTCGGACCGTTCGTGGGTAATTGATGGCCGAATTGATTCGCAACTGTGCAAGACTGTTCATAGTTCACGGCAAAATTGTTTTTTATCTATGCGCGGCACGCGGGAGTGTTATCTTTTGATTCGAGAGATTCGCGTGGCATCATGATCGAAAATCATGGATCGGCGCGTGTTCCGGCGCCGTTGCATGAATGACGGGCCGCAATTGATGTGTGGGGTCCGGGGTCATGGGGTCGGACGGATTTGAGTCCAAGAAGCTCGGGGGCCCGCCAAGCGGGGCGGGACCGAACAGACTTGGGCCTGGGGAATTCGCGGGCAGCGGCGAGCGCGACCCGGCAATGGATGCGTTGTCGGGGCTTGGCGATAGCGCCGCCAATCTTGTCGAAATCTCCGGCGTCATCAAATGGTTCGACGCATCCAAGGGTTACGGTTTCATCGTTCCCGACAATGGTTGGCCCGATGTGCTTCTGCACGTTACCGTGCTCAGGCGCGACGGCTATCAAACCGCCTACGAGGGCGCGCGGCTGGTCGTCGAATGTGTGCAGCGCGCCAAGGGCTATCAGGCGTTCCGGATCCTCTCGATGGACGAGTCGACCGCGATCCATCCAGCGCAGATGCTGCCGCCGCGGACTCATGTCAGCGTCACCCCGACCTCGGGATTGGAGCGGGCGCAGGTCAAGTGGTTCAACCGGCTCCGCGGGTTCGGCTTCCTGACCTGCGGCGAGGGCACGCCCGACATCTTCGTGCACATGGAAACCCTGCGCCGCTTCGGGATGACCGAACTACGTCCCGGCCAGTATGTGCTGGTGCGGTTCGGGCCCGGCTCGAAGGGCATGATGGCCGCCGAGATCCAGCCGGAAAACGGCTCACCCGGATTGTCGTCGCACTAGGCCCCGCGGCGTTCGCATGCCGCACGGCATGCCGTTAGCCTGGTACCAGGAGTGACCGCGTCACGCCGGGCCGGTCTGGTATTTGCCATCATCCTCGGGTTACGGTCCCCCGCAATGGTCCTTTACCGCTGGGGTAAACGTTAGTCATGACTATCGATCGAGATGCTGTTTGGCGCCGCCTTCGCGCGCGGTTCTTTATGCCTGTGGCTGCGGCGATCGTCGCCCTTTGCGCGTTCTCGGGCCCCGCGGCGTGGGCGGCGAGCTTCCAGCCGCTCGAGATCGTCACCAAGAACGGCGTTCAGGTGTTCTCGGTCGAGATGGCGACGACCGAACAGGAGAAGGAAACCGGCCTGATGTACCGGAAGGAGGTTCCGGACGGGAAAGGCATGCTATTCGACTTCTCACCGCCGCAGGAAGTCTCGATGTGGATGAAGAATACCTACGTCTCGCTCGACATGATCTTCATCCGGGCGGACGGTCGGATCCTGCGCATCGCCGAGAATACCGAGCCGCTATCGACCAAAATCATCTCCTCGCAGGGGCTGGCAAAGGGCGTGCTGGAGGTGGTCGCGGGAACCGCCAAGAAGTACGGCATCGAGCCTGGAGACCGCGTCGGGCATCCGCTCTTCAACGGGCGGTGAGGGCCACGGGCCAGTCTTGCTGGCAGCCGATTAAGTGTGTATCGAGGTCGTTTCCCAGAGATCGGGGTATAGCGCAGCCTGGTAGCGCGGCAGTTTTGGGTACTGCAGGTCGTTGGTTCGAATCCAGCTGCCCCGACCAAAACGGTTCATTATTTCAAATACTTGGGGCCGAAAGCGCTGCACAAGCGCGTCGGCCGGGGATGTTTATCTATGCGGAGTTTTCCTGCTTGCGCGATCTGCCCGCTGACGGCGTTAGTCGTCGCGGCCGGCACCCTCAATGCAACCGCGATACCGTTGACCGTATTCCGGTACGAAGCTCAGGCGCAACGGCACTGCCCCGGTGACACCGTGGTCTGGCTCGATTTTCGTAAAGAGATCTATTACTTCAAACACCAGAAACCCTACGCGCAGGGCTACAGGAAGCTTCGTATGTCGGGAGGACGCCCGCGGCGGCGGCTATCGTCGCTCGCTGCTTGGACTTCGGTAGGCCGCCTCAAATCGTTTGCAAATCAGTAGAGCGCCGAAGCCGAAAGCTCTAACGACCGCCCGCCAAAAGGACCCGTCCTCACGACAGGACGCGACTGCGCTGCCGTGGGTCGGATAGTGACCATGTGCGATGGCGCCGCCTTCCACGTTGACGACGTTTGTATCGAGGCCCAAGTCCTTTGTGACCGCTATCACGATCGCGGCAAAGGCCTCGTTGATTTCGATGCGCCGGATATCCGAGACTTTCCAGCCCGCGCGATCGAGCGCCTGCTTCACCACGGGCACCGGACCCAATCCAAACATTCCCGGCTCGACGGCGCCTATGCCGTAAGCGACGAGCCGTGCCATCGGCGCAAGTCCCTTCTTGTTGGCCAGGTCCGACGATCATCGCTGCAAATTGCGCTACTTTCGATAGCCTATCGGAGGTAGGATTTGACCTGCAGGCGCGGTTAGGCGTGGTGCCGCGGCGACGGGGTCGGCAAGGGATGGAGTATTCCCGGCAGCGGGAATTGCCCAAGGATTTGCTTGATCACCGCATGATTGGAGTGCCTTGATGGCGACCTTCCAGCTAACTTTCGTCTCGCCGGAGAAGCTACTTTTCGCAGGGGAGGTCAATCAGGTAGACTTACCCGGCGTCGAGGGTGATTTTGGTGTCCTTGCCGGCCACGCACCGATCGTTGCTATGCTTCGTCCGGGGATCATGGCTGTGGTAGCGGGAAGCTTGCGCGAGAAATTCGTTGTCTTCGGAGGTGTCGCTGAATTTTCGAAGGAAGAGCTTACGATCCTGGCGGAGTCAGCCACATCAGTCGAAGAGGTTGATCTGGCTGGTCTCAAGGCGCGGATCGACGATATGCAGGAGGGGTTGGCGAAGAAGCCGGCTGGCGATGAGCTTGATCGGGCCGTTGCGATGCTCGATCACTACAAGTCAATCCACACGAGCCTGACGGTCACCAGCGCCTTCTAGCTGCGTGCAACAGATGCGGATACAATCGGGACGGAAATCATGACGACCTTCGACAAACGCGAACAGGGCTTTGAGGCCAAGTTCATGCACGATGAAGAGCTGATGTTCAAGGCGGTCGCAAGATGCAACAAGATGCTGGGCAACTGGGCTGCGGCGCAGCTCGGACTGACCGGAGATGCCGCCGCGACCTACGCCACTGAACTCGTCACCGCGAATTTGGGGAGTCAAACCACGGACGAGACTTTACACAGGGTATCAAATGACCTCGCGCCTAAGGGCATCTCGGAGCAGCAGGTCGCTCAGAAGATGGACGAGTTCATCCATTTGGCATTGCAGCAGATCGAAGCCAGCAATTAATTTCACGCGCCAGGCCGTTGTCCGGAGTGAAGGCGTCACTCGTTATCGATCAAAAAGCCGAAAACCCGAGCCGGAACAAAAAAACGGATGCTCCCGGGAGGACCCAAGAGCATCCGAAAGGCTAAAGCGGCTGAATCCGGGGAAGGGAAAATCCATAAGCTTATCAACCCCTTGAGACCATTCGAATAATCCCCTCAAAACATCGCAGAAACCCTTGTGGCGCAGGCATTAGTCGCTACCTTGGTGTTGCGTCCTGTTTCGCCATATCCCGCCAGCAGCCAGACCAAAGTGTTGGTCGATTGTTGGTCTTTCCAGGCCGATCCGCAGAGGGGAATCACCATGTTGACCGACATCAAGATTAAGGCGATCAGGCCCAGGCCGGATCCGTTCAAGGTCTCCGACGGCGGCGGCCTTCACCTGCTCGTTACGCCGGCCGGCGGCAAGCTGTGGAAGCAGGCGTACCGGTTCGGCGGCCTGCAGAAGACGTTGTCCCACGGATCTTACCCCGACGTCAGCCTGGCCGATGCACGTACCCGCCGCGAGACCGCCAAGGCGCAGCTGCGGCAGGGCATCGATCCCGGTGCCGTGGTCAAGGTCGAGAAGCAGGCGGTGATCGCCGCTACGGCCAACACCTTCAGGGTTGTCAGCGGCGAGTGGTACCAGCGCAAGGTGGCCGGCGAGCACAAGGCGATGCCGACGCTGCGTCGGGCCCAGTGGTTGCTGGCCACTCTGAACGAAGAGATCGGCGACCGCGTGCTGGCCGAGATCGAGGCCCCGGATCTGCTCGACGTGCTGCGCAAGGTCGAGGCGAGGGGGAATCACGAGACTGTCTCCCGGCTTCACAATACGGCCTCGCAGGTTTTCCGTTACGGCATCGCATGCGGCAAATGCAAGCGTGACCCTGCCGGTGATCTGCGCGGCGCATTGACGTCGGCAGTCGCCACACCTCGCGCCGCCATCGTTGATGAAGCTGGCGTTGGTGAACTGTTGCGTGCCATCGACGGTTACCAGCGCCGACCGATGATGCGGCTGGCGTTGTGGCTGCTGGCATTGACCTTCGTTCGCCCTGGCAACATCTGTTCTGCCGAATGGTCGGAGATCGATGAAGCCAGCGGGGTCTGGAGTATTCCCGCCCTAAAGATGAAGATGCGGACGCCACATCGCGTGCCATTGTCGAAGCAGGCGCTGGCCGTACTGGTCGAGTTGCGCAAGATCACCGGCAATAGTCGGTACCTGTTCGAGTCGATGAAGCCGGGCGTGCCGATCGGCACCAATCAACTGGGTCGCCTGCTGAACGAACTTGGCTTCAGCAATGACCAGGTCACGCCGCACGGCTTCCGCGCCACGGCCAGCACGATCCTCAACGAGAGTTGTAGGTTTTCACCGGACGTGATTGAGCTGCAGCTGGCGCACCAGGAGCGCAACAAGGTGCGCGCCGCCTATAACCGCGCGCAACGCTGGCCCGAACGTGTTGAGCTGATGCAATGGTATGCCAATTATTTAGATCAGCTGCGCGCTCGTGGGGAAGTGGTGAAGCTGAAACGCAAGACCGCACATAGCAAGGTTGATGCGTGATGGCGAAGCGCGGCAAGAAGAATCCTCAAATCGAGACCTTGAATCCGTTCGAACAATATGGCGACCGGCATCACCATCCAAGTCGCGTCATCCTGTTCGATAATGATCCGCGCAATGACGTATGGCTTGAGGCGCTGGAAGCGTTCGACCATGGCGACAAGTCGGAGCTGGTGGCGCTGCTGAAATCAGGTTACCCGATTCCACCCGCCATCGTTCCGCATATTGGCAGTCTTATTGAACGCGTGCCCTCCTGCCGCGATGGATCGCGTCCCCCAGCGGGATCATGTAAAGTCGCCCTATGTCGGATCAGGAGGTTCGAACATGGCACGGTACCTTTTCTTCGCGATCACCCTCATAGGCATCGGAGTGCTCCTCAACTCACCGGCGGAAGCAGTGTCAGCCGCGCGATGCGAGGATCAAAACGCAAATTGCCTGGGCAGATGTGTCAACCCCTCTGGTGGGACGGGTCAGAGCAAGTGCCTGAACTACTGCGACCGGCAGGTGACCAGTTGTTACGTACGCGCGCATGCCGCGGAGCGGCGGTGGTGGCGGTCCGACATCCACTGAGCTAGCGGACACGGTCTCAAGAGCTGTTCGTAACGACGCCGGCCGCGGCGGTGAAGAAGCCCGAGGAATAGTCCACCCGCACGTCGGCCGTAGTCTTCTCGACGCCGGCGTCCTCCTCTGGTTGCCGTGCGTCGGCGGCCCCCGCACTACACCCTATCCCGGCGCGGGGGCCGCTCTTTCCTGTGGAGGACTTTGCGCTAGATCATGGTCGCCTTCGTAGACGGGCGCATTCTGGACGATGGTCCATTTCATTTTCAGGTGCCCTGCGACCGGATTAAACGTCCAGCACCAACTGGACGATGATGAAGACGTGCCCGAAAACGAGTTTGAAGCAGTCATCTGTCCGGCTTGCACCAAAGTGCACCTAATAAATCGGAAGACCCGGAAGTTGTTGGGTCAGCCCGACGGGTAAGGCGGCGCTGACGATCTCACCGGCCGTTTGTCCGCGCGGCGGTGGCCCCGCGTAGGCGCGTTTCCTATCCGACCGCGAGCCAAGTGCCCACGCTCGCCGTTAACAACACAGTCGCGACGAAGATCACCGTCTCGATCCGCGACAACTTCCACGCAGTAGGCATTGGGAACGGCCTCCGTTCCGACTCGCGCCCCCCTGTGGAAAACCTGTGTATTACCTGTGAATGACCTCGGGATGACACGCACCCTCACGATCAGTTGCCGGCTTGGTGATTAGATAAGTGGGCGTCAACCCCTTTTTGCGCAAGCTGCCCGGCAAAAGGCGGCGACCCTGTAGACTACCGGGATCGTAATGTTACTCTTGCGGCCATGAGGAAGTCCGACGTCACCTGTCCCGAGTGCCGCGCCGGCTACCGTCGCATCGAATTGATGACGCGGCCCGGCACTAGGGGCGAGTTCCGTTGCCTGACCTGCGGCCACTTGCTTGAGGTTTTCGATGGCTCCCACGAAATCGCTATTCGCCTCACGGTCGAGCCCGAAAAAGGTTCGAACTAACAGGGGCAAGCCGTTTTCAAACTGACGTTGCTGCGTCATAAATCGTTCAGCCGGTCGTAATCAGACGCATAACAATAGACTGGCAAGGCCCGGCGCGCGACCGACGGGGGCACGCAGCCGGGCGACCATAGTTGGCGGCATTCAGCGCGGGTCCGGCCGGTATGGTGAAATACCAGACAGTCGGCCTAGACTACTTGGCTCTCCGGAAAGAGTGCCTCCACGCCGTTCGGCAATGGCCCGGTTGCGAGTCCATCGCCGGCATTCAAATCCTTCGAGGTAGGGGGCCTGCGACCTTTTCCGTCAAGATAACGCTGTACGGAACCGCCGACGTGAAGACGGCCGATCGCGCGATGGCTTGCGTCCAGCGCGAGAAACGGCGGCAATTTCATCTGATGGATTAGTGCTGCCTAGCCATTTTACTGTCGCCCGCAGCGTACTCCGATCAGCCGCGCCGGCAGAATCCCTGGCATCGCAATTCGCGTCTGGAACTTCTTGCCGGATTAGAAGCTGTTTGCGCATTTCAGCGAGGTGCGCACGGCAATCTTCGCGATACAAAAGGTCGAATAGAGCGGGCATGATCGAACCTCGTTGTTTGATCATCTGAACGTGCGATTTACTGACTCTGTGGGCGCAGAGGAGGTGAACTGGATCACAGTTCCCCGCGCGGTTAATTGGTCGCAGGGTCGCGCGGCCACACCCAGCTTTCGCCGGATCGGTTCGTGACGTAGTTTGCGACAGATCAAGGTCGCCAGGATTGGGGCTGCTAGCCTTCACCCATACCGAACGGTCCAACCTCCTCCTCCAGCAAGAACGGATCGTTCCGGTTGCCGGGGTCCCGTACCGGCAGTAAGAGAGGCCGCCTCAGTTAGCGGCCTCTTTCATTCGTCGCCCGACACTTGTGGCTGAATTGCATGATGTGGATATGTAAGGCTTGCGACTCCTGTCAGACGGCTCCCGCGACAGTCGAGACCGAAGCCGGATTTTTCCTCTGCGATGATTGCGAGGCGGTTGTCGTCGTTGCGTTCGAGGAATTTGAACTTTCGGACGGTTCGCCTATAGGCGCTAAAGACACCGCCTGAGTTTCCGCAAGGTAGCCCTCGGGACGGCATCGGCGTCATTGGTAGAGCCTTGCCGATAACACCGGACGTCCGAGGCTGGGGGCATAACGGACATGGCCTGTCTGGTCAGTGACTTCGCTTTTTGACCCGAATCGGACATCGACCGTTTAGGCCGCCAGCGCTTTCAGAACGGCGGATCTCCGCAATTTTTCTGCTTTAGGTGTCAAACAGCAGCCCCTGACGAGACCAGCGCGTCTCATGGTCATGAGAGCGGCGGTGTCGCATAGTTCAATAGAAATCCCGGCTGCTAACACCGCAATTGCGCGCTGCTCCGCCGGAGTCAGGTCGGTCCATGAGATACTGTTCATGCGTGCCTCGGACACGATTTCCGTCTGTTCCTTGAACTATTGCCTTAAAACTACTCCCACACGGTTAGCGATAGCTTAGCGTCGTGAACGATTGCCTTGTGCACTGCACGGGCTCTTCTGTGCGGTCGAACCGCATAATGGCAGTTTCTGAGCACTGGTGGCGCTACCGGGCTTAAATCTTTCTTCGCATCAGTAGAGTAAGCCGAGTTCTGCCTGGGCATGTCATGGTCGATGCGTACGGCGTATGTGGCACTCTCGCTAGAACGATACCGTCCAATTTATTGGCGACAAATCGATGGTGGAGACCCGAATTGCACCGCGTTTTCGCGTCGCGAAACCGGCTAGGATCGAATACGATCGCGAAAAGATCGATTGTGTAGTGCGTGACTTATCCGCGACCGGATCGGCACTAGAGGTGGCTAACATCGGCGCGATACCTGTTAAGTTCGCATTGGTCATACCCGAGGACGGATTGAGCCTTCCGTGCCGCGTCGTATGGCGAAGAGGCTTTCGACTGGGTGTGACGTTCGAATGATCGGCATTTCGACTGACACTATAGTTCGTGCGACCGTATTCTCGCGATGTTCCACTCACCAGCCTATTTGCAAGGGTGACCCCCAGCCCGCCGTCGATTGTGAAAGCCGAACGATTCTGGACCCCGAATCTTATGCAGCTGTTGGCATCCCGTGACTATCCCGTGATCGACTATCAGACGATGGGCGAATTCATCGGACACGAACGGCTTTTTCGAGCGACGGACGGCGCATTCCTGCTGCACTTGTCGTCGGAAGGGAAGCTCGAAGCGGAGGAACGAATCATCTGGCTGACCGTGCGCGACGCTATATCATGGCTCAATGAAGCGCCGGACGAGTTCGGTTCTTTTTGGGAGTGCGCGATGGATGCTCCTGTTGAGCCGAAACCAATTCAACACACAGGCCCGATTTTCTAAGAATTTTAACATATCAAGGTTTCATGGAAAGACGCGCGATCCCTCGCAAGCCTGTATTGATGTCTGGCGCGATTCAGTTCGCTGGCTGCGCGATTAATTGCTTAGTCCGCGACATAAGCATTTCGGGGGCGGCGCTCGATGTTGCCGAGCCCCACGACATCCCCGAGCATTTCAACCTTGTCTTTAAGGCGGACGGCACGCACATTCCCTGTCACGTTGTCTGGCGCCAAGAGGAGCGGATCGGCGTGGCCTTCGACTAGTCCCCGACGTTCGAGTTCTTGTACAACGTCGCAGGTTGGCACGAAACGGAAAATGCCGACAGTAGAGCGCCATGTTCGCCCTCGGGGGCAAAGCAGAAGTGGCGGGACGGGCCGCCACTTCCGAGTTTAACCCGAAGCGGACTCAGGCGGCGATTTTTCAGTGTGGAGGGCGCGATAGCGGGGAGCGAGGCGCATGTTTCTGCACGCGCGTCCCGCGCCAAACATAGGCGAGCATCGAAAAGGCTCGATGCTCGCCTAGCTTTAGCCGAACTGAGGAATCGGTAAATCGTTAGCCCTCGGTTAGGGAAGTTCCCCTACGATGGTCAGTCATTCTAGCTTTGCTTTGGAGTTGAGAGGCCGCGGCGTCAGTTTTTTTCATCTGGCTTTGAAATGCTCGTTCATTTCGTCACCGATGAACCTGGGAAGATACCGGCCGTCCGCGCTATGCTGGAAACCGCGATATCTCGTTGTCCCGCAGTTGCTGGGAGGCGGTGACACGCAAATCAGCTCAAGCGGCGTACTGATGGTCGATGCAGATCTGCGTGAGATGGTTCGCGTCGAACAGATCAGGCTTGTTTTGCGGGAGCTGAGTTGCATTCCTGAAAAGCTGTTTGTCGTTCCGAACCACGTTCGCTCCATGGTTGCGCAGGCGTACGCGCTCGGGGCGACTGCCGTTGTCTCGCGACCAAAAGAGATCATATTTAAACTGGCGCGGATCGAGGTCGCGGAGAAGGCAGCGCTAACCGACTTTGCTATTACCTCACGCGAGATCGCACATGGCGCGGCGACCTTCGCGTCGATGTTCTCGGCCGCGCGGGGCGGCAAACTGATAAACCTTTCAGACGCCGAGCGCGCCACATCAGCAATCATCGATAGCATCGTGCAAAACGGGCTCGGTGCTTGGCTCGACGACGTGCGCCGCTATCATGAAGGAAGGTACCAACATTGCCTGCTGGTAACGGGAGTGGCAGTCGGCTTCGCATTGGACATCGGGTTCGCCAGTCTGGATGTAAAGCGGCTCGGAATGGCAGCAACCCTTCATGATATCGGGAAGGCCCGTGTTCCCTTATCGATTCTCGACAAGCCGGGACGCCTCGACCCAGCTGAAGAAGAGATCATGAGACGCCATCCGGTCATCGGATATGAGTTATTGAAGGATACCTCAGGCGTCAGCCCGGAGATTCTTGACGGCGTGAGGCACCACCACGAATATCTGGACGGCTCTGGTTATCCCGACGCGCTGACGGCACCAGAGATTTCCGATC
>Ga0210403_10005820_pt1 | contig 10412 bp, 5 predicted proteins | sample IncBWC19MmetaG_FD_150863 | JGI IMG/M metagenome (GOLD analysis project Ga0210403, IMG submission 150863) | Forest soil microbial communities from Barre Woods Harvard Forest LTER site, Petersham, Massachusetts, United States - Inc-BW-C-19-M | ecosystem: Environmental > Terrestrial > Soil >... | reverse complement strand
CATACCCGAAGGGGCCCACCTCGTGCTCGCACTGGGCGCCGCTGCGGACCGCGACTATATTTTCGGTGGTTCGGACCCATCGGATTATCCGCACCACTGCATCGGCCAGCATCTCGCTTGGCCACTGACCCTGGAAATCGTCCGGCAGGTGCTGCTGCTTCCCGGGCTGAGCCAGGTCATCGACCCCATTAACGGCAAACCGGAAAAGCTGAAAAAGCGCTGGGGCGCCATCTGCTACAGCTACCCTATGCAGTTCCAGCGCGATCGGCGTCTGAACCTGCATCCGCTTCATCTGGTCCTGCCGATCAAGAAACCGGTCAAGGAAAACGCAGAAAACCTGTTGCGACTGATGCAGGTCGGCGCACCTTTGATCGAAGAAGCGCTGAACAAGCAGAGGTTCGTGCACTCGGCTTATTTCATGCTGGTGGAAGACGAAACCCACCTGTCGATGATGACGGTCTACGACGGCGATTTCGATGCCTACGTCGAGCACTTCGCTATCGATGTCCCGTTGTTTGACGAACAGCTCAAATATCTCGAGGGTGCACCGCGGACTCCGACCAGTAAGTTTCCAAAGGAGTTTGTCGAATGGATCAAACAGCACAACCGGGCGCCTTTCGGCGACTATTTCTACAGCGCCTATCCGACTGTCACCGTCGCTGATGTCACGAACGCAACGGGCGAAGCGTCATGAGCGTCGAGTGGAACGACGAGCAAAAGCCCCAGGTGCAACGGTTGGCGCTGTCCGGATCCGACTTTGACTGCAGCTGTCATCTGGTGCTCGAGGTCGAAAGCGCGTCCGACGCGCGCAAATTTCTCGAGAGCGTGCTGCGGGAGCAGGGCTGGGTAACCTTCGGCGAGCGCGACCGCGTTCGCAAGGACGGCGGCGAAGACGATCGCGAGCCCGCCGTCAGTATCGGATTTACGTATCGGGGCCTTCAGGCCCTGGGCGTGCCGGATCGATATCTGCACGAACTACGGGTCAAAGCTCCTGCGTTCTGCGAAGGGGCACCGGCCCGCGCGGCACTGCGCCTCGGCGATGCCGGCCCGTGCGCAGCCGAGCGATGGGAGGCGATTTTCGCCTTCGATCGCGCTCACGTGCTGATCTCGATCCATGGTCCAAACAGAGGCGCAGTCGACGCGATGGCCGAGCGGCTGGCCGACACGGCCGGTGGGCGCGCCGGCTTCACAGGCTGGGAAGGCGGGTTGCCGGCCGAGCATCTAACCAGGGACAAGAAAAACCGCACGGTTCATTTCGGCTTTCGCGACAACCTTGCCCGGCCGCGAATTGTTGTAGAAAAGGAATTCGACCTCCGCAACCAGCGCCACGAGCGCCACCGCGCGGGTGAGCTGGTGCTTGGCTATTTGAACGACGAGCAATTCAACCGCTGGGATAACGACACGGCTCCCGACGTCGCGGAGTTCTTTCGCAATGGCAGCTTCGCTGTGCTGCGCAAGATCGAACAGAACGAAGAAGCTTTCAACGTCTACCTGAAGCGGCAGGCCGGCGCTCTTCACGTGACGACGGACTATCTGAAAGCGAAGCTCTGCGGACGCTGGCCGAACGGCGCGCGGGTCATGCCCGGGCACGACTTGGCGGAGCCGCCCGAGCCGAAGCGGGAGGACGATTTCGATTTCAAGGACGACACGCAGGGCTTTGGCTGCCCGTTCGGCGCACACATCCGCCGCACAAACCCTCGCGGCGATCCGATCGCGCCTGCGCGGCTGCGCCCACTGTTTCGCCGCGGCATGCCTTATGGCCCGAGATACAGCGACCGAACGAAGCACGAGAAACGAGGGCTGATCGGTCTGTTCTTCTGCGCCAGCATAGAAGACCAGTTCGAGATAGTGATGTCCGAGTGGGTCGAGAAGAAACCGATGGGACCGCGGAACCTCGGCAACTCGAAGGATCCGCTGGTTGGGCACCATGACGACGAGGCGTTCTTTCACATTCCGCAGGAGAACGGGCTTGGGATCAAACTCGCCCTTTTAGAGCCGTTCGTAACCACGCGCGGAACGTTGTATGCGTTGTTCCCGAGTCTCTCGGCGCTGCGCGATATCGCGCGGATGGAGTCGGCCGCTTCGCTAGGAGCGCAACCGGGTGGCGCGAATCGCCAGACCGGCGGTGCGCCACGCTCGGGAGACGGCACCAGACCAGAACACGGCATAACACAGACGGAAACCTACACAGCGCCGAACGATCGCTTCTGCGACATCGTGATGGAAGGTGGCGTCACCAGCGGAATCATCTATGCGTCCGCCGTGGCGGAGCTGGCGAAGTCCTACCGGTTCAGCAGTATCGGCGGCAGTTCGATCGGCGCTTTCGCCGCCGCGCTGACCGCAGCGGCGGAGTACAGCCGCCGGCGCGGGTCAAACGTCGGCTTCAAGTTGATGGAGAAGCTGCCAGCCGAACTTGCTGACGAAGACGACCAGAACGAAACGCGCCTGCTGCGCATGTTCAGGCCGCAGGATGGAACGCGCCGATTGTTCAAGATCTTCCTTGCTTCGTTGGATAGGAAGTCAACCTTTTCGCGGCTTGTTTGTGGCCTGATGGAAGCGGTCCGCCAGTACTGGCGTGCTGTGCTACTTGCCCTGGTTGCGACCGCGGTGCTCGTGCTGTCCGGCCCGCTGGTGCTGACCTGGCTCGGCTGGAGCACGCCGCCGCCTTACGGTTTCGACCTGCGCGTTGTCGGCCTCGGCTCGTGGGTCTTGGCGCTGCTGATCGCGCTCGTGTTTGCTGCGGCCTTGGCGCTCTTTTTTGGGATAGCTTGGGACTTCCGCTGCGAACTGGTTCCGAACGGTTTCGGCTTGTGCCGTGGCTGGTCGGAAGAAGAACGCATGGACTCGCCGGACCTCACCGGATTCCTGCATGCGTCGATCCAGTTAGCTGCAGGTCGAAATCCAATCGATGATCAGCCGTTGACGTTCGCTGACCTCCGCGACGCGCCGGGCCGCGCGACCAATGTGCTCGGCCGACCAAGTATCGGTGACGCCCCGCCCTCGATCAATCTGCAGGTTTATTCCACCAACCTCGCGCATGGCCGGCCGTATCGCTTTCCGCTCGATCCAGCCGATGACATGGGCCGGCTGTTCTTCAGGGTCGACGATCTGAAACCATACTTTCCGCAACCGATTCTGAACTATCTGGTTGGGTACGCACTCCCATACCGCCAGCGGGCCTTCTCCGATCCCGAGGTGAGCGCGGAGACCGAGCAGTATCTCGAACTACCAACGGATCAACTGCCGATTGTCGTTGCCGCGCGCCTGGCCATGAGCTTTCCCCTGTTGATCTCGGCAGTGCCGCTTTGGGCGATCGACTACGAAGCGCCAATAAAGATGCGCGGGTTCGCCCGGTGTTGGATGTCAGATGGCGGATTGTGCTCAAACTTCCCGATTCATCTGTTCGACAGTTTCGTGCCCAAGTGGCCGACGTTCGGGATCGCTCTGCAGAACCGCGGCAAATACCGCCCCGACCAGTGCGTGTGGCTGCCCGAAAAGCATTACGAAGGTCGGGGTGACACTTGGGACCGATTCGCCGAATCCAAGCAGCCTCTGGGTCGACTGGCCGGATTCCTCGTGAGCCTCTGGCTCGCAGCCTGGCGCTGGAACGACACGACGATGATGCGAGTGCCCGGCGTGCGGGACCGAGTCGTTCGCATTTTCCTGGAGGAGGGCGAAGGCGGGGTCAACATCAAGATGTCGAAGCAGGCGATCGACGCCCTGACGCAGAAGTACGGCAAGCCCGCGGCCGGAGCGTTTCTGAGGAAGTTTGCTGACGACGGCAGCCCAGGTTGGCCTGAGCACCGCTGGGTGCGCTTCAACCGGCTGCTAATCGCGCTTCGACAACAGATCGAAGGCTTCAAGTTTGCGGCCGATCTGGACCGCTACACGCAACCTCTGAGTGCCCAGATTGATGAGTCCCGCAAGACGGCTCCGCTGCGTGGGTCGGCGCGAGGGTGTCCATCACCTTCCGAACAACCCTTGGATCGGGACCAGGCACGGGAGTTGGAAGTTCTCCTTGCCGCGTTGTCGGAACTCGAGGCGAGTTTTCACAAGGCAGGCGATTACAGACCCTATGTCGCCGTGCCGCGGCCAAGCCTGCGCGTGCGGCATCCGACCTAGATGAATGCGGCCTCTCAGCGTGATTCGAAAGGTGTGATAATCGCGTCCTGGTCAGGACGCCCGCTTTAGCGTGGGCCGCCAAAAATTGGCGAGTCGAAAAAACAAAGAATCGCGAGTCGATTATCGCCGAAAACCAAAATTTGTGAATCGATTGGGCAAACGCACACGATGTTGGGTTCTGCGCGTTGCATTGCTCGCTAGATGTCATAGTAGACGTCTCGTCTATTGGGCGTTCGGAAGTTCGCCGTCCTTGTGTTTGCCGACCCAAACGTCCTGTTCGTTCGCTGGCTTCACCAGTTTCTTCTGGCGAAATTGGCCTCCGGGAGCAATTGAAACGCGCTGACCACGGCCATCCGGTGTGTACCGCCGATAGGGCTCAAACCCTCTGGACGACGCATGACCACCGGCGCCACCGGAAACGACCCATCGTTTAGAACGTAGCGGAATAGGTTGTCCGAGCGTCGCTTCGCGGTCTGGGTCGGCGAGCCGCCCATGTTCTCGTTGCGGATACTGGCCTGATTACGGCAACTAATCGCGGCTCCGGCTTCCCTAATTCTCACGCAATGCCTGAGCGGCGGACGTTGTGATCGACTGCTTCTGGCGTAAAGCGGCCGTTCGTCGCAAAATCCGAGCCCGTATTGACGTCAAAAGCTAATGGCTAGTGGGAAATGTGTCTTCCCGCGTGTTCACTGGCCGACCCGCAGACTGGTCCCCGATCGGCGTGCTGCTGACTGGCGGTCGTTTCCGCGAGGATTGGTGCCTGGACGCTGCGGAAGCGATTGAGCGTCTCAATGCGGCGAAGACACTCATGACGATGGGACCGCCGCAAGACCAACGCGCCAAACCGTTAGACGGCCAGCGTCAACGAGGTCAAGTCGCCGGCACCCTGGAATCCATTACGAGGCCGCCGAACTCTTCGGCCGAATCCTTTAAGCAGTTCAGCAGGTAGGCCGCAGACGCGCTGTCTGCCAGCACATGGTAAGTCAGGAGATCCTCGATATCGGCGCGCAGGACGATCGCGTTGAGGCGTGCGACCGAGGCTTGGGCGATCGAGAGGTCGTCGAATCGCTGGGGCCGAAAGTCGATCGCGCACAGCTTGGACAGCATCTCCGGCGCGGCCTCGCCCTCAACCGCGAACCAAGCGTGGCTGTGGAGACGTGGCATTGGATAGGCTCGCTCGCCATCCTCGATGCGCCAATCGGCCTCGAGCTTCGCAAATCCCGAATCGTCGCCGTTGCTTGCGCCGAGAAGAAAAACCTCGCTGGCGGCCAGCACCAAACACAGCGAGCCGTTTGGCTGCCGAAACGCCCGGTTCGGCTGGTTTTCGACGACGATGCCGCGCTTTTGCATCGCCGCAAGCGTGCCGCGTCCCTTGAAACCGAGGCGAGGCCGCTTCGAGAGGTCGACGATGGCAAGCCGGGAAGTAACCAAGCTCACATCTCCTGTCGCTTGTTGTCAGGATCGTAGAACGGCGTCGGTACCACTTCGGCTTCCACCATGCGCCCGCCGTCGACCCTAATCTGGAACGGTGACCCCGCGGCACTGCGTGAGACCGGCAGATAGGCCAGCCCGATAACCTTGTTCAGTGTGGGCGACAGCACCGCTGAGGTGATCCGCCCCACAATGTCTCCGCCCTCGATCACCAGATGATTTTCCTTCGGGCAATGCGCATTCCGGTCGGGCAGCGTAAAGCCGGCGAGCACGCGGCCGACGCCTTTGGCGATCTGCATGTCGACTGAGCGCTTGCCGAGATAGGCCGGTTTGGTCTTCGACAACGCCCATGTCATTCCGGCTTCCGCGGGATGGGTGAGGCCGTCGGTATCCTGTCCGACGATAATGTGTCCCTTCTCAAGCCGAAGGACCCGCTGGGCCTCGACGCCGAACGGCTTGATGCCGAACGGTTGCCCGGCCGCAAAGAAAAGGTCCCACAGCTTTCCGCCGAACCCCGAGGGGCAGTGAATTTCAAAGCCGACCTCGCCCACGAATCCAACGCGTAGCACGCGAACGGGAATGCCGGCGAGGCGACCGGAGCGTACGGCCAGGTACGGGAACGCCGTGGCGGAGAAATCGATGTCGCTGTCCAGCCTCTCGATCACGGCCCGGGCGTTCGGGCCCGCGATGTTGATGCCGGCATAGGCCGCGGTAACGTTGGCGATATCGACGTCGAGCCGCCACTGCTGATTCCAGAAACCCATCAACCGGTAGACCTGGTCAACAGCGCCGGTCGTCGCCGTCACGTAGAAATGCTGATCATGCAGGCGACATGCGACGCCGTCATCGATGATGACGCCGGTCTCGTCGGTCAAAAGCGCGTAGCGCGTGCGACCCACAGGTAGCTTGAGGAAATTGAAGGTATAGACGCGGTCGACGAAGTCCGCCGCGTCGGGGCCGCGAATATCGAGCCCGCCAAGGGTCGAGACGTCGATGATGCCGACATTCTCGCGCACCGCCCTGACCTCGGCGGTGATCGCCTCCGCGCTCTTCTCCTTTGGGCCGTAGTAAGCCGGTCGCAGCCACAGCCCTGCCGGCATCATGCGGGCGCCTAGCGCCAGATGCCGGTCGTGCATCGCCGTGAGCCGGGTCGGCTCATGGCCGCGTCCGGCAAGATGGCCGAATTTTTCCGGCACCAGCGGCGGCCGGAACGTCGTCGTGCCAACCGTCTGGACGTCACGGCCGGTGGCCCGTGCCACCATGCGTATCGTGTTGAGATTGGCATGGCGGCCCTGACTGGGTCCAAGGCCCGCGGTGGAGTAGCGCTTGACGAGTTGGATGTCGTTGTAGCCGTCGTGCACGGAATCGACGATGTCCCGCGTGCGCAGATCTTCGTCGAAATCGATGAAGTCCTTGCCGCCGGGAGACTCGGTGATCGGCCATGGATGGGTGATACCCCGCGCCGTCGCGTCTTCTGCTGCCGCGGGTGGAACTGCATCTCGGCCGAGAGCCGCCAGCGCCGCCGAGCGTCCGACCGTCGCGCCATGATCGCCGGCAAGCGCTTCCGACCAGACTCCGGCGACCCAACCATCCACGTTCACACCTGGTGGCAGATCGATGGCCCGATGCATCGCGATGGCGGGGTCATAGACCACTCTCGCGCCGGTGTGGCACGCCAGATTGATCGCCGGCGTGTAGCCCGCGCTCATCAGCACGAGATCGCAATCGATCCATTCGTGGGGGCCGCGCCTGTCCTGGTCCATTATTGACGCAATCGCAACGGCGCTGACGTGACGGCGCCCCTTCGCAGCGACGAGGGTGGTGTTCGGCACGATACGAATTCCGCGCGCCCTGGCCGCCGCGCCGTCGCTGCCGCCGGTCTTTTCCCGCAAGTCGACGATGGCGGCGACCTCGATGCCCGCGTCCAGCAGGTCGAGCGCGGCGTCGTAGCCGAAGCGGTTGGCCGTCGCGATCACGGCCCGGCTGCCGGGCCTGACGCCATACAGCCGCATCAGCCGTTGCGCAGCGTCTGCGAACATGATGCCGGGAAGGTCGTTCCTGGCAAACACGATCGGCTGATCGTAGGCGCCGGTCGCCAGCACAGTTTGCTTCGCGCGGATCTTGTAGAGGCGATTGTCTTTGAGTGCGGATGCCCAGTTGTCGACGAAGAGGCCGCTGACGGTCGTGTCCGACATGATCCGCAGACGAGGGATGCGCGACGCGCGCGAATGCAGGCTGAGCCGCTGTACTTCGGCTTCGGTGCGGCTGCCTTTCGTGCGTCCGAACAGCAGCGACCCGCCCGGTATCGGCCACTCGTCGATCAGCAGGACTTCAGCGCCGGCTTCGGCCGCGGCGATTCCGGCATTGAGGCCCGCGGGACCGCCGCCGACCACCAGAACGTCGCAGAACAAATGCTGCTTGTCGAAATGGCCGTGATGCGCTTTCGGGTCGAGCGATCCCAGTCCTGCCAGCGCGCGGATCGGCCGCTCGAACAGGCGCCACGCGCCATGCGGGCGGAAGAAAGTCTTGTAGTAGAACCCGACGGGCAGGAACCGTGAGAACAAGCCGAGTACGGCGAGCCAGTCGTAGTCCAGCCGGCCCATTCGATTGATCGAGGTGACGGCCAGACCCGGCGCGATCCGGCGCCGATCGCCGCGAACGTTCGGCTCGGAGCCGACCTGCACCATCGTATTGGAATCGTGGCCGGCCATGGTCAGCACGCCACGCGGCCGATGGTACTTGAACGATCGCGAAAGCACGTGGCGTCCCGATGCCATCAGGGCACTCGCGACGACGTCACCGGAAAATCCATCATGCGGAGTGCCGTCGAAGCTGAACGTCACGGGCTGCTTGCGATCGAGCAGTAGTCCCCAGCCGTCCGCCGGCAGTCGCGTTCGGTCAGCGGTCATGATTTGCGTTCCGCAAAATAATCCGCTGGGCTCATGGTCCATAGAATCTCATCGGTGAGCCGGTTGCGCCGGGCGACAAACCAGTTGTTGCTGGGCGCATGGAGCCACCACTCGTCGACTTCGCCGGCGAGGTTGTCCTCGATGAAGAGATAACTGGTCCATTCGTGATCCGAACAGGTTGGATCAGGTGTGCTCTTGACGTCGCCCATCCAGACGAATTCGTCGATGTTGCGCGGGCCATTGAGGGGGCATTGCATGAGTTTCATGGGCGTTGCTTCAATGTCCGACCGAGGCGGCGCCTTTTTCGCCAACCAGATCGAAATTGTGGAAGCGATCGAGCGCGAACGGCCTGAGGAGATCGGGCTGGCGGCCCGTCGCGACGCATTCGGCCATGCGGAAGCCGCACACCGGCGTCGCCTTGAAACCCCAGGTACCCCAGCCGGCGTCGATATAGTAGTTTTCGACCGGCGTAAGTCCCATCACCGGCGAGAAGTCCGGGGTCATGTCGGCGATCCCCGCCCATTGCCTCAACACGCGCAACTCGGACATGAAGGGAAACAGCTCGAGCATGTGGGCCATTAGACCCTCCTTGAACTCGAAGGTCGACCGTGACGAATACAGACCGTATGGATCGGTCGTGCCACCCATGACCATTTCGCCGCGCGCACTTTGCGAGATATAAACGTGCAGCGAGCCCGAGACCACGATCTGGTCCAGGATCGGCTTGACCGGCTCGGAGACGCAGGCCTGGAGCGGAATCGTCTTGATCGGCAGGCGAAAGCCGGCACGGGCCGACACGCGGCTTGATGATCCGGCGACGGCTTGCACGATCTTGCCGCCATAGATGGTGCCCCGATCGGTCTCGACGCCGACGGCCCGATTGCCCTGCTTCAGGATACCGGTCACCTCGGTGCCCGGATGCACTTCCACGCCGCGCGCCATCGCGCCCTTGGCGTAACCCCATGCCACCGCATCGTGCCGCGCCAGTGCGCCGGGCGGGTGATAGAGCGCGCCGAGGATGGGGTAACGAACATCCTCCGACATGTTCAGGGTCGGGCACAGGCGGCCGACCTCGTCGGCATCGATCACTTCGGAATCGACGCCCAGATGCTTGTTCACTTCGGCGCGCCACCGCGCTGTTCGCATCGCGGCGTCGGTGTGCGCGAGGGTGAAATGCCCGCGCTCCGAATACATGATGTTGATGTCGAGCTCTTCCGAAAGCCCGCGAAACAGCTCGACAGATTCCTTGTAAAAGGCGACGCCTTCCGGAGTGAGATAGTTCGCGCGGATGATCGTTGTGTTGCGCGCAGTATTGCCGCCGCCCAGCCATGCCTTGTCGAGCACGGCAATATTGGTGATGCCGTGGCGGCTTGCGAGATAATACGCTGTTGCAAGCCCGTGTCCGCCGGCGCCAATGATAATTACGTCGTAATTCTTCTTGAATTCCGGCTGCCAGCGGAGCTGCGGCGCATCCCGGTAACCGGCATTAAGGCCGTATTTCAAGAGGGCGAGTGGCAAAGGATCGACTCCGCGGCGGGCTGCGTCGGGAACTTCTGGGGCGCCCGGCGAGGGCGGACGGAAATTGCCCCACTCCGCCTGTTTTCTCAAGAGGAAAAATTATTTAGTGGTATTGAAATTGGGGGCGGGCCTTGGTAAAGACCCTACACGGTACCCCGGACTCCGGGACAGGACAGATTGTGATGTTGTGATGTGCGGGATTGTCGGACTCTTCATCAAGGACAAGGCGCTGGAGCCGCAGCTCGGCCAGCTGCTCTCGGTCATGCTGGCGACGATGTGCGATCGCGGGCCAGACAGCGCGGGTTTTGCGATCTACGGAGGCGGCGAGGCGGGCCTTGCGAAAATCACGGTGCAGTCGCCGGATCCCGCGATATTCAACGGGCTAGACACCGCGCTTGCCGGCGCGATCGGCGCTAAGGTCAGCATGGCGAT
>Ga0210403_10005819_pt1 | contig 10412 bp, 6 predicted proteins | sample IncBWC19MmetaG_FD_150863 | JGI IMG/M metagenome (GOLD analysis project Ga0210403, IMG submission 150863) | Forest soil microbial communities from Barre Woods Harvard Forest LTER site, Petersham, Massachusetts, United States - Inc-BW-C-19-M | ecosystem: Environmental > Terrestrial > Soil >... | reverse complement strand
GTCTTCCAGCTCCTCGCGATAACCGAACTCCCACGACCGGCTCGCGCCGTTCATCAGAAATAATTTGTGGTCGCCCGCAAACCTGCCTTCCTTCCAGTCCTTGAAGAGCGTTCGCACACAGCTGACAAAAGGCGCGACTCCGGTCACGGTGCTCACCATCAAGTGGTTCATGCGCTCCGGTTGCGCGGTGTCGAACGTGAAGCGCCCCTTGGCAACTTTGCGCACCAAAACTTCATCGCCCAGCTGAAGGTCATACAGCGGCGGCGTTGTGGCGCCGTGCGGAACCAGTTCAAAAAAGAATTCCAGTTCCTTTTCGTAAGGAGAAGAAACGATCGAGTAGGGACGCTCCAGCCGCCGCCCCTCCCGTTCAATCCCGAGCGTCGCGTATTGGCCCGGAGCAAAACTGAACTCCGCCCCCGGATCGATGCGGATCATCCACAGATCCGGCGCAAAATCCGTGCGCTTGGTGATACGGGCCCGGTAGTGCTTGTCATCCATAGGGAAAGGTCCGGTTCTCAGTTCTCAGTTCTCAGAAAGTTCGACTACGGATGTCGAACGAAGGATGCAGCAGTCCGCGCATGGGGCGTGGACAGCGTGAACCTGGCTGGCAATTCGGATCCGGTTTCTCTGAGAACTGAGAACCGAGAACTGAGAACTAAATAAAGAACAGCCCGCAAGCTTTTCAGCCTGCGGGCTGCCCGGTGGACTGTTTGGGATTGACTGAGGTGGTCACTCTCGTGGCCCCTCGCTCACTCCGGTGCCGGACACAGCCTATGCCCGGCGGATCAGCCCATACTCACGGATTGTTTGCGAGAGATCGTTCCCGATTCCCCCGACCAAAGGTTCCTCGAGAACTCCCCTTAGAGCAACCGCCCTAAGACTCAGCCACCTCACCTGGTCTGGTACTACTGTGACTATCAGAACTTGTCATCCGACCACCTCCTTTCCGGTGTAAACGCAGAGTACAAAAAAAGCCGGCTCGGCGTCAACTGCACGGATGTGGAGTGCCGAAACAGGCAATAGTTCTCAGTCCCCGGTTCTCAGTGAAAAACGCGGGTTACTGAGAACTGAGAACTGCCCCGCGCGGGTACACTTATCTCGGCGAATGAAAACAACCAGCTTCGAGTTCCACTCAACATGCCAGCCGTGAGCGTGGCTTCCACCGTTCTCAATGAGAGCGACGACATCGACTTACTGGTCGAGAGTCTGATGCAGCAGACTCTCGCTCCCGCTGAGGTCATCATCGTTGACGGCGGTTCCACCGACGGAACTTGGGAGCGTCTGCAGGCCGCCCGGGCGAAATACCCGACGCTGGTTCCGATCCGCGATGAAAGCTGCAGCCTGCAACGATCCCCGGGACCGATTGCACGCGGCCGCAATGTCGCAATCGCCGCAGCCTCCTCCGATATCGTCGCCTGCGCCGATGCCGGCTGCACCTACCATCCCGACTGGCTCGTCAACCTCACGGCCCCGATCTTTGCGGGCGACTCCCCGTATTCTGTTGGCGGATCATACATCGACTCAGCAAATTCCACCGTCTGGGACGTTGCCTCCGCACCCTTTTTCGGAGTCAAGCTAAACTCCGACGCAACAACCAAATCCTGCACCGCTCGCTCCATGGCCTTCCGCAAGGAAATTTGGCAGCGCGTTGGCGGATTCCCGGAAACTGTCTTCCTCGGAGAAGACACGGTATTCGATTCCGAGGTCCGCAAGCTTGTGGCTCCCGCCTTCCCAGAACGTGCCAAGCCGTCTTACCACCCACGCCACACTTTTCGCTCGGCTCTCCAGCAAATGGTGAGCTATTCCATAACCGACGGCGTTTTGGGCGGACGCTCGGCCCGTCGATGGCGGAACCTGGTTCGCTGCGTCGCCGAAATTTCCGCCATTCTCGCGCTTGTTGACTCGCCGATTCCGCTGTTGTGCGTGCTCGCGCTGGAAATTTATTTTGCATTTAGGTTGGACTGGACCGATCTTCGCGAATCGCCGATGCGAGTGCTTGCCGCACGCCTGGCATTTTCGCTAATCGTTCCGTGGGTGGTCGCGTGGTATCAGACGCTAGGCAGCATCACGAAGTCAAACCGTCCCAACCGGCAGAATTTCACGTAGTGAGGATGCGGTAAGAGTGAGCGAGGTATCGGTATCCCCCGGCGAACTGCCGGTCCTTCGCTTCGGTCAGGATGAACATTCATCAGTGGTGCCGCTGCGCACGAACACTCGCCGCGCACTCGCAGTACATGCCCGCCAGATACCTACCTTCGTTGCCGCCCCTTCCCTAGACTGAAAGCATCCCTGCAAAGCAGGAACGGCTTCCCCAAGTCATCGGTCTTTCAAGAAAGTTCTCAATAAATCCATGGAACCGCGGAACCAGGGTTTTTCTGAGAACTGAGAAGCGGGAACTGGTTTCAGCCCTTCCAGCGATATGCATCTTGTTGGGCCAGTCCTATATGCGCCAGCACGCGGTTGGCGAATTCCTGTGCCATCGCATCGGCGCTCGGCGGATGGTTATAGAACGTGGGAATCAGCGGGAAGATAGTCGCTCCCGCGTCCGCCGCCAGCGACATGTTGCGGATGTGGATTTTGTTCAGCGGCGTCTCCCGCACGCACAGCACGAGCGGCCGGCGCTCTTTAAGACTCACATCGGCAGCGCGTTCGATCAGGCGCGAGGCCGTGCCATTGGCAATGCGGCCGAGCGTGCCGACGCTGCACGGGATCACGACCATCGCGTCCGAAGGATACGACCCGCTGGCCACGTTCGCCCCGATATCGGTGTTGGACTGGTGCTGAATCTTTGCCGACGGCGCGCCGATGATTTGACGCAGGAGATCAGATCGGCCTTCGACACAGAGTTCCTCGGCCATGACGCGCAGGCCGCCGTCGGAAGCGATGAAGTTTACTGTCTTAACCCGAGGATCGCGTTCCACGGTCAGTAGAAAGTGCTTCAGAAATATCGATCCGCTGGCGCCGGTGGTGGCAACGGTAAGGTTTTCCGGCGCAAGAGGCAAAGTTGTGCTCCACGAGGCATCTAAGGCGCGGCCCCGAAAGCTGAGGATAGGGACGCGGGAAAGGCAAGTCAAGACGGCTGAATTCTGATTTGCCATTTCGACATTCAGCGAAGGCGTATAGCGAACGACCACCGAACAACGACGCCCTTATGGCAAACACCGGCATCTTACGATCGCGGCGCAGTGCCGCTCAACTCCACGCGATCGCCAGCGTCGAGCGTGAGATCCGCGCCATTGATCCCGCCTCCAGACGCAAATATCTTCGCGACTTTCGCGAGGCCTACGACTCCTACCAGAAGGTTCTCGCCCCGAGCGATGTCCGCCACGAAATCGCCAAAGCCGGAATCGTTTTGGTCGGCGACTACCACGCCCTGCCTAACTCGCAGCGCTATCCAGCTTCGCTCCTACGCGATCCCGAACTTCGCCAACGCCCCGTGGTGCTGGGAGTCGAAACCATTTTCTCCCGCGACCAGCACATTCTCGACGAATGGTTCCGCGGCGAAATTGATGAAGGCGAACTGCGCCAGCGCATCCGTTTCGAACTCGACTGGGGATACGAATGGGCTCCATTTTACGAACTGCTCTCCGCCGCCCGCGACCACGGCGCCCCCATTTACGGGCTCGATTGCATGCCTCGCGAAGATCTGCGCAAAATCGGAGCTCGTGACCGCCACGCCGCCGAAAAAATTGCCGATCTCCGCCACCGCCATCCGGACGCGCTTATCGTTGTGTTGTTCGGCGAGTCGCACCTCGCGCCCCAGCATCTGCCCGCCTTGCTCCGGCGGCAGCTTCCCGCGGAACCCATGCTTACCATTCTGCAAAACGTCGATGCCCTCTACTGGCGCGCCGCCGGAGAAGCCAGCGATCACATCGAAGCCGTCCAGATCCGCAAAGACGACGGCGAAAATGTTCTCTGCGTCTTCAACGCCACACCCCTGGAAAAATACGAAAACTACCGCCTCTGCCTCGCCCGTTGGGGACGCAATGATGATGACCGCAGCCCACCCGACCTCCGCCCCACCCTCTACAACCTGATCGACGGCATGGTGCGTTTTTTAGGCATCAACCAGTACTCCTCGCACAACACCACGCAGCCCAAGCTCCTGGTTGACCTCATGCCCGAAGTCCATACGCGCAGCTCTGACGCGCTGCTGCGGCGCCTGTTATCCCGCAAGGGATTCACCGCCGAACATCGCCGATCGCTGCTCCGCCAGGTACGCGAGCGCGGCAGCGTCTACCTCACGCCCATCAACTCCGTGTATGTACGCGAGTTCCGCATGACCTCCTCCGCCGAGGACGCCACCCGCTTCCTTCATCAAGCCTGTCGCGGATTGCCGAATCTCTCAAATGGCAAGGCTTTAGCCACCGCACCGCGCGCGCCGGCAGCTCAGCCGCTGGACAAAGACGACGCATTTTACATGGCCGTCCTTGAGCACGCGCTCGCCTTTTTCGGATCGCGCATCTTGCACCCCGCGCGCCCTGCTCTCCGCGATACCGACATTGCGAATTTGTTCGAGGTGACGCGTGAAGATCTCGAACACCAGACTTCGCTGCCCTTCGCCGATGCAGTCGAAGCTCTCGACTTTCTGACCGAACACCGCGAACAAGGTTTGCTCGCCGCGCAAGTTCCAGCCTGCACCGGACGCAAGTACCAATTTGTCGCCGAGCAACTCGGATATCTCACCGGCAACGATCTCTACGACGCCTACCTCGAAGGCCGCCTGACGACCGCCGCCCTTCGCAGGCTCTTCCTGACCCATATCGAACAGCCCGGTCTAGCCCGCGAAGCCTACCTCCAGCTAAGAACGCGCCTTAGCTCCGGGCGGCGCGCATAACTTCGTCGCGTTCCAAGAGTGTGCAGGTTTTGGTTTTCTCTGTGTTCCCCTGTGTCCCCTGTGGTTAGGGGTTCTGCCCTTCTCGACGTTCTCCGCATCTCGGCGGTTCGAGGTTTTAGATTTTGCAGCCGCTGCGGTATCCTCACCTGTCCAATGCCTGACGACTCCCCACTCCAGTCCCAGACACCCGACGCGCTCATGCTCTTCGGTTTCTGGTACCGCGCGCTCCCGGCGAATAAACTCCGCAGCGGAGTGCTAGCCAAGGCGATGCTCCTCGAACAGCCACTGGTAATGGGACGCGACCAACAGGGCCGGCCCTTCACTCTGCGCGACGCCTGCCCGCACCGCGGCATGCCGCTTTCCTGCGGACACTTCGACGGCCGGCAAGTCGAATGTTCCTACCACGGCTGGAGGTTCGACGCCCACACCGGCCAATGCCAACTGATCCCCTCGCTCGTCCCCGGGCAAACGCTGAAAATCGACCGCATCTACGCTGGCAGCTATCCCTCGGAAGAGCGCGACGACTTCATCTGGGTCTTCCTTCCCGATCCCGGCCCAGCCGGCGCCGGATTCTCGAAGCCCGCACCCGCTCCGACTCCCGCCCCCGAGATTCCGAAATTCAGCGAGCATTACAAACTCGCCTATCTCACCGCCGATCTGCCCTGCTCGGTCGACCACGGCATCATCGGCCTGATGGATCCCGCACACGGTCCCTTCGTCCACCAGGCATGGTGGTGGCGCTCGCAACATTCAATTCACGAGAAGCAGAAAAACTTCGAACCCATCCCCTACGGATTCCGCATGAGCGCCCACACGCCCAGTTCCAACAGCGCGCCCTACAAGCTTCTGCGCCTCTACGCCGACGCCGATTCGATTACCACGACCATCGACTTCGTCCTGCCCAACCTGCGCTCGGAAATTATTCGTGCCGGCAAATACTGGTTCTCGAGCCTGACCACCGTCACGCCCGTCACGCGCAACCAGTGCCGCATCGACGTAGTAGCCGCCTGGAATTTGTTTCGCTGGATTCCCTTCGGCCCGCAGTTGCTGAAATTCGTCTTTGCGAAATTCGTGGAGCAGGACCGCCGCACCATGGAACTCCAGTCCGAGGGCTTGAAACACAATCCGCACCTCATGCTGATCGACGACGCAGACCGTCCGGCGAAGTGGTATTTCGGGTTGAAGAACGCCATGCTGGAAGTGAAGAAGAATGGCGGGGAGTTTCGACATCCGATGAGCGGGTCGGTGACGTTGAGGTGGAGAAGCTGAAGAAGGCAGGTCGCAGGTTTCAGTTGTTAGGTCTCAGGAAAGGCCGTACCAGTCCCGACTCCCGGGTGAATCTGCGGCAAAGAGGTTTTCCTGAACCTAACACCTAAGACCTATTCTCCCACCAGCCAGTCCATCGCCTCTTCCCGCGTCTTGAACGTTACAATCTCGCGCTGGGAAAAGCTTTCGAAGTTTTCCATGAACGCGTGCGGGACACTCTCGGTGCCAACCCACGCCGTCTTTTTCACAAACGGACGGTCAAGCGTCAGCACTTCTTTAAGCTTGGTAGCGACTGCGTGATCCACGGTTGCACCGGTGAAGTCGGCGAGCGTGACGACCGATTGGCGCGCGTGCTGCGCCACTGTGATCCGCACCTGCTCAAGGAGAAGCTGCATCTCGTGTGCGCTGGCATGCGAAAAATCGGACAGCAGAATCTGCTTGCCCTTGTGGTCAATGAAATGGATACGATCATCCATTGCGGGCCTCGAAGGTTCCCCTATGGTGGTTCCTCCGCGGTCCTCTGTGTCCCCTGGAGGAGAAAAAGTCTTAACCACAGGGGGCACAGAGGATCACTGGGGACTGCTAGTTTAAAAGCGACTCCACGACTTTGTACACCGAGTCCAGCGCCGAGTCCAGCGCCGCCGCATCTTTTCCACCCGCTTCGGCCAGGTCCGGACGCCCTCCACCTTTGCCGCCAACTTTCTGCGCCACCGCACCCACCACTTTCCCCGCCTGAATGCGGCTGGTCAAATCTTTGGTGACGCCCGCAATCAGCGAGACGTTCCCGTCTGCAGCCGAACCGACCAGCACCACGCCCGAGCCGAGTTTGTCACGCAGTTGATCGACCAGCGTCCGCAACTGCGCGCGCTCGAGATTATCCACGCGATGGGCAAGCACCTTGATGCCGCGAACTTCTTTGACTCTTTCGCTGATATTTGCCGTGCTCGACGATGCCGACTTCATCCGCACCTGATCGAGTTCGCGCACCAGGCGTTTGATTTCGGCGTCTTTCTTTTCCAGTTCCAGCTTCAAGGCCTCGGCAGGAGAGGCCGGTGTCTCTCCGGCGGAGGGTGCCCCATCCTTTCGCGTCTTTTGCGAAAGGGTGGGCCCAACAAAACTTGCCACGACGGCCTCCAGTTCGTGGTCTTTGCGGAAGTGGAGCAGCGAGCCCTCGCCGGTGACAGCCTCGATACGCCGCACTCCCGATGACACGCTCCCCTCTTTCAGAATCTTGATCAGCCCGATCTCGCCGGTCTGCGCGGTGTGCGTCCCCCCGCACAGTTCGGTCGAAAAATCTCCGATCTTGATCACGCGCACCTTATCGCCGTATTTTTCGCCGAACAGGGCCATCGCGTGATAGTCGTTGATGGCCAAGTCAATTGGGACATTCTCGACGACCTCGACGCGTTCGTTGCGCAAAACCTCCTTATTGATGATGTCTTCAATGTCCTGCAGCTCTTCCTCGGCGACGCCGGTGAAGTGCGAGAAATCAAAGCGCAGATGATTGGGAGCGACGAGCGATCCCGCCTGCTTGACATGCTTGCCTAGAACTTCCCGGAGTCCGGCTTGCAGCAGATGTGTGGCCGTGTGATTGCGCATGGTGGATTCGCGAATCGCGGTGTCAACGACGGCATCGACTTTCTGCCCAACATGGAGGGCCTGCTTGGCAACAATCTGATGCGCACGGACGCCCTGGACCGGGTAGTAGCATCCAGTCACTTCGGCGACGACAGTGTTGTGATCATCGGAGTAAAGCCATCCGCGATCGCCGACTTGGCCGCCGGATTCGGCGTAGAAAGGTGTGTGGTCGAGGATGATCTCGCCGGATTCGCCGGGCTTGAGTTCTTGGGCACCCTGATTGCCCTTGATGAGAGCCAGCACTTCGCAGCTGTCGGAGCGGGTCTGACGATAGCCTTCGAAGTTGGATTTTGGGAGTTGCTGGTACGCGGGATTGGCCGCCTGCTTGGCTGCACCTTTCCAGGAGGCACGAGCCCGTTCACGCTGTTCAGCCATGGATCGGTCAAAGCCCGCCTGATCGAAGTGAATGCCCACGTCCCGAATGGCATCCTGAATGAAGTCCAACGGAAGTCCGAACGTGTCGTAAAGTTTAAACGCGTGCTCCCCGGGATAGACGTCAGAATGCTTCGATCGCAAGAGCGTAATGTCCTCGTCGAGTTCCTGCATTCCCTTGTCGACGGTGTGAGCAAAACGTTTTTCCTCTAGGTTTACGATTCCGGAAACACGACCTTCGTTTTCAGCTAGCTCCGGATAAGCGCCCTTCATCAGTTCAACGACCTTGTAAACCATCTGCCCTAGAAAGGTAGACCGAAATCCCAGCAATCGACCGTGTCGGATGGCCCGCCGGATGATCTTGCGTAGGACGTAGCCACGTCCCTCATTCGACGGCAGCACTCCATCCGCAATCAGAAAGGTCGCCGCACGGGAATGGTCGGCGATTACTCGTAGCGAGGCTGCCGATCTGGTATGAGCCTCCTTGTCGAGTTCCTTCTCAAGTGAGGTGCCTGTCAACCGCGCCGCCTCTTTGATCAGCGGCTTAAACAAATCCGTGTCGTAGTTCGAAATCACGCCTTCGAGCACCGCGGCAATCCGTTCCAACCCCATCCCCGTATCGATCGACGGCTTGGGCAGCGGATTTAGCTTGCCGCTCGGATCGCGGTCGAATTGCATGAACACAAGATTCCACAGTTCGACATACCTCCCGCAATCGCAGCTAAAGGTGCACTCTGCATGGCCCTGGTCGCTAGCCGGCACGCCCATGTCATAGTGAATCTCGCTGCACGGTCCGCAGGGACCGGTGTCGCCCATCTGCCAGAAATTATCTTTCGCGCCGAATTCGAAGATGCGATCTTTCGGCACACCTTGCCCGAGCCACAGGTCGTAAGCTTCGGCATCGCGCGGGACTCCATTTTCGCCTTTGAAGATCGTGACGTACAGCTTCCCCTTATCAATCCCAAACCACCCAGGCGAAGTGATCAGCTCCCACGCATAGGCGATGGCGTCTTTCTTGAAGTAGTCGCCGAAGGAAAAATTTCCCAGCATCTCGAAAAACGTATGGTGACGATTGGTGAAACCTACATTTTCCAGATCGTTGTGCTTGCCGCCCGCGCGCACGCATTTCTGGGAAGTCGTCGCCCGCGAGTAGCCGCGTTTTTCCAAGCCCAGGAAAACGTCCTTGAACTGGTTCATTCCGGCGTTGGTAAAGAGCAGCGTCGGATCGTTGGCCGGGACGAGCGACGACGAATGCACCTCGCGGTGTCCCTTCTGAATGAAGAAGTCCAGGAACCTGCGGCGAATTTCGTTGCCGGTGAGCATGGAAGATTAATTCTAAATGAAAGGCAAATCTTGACCACAGGGGGCACAGAGAGACACAGGGAAAGCACCGGGGAAAGCTTACGCTTCCTTCCCATTGCCTCAGCCAAATTGGTTATGCAATCCTCAGCAGGGCACTTTGGGAAGATTGCGTGCCCGGAGACATCCGATGCCTTGCAATCCAGAAATTCTGAGACACGTTCCACTCTTTGCCTTACTCGACGACGAAGAAACCGCGGTTTTGGCCGGCCAGGTTGAGGTCAAGCAGTTTGCCGCCCGTCAGCGAATTTACAAGATGGGCGAACCGGGTGGCCGCGCCTACATCGTGGTCTCGGGCATGGTGCGGGTGACGACCGTCGACGAGGACCACCAGGAAGTGGTGATCGATGAACCCTCGCACGGAGAGTTCTTTGGTTTCGCTTCCATGTTGGAAGAAACCGCTCATCAGTCGGGCGCGACCGCTCTCGAGGGGACGGTCTGCATCGAGGTGGACCGGCACGACATTGCCGTCCTGCTGCAGCGCAAGCCCATGGCCGGAATGGATATGCTGGCCGTGCTGGGACGCCAGTTTCACTCCTCGCAAAAACTGGTGCGCGTGCGCGCTGCCCGCAACCCGAACGAAGTCTTCGAGGAGAAAGAGACGTTTGGCGAGCGCGTCGCCGACCATGTCGCGAGTTTCGGCGGCTCCTGGACGTTCATCGGCTCCTTCGCAGTGGTCCTGATTGCCTATGCCTCGCTCAACGTAGGATTAGCGGCCCGCGCCTGGGACCCCTATCCTTTCATTCTGCTCAATCTGTTTCTCTCCATGCTGGCGTCGATTCAGGCGCCTGTCATCATGATGAGCCAGAACCGGCAGGATAAAAAAGACCGGTTGCGAGGCGAACTCGACTACGAAGTAAACCGCCGCGCGGAAGCCGAGATCCAAGGCCTGGCGCACAAAATCAACCTGATCGGCGACAAGATCGGGGACGTCGAGGAC
>Ga0210403_10005818_pt1 | contig 10414 bp, 10 predicted proteins | sample IncBWC19MmetaG_FD_150863 | JGI IMG/M metagenome (GOLD analysis project Ga0210403, IMG submission 150863) | Forest soil microbial communities from Barre Woods Harvard Forest LTER site, Petersham, Massachusetts, United States - Inc-BW-C-19-M | ecosystem: Environmental > Terrestrial > Soil >... | reverse complement strand
CGTGATTCAAAACGTGACTCTCTAACATGACCGACAAACTCCAACCCGCCCCCCTCGCCTACAAGAACGAACCTTTCCTCAGCAGCCCAGACGGACGCATTCTCCGCATCCTCGCCGAATATCAGGAACCGCTGGCCCGTTTCCGCCGCGAGCAGATCCAGGACACCGTCGTCTTCTTCGGCTCCGCCCGCTTCCAGGGAGGCGCAGCCGCCAAAAAGAATCTCACCGCAGTCGAAAAAAATAACGCCAAAGCCCCCTCCGCACAACAGCAGCAGAATCTCAAAAGCGCCCTCGCCGCCGTCGACATGGCCCGCTACTACGAAGACGCCCGCCGCCTGGCCCACATGCTCACCGAGTGGGCCAGTCAGATCCCCGCTCGCCGCCGCCGTTTCGTAGTCACCACCGGCGGTGGCCCCGGCATCATGGAAGCCGCCAACCTCGGCGCCCACGAAGCCGGAGGCAAAACCATCGGCCTCAACATCAACTTGCCCTTCGAGCAATACCCGAATCCCTACATCACCCCGGCGCTCAACTTCGAGTTCCACTATTTCTTCATGCGCAAATTCTGGTTCGCCTATCTGGCCAAAGCCCTCGTGATTTTTCCCGGAGGCTTCGGCACCATCGACGAACTTTTCGAAATCCTGACCCTCGCCCAGACCGACAAACTAGCCAAAAAAATTCTAGTAGTAATCTACGGCAGCGAATACTGGCACCGCATCATGAACTTCCAGGCCTTCGTAGACGCCGGCACCGTCTCCCCCGAAGACCTCAACCTCTTCAAATTCGTCGACACCCCCGAAGACGCCTTCACCTTCCTCCGCGACGGCCTAACCGAATACCACCTAGGCGGCGGCCAGCCCAAAAAAGAAAAAGAACATGAAGTCTTACCGGAAATAGCCAAGACCAGACCATAAATCGATCTGTCATCCTGAGCGGAGCAAGTGCTTGCGCGTTTAGCGCAAGCACTTGTGCAGTCGAAGGATCCCTAGACCGGCAGCACCACCGTCGGCTACGCAAGGCGTTTCTATCGCCGCACTGGCTCTTGCTCTAAACTGAAAAGCTGATAGCTGACAGCCGACAGCGTGCTCCTCTACTACATCACCGACCGCTCCGCCTTCCCCGGCGACGAACCAACCCGCCGCCGCCGTCTCCTCGACAAAATCACCGAAGCCGCCAGGGTCCGCATCGACTACATCCAACTCCGCGAAAAAGATCTCCCCTCCCGCGAACTGGAATCGTTAGCAAGCGAAGCGATGCGGATCATAGGTAGAGAAAGCAAACTGCCCACTGACCACTGCCCACTGACCACTGCTCTACTAATCAACTCCCGCACCGACGTAGCCCTGTCCACCGGAGCCGCCGGAGTCCACCTCCCAGCCAACGACATCTCCCCAAAGGAAGTAAGAACAGCGTGGGAAAAAGAGTGTGGCAGCGCGCGACTCGCCCGCGAACTCTCACCGAAAGATCCGCTGATCTCAGTCTCCTGTCACTCCGCACAAGAAGTACTTCAAGCCGAGAAAAACCAAGCCACCCTGGCCATCTTCGCCCCAGTCTTCGAAAAAAAAGACGCATCGCCCGCAGGCCTCGAAGCTCTGCGCCAAGCCTGCCAGGCAAAAATCCCAGTCCTGGCCCTAGGCGGCATAACTCTGCAAAATGCCCACTCCTGCCTCGAAGCCGGCGCAGCCGGCATAGCCGCCATCCGCCTCTTCCAGGAAAACGATATAGCCACCATCGTCCGCACCCTGCGCCGCTGACCACCATCGACTTCTTGACTGAACCGCTGCTCTAACCTGCAATAGATCGGGAAGGGCACGACTTCAGCTCTTAGCCTGCCCTGAGCAAGCGAAGCGCGCCGAAGGGTGCCGTAAGGTCTCCAGATCGACTGAGGCTTTAGCCGCTGAGGCAGGCTCTATACTGCTCCCGCGCCTTGCATCCGTCCCAAACACAAAAAAAGAGCCACGCCGCCCAGCGGCGTGGCCTTATGAAAGCAAACCTACTGTGCCGGACTCGCCGGAGCAGCAGCCGCCACCGGCGCGCTAGCCGTCACTTCCGCCGAAGCCGCAATCTTCACCGTAGCCAGAATCTTTTCCAGCCGCTTGAAGACTTCTCCACGATCCACATGCGTCGCGCCACCCTGGTTCTCGATGTTCGTAGTGCTAACCTTCAGCGCGAACTCATAGCAAGCCCCATTCTCGAACACGTGATAATACTTCGACGCTTCCTCGCGAGTCTCCTGACTGGCAAGCGTTTCCGCGGACTGCAATTCCATGTTGCCAATCATCAGCTTCGCAGGCGGCACAGCAGCCGGAGTGGCCGGAGCGTTCGTCTCAGCCGGAGTCCCCGTCTCAGCTGGTGGAGCCGCCTTGGTCTCCAGAAATTCTCCACACTGCTCCGCCGTAAGCGCCTTGTTCACGCTGACGTCAAAGAACGCCGGCCCCAAATCGCTCTTAGGATAAGCCGTCTCGGGCACCGCCACCACCGCCACCGCAACTCCGCCGGGTTGCACGAAGTCCATCGGCACCGACGCAGACGAGACCAGCTGGTCCGCCGCATCGCCAGTCTTCAGCGAATACTTCTTCGGATACTGGAACGACACACCAGAAGTTTTGTCAGTGTAAGCCAGCATCACAGGCGCCTTGCGGACAACTTTCTTATGCACCGGCTTGGCCGCAGCCTGCTGCACCGGTGCAGGCGGTATAGTTACCGCGGGCGGAGTCGGCTGCGTCATCGCCGGCGAGTTGTTGGAGCTTGCAGGTTGCGGTTTCTCGCTCGAGCATCCCACCGCAATCGAACAAACAATCAAAAGCGCAGCAAACACCAGCGCGCCAGTAGTTTTCTCAAAGTTAATCTTGCCCCAGGTAACGGACTCCAAAGTTTCCGGCTTCCCGGGGAATGTCATACCGCGAACTTCCGACTTGCGAAACAGATTGATACGGTTCATGTGTGGTCACCCCCTGCTGCTAAGCAGCACCAGTGACATTGCATGAAGAAGACCAACCGGCGGGACGTTGATTTTACAAGGCTTAGAGCACTCCAGAATGTCCGTGACCGTGGCGACCCAGACACGATGTGGAAAGCACGACACGACCCATGTGGCGCGGACGCCCCCGCCCACGAATGCATCCAGCACCCGTCAGCACGTCACGAAAGGCAGGTTGCCAGTTACTTTCCGCGAACTCCGCGACCGCGATGAAAGCCCTTCACTCAAACTGCTTCCGAAATGCCGCCAACTGCTCCCGCATCTCAGCAATTTCTTTTCGAAGCTCCGAAACCTCGCCTTCGAGATGCGCAACGCGATCGTCGTCGCCGGAAGAACTCACCGAAGTCCGCACAGCCGCCACATCCACCGCCGGCACCTCTCCCGAAAAAAGCTGCATGTACCGCGACTCCTTGGTCCCCGGCTGCCGCGGCAAAACCGCCACCAGCGGAGGCTCGCGCTGGCTCAACTTCTCAATCGTCGCCACAACGTCTTCGAGTTCCTCAAAACGATACATGCGCTCCGCCCGCCCGCGCAGTTCCCCCGGAGTCTGCGCCCCGCGCAGCAGCAGCACGCACAGAATCGCCGTCTCCCGCCGGTCGAAATTGAAAACTTCCTGCAACCGGTGCTCGTACTTCGTCACCCGCCCATCAGCCCCGCTGGCCGGCCCCGCCAGCCTCTCCCTCTGCAGCGACTCCAGCGCCGCCCGCACCGCATCCTCATCCAGCGCCATCACCGGATCCCGGTTGTTCTTCTGATTGCAAGCATTCACCAACGCATTCAGCGACAACGGATAGTAGTCGGGAGTAGTGATGTCCTTCTCAATCAGCGCCCCCAGCACTCGCACCTCAACATCGCTAAGAAATTCCACGCGCCTCACCGACAGGAAAGCTAAACTGCAAGTCTACCCCAGATCGTCAGCCACCAAATCCACCAGAAGCATTTCGCTCTACCCCGTGAACCCCGTGCCCGGAGCCTGCCCTGATCGAAGCCGAAGGGTGGTGAAAGATTCTCGCACTTCTTGATATAGTTCCGAGGAAGGCCGAGTCGCGCCGGTCACAAGGAGCAAAAATGCGCCTCTTACTAAACTGGGTTCTAAGCGCCCTGGCGGTATGGATCGTCGCGCACCTAGGGCTGGGAATTTCCGTCAGCGGCCCAGTAGCCGCCCTCATCGCCGCGCTAGTCATCGGCTTCATCAACGCCACCATCGGAGCCCTGCTCAAGATTCTCACTTTCCCCCTGACGGTCGTCACACTCGGACTCTTCTGGCTGGTCATCAATGCGCTCATGCTAGAGCTAGCCTCGGCCCTTCTGGCCCCGGGTTTTCAAGTGCGCACATTCACCGCAGCTTTCCTCGGAGCAATCGTGCTCAGCCTGGTAAACATGCTCCTGAAATGGCTGGTCAATCCTCCACGCGAGCGCGACTAAGAAATCATGGCAACGGCTCACTCCCACTTCCCGCCCACTCACCTCGAGCCCCACCTCGTCTCCATCCCCGCAGCCTGGTTCCTCATGGGCTCCTCTTCCGGTCAGGATTGCGAATGTCCCATCCACCGCGTCTGGATCGACACCTTCCTTCTCTCCGCCACACAAGTCACCAACGCCGAATACGCGATCTTCCTCAGCTCTACCACCTCCAACCCTCCACCTTTCTGGCAAGATCAGAATTTCAATCACGCGCAGCAACCCGTAACCGCAGTCTCCTGGTTCGACGCCGACCGCTACTGCCAATGGCTAGCTGAGCAAAAGCAACGCCCGTACCGTCTTCCCACCGAAGCCGAGTGGGAACGCGCCGCCCGTGCCAATCTGGAGCAAAACGATTTCCCCTGGGGCAACACCCCGCCGCAATCTCTCCCCAACTACGCCACCCGCTGGCAGACCGGACCCGAGCCCGTTGCCCGTTACGCCCCGAACGCCCTAGGCCTCTTCAACATGTGCGACAACCTTCACGAGTGGTGCAGCGACTGGTACGATCCCAACTACTACGCCGCCTCCCCCGACCGCAATCCGCAAGGTCCCAAACTTCGATCAGAAACCGGCCAGCGCAAATCCTCCCGCGGCGGATCATGGCGCCACCACATCAAAGTCTCCCGCTGCTCCGCCCGCTCCAGCATCCCTCCGGATTTCCACTACGCCGACTACGGCTTCCGGGTAGCGTGCGACCTCATATAATCTTGGCGTTCCGATTTTTTGATTTTTGTCATTCCGAACCGCGCCAAGCCCGGTGAGGAATCTGCTGTTGGCTGGCAGCGCCGCAGAATCGAGGGCAAGCAATGTTCCGCGACAATCTACTAAGCTCCAAGCGCATCCTGATCACTGGCGGCGGCACCGGACTCGGCAAAGCCATGGCCACCCGCTTCCTCCAACTCGGTGCCATAGTCTACATCTGCGGCCGCCGCGAAGAAGTCCTCGAGCAAACCGCCGCCGAGCTTTCCACTCAAGGACCAATCCACGCGCTCCCCTGCGACGTCCGCAACCGAGACGCGGTAGAGGCCATGATCGACGCCATCTGGAAATCAGCACCGCTGGACGTTCTAGTAAACAACGCTGCCGGAAACTTCATAGCCCGCACCGAAGAACTTTCCCCTCGCGCCTGGGACTCCGTAATCGGCATCGTGCTCCTGGGCACGCTAAACGCAACCCTAGCCTGCGGACGCCGCTGGCTTAAATCCAATCACGCAGGCACGGTCCTAAGCATCTCGGCAACGTATGCGCCAGTAGGCTCAGCCTACGTAGTCCCGTCAGCAGTCTCGAAAGCCGGATTGGAAGCCCTAACCCGCAGCCTGGCCGTCGAGTGGGGCAATCGTGGCATCCGCATGAACGCCATCGCTCCCGGCCCAATTCCCACGCAAGGCGCATTCTCCCGCCTCCTTCCGCGTGCTGATCTCGAGACGTTAGCGTTAGACCGCAATCCCCTGCACCGCTTCGGCACCACAGAAGAGTTGGCAAACCTGGCAGCGTTCCTGATCAGCGACGGCTCCTCCTACATCAACGGAGAAGTAATCCGCATGGACGGCGGAGAATTCCTACAAGGCGCCGGCGAATTCACCGCCCTTGGCCGCGCCCTGACGAAAGAAGATTGGGAATCCCTGAAACCACGTAAGAAGTCTTAGCGCAACTTTTGGTCATTCCGACGCGCGAGCGCAGCGAGACAGGAGAGCCTGCCCCGAGCGAAGCCGAGGGGAATCTGCTTCCTGCTTTTCTCCGGTCAATCGGCCCGGTCACCTCACCCGGCATCCGCCTGCCGCATACTCCGCACCACGGTGTGCGCCAGACTCTCCACCACCGCCACATCGCCTTCATCAAAATTAAACGGATCTTTTGCAAACACCATCAGCAACCCTACCGTATCCCGCTCATACCGCACCGGAGCCACCACAATCGACCGCACTCCAAGCCTCCGGCAACTCTCCAAATCCACTCGCGGATCATGCTCCGCATCATCGCACCGCAAAGCTTTCCCCCGCCGAAAGCACTCGCCCGATAATCCTGAATTCACGTCCAGCCGCGCCCCCAGCGCCGGCGCGCTCTCTCCCACGCTGGCCCGGCACATCACTCCGCCTTTATGCACCAGCGCAATCGCCGCGCTCGTGCCCCGCGTCAGCGTCCGTGCCCGCTCTCCGATCGTCCGCAGCGCCGCCGTCAAATCCGTGCCCAGCGAATTGAACTCATACTGCACCGTCCCAGACGCCGCCTCACGATTCCCATTCGAAGTCCCGCCGTTTCCCCCGCCTTCCTTCTCCGCCTCCAGGCTGACAAACGCGTGCTCCATGGACTTGTCATTACTCGCTCCTGACTTTAATGCCAACCGTGACTCCGCCGATTTTGACTCAACCGGCCAGCTCTGCATCTTGCCCACCTCAACCTTCGGCGCAATGGTACTGGGAGCGCCAGCGTTCACCGTCAACCATTCATTCAACCGCCGCCGCGCGTCCTCCGGCAATTCCGAGAACCGCACGCCCGCGCGCCCCAAAGCATCTGCCCACGCGATGTAACCGGTAGTCTCCACGCGCACAGCCGGCTCACCCAGATCAAGCTCCAGTCGGACGCGCTGCTCCCGCTCGAGCCGCGTATCGGTCTGCATCGCCAACCCTTCCTCGCTCAAATCCAGAATCATCCCGCCCGACACTCCATCAAAGCTGGCAAACACCGGAGCATGCAGCTGCTGCCGCAAACATCGCCGCCGCTCCGGCCCGAATTCCAGATTCCCTTCCATATCCTTTGGGACGAAGTATCCCAGTAGGAATGATGAGATGGTCCGCGGGCGGAAAAAAGTGTTAGCGCAGATTCCCCTCGGCTTCGCTCGGGGCAGGCTCTCCTGCCTCGTTTCGCTCGCGCGTGGGAATGACAAGAGTCGGTGCGGTTATCCCAGAATCGCGCGCGTGATCCCCTGCCACCAGGAAGGATTGTGCCGCCACATGTACAGCGCGAGGCTTTGCCCCACGATCAACACCGGCAACGCATACCGATACACCTTGTGGACGCGCCGATCAACCAGCAGGTCGCGCGCAACCCCGAGAAGGATCAGCAGATCCAGGAAAGGAAAGAAGAGATTGTGGTCGAACACGTAGTCAAAGCGGGCGACGGGTGCGTCCATAAGTCCGCAGGTTGCAATGAAGATCAGCCGGCGGTGCAGCTCTGGCTTTGTGCGCCAATAGATGGCCAGCGCAACGAGCACGCCAAAAGCGATCATGTCATAGAACGGGATACTCAGAAAAGCGTGCGCGTCGCTCTCGTTCTGATGGAGCTGCACCATGTCAAAACGAGCCATGATGATCGAAGTGGTAACGCCGAGGGGAACCATCACGGTGGCGAGCCCAGCGCCAAACCAGCCAATCGAGCGATGCCAACTGACTTTGTGCAACCGCACCAGCGAGGACTGAAGAATGAAGAAGATCACCCACCCCGCAAAAACTGCGCCATGGATCCAGAGAATAAACGGCCGCGGCACGGCGGGATGAAGCAGGTTGTCGTTGACCGTACGCTTGAAGCCCGTGACCACAATCGCAGCCAGCAGCAGCGACATCGCAAAATAGAAATACCGCTGCACAATCCCGTGTCGACCACTGACGGTCATCGTGCTCGATTTTCTCTTCGACCCGGTTGCAGTCCCGACGCGTTCTGCGTTGACAGTGGACATGAAAGAGTGACGGTTGAGCCGGGACCACACTCCGCTTACCCGGCCCACGCGAGAATACACCTCGAGCCTCCTCCCCGCCATCTTTTTCGGATATGTTCCGACCGCAAAGCCCCTCTCGCCGCGGCCGGGTGCCCCATCCTTTTTCGCGCTCTTTGCGAAAAAGGGTGGGGATATTGACTCTGCGCCTAACCCGCTCCCGCCCAGCTATCTCCCCCGCCGCACCGCCTTCCGCAAAACTCCCCAAGCCTCTCTCCACTTCTCAAATCGCGACCGCAACTTCCTGCTCTCCGGATACAGCATCAACGACTTCAACTCCTCCACCACCCGCACCGGCATCACATACCAGGCATTCATCGGACGCGCATAAGCCACCAAAGCATCAATATTCTCCGAGCTGTAAGACCGCATGTTATGGTCATGCGCCCGAAAGCTGCACCCTCCATCCGCCCCCACCGTGTGCGCCGACTTAACCTGCACCCGCCAGAAAATAAAACTCCTCCGCGGATTCACAATAAAGTCATAAGACTCACTGTCCCCCCAGGGCTTAGCCACCACAAACCCCATCCCCACAGCCTTGGCAATAAACTCCGCCTCCGCAATCTCCCCCAGCTGCTTAGGAGTAAGTATCTCCGTAGGCATTGAATTTGGCTGTGAATTTGCTTGTGTGGAACGGACACTCCTGTCTGTTGCCTTTGACCTTGATTTTGATTTTGACTTGGACTCTGCTCGCGCCTCTTCCTCCGCCCCCGCAAAAATACTAATAACCTCCGCCTCACCCAACCCAACCGCCAAATCCTCACCCATAACTCCTCCGCCTCTCCACAGATTTTGTAATTCCGAACCGGCCATTCCCAAGGAATGTCGATCCGAACCGGCCATTTTCAAGGGATGTCATTCCGAACCGGGCAGAAGGCCCGGTGAGGAACCTGCTTTTTGTCTGTCTGAAGCACACCCCCAAACGCAAAAGCCCCCTCCGACCACCGGTCGGAAGGGGCTAAGGCTAGCCACGTCGGCTATAACTAAATGATTTCATCCACGAAGATCGAAGTCAACCAAATAGTGCCATTTTAGGAAGCGCCCATACCCACGAAAGTAGACCCTACAAAAGTGGACAGCAGTCGCGGGATTTTGACTCCTGGCTACCGTATCTACTTGAAAAAGGCGCGGGATCACCCATGCAGTGGTATCTTATGAGGCGTGAGATCACGCAACCTAGACAACTCGCGGACGAGACTGTGAAAGTAGAATCACGAGCAACCACGAAGCAAAGCGTGGTCTGCGACTGGACCGGAAGTGCGTTAAAGAACGAAAGCACTCTCCATCAGCTTTCACCGTATATTGGAAAACTGAAATCCTCAATCGCCGCATCCTTGGTTTCGCAGTTCACGAAGGAGGGAGACCTCGTATACGACGGGTTCTCGGGGTGCGGAACAGTGGCTCTGGAAGCTTGGGCTGCGAAACGTCGCGTCATCGCCAACGACCTCAGCCCATACGCGTATGTTTTAACTCGGGCAAAACTTTTTCCCCCACGCTCATTGCAAGGCGCCCTCAGGAGTATCGACCACGCGAGTGCCGAAGCAGCCGGGCTACGGGACGATGTTGATCTCCGTAAAGTGCCCCAGTGGGTCCGGGATTTCTTCCATCCAGAAACGCTGCGCGAAACCATCGCATGGACAACCGCACTCAGGCGGCGCCGTTCCTGGTTCCTGCTGGCATCCCTTCTTGGCATTTTGCACCATCAGCGGCCCGGCTTCCTGTCCTTCCCAAGCAGTCACACCGTCCCTTACCTGCGCCTCAAGAAATTCCCACGTTATCGGTTTCCCGAGCTATACGAATACCGCTCATTACGCGACCGGCTTGAGGCGAAAGTAGCGAGAGCTTTTCGGCGAATGCCTGATCTGGATTTCGACGTCGCCAGATCCTGCTTATGCAAGGACACGAGCGCCCTCACCCTGCCCGAGCCGGTCGACGCGATAATCTCAAGCCCACCGTACATGCGCTTGCTCGACTACGGTCGCGACAACAGGCTGAGGCTATGGTTTCTTGGTGTTCAGGACTGGCGCTCCTTGGATAGGATTGTCTCGCCTCACGAAGATGCCTTCTTGGAACTCATGCGCGACTGCTTCACTCAATGGAAGACGGTCTTGAAACCCAACGGCCGTTGCGTGCTAGTGATTGGCGACGCATTCAGCCAAGTCGCCAAAGGAAATTTACCTGATTTGGTCTCCAGGATTGCAACGGAAGAAGTCGGCGGCTACAAGCGGGTGTGCGAGTACACCGAGACGATCCCCAACGAG
>Ga0210403_10005817_pt1 | contig 10415 bp, 15 predicted proteins | sample IncBWC19MmetaG_FD_150863 | JGI IMG/M metagenome (GOLD analysis project Ga0210403, IMG submission 150863) | Forest soil microbial communities from Barre Woods Harvard Forest LTER site, Petersham, Massachusetts, United States - Inc-BW-C-19-M | ecosystem: Environmental > Terrestrial > Soil >... | reverse complement strand
TACACCCGGCGAATGCCGACACCCGGCAAGACCATGTCGGTTCCCGAGCACTCATTTCCGTGCAGAGCACACTCGTATTTGGCGCGGCCTGCCTCGTAGACATCGCGGTAGGGGCTCCTCGCCCGGCGCCGTCCGTTCTTGTCCGGTTTCCCGTCGAGCCTTATGGCGCTATCGGCGATCGTATAGAGGACGGAGCGGGCGCGAGAGTTCCAGTTTGCTCGCTCCCCCCGCCGCCTCCGAGGTGCCACCCCGCCGGGTAGTCGATGGCTATTCGCGCTCGTTTGATGGGCGGGATGGTCGAGATCCGTCCCGACGCGCTGACTATGGGGCTCGTTCCACTTGTTGTCGGGACGGAGAGGCTGCACAACGACGGGGCGGCGTTGGGAATCGATCGAAGGCTGGTCGTCGTGCAGAACATGGAGGCCGCAGTACGCACGCAATTCGCCGAGCCGTCGCGGCCGATTCTTGAGAGGATGCCAGCAGGGGTCGCCGATCTGACCGAACAATCGGCCGATGCCCGACTCGCCGATGCCCGTGGTTCGGGCCACCCACGGGCCAAGCGGATGCCGGCGCATCGCTTTGGTCAGAGCCCGAGCCGCCGGAGCTTCCATCTCGCGGCGGATGACCTCCACAAACGACCGTTGGAGTTGAACCGGTCCACAGATGTCAGGCAAGCCCTTGCCGCCATGCTCGGTGGGACGCGTCAAAGCGGCGAGCCGATTCTCGGCGTCGATGCGAGCCTGTTGGGCTTCATCGAGGGCCGCCGCGTAGATGGCGATCTCCTGCTCCAGGGCGAACACCGCAGACATCGGCACCCCGGCGAAACTCTCCAGCCGAGACGGATGTTCTGTGGGTCTCGACCGACTATTGGTCTCGGCTGGAGAAGAAGCGCCGGGGACGGCGCATCTTTGGGCGTCGCGAAGCCAATGGTCCCCGGCGCGATCCAAACCGGCCAACTCGGCCATCTGCTCGAAGGCTGCGATCCATTGAGCGGCGCTCATGCTGCGCCCTCGGTATCCCGTCCCTCGAGGAAGACCTCGAGGATGATGATCTCCGGCAAGTCGGCCACCGTTGACACCCGGGACCTGACCATCGCCTTGCACAGCCGCCGGTATCTCTCGGCCTCGGCCAGGACCTGTCGGCCCTTGGCCTCGCGCAGATCCGCCATCGATTGGACGTCGCCCAGCGAGCACAGCCCGAGTGGCTGCCACTTGTCGAGCGTCGGCACGTAATGCGATTCCTGGAGAAACTTGCGGGCGACGGCCGAGATGGCGTCCCACTTGTTCGATCCGCGGGGCCGGCTCGCTCGCCGGAGGTTCAGTCGGTCCTGGAAGAGGACGGTCTTCACGTAGGGCGCTCCCGCCTCGAGTAGAGCGTCAAGCAAATGCTCAATCGGGACCTCGCGAGCGGCCCGTTCCAAGATCACGCGCGGGTCGACCGTCTCGGCGGCGTCGATCTCGGCGCGGATGAGATCCCGGAAGCTGAACCCCATCACGCGACCTCGACTATCCCGAGGACGCGGGCCCAGTTCTGGACGGTCACGCTGGTGACCTGGATCTCGCGATTGGTGTCGACGTACAGCTCCCGGGCAATCCAGTCCCACGAGCGACCGTCCTGGCGATGCTTGAGCAGGTAGTCCCGAACGCCGTTAGGGAGCAGGTTGTCGGCGAGGCGCAGCCGGTCCGACAGGATCTCTGGCACGGGCGAATATTCTTCGGATTTCCCGAACTTGTCAAGCAGTTCCCGTAGACCGCTTGGCAAACTGCCTACGACCACGTACAGTCACCGTCGTGGCCGATGATCTGGCGCTTGCTGCGGTGGCTGCCGAAGCTCGGCGGGTGATTCCGAAGATGGTTCGGATGTTGCTTGCCGCTCGGGCAGAGCCAGCGAAGGACCTCGCCGGTGCGATGGGGATGAGCGAGGCGAGCCTTTCCGACCGGCTGAGAGGCAAGACGCGTTTCACGGCCGACGAGGTGGCGACGATCGCCGCCCATTTCGGGGTGCCCGTGACCACGCTGTATCAGGCCCCGGAGTGGGCGTCGGAACTTACGGCAAGTAGCGCGAGCGATTGGCTCCTCCCTCATCTCGCACCACGCTCAGTGGCCCTTGAACCCGTCTGACGACTGCCATACCCTTCCTGAGTACGACATAAAAAGTGACTGCCTGGTGCTGGCTGGGGGTCGGGGACGGACGGGGGCGGCCTTGACCAACGATGAACTGTTGACGGCGTACGAGCGGCACCAGCGAGACTCGAACCATTCCGGAGTCACGATCGAGAACTACCGGAAGGTTCTCAACGCGGTGGCGCGGGACACGGCCATGCCGCTCCTGTCCCTCGACGGCCACCAGATCGAGGCATGGCTCCGCACCCGCCGGGCTGGCGTCGGGACCTGGGTCACTTACCGGGCCTGCCTGGCCAGCTTCTACCGGTGGGCCGTCCGGGAAGAGCTCACCGACCGGGACCCCACCCTCCGAGTCGTCCGACCGCGGCAGCCCCAGCTCCTTCCGCGGCCGATCTCGACGCCGGACCTGGCGCTGGCGCTCGAGCTCGCCGACCCGTCGATGCGGGCCATGCTCTGCCTCGGCGCCTACCAGGGCTTGCGGGCTCATGAGATTGCGAAATGCGCGGCGGAGGATCTCCAGATGTGGCTCGACCCGCCCATGCTCCGCGTCGTCGGCAAGGGCCGCAAGGAGCGGCTGCTCCCCGTCGCCCACGAGACCGAGGTCGCCCTGGTTGCGTGGGGGCTTCCCCACCGGGGCCCGATCTTCCCCTCGCCGCTCGATCAGCGCCGACCGTTGGGGCCCAGGACGGTGACGATCCGGGTGGCCGCCTATCTGCGGTCGGTCGGCATCGACGCGACCTGCCACCAGCTGCGCCACTGGTTTGGATCCGAGGTCTACGCCAGGACGACGGATCTCCGGCTCGTCCAGGAGTTGATGGGGCACGCCAACCCGAGCACGACGGCCCTCTACGCGAAGGTCCGGCCCGATGCCGGGGCGCCGATCGTGCGGTTCCTGTCTGCCACCTCGACCCCGGAAGAGGTCGCTTGATTCCGTCACCTACAGCGGTACTCTCTCACTGTATGCGGCATCTGGGCCGCAGGTGGGGGCGAGGGGGCCATCCATGAACACCGCAGCAACATCGGTGAAGAAGGCAGCACTGACGACCTGGGAGGGCATCTGGTACGTCCTCCAGTGCGTGGCGATGGGAGCGGGCTATTTCGGCAAGATCCCGGCCAAGAAGGCGCTCGCCGACTTCGGGTTGGCGGAGATGACCGGCGCAGAGCGGTTCTGGTACGTGATCCAGTGCATCTTCTTCGGAGCCGGCTACCTGGCCAAGATCCCGGTCGCCAAGGCGCTCTCCGAGCTGCCTCAATACCGCCTCGAGCGGCAGTCGGCGCTCGGCGAGCTGGCTACCGTCTGACGGGGAAACGGCCTGGGGCGAGCTTCCGGGTGACCTCGGCCGTCCGGGTCTGGGTGCGGCGGATCTCGGAGGCGGCCTCGCGGAGCATCCTCGTCGTTGTGAGCGTCGTCTGAGTTGAGTGTGCGACCTGGTCGGCGCTAGGTCGTCGTGACCTCGGCATCGGACCCCCAGACCCCGACGAGCTCGGCGAACCGGGAGACCGTGCTGCGGCACTGGTCGCCGAGCGTGCAGAGCTCTTCTGTGATGCCTTCGGTCCTACCCAGTGGGCAGGCAGCCAAATCGCAGAAAGGCGAGGCGTTGCCGGGATGGGAGCAGCCGCTGACCTCCGGGTCGCGGTAGGGGCAGCGCTCGAGGACGGCCGACAGGGTGGTCATGGCGAGGGCTTCTCCGTTAGACGGTCGAGGATGACGTTGGCGAGCCGGTTGAGCTCCATGGTGGGGCCGAGGATGTCCGCCCGGATCTGGCGGTTGAGCTCGGCCAGGTCGGAGAGGGCTTTGTCCCGCTCGGCGCAGACACGCCGGGTTTCCTGGTCTCTGGGCGAGTGGACGTATCCCAGTACGAAGAGCACGACGAAGATCCCGAGCGGCCCGTAGCCGACGAACCACAGCTCTGGGCTCGGCGGCGTTGAGAGTCCGGTGTCGGCAAGGGTAGCCCCGGCGGCCGCGAGTGCGACTAGTCCAAGCCACACTCAATCGCTCACATCTGTCATGGCTCGGAACGCTATTTCGCCGGGGGTGCCACGTTGCCGTTGAGAGGGCCCGGGCTCGGGCCGACGAACGCGGCCGACGTCGGGTTGCTGCCGGCCCAGTGGCCGAGCATGCCCATGACGAGGGCAAGCACGGCGCTGGCGCCTGCCAGGGTGGCCTTGTCGAGGACGGAGACCTGGCTGAGGGCGCGGCTGACGCCGATCCCGGAGAGGGTGATGACGCCAAGGAAGCCTTGGACGAAGGTGCGGGCGACCCGGGCGACGAGGTCCCGGACGAACGGCGATGCGAGCACGCTCTTCTTGAGCCAGGACCACACGGTGGAGATGGTCCTGCCGCGCTAGCGGCTCCTTACCTTCGCCGGGATGCTCCGCCGAGCGGCGGCGCTGGCGGCCTGTCTTGCGGCGGTCGCTGCGTCGCCTCACCCGGCGCCGCCGAAGACGGTGGTGCAAGTCCTGGCCTCGGCGAGGACGGCCCCTCGAGGGGTCCTGTTCTTCGACGATGTCGCGCCGGCTCGCCATGTCAGACCGCCACCAGATCCGGGGGCGTCTGCGCCGGTTCCGGTCAAGAGCCCGGCGCAGGTCGCCTCACCAGAGCACGCGGGAACGCACGTTGCGAGGGTAAGCGCAGCGCGGCCGGCGGCGCGGCTGATCGCCGTTTCTTCATCGAGGCTTCACCACGGGTATCCGACGGCGGTCGCGTGCGTCGACTGGACCGAGAACGGCGGCTCCTACGGGCGGTCGAGCAACCTGGAGCACTTCGGCCGCTACCAGTTCGATCGGCCCACGTGGGTGGCGTTCGGCGGCGACCCAGCCACGTGGGGGTTCGCGTCGCCGGCGGAGCAGGACGCGGTCTTCGCTCGGGCGGTCGCCGCCGGCGGGCTCTGGCAGGGCTGGCTACGTTGGGACGGCTGTTAGGCCCGGGCGATCGCCGCGTTGGCCCAGAACATGGCCTCCTCGAGATGCGTCATCACGAGCGACTTCTCACGGCCCTCGGGCAGCGCGACGTTCAAGTCGTCGGCGAGGTCGCCCAACCGAGCTCGTACCTGCTCGTGCTTGCCGGCCTTCACCTCACCAGGCGCGTGGTACTGGAAACGGCGACGGAGCTCCTCGGAATCCATGCCGGCGACGCTAGCTAACGGTCAGCACCTCGCCGGACTGGGGTGCGAGGGTCACGTCGGTCACCTGCTGACCGTCGAGGTCGGTCCACACGAGCGCCCGGCCGCCCCACCAGTGGGCGTGGTGGCGGAGGTGGACGACGACGGTCTGGCTCGAAGGGTTGGCCAGCGCGAGGCCGGTCTCGAACGGCCGTGACCAGTGGCCGTCCGCGTTGGCGTGCGCGGCTCCGAGCGGGTAGCCGATGGCGACATGCTCGTAGGGCGAGTCGGTGATGATCGCCTCCGGCGTGTTGGCCGCGGTGTAGCCGTAGAACGACAGGCCGGTCTTGCCGAGGTGGAAGGTGGCCAGCGAGTAGCGGTGGATCTGGTCGAGGAGCTTGGGGTCGGTGACCTTCCACGGCTTGACCATGCAGCACGCCGCGGCGCTGCGCTCGGCGACGAGCTCGGGGAGGCCTTCCGCGGCGCCCCAGTCGCCGCCGGCGGTGAGCTCCTCCATCCACTGCTCCGCGAGGCCGCCGTCCATGCCGCCGGGGACGAGCAGGTCGATGGTCGCCGAGTTGAGCGCCTCGAGCATGGTGCCGGACTCGAGGCCGTTTCCGAGCACGACGTTGGATCCGAGCGCGGTCTTGACGGCCTTGGCCAGCGCGGCGGTGTCGGCGATCCACGCCGCCGCGGTGTAGGGCTCCTTGGTTCGGGGGTCGACGAGGATGCCGTCGAGGTAGTGCGGGCGGGTCGGGTAGGGGCCGCACATGTCGAGCATGACGCCGTCGAAGCCGAGGCTGACCAGCTTGCCGGCTTCGGCGACCCGGTCCGCGACCCAGTCCGGGTCGAAGGGGAGCATGACGAAGTTGGCCGGGTACTGCTGGCTGTGGAGGCGGTTACCGGAGGCGTCGAGGCCGTACCAGGCGGCCGGCTTTGTGTCAGGGCCGAAGGTGGCGTTGAGGTAGCCGAGCCAGCGGCCATCGGGGCGCGCCGAGCGCATCTGGGGAAACCAGCGGTCGATCTGGCCCGGGTTGGCGGACACCAGCGCGGTGGACTTGGCCAGCGCCACCGCGCCGGCCTCGTCGAGGTTGGTGCCGGCGGCCATGTTGATGGCCAGGAACCGCGGGCAGTCGTCGACGGGGGCGGGGATCACTTGGCGGGGTGGCGCGCCAGGCGGCGGGCGGTACGCGCCGCGGGGTGGGTCTTGCCGGGCTTGCGCCACTCGGCGTACGTCTCGCCGAAGACCTGCTGGACGGCCCCCTCCTGCTCGACGATGGCGTAGCCGCCGGTGGCGAGCTCGAGGGGCCCGGTGACGCTGCCGAGATGGTCGAAGGGGCCGTCCTGCGCGGCCGGGTCGAAGAAGTCGGGGGTCACGAAGTCGGACAGCCAGGCGACCTTGCCGGCGCCGTCGCCCCAGCTGTAGGAGTCCGACTCGACCGGGTCGCAGACCTCGCGCGCCCAGGCGGCGTTACCGGATCCGTCGTCCTCCCAGCCGCCCGCCTCCGGGTCGATGAAGGCTTCCTTGGCTTCGTGGTCGGCGACCGGGCAGACGTAGGCGAGCACGTCGGCCGTGGGCTGGACGCCGGTCAAGCTGGCCGGGTCGACCCCTTTGAGGCCGGCGATCGAGTCCCGGGCGAAGACCCGGGCGTAGGCCTGCCCGGTGGGCGTGGTGGCGTGATAGCCGAGCGCGCCGGCCTGGTCGGCGTCGTCGAGGATGACGAGCAGGCAGTCCTCTTCGGCCAGATTGACGCTCGAGGGGTCCGTCGTGAAGAACACCGTCGCCGAGACGCGCTCCCACGCCTCGGCGATGTCGCCGTTGCCGGCCTGGAGCGCCGTGGCGAGGGTCTGGCAGTCCTCGTTCGAGACGAGGGTGGACGCGTTGCAGATCGCGATTTGCATGGCGCGCAGGCTCGGCCGGGGCTAGCGACTCCTTACCTTCGGGCCGTGACCGCGGTCTCGCTCGTCCAAGCAGCGCGCGTCGACCTCACGGTCTACCGGGGCGACGCCATCTCCTGGCCCATCGTCTACAAGGACCCGTCGAACGCCCCGATCAACAACACCGGCTGGACTGCGGAGCTCAACTTCCGCACCGCGCTCGGCGGCGACATCATGCTCAGCCTCTCCTCCGCGGCCGGCGACATCGTCATCGGCGGCTCCAACGGCACGTTCACGGTCAACATGACCGACAAGCAGGCGGCGCTCCTCGAGGGCAACGGCGTCTACGACCTGTGGGTGGTACCGACCAGCGGCGCCGGCTTCCATCTGCTGACCGGGTCGGTCACGGTCACCCAGTCGGTGACGCCATGAGCGACCCGACGATCGTCGTCGAGACCGTCGCTCCGACGACGGTGGTCCTCGAGGTGGTCTCGGCGCCGGAGATCGTGCTCGAGCCGACGTCGCCGGCGACGGTGGTCGTCGAGAACGTGGGCGCCCCGACCGTGGTCCTGGAGCCGCCGCCCGCCTCGACGGTGGTGCTGTCCGCCGCGCCGCAGGGCCCGGCCGGGCCCGCCGGGCCGCAGGGTCCGCCGGGCGGCCACGGCAACGCCGAGTACACCTTCGATCAGCCCAGCCCGCTCGCCACCTGGACGATCTCTCACGGTCTCGGCGGGATCCCGGTCGTGTCGGTGGCCGACACCGCCGGCACCCGCATCGGCGGCTTCGGGTGCTCCTTCCCCGATTTCAACACCGCCGTCCTCACGTTCAACCCACCTCTGGCGGGCACCGCCACCCTCGTCTACTGAGGAGCTGACCGATGGCAACCCCCATCCTCGACAACCTGGACCTGACGCTCAATCAGCTCCTCAACGTCATCTTGCAGCTGCTCGCCGCCGATCCGGGCACGCTCCAGGAGGGCCGGCTGTGGTGGAACTCCACCGCGCACGAGCCGAAGGTCTACGACGGCACGACGACCCACATCCTGGCGTTCCTCGATGCGGTCGTGAATTCGATCGCCGCGGGGGACAGCACGATCACGATCGGCGGCACGTCGACGGCGCCGACGGTCAAGGTGGCCAAGGCCCTCGACCACACCTGGATTACCGACTTCATCGCCGAGGTCGAGACGGTGTCCATCGACCAGCTCGCCGCGCAGGCGGCCGATTACAGCGCCAACAACCACAAGATCACGAACCTGTCGGATGCCACCAACCCGCAGGACGCGGTCAACCTGCGCACGCTGCTCAACAACGTCTCCGGCCTGTCGGCATCCCAGGAGGTCCGCTACGCGACGGCGGCGGCGCTGGCGGCTAACACCTACGCCAACGGCGCCTCGGGGGTGGGCGCGACGTTGACCGCGAACGCGAACGGCGCGCTGCTCATCGACGGGCAGACCCCGACGGTCAACGACCGTGTTCTGATCCAGAACGAGGCCACCGCGGCGAACAACGGGATCTACACGGTGACCCAGGTCGGCGACGGCTCACATCCGTACATCCTCACCAGGGCGACCGATTTCAACCAGAGCACCAACATCGGCCCCGGGATCCTGGTCCCGGTCAAGGCCTCGTCGCAGGAGACGGCGGGCACGGCGAATGACCAAAAGGTCTTCATGTCGATCTCGAAGAGCGCGCCGACGGTCGGCACCGACTCGGTCACGTTCTCGCTGATCGGCTCGACGTACACGGCCGGCACCGGCCTGACGCTCACCGGGACCCAGTTTGCGCTCACCACGCCGGTCTCGATCGCCAACGGCGGCACCAACGCCACCACGGCCGCTGCGGCCCGGACCAATCTGGCTGCGACCACGAAGTACGCGGCGAGCATCGGCGACGGCTCGACGCTGGCCTACACGGTCACCCACAGCCTGGGGACGACCGACATCACGGTCGATGTGTGGGAGACGGGCGGATCGAAGCGCAAGGTCATCGTCGACACCGCCATCTCCGATGCGAACAACATCGTGGTCACCTTCACCTCGGCGCCCGCGGCGAACGCGTACCGGGTGGTGGTGGTCGGATGACCACGCCGGTCCTGTCCCCGCTCGGGCTCGAGGCGGTCACGTCCGACCCGGCGAGCCCGGGCGCCGGCGCGGCATGGTTCCGCTCCGACCTCAACCAGATCCGCTACTACGACGGCACCGCGGTCCGCATCGCCGGGCAGGCGTCGATGGACTACTGGCGGATGTGCCGATAGATGGCGGCCAACCCATCGTTCGCGGCGACGCCGAACATCGGCGCGGCGCTCCTCGGCTCCGCGGAGACCGACCTCCAGTCGCCAGCGCAGACCTCGACGATCGTCACCGCCGGCACCAACGGGACCCGCATCGAGGAGATCGTCGTCCAAGCCTCGAAGTCGGGGTCGCTGATCGCGTCCACCGTCGCCGGCCTGGTGTACGTCTTCACCTACGACGGCACCAACTACCGGCTCTACGACATCGTCACGGTGAACGCCATCACCGCCTCGGCGACCGTCGCCGGCTTCCGGTTTAACAAGCCGTACACCAACCTGGTCCTCAAGTCCGGCTGGTCGCTGCGCTGCTCCCAGTCGATCGCCGGTAACGCCAGCATCCTCGAAGTCACCGGCCACGGCGCCGACCTATGACCGCCGCCGTCCTCGAGCGGCCGAAGCTGTGGGCGCCGCCGAAGGTGTCCCTGGTCCGCTCGACCCGCTGGGACGAGCTGCTCTACGAGGCCGAAGCCTGGCTCGAGCTCCCGGAGCGCTGCATCGTCACCGCCGGCGACGACTTCGGCGGCAACTACGACTTCCGCCCGGTCCTCGCCTACCTGGTCGGGCCCACCATCGAGGCGTGGCGGCGGATCCGCGCCGAGAACCCCGGCATGCTGCCCGGCCTCGGCGCCTCGGTCGGAGTCGTGAACCCGCCGTCGGTGTTCATCGGTCTGCCCCTCCAGAACTCGCAGGGCCAGGTGGCCGGCACGGGCGGGGTCAACAACTCGACAGTCTGGCCGGCGCCGTACGGCGGCAGGTGGGTTCGGGTCATCTGTCTCGGGCCCGCCGGCGGCGGAGGGGCGGGACGGAAGAACAACACTTCGACGGGCTGCTCCGGCGGGGGCGGCGGCGCCGGCGGCGCCTACTGCTGGGATGAGTGGCTGGTCGCCGACCTGCCGTCCCAGGTGCCGGTCACGGTGCCGTGCGGCGGCCCGGGCGGGGCGTCGCAGTCGGTCGCCGACACCGCGGGGAACAACGGGACCTCCGGCGGCAACACCGTTAACACGATCTTCGGGGCCAGCGT
>Ga0210403_10005816_pt1 | contig 10415 bp, 7 predicted proteins | sample IncBWC19MmetaG_FD_150863 | JGI IMG/M metagenome (GOLD analysis project Ga0210403, IMG submission 150863) | Forest soil microbial communities from Barre Woods Harvard Forest LTER site, Petersham, Massachusetts, United States - Inc-BW-C-19-M | ecosystem: Environmental > Terrestrial > Soil >... | reverse complement strand
GCGTGCAATTCGTTCGCAAGTCGCACACGTTCCTTCTGGAGTTGATCAGCCACGGACTGCATCAGTGTTTTGGGCATGTGGGGATGGTATCAGTTACCACGGCGCCCGTTCCCGTTCGCGCCCCCGCAAGCGCCGTTATGGACAATCTTTCGGCGCCACTTCGACGCGCACATGCGAGCCTGGTGACGCCAACCACCTCGCACAGGGTCCCCACATGGCGACCGAAGGAGCAGGACTCCTGTGCTTTGCGATCCGAAGGGCACGGGCGGCAACGTCGAAGGATGCTCATCAAAGCACGGTCCACGTAAGGCCACATCGCAAAAATCGGGAACTGCTGGTCGCAATTGTTAGAAAAAATACTTGACTTCAGCGGAAGTCATGGCGGAGAATCGCGCCCACAGTTTTTCGAGGGGGAAACTGAGCCGTCCCAAGGAGGAGCCTATGGCTCGCTTTGCGGTTGGGTTGTTCCCCGATCTGTCGGTCGCCTCGCAAAAAGTAAACCATCTTCACGCGCAATCCTCGGCAGTTTTTCAACGCTCCAATCATCAACCTGAGCCACGGGAAATAACTAAAGGAAAACACTCCATGAAATCTCTTGGAACGTTCGGTGTTTCCATTTTGATCTTGTCAGCCTTCGCATTTGGACAGCAACCGCCCAGCAATTCCACGGCAATTTCCTATGCCGCGCAATCTGTTGCTGCCATGGCGGGGAACAACACTGTTTCCGATGTGACACTGACCGGAACGGTCAACACCTGGATGGCCGGGTCAACAACCGACACCGGCACGGTGACGCTAAAGGTCAAGGGTTATGGCGAGAGCCGCATGGATATGCAACTCGCTCTGAGTGGCGCAATATCCCAGATTCGAGATGCATCGACGGGTGTATCGCAAGGGGAGTCGATCACGACCGGAACCGGGACACAATACTCGTACCAGAATTGCGTGACCGATGCGGCATGGTTCTACCCGCTGAACTCCGCGATGGCCGTAGCTCCCAATCAAGGCATCGTGCTGAACTATCTGGGACCGGCGAACCTCGGCGGTGAGTCCGTCCAACATGTTCAAAGTTATTACTATCAATCGGGCCTCGATCAGAACTCGGAAGCCCAGCTTCAAACAAACAGCACCATTGACTATTATCTGGACGCCACGACGTTCCTTCCCGCAGCGGAGAACTTCAACACCTTTGCGGGCAATGGCACGGCCATTCCGGTGCAAGTGATGTTCTTGAGCTATCAATCCACGCAGGGTGTGGCGAGTCCCCAACACATTCAGGAGTACATCAACGGCACCCTGCAACTTGACGTGACAATTACGTCAGTGGCGATCAATACAGGCATTCCGCTTTCGACGTTCACGGTTCCCCAATAACTGCCGAAGGAGCGCAAGCTATGGCCGCAAGATTGAATTGGCTGTGCGTAGTCGGATTGATGATTCTGGGCGGTGTGTGTTCTCAAGCCCAACAGAATGCAACTGGAACTCAGGCGTTCGGCAGCTTTAGCGGTGGTCCTGACACCATCAATTTAGGGAACCTGGATGTCAATCTCGTCATTCCCATCCTCCAAAGGCAAGGCCGGGGGATTCCATTCGTCTACGATCTGACGTATGACAGCTCGTTGGTTTGGTTGCCCGTGACGACCGGCAGTAGTACCACGTGGACACCGCAACCGGGTTGGGGCTGGCCCATTCCAGTGAGTGCTGTAGGCTATGTTCCGTCGCCGGTTGTGTACACGGCCAGTACGCTTTGCGCCCCCAGCCAAATGGAAACTACAACGTGGCGGATTTACCCCGGCTACATCGATGTCCACGGCACGATGCACCACGTCCCAAGTCTTATGACCACCGTGGTCTCGGCACCCGCCGCCTGCGGGGGCAACTCCTCGACTGACGCCAGTTCGGCCACCGATGACGGATCAGGCTACTCCATCTCGATATTGCATGGATCAGTCGGCACGGCCTCGCTCGTCTCAAAAGGGGGAAAAGCAATCACTGTACCTATCGGCCAGGGTACTGCCACTTTGGCAACCGATTCCAACGGCAACGAGATTACGGTTAACACTTCGACCGGGCAGTTCTTCGACACTTTGAGTTCCACGACACCGGTCCTGACGGTGACAGGCACGTCCCCAGTCAATTACACGTATACAGCTCCAGGTTCGGCAGGAACGGGTACGCCGGTGAGCGTGGTGGTGTCATACAAAAGTTACCCTGTGCAAACGCACTTCCAATGCTCAGGCGTCACCGACTATGGCGTGTCATCGCCGATCCACAACAACTTGGTAGATAAGATCACCTATCCTGACGGCTCCTTCTATCAGTTCACCTACGAGCCGACAACAACGGGAAGCTCCAACGTCACCGGCAGAATCGCTTCCGTCACCTTTCCAACAGGCGGCACAATTTCCTACACCTACACCGGAAGCAACGGCGGAATCAATTGCTCGGATGGCACCACAATGGGTTTCGAGCGCACGACACCGGACAGTTCGACTCCCTGGCAATATTCTCGCTCGGGCACAAGCCCGAATTGGACAACCACGGTTACCGATCCAGTCGGCACCGTTACGACCTACAACATGTATCAAGTTACGTCCACTACCACAGGTGGTTCGGCTTCCCAGTCCACCTACACCTACTACGAGCGCAACCACACCGGCGCGGGCAAGACGGTCCTCACCTGCTACAACGCCGTCTATTCCGGTTGTACATCCGCTACGCTGACTCTTCCGTTTTCGCAGATCGACCAGTACGTAAACCTGGGAACCAAGAACGCTGCAACAGAAACCAAGTTTGACACGACCAACGGCGGGCGAGTTACAGAGGTAAAGAATTACGACTTCGGGGTTTCGACTGGAGGCGCACCTTCCAGCACGTACCTTCTGAAAGATACCACTATCACCTACCAGGCGTTGACCGACATTCTCGATCATCCGTATCAAGTCACCGTCAAGGACAAGAGCGGCACCATCAAAGCACAAACCACCTATACCTATTCCGACACGGTTACGGGCACCTCGGGAACGCCCCAACACACGTCTCCCCCTGGGTCTCGCGGTAACGCGGTCACTATTGCGAGCTTGACCTCGGGAAGTTCGACGCTGAGCAAGACCTTCACCTACTACGACACCGGCAACGTGAAGGTCGCAACTGACGTTAACGGGGCCTCGACGACGTATACCTACGGGGCTTGCGGAAATTCCTTCGTGACGGAGATTCAGCTACCAGTCATCACCACCGCCCTCAACGAATACTTCGGATGGGACAACAGCAACACTTGCGTCGGTGCAGTGATGACATCGTCCGAGGACGTGAATGGGAACACCACCACCTACCAGTTTACCGACCCAAACTACTGGCGATTGTCGAAGATGGTCAAGCCGGGTACTACCGGCAGTACGACCTACACATATAACACCGCATCTCTGCCTTGGAGCATCGCAACTAGCTCCCAGCAGACCGCCACAATCAATGTCACGACCGACACCGTGCTCGACGGTTTGGGCCGCACAATCCAAACCCAGTTGACCTCCGATCCCGAGGGCACGGACTACGTTGACACAACCTATGACGCGCTGGGCCGGGTCTACTCGGTGTCGAATCAGCATCGTTCCGGCTCATCTCCGACAGACGGCACCACCTTCTACACGTACGATGGGCTGAGCAGACCTTATCAGACCACTTTTCCAGACGGCGACATAGTAACTAGCAATTACACGAACAACACGATTGACTGGTTCGGCGAAGGCAACGCAACTGCCAAATTCTTCCAGGTGGATGGTTTGGGAAGGTTGACTTCAGTCTGTGAACGAATTTTGACCGGTACGGGAGGGCAACAAAATGGCGATATTCCGATGCAGAGCGGGTGCAATTCCGATTATCCCAGCTATAAGGCCTTTCAAACCACCTATGCCTACGATGTGCTGAACAACATCACCTCGGTCACGCAGGATTCTAACAACCCTGGTTATACCTCTCAAACCCGCACCTTCGTCTACGACGGCCTTTCCCGGCTCACGTCCGAGACCAATCCAGAAATCGCAAACGGGACACAGGCAAAAACTTACGCTTACGACACGGTGACCGGCGGCGACCTCTACACGCGCACATCAGCAGAACCCAACCATACAGGGTGGGTCCCGTCTACAACTACGTACACCTACGACCTGCTCCATCGCCTCACTCAGATGACCTACAGCGACCCCTACACGCCAACTGCATATTTCAGTTGGGATACGGCGTCTTGGGGGTCGGGTGCCCCCACAAACTACCCGAAGGGTCGCTTGGCGAGTCAATACATCGGCACCTCAACCTGTCCCAGTTGCGCGGGCGAAGCCTATCTCTACGACATGGATGGAAACGTTATTGCCAAGGGTTCATGGACGCCCTCGAATATCGGATCGAACGCTAATTCGTACTATGGCTACAACTACCTCGACCGGCAGACCTCGATGACCGACATCTGGGGCCATGTCTACAGCACTACTTACGACGGTGCTGCCCGGCCAACCAGCCTGACTTCAAGTCTGTCCAACTCGACTCATCCCCCGACGCTGTATTCGGTGAATGCCTACAATCCCTTGGGCGAGATTACTTCAGGAACGTACGGTGCCAATGGATCGGGCACGACCGCTACGGCGCACACTGCGACCTTCGATAATCGCGGGCGATTGTTGACAATCAATGATGCTGTAACAGGTGGTTCCGCGTACTCGCTGACGCTTACCTACCTCAACGGGCAGGTAGCTTCCGCCAATGACTCGGTCAATGGAAATTGGAGTTCGTTCACCTATGACGACTTCGGTCGGCTGAAGGGAAGTTGGTGCAGTGCGAACTGTCCCGATGGAACCAATGCCGAGGGCTATACCTACGCCTACGATGAGTACGGCAACCGTTGGACGCAGACATTGGCATCGGGCAGCGGTCCAGGGCCGCAACCGTCCTACAGCTTCGACAGCAACAACCACCTTACGCCCACCAACTGTACTAGCGGACCGGGCAACTTCTGCTACGACGCTGCGGGCAACCTGGAATATGATGGCTTGGGCGGAAACTGGGCGCATGATGGGGAAGGCCGGGTTTTCGAATATGAGGGTTCTTCGGAAACCGCCACCTACACTCACGATGCCGCAGGCCAACGGGTGGAACGGACGGTCAGCGGCGCAACCTACGATTATGTATTCGACAATCAGGGCAAGGAGAACACCCAGGGTTCAGCGGGTTTCGCGGGATGGAATTGGAGTGAGCTTTATCTGGGTGGGATGCACGTGAACACTTACGCCGACGGATCGACCTACTTCAGCCATGCCGACCATCTAGGATCGGAGCGCATGGAGACTGATCCGACCGGGAACACCAACTCAAGCGCTCAGACCAATCTGCCGTTTGGGGAGTGGACGAGCACTGGGTTTCAGAGTAACCTCGGCTTCACCGGCGATCTGCATGATGACGGCGGCGTGTTTCACACTCCGAACCGGCAATTGAGCCAGACGCAAGGCCGCTGGATGATTCCCGACCCGGCTGGGATGGCGGCGGTGAATCCCCGGAACCCGCAGACTTGGAATAGATATGCCTACACGATGAACAACCCAACCACCTACAACGACCCGTCTGGTTTGGATGTACCGATCAACTTACCATGCTTGCCGTTTGACTGTTACAGCAGTCCAGGCGGAGGCGTAGATGGTGGCGGCGGATATTGCGACCCCTTTGATCCAAGCTGCATTGACGGTTGTGATATTTTTTGTGACGGCGGTGGTGGAGGCGGCGGTACAGGTGGAGGCGGCGGTACAGGTGGAGGCGGCGGTACAGGTGGAGGCGGCGGTGGAGGAGTAGGCGCACCTCCGAGCGGTGGCGGTATACCAAGTTCTCCCCTAACCTCGGGAGAACCCGGCGCTCTTCCGCCGGGGGTCGCGCAGGTGTCACCGAACTTGATTGGCATCTGTGATTTTGGAGTATGCGACGACGGCGCGGGATTTGTCAGTTGCGGATGCGGCGACACGTGCGCGTGCCCAAGGGGCTCAACGGTGCAAACGATATGGTTGACACTTCAAACAGCATTGCTTACGACTTGGTATATTTTGACGCACCCCCCTACAGTGTCCAACCTACCGTGCGATCCACCAGCCGGGACGCAATGTTATGAAGGTCAATCAGGACATCCACACAACGGATGGGATCCCCACTACCACATCTGGACTCAAAATCAGGTTCCGGCTACGGGCCAGTGTTTCTGGAACAGGGGTGGAGGAACACAAGGTACGACTCAATTCCCCCCACCAGGAATGCGAAGCTGCAGCACTTATTCAAGTTGGCCAACTAATTGAGGTGAAATGAAACGCGTTAGCCTTGGATTTGACCTGCGCATAAAACCCGAACTTCAAACCGAAGATTTGCCTCCGAAGGATCAACGCCTTGTACCGAGGCTTCACAGCCCGATCAGTGCAGACCCAGCGATTTGGCTATGGCCGGAAGGGGTTGATTTGTTCCACGACGGAATCCTGCCGGACTTCGCGAACCCACTCCACCTCGCGAAGGACATTAACTTGCTCCTTGCGGCTTATGAGAAGCGAGGAATTTCAGAAGCAAGTTGGTCGCGAGTCTGCCTCACTACTTCTGAGACGAACATTGTCGCGCTTGTTGGACGATTTGGACTTGGACATTTTGAGGATCGGCCCACTGAAGAAACTCTCCTTTCGGATGAATGGCAACTTCGAGGTTTCGATGTAGTAGATCTAGATGGATTGATTAGTGGTCTAAAGGGTTGCGGATACTCTGAGCCGACATGGTCGAAATTGCGGTATCTTTTCGGCAGCGCCCTGAACGAATTCGGGTTGTTCGGCGACTGTTCATCCGCTGCCGAATTTGCTGAAGTTCGTGGATTACAGATAAAGGTGCATGCTCCGTTTGTAGTCGTAGGTGTCCTCACTTACGGTGATCCGAGAAACGACGGAGTTGAGCGGGCGTCAACTTGCGGACAGGCAGTGAGAAATCCGGACAGACGGGACTGACACCAAAGCGCGGTGCAGCCATAGCCGAAATGCTTCCGGGTCGCGGGGAAGTTCCGCTCTGGCTGCCTGAAGCGCGGCGTAAAGCTCGACCTGAGTGAGCGGTTTTTTCTGGTAGGCGAGGATGGCGTTGGCCAGACTCGCGAGTTCGACATTCAACCGGCCTGAGTCTGAGAATTCTCTCCGCTAGTGTGTGAACCCCGTTCTATGCGAGGAATGAGGCACAACATCTCCCCCACTTCTAAACTCCCCTCGTCAACTCCGAGACGCTGATCCCTCGGAGCCCTAGAGCCTAGAAAACAGTGGAGAGCGAGATCTTAAATCCCTGGGCGATCAGTTCAAGGTTCAGGATCGAGACATTCCGCTTTCCCCGCTCGACATCCGCCAGGAAACTCCGGCCTACGGCCTCTGCTATACTTCGCGCCGTCGCTAACGAGGTGATTCATGAAGCCATTGTTCACCGTGGCGCTCTTCTTGCTCTCGCAATTCTGCGCTGCTCAAACAAGAGATAGTCCTCCCTTCCCAAACGAGGACGAAATTAAGCTTCTACTTACCCAATCAGATCGTGCGTTCACACAATACGAGTTAGCCTTAAAGCAAGAGGAACAAGCGGGTCCCGACGAGGCTGCGTCCGTAAAGAACGATCACGAACTTTTGAATCGTGCACGCGAAGTTCTCAATGGATTGCAAAAACATCCCCACGGTTTTAATAGCCCGGTCGGATTTCTTCTCGTTGGAAATCTGGATGATGCGGGTCGAAATATGGCACTCTGCACCGTACAGATCGTTACGAAGGCGACCACTGACGCCGAGGCTGGAGATTTCGTAACCGCACATCGCCTTCTCCACACTGCCCAAACGTGCACGGACACCAATACGTTGCTTTATACAGTCTCCGAAACTGCTTTCGATATGTATGCGCGTTTCTTAGTGGCGCAAGACGCCATGACCAAAGACGCAGCATCTACGGTCCAGCAGTGTATGGATATTATTAAAAACGGCTGCAAGAAGAAGCCCTGAGTTCCAAAATGCTGATCAAGGTTATACACCCCTCATCAACTCTGAAACACTAATTCCGAATCCCTTGGAGAGAACCTCCAACATCGGCAGGCAAACATTTTTCTTTCCAGTTTCGACCTCTGAGATGTGCCCACGATCTATGCCAAAGAGATGCGCCATTTCCACTTGAGACAGACCCCGCTTGATCCGTAACCTCCGAATTCTCTGGCCAAACCTTGCCGCGATAGCGCTGGACACCCTGCGATTGTCCGTTGTAGGCTGTTGCCTACCTATCGGCTGGTGCCGACACCCCTCGGACATGACGGCAAGCAAAGACTGGCGGGCGCTGCTAAGAGACTGCGACTTCGACATGGCCGCTGGCGAAATCCGGGACATGTTGGAGATACATCGCGACGACGACGCCTCAAGAAGTGAAGAGATCGTCTACCGGGATGATCTTGGCTCGGCTTTGACACGGTTCGTTAAATTTCCTTCCCTTGAAACAGCAATGGCCTTGCTCGATGTATCTCCCTCGCTTTATTCCTATTTCGAGGCTTGCAAGACTACCGGGTCCTTCTACCAGGCAAGGCGGTTGCTCTATGAAAACGCAGTGGAGCAACCTGGGCAGCCCGAGCCGACCTACGATGAATTGCTAGACAGGATCGTAGGCCTTTCAGCAGACGAACCTAATCCTCCTGTCGAAGTGGCCAAGTTTCTTTCTCACTATGGCTGGAAAGGAGAACCGTCCCAGCATGTGATGGGAACGCAACGCTGGTGCGACCCGTCTGCCACGGAAGAGTGGTTCCCTTGGCAATCTGCGTTAGCCCTCCAAATAATGCAAAACCGTCTGACGAACCAAAAAATGGAGCGGTTGCTCCAATCCGGTCAAATACCCCCAAGGTTCGCGAAAGAGCTTAAGAAAATATCTGAGCCTTCAAACCTCACTGAGGTTTTTCGAGAATCAGCTCGTCCTAATGCGCCAGCTCCTAGCGGATGGTGGGTCCTTCCAGTGCTAGGGATCGTCGTCGGTCTCTTCCTGCTTTCTGTGAGCAGCGCCGCTGGAGCAATCTGTCTGGGCGTCGCGAGCGCCCTACTTGGTGCTGGCATGATTCGAGCCAGAAGGAACCACAGCCAAGATAGCAAGCGGGTCTAACCCGCGACAGAGTGCACATTCCTGGTTACGCCTGCCCCGCAAGTCGCTTATCTACGCGAATGTTCAAGAATCCCGCAAGTGCCCGCACCAGCCAAACGCGCGGGGTTGGACGCGCCGTGAACGTCGCATTCGATGAGATTTGCTCCTCCTTGCAGCTGTCACGAGAGTCGGGGGAATCGGGGACTGGGGGACTGGGAGATTGGCGATTTCGCGCCAAAAACCCTCACCAAGTGCCGTAACCTCGACAAATTCGCGGATCTAGCGAAGGGGGAGTTGAAGTCATTTCTAGGAGCGTTCGCGCCATATATGCCAGTGAACCGGTGTGTGTTGTTTTTGTATTAACTTCTTCTTGTTACTTCTTTCCTTCCTATCCTGTCCCTGTGGCCCCTCAGGGAAAATAGCCGACCCTCTAATTACGCACGGGTGTCCCAGAAGGAAAGAAGGCATTTTGCAGATTTACCGCGTTTCCCAAGGCTTCTCGGTGTCAGCCGGGTGTTCCTTCTTGTAGGCCTCAAGATAATCTTTGTGGACTAAGATTTGGGCCGTCCTTCCTAGCGTGGTTCTGGAGAAGCGATAAAGGTCCTTACCCTCCAATAGCGTTCCCAGGCGTTTGAAACGCAGGCCAGCATCCACGTTCTTGAATTCGTTCGTGAACCTACTCAAGGGGACTCCCGCCGCCCCTGGCTCTCTGGCAAACTTAATCATCCTGTCCAGTTCATACCCCTCGCGTTCCAACCCCGTGGGGAAGACTTTGAACAAGCTCGCCTCTATTCGGGATGCATAGGCGATGGCACGTTCCGGGCAGCGGTCCAGGGCCGCAACCGTCCTACAGCTTCGACAGCAACAACCACCTTACGCCCACCAACTGTACCAGCGGACCGGGCAACTTCTGCTACGACGCTGCGGGCAACCTGGAATATGATGGCTTGGGCGGAAACTGGGCGCATGATGGGGAAGGCCGGGTTTTCGAATACGAGGGTTCTTCGGAAACCGCCACCTACACCCACGATGCCGCAGGCCAACGGGTGGAACGGACGGTCAGCGGCGCAACCTACGATTACGTGTTCGATAATCAGGGCAAGGAAAACACCCAGGGTACAGCGGGCTTCGCGGGGTGGAATTGGAGTGAGCTTTATCTGGGCGGGATGCACATGAGCACTTACGCCGACGGATCGACCTACTTCAGCCATGCCGACCATTTGGGTTCGGAGCGCATGGAGACTGACCCGACCGGGAACACCAACTCAAGCGCTCAG
>Ga0210403_10005815_pt1 | contig 10415 bp, 5 predicted proteins | sample IncBWC19MmetaG_FD_150863 | JGI IMG/M metagenome (GOLD analysis project Ga0210403, IMG submission 150863) | Forest soil microbial communities from Barre Woods Harvard Forest LTER site, Petersham, Massachusetts, United States - Inc-BW-C-19-M | ecosystem: Environmental > Terrestrial > Soil >... | reverse complement strand
GCGGTGGGGGCGAAACATGCGATTGCCGACAAAACCCCGGCAGTTGCCGACGAGCACGCCGACCTTGCCGAGCGTTTTTGAAAGCTGCATGCATGTGGCGACAACTTCTTTGGAAGAAGCCTTGCCTCGAACGATTTCCAGTAGCCGCATGACATTCGCGGGACTGAAGAAATGCGTGCCGATGACGGATTCGGGTCGAGAAGTGGAGGAGGCGATCTCATCGATGCTTAAAGTGGAGGTATTGCTCGCAAGGATTGCGCCTGGTTTGCACACGCGATCCAATTCTTTAAACACTTCCTTCTTGAGGGCCATGCCTTCGAAAACTGCTTCGATCACCAAATCCACTTTTGAGAAGTCGTCATACGTTAGCGTGGGGATGATGCGCATCAGGCGTTCTTCGGCAACCTGAGGTGAGAAACGGCCACGCTTGACGGAATTCGCGTAGTTCGATCGGATCGTGGCGAGCCCGCGATCGAGAGCGACCTGGTCCGCTTCTTTCAGAAGCACGGGAATACCGGCGTTGGCGAGCACCATGGCAATTCCGCCGCCCATGGTGCCAGCGCCGACAACAGCTGCGGATTGAATGGGAATAAGGTTCGTCAGCTTGGGGATGTCGGGAATCTTGGCGGCTTCACGCTCGCTGAAGAAAACATGGATTAGCGACTTGGATTGCTCGGAGAAGAGGCACTCAATAAAGAGCTTCTGCTCGGTTTGACAGCCTTCTTCGAAAGACATTTTCGTGGCAGCTTCCACGGCGTCGATGGCTTTGACCGGAGCCAGCAGGCCGCGCTGTTTTTTGGCAGCTGCTTCACGCGCGGCGGAAAAGAGCGGTGCGTTTTCTTCGGCGGTTCCAAGCTTTTCACTGCGCTCGCGCGTCTTGGGGGCAGGCATGCCGGCCACTTCAATGGCAAAAGCCATCGCACCGGAGAGAAGATCGCCTTCGATGATGCGATCGACGATGCCCAACTTCAGCGCTTCTTCGGCACTCACCGGATTGCCGCTCATGCACAGTTCCACGGCTTTCGCGACGCCAGCGAGCCTTGGAAGACGCTGCGTGCCGGCCGCCCCTGGGATGAGGCCGAGTTTTACTTCGGGTTGGCCGAATTGTGCCGTGGCCACTGCGACGCGATAGTGGCCGGCCATCGCCAGCTCCATCCCGCCGCCAAATGCGGTTCCATGAATGGCGACGATTACCGGCTTGGCGCTGTCTTCGATTTTCAAGAGTAACGGTAGCAATCCCGGGCCGCGCGACTTGCCCGAGGTCATCTTGCCGAATTCTTTGATGTCCGCGCCGGCGACAAATGTGCGGCCGCCGCCGATCAGTACCGCCGCTTTGATACTGGTGTTCTGAGCGATCTGGTCCAGCGCCTCCGAAATGCCCTCCGGGACGCCGGGACTCAACGCGTTCACGGGAGGATTATTGATGGTGATGACGCCGATGCCGTTATCGCTTGTGAGTTGTACTAGAGATATCATAGGAGAGCCCTCATCTGGAAAATTTGAAGCTTATACGCTTTTCGCCGAGACCCTGCCGGAATCGATCACCATTGAGGCGATGCGCTCGCGATGAAATGTGGCGTCGCCGAATGCAGTTTCCGATGCCTTCGCCCGCCGGTAATACAAATGAAGATCGTTTTCCCAGGTGAAGCCCATGCCACCGTGAATCTGGATGCCGCGATTTCCGACGGTCCGGGCGGCATCGCTGCAGTACATTTTGGCGATGGAGACAGCGGTCGCTGCGTCGGGGGAGTTCTCTTCCAGCGCCCAACCGGCGTAGTACACGGCCGAACGGGAGCTCTCGGTTTCCAGATACATATCTGCGCATTGGTGCTGGACCGCCTGGAACACTCCGATGGGCTTGCCAAACTGTTTTCGGGTCTTGGCATACTCGACCGTCACGTCCAGGGTTCGCTGCATGCCGCCGACCAATTCGGCGGCCAGCGCGGCGGTGGCGATGTCGAAAGCTCGCGGGAGATTCAGGTGGGAGCCGAGTTCTTCGGCCGGAGTATTGTTGAATTCGAGGGCGTACAGCTTTCGCGTGAGATCCATTCCGGACATAGGAGATATTTTCAATCCGCGAGCTTTGGAGTTCACCACGAAGACGCCGTTGCGCGCGACGACGATCAGAAAATCGGCCACCGCGGCGTCCGAAACAAAGTATTTCTCGCCGGTGAGCTTTCCGTTGACGGCACTGAGTCGGGCGTCCCGCGGGTTCCAGCTTGCACCCGCTTCCAGAATGGCAACGGTCGAGCGAACTTCTCCCCGGCAAATAGGCGCGAGATATTTTTCCTTGTGCTCGGACGTTCCGACGGAATCTAAGACAGATCCAGCAAGGACGACCGTGGAGAAAAACGGACCGGGCAGGAGCACACGACCCGCTTCTTCCATCAACAGCATGAGTTCGACTTTGCCGAGGCCCACCCCACCGTACGTTTCCGGAAAAATGATGCCGGTGTAGCCCTGGTCGGTGAGCTTGGACCAAACCGTGGCGTCGTACGCCGTACTTGTTTCCATCAGGCGCCGCATTTCAGCGCTGGGGCACTCACCAGCGAAGAATTTGCGCGCGCTGTTTTTCAGAAATTCCTGGCTTTCCGTCAATCCAAATTGCATGACGTATCCCCTTAATAGCTTCTGGGCAGCCCCAGAACGAAATGCCCAATAATGTTGCGCTGGACCTCGGAAGTGCCAGCTTCGATCGTATTTCCGCGCGTCCGCAAATATGCGTACGACCAGATTCCTTTATCGATTGCATGCGGATCGCCCGCAAGCAACTGGCCATACGACCCGAGAATCTCTTGCGCTAACTGTTGCAGGCGCTGATTAAGCTCGCTCCAAAAGATTTTCTGGATGGAACCCTCGGGCCCCGGAACGCCAGTGGCGGTGATGCGGCTGAATGCGCGCATCTGGTTGAAGCGCATGATTTCAATTTCCGCGCTGCACTGGGCTAGCTTTTGGCGGATGAGGGGATCTTCCGCGGCGGGCCGCCCATTGCGCTGGATGGTGCGCGAGAGTTCGATGAGGCGGGTGATGAAGCGTTTGAAGATGAGGTGCAGGCGCGCGCCGTATGAACCACGCTCGTACATCAGCGTGCTCATTGCCACGTTCCATCCGTCGTTTACTTTGCCGAGGATATTTTCGACCGGGACGCTTACGTCGCGAAAGAACAGTTCGCTGAATTCGGACTCACCAGTCATCTGACGCAGAGGGCGGACTTCAACGCCAGGGGATTTCATATCCACGAGGAGAACGGTAAGTCCCTTATGCTTGGCCACGGTCGCGTCCGTGCGAACGACGAGTTCGCACCAGTCGCCTAGCGTGCCGTAGCTGGTCCATACCTTTTGACCGTTTACGATGTAGCGATCGCCGTCGAACCGCGCTTCTGTCTGCAAACCTGCGAGATCGGAGCCTGCATTTGGCTCCGAGAAGCCCTGACACCAAATTTCCTCCGCGCTGAGAATTGTTGGAATGTAGCGCTTTTTTTGCGCTTCGGTTCCACAGGCGATGATGGTGGGTCCAATGAGACCTAAGCCCAGCGAGTTGGCCATCGGCGGCGCCTCGAAGCGCGCCATCTCTTCCCAAAAGAGGGCTTGCTGCATCAGCGTGGCGCCGCGGCCACCGTATTCCTTGGGCCAGGAAGCCGCTGCCCAGCGGCCTTCCTGTAGTTTTCGCTGCCAGGCGCGCAGATAGGGGAACGATTCTTCAAGGGGCTTTTCACGCCACTCGTTCCAGTCCTTTGGCGCGTTCGCCGCCAGCCACGCGCGGAGTTCATCGCGAAATGCCAACTCTTCGGCGGTTAGGTTTAAATCCATGAAGAAAACTCCTTCGTATCAATGATTCCGCTGCGTTTCTCATTTTTCAAAGCGAAACAATTGTCGCAGCTGAAAAATGGATCAGGCGTCGTTCTTTCGCGCTACAAAATCCGGGCGAATCGTATCCGCGCCGTGCCAGTACTTTTTTCGAAGATCCTTTTTCAGGATTTTTCCGGTTGCGGTTTTGGGCAAGCTGGTTACGAATTCGAAGGAGCGCGGGCACTTGTAATGTGCCAGGCGTGAACGACAGAACTTGATGAGTTCAGCCTCCGTGGCGCAGGCATTTGGCTTCAAGACCACCAGGGCTTTGGGGACCTCGCCCCATTTTTCGTCGGGAACCGGAATCACCCCGGCCTCCAGGACCGCCGGGTGGGCGAGGATAGCCTTTTCCAGTTCGAGAGAGGAGATATTCTCTCCGCCACTGACGATGATGTCTTTCTTGCGGTCGACAACCAGCAGGTACCCGGCTTCGTTGACAGTCGCCATGTCTCCCGTGTGGAACCAACCGCCGCGTAATGCTTCGGCGGAAGCTTCCGGCTGCCGCCAGTAACCCTCCATCACGCCATCGCCCCGCGCAATGATTTCGCCGATGCTCAGGCCATCGCGCGGCACCTCGTTGTCGTTCGCGTCCACCACGCGCAACTCCACGCCGGGAATCGCGTATCCCGTCATCGCTTGCCCCACAAAGCGCTGCTCGTCTTGCCATCCAAGCTCGGGTTTTATCGGAGAAAGTGAAAGCGCCGGGGAAGTTTCTGTCAGGCCGTAACCGGAATAGCATTCGCAACCGAGTTTTTCCTCGACCTCACGAATGAGAGTCGGAGAAGAGGCAGCACCGCCGATGACAATCCGGCGCAGGCTGCTTAAGTTGTATTTAGGGCGCTCCGGGCAATTCACCAGCGCGGTGGCCATGATGGGAACGAGGCTACAGGAATGAACGGCTTCTTTTTCGATGAGACGGAAGACTTCGGTAGTTTCGAAGCGATGCATCATCACATGCTTGCCGCCAAGCAAGGTGAGGAAATGCGCCACCCCCCAGCCATTCGCGTGGAACAGAGGAATCGTGTGCAGTTCGACGGCTCCGCTTTCGATATGGAATCCCAAGCAAACGTGCACCGCGTGAAGGTACAAATTTCTGTGTGTGAGCATAACGCCTTTGGGATTGGCGCTTGTTCCGCTGGTATAGAAAAGCTCAGCGAGAGCGTTTTCATCGATGGCAGCGATATCGGCGCGATATGGCTTAGCCGTGCTAAGAAGGTCTTCGTAATTACGGGGAGACAGCCAGGGCTCTTCCGGGGTGCCTTCGAGCAGACAAATCATTTTTACGGAGGGAATGTCCTTGTGAAAAGAATCGGCTAGGCCGAGCAACTGCTTTTCAACAAATAGAATTGTTGCCCCGGCATCGTTCAGGATGTAAGCCAGTTCGGTCGGAGCGAGCCGGATGTTTAATGGGAGCAGGATGGCGCCAGCTTCCAGGACTCCGTAATACGCTTCGAGCAATCGGTGACAATTGGTGCTAAGGAAAGCCACACGGTCGCCGGGTTGGATACCGGCTTGCCGCAATGCACCCGCAAGCCGCAGCGCGCGGTCGGCAAATTCTGTGTAGGTAAACCTGCTTTGATTGCAAACTACCGCGGTTCTGCCTGGGTATTGTTGCTCCGCGTAGCGAAGGAAGCGCAAGGGGGTAAGGGGGATGTTCATGGCGGACCTCGCCTGGATCAGGCGGATTGACCTCCGTCGACCACAAGAATGTTTCCGTTCACAAAATTCGACGCATCAGAGGCCAGGAAAACGGCGGCTCCCTTCAGATCATCCGGCCCGCCAAAGCGGCCGAGAGGTATGCCAGCCAACAGCATTTCCCTGTTTCGGTCGATGACTTTTCCCGACATGTCGGTCGGAAACCAGCCGGGTGCAATGGCATTTACCTGAATGTTGTGCATACCCCACTTGCACGCCAGGTCTTTCGTGAAGATGATCACGCCTCCTTTACTGGCGCTGTAGCCAATGGCGGAGAAACTTGGCGGTGAGCCGCGCAACCCGGCAACGGAAGCGATGTTGATTATTTTTCCGCGGCGCTGCGCGATCATGACCTTACCGACGGCCTGAGAAAAAAGAAACGTTCCGGTCAAGTTGGTCTCGATGACTTTGTTCCACTGCTCGATAGTCATTGCCTCGACGGGCGCACCCCAAGAAGTGCCCGCATTGTTGATCAGGATGTCGATGCGACCGAATTGCTTGACCGTGGCGTCGGCCACCGCTTGAACGCTGGCGGGATCTTTCACATCACAGCCAAGTGCAAGAACCTCGACGCCGAGTTTTTGCAGATCCTCCGCCGCTTGCAGACAGCGCTCCTTCTTTCGCGCGCAGAGAACCAGCTTCGCGCCCATTTCCGCTAAGCCTTCGGCCATCTGTCGCCCGAGCCCAATGGATCCCCCGGTAACAATCGCTACGCGTCCTGAAAGGTCAAAAAGTTTCTTAACGTTCACCGGGGAATCCTCGACTCAAGTGACGCGTGGTTTTTCAATCCTTGTCGTGATCCTTGTCTTCTGCATCAAACGGCCTCAGATACTGGCCGGGATGAAATTCTACGAATGCCGGAGCCACGGGAACAATCATGCCTGCGGGATTGGCGAAAATATTGAAGCTGGAGCCGAGGGCTTCCGCCGCATTGTTCATATCGGTCGCATCCAGCGGGCCCCATTGACCGGTATCCAGCCTGTTTAAAAGGGCTTTCACAGCGGCAATCGTTTCCGCCGGAGTGAAAGCACAATGCCCGGCGCGCGAAATAAACTTGCGACGCAGGAATCGTTCGTTGCCTTTTTCGCCCACAACGTCCCGGTACGCGCTTTCATTCTGCACGACCACCAAACCGTCGCCAGTGGTGTGCAGGGTCAGAACCGGGATATGAATCTCGCCGTTGTAGGTGATGTTTTCCTCCAAATAAGCGGCGGCATGCGGGTCGGCGCTTATGCGCGCGGTTTCGTTCAGCATTTTGAGATCAGCATCGAGATCCAGCCCTGCCTGCGCATAAAGTGCACGAACTTCGGCGGCATCCGCGGAATGTTCGAACTGGCGGCGGTAATCCACGGCCGTATTCCAGGAAGGGTTGCCCTGGGCGCGGAACTCGAGTTCCGCGCGAAACGCAAACGCAAACGGAAAGTCCACATTGGCGGCCCACAGAAATTGGTTTATCTGCTGATCGGCGAAATCCGTGGGAGCGGGCTCCGGCGAAAGTGGCGTGAACCAGCCCGGCGTATCGCCGAGCGCAGCAACAAGCGATAGGCGCGCTCTGCCTTGCGCTGTACCCGCAGCAGCTGCCAGCAGTCCCTCTGCGAATTTCAGGTTTCCGACGGGATCGGTGATGTTTACAACCTGCAGGCCGGGCGCTCCGAGCAAGGTCTTGAACGCGAAAGCCGAATCGAGCGCAGTATTCCAGGTGGCAATTCCGCCTGAAAGAACTCCGCACATCGGGAGCCCGGCGTCAAAGCGATCTGGATAGCGCTGGATGAGCCCCGCGGTAATCATGCCGCCGAGGGAGTGGCCCCAGGCGATGGTGCGTTTTGGCGTACCCACAATTTGCGAAAAGAGATCAAGAACGGCGATTTGGTCGGGCAGGGCCTGCTGGATAGCCCAGCCAGTGGTGGCGTAGGATGAACCCGCCAGGGCAAACCCGCTCGCCAGCATGAAGAAGCGCGTGGTGGGATCGCCGACATCTTGAGCCGGATTCCCGCTGCCGGGAACCACGTATCCGTGGCTGTAGAGGAAAAGCGTCCCATTCCAATTCGCCGGGACTTCGATCACATAGATGGCGCCATCCGCAAGCGTCCCAGTGTGCGCGACCACTCCGGGTTGCGCCGAAGCGCGCCCGGGAATTGCCAAGACAACCGCAACAATGGCTAAAGAGGAAAGAAGATACTTCACACAGTGCCGCATGGTGTTTCTCCCTTACCAGATTTTGACGTGGTCGTTTGCGCGGGACGCCCACCTTTGCAATAAGAAGATCTCGACGAGCATAGAAAACCAATTCCATTTCCGGCCGAGACATTCTGGGATTTTTGAACCCGCATCAGAACGTCAGCCGCAACCCCAACTGAATTTGGCGCTTCGGAAAGGCCGAGGTGAACGCGAGTGGCGTACTCGGCGTAATCGTCGTGAAGTTGGGAGCGATCCCATGGACATTGAACGTGGTGTTCCCGCCACCACCGAGGGCTGCGGGAAGTCCGAACACTGGGCCCACTTCGTTATTCACGCTGGCGTAGTTCGTGTGGTTGGCCAAGTTAAATCCTTCGGCCGTTAACACGAGATTCGCCTTTTCACCCACTTTGTGCCGCCAACTCAATCGCATGTCAAAATCGTAGTAGTCCGGGCCGAGACCGCTGTCGCGCGGAGCCCCAAAGGGACGTTCATTAGTAATGTGATTATTCCCATTGACAGCGCCCCCGGCCAGGAGATTGAAAGGCAATCCGCTGTGGTACGTGAAAATCGGGCTGAGCTGGAATCCCGAAAGGATGGCTTGCTTCCACGGGCTGTCGAAAACCCCGGCAATCACCACCTTATGCCGCTGGTCAAATTCGGAAAGACCGCGATCCATTGAGAGGTCGGTGGGGTCTTGCGGTCCATAGTCTGTGTTGAAGTCGGTGGAAGTGTCGAAGCCTTTGCTGAAGGTGTAGTTGCCAAAGAGCGTAAAGCGGCTATTGAACCGCTCTTTGACTTCCAGGATTCCAGCTTCGTAGAGCGCAGAGGCCGCGGAGGTGTATTGATTGTTCTGGATGATCAGAGGATTCACAAAGCACTTAAATGGATTGGGCTCGCAGGGCAAGCCTTCGGCACCGCCGAGCGGGTCGGTGGCTGCGGCCAGATTCCAGTTCTTGTAGGTATAGGTTCCCCCGTTGGCGAGCGGAATCGTGCTGGTCGGTGTCGTGGGCAGTAGATTCGTGTCGATGGCCACCGGAAGCCGCAGCGTGTGCGTGTAGATTCCGCTGACAGAAACAGAAAGCCCCGGCACAATCTCGCGCTCAATTCCGATCGATGCCTGTTGCGAATAAGGAGGTTTATAGTTCGGCGGGTTGCTGAAGAGCACCGTCAGCGGGGAAAGCTGACCGCTGTTCTGTACGAAGATGCCGAAAGGAGCCACCGACGCGGGCGTAATGCATGCGCTATTCGGCGCAGTCGGTGTCGTGCACTGGATCAAACCCTGGTTGAACAGCCCGGTAAAGACTTGACCCGCCGTTTTCAGGAACGGAAGCAAGCTGAAGCCGGGATCCACGTAAATGGAAATGTAGCGGTTGCAGGGACTGCTGCCAGACCCTGGCACGATCACCCCTGCAGGGCCGAACGCAGTTACGCCCACCCCGCAAGTGTTCACCGCATTGTTTACCTGATCCGGAACCTGAGCCTTGTTGTGCTGGTTCTCTACGGTGGATTTATCCGCGTTCAGGACTCCCAGACTGAGGTCCACCTGGGGAATTTGGGCGTCGATTGGCCCGTAAAAAATTCCGTAACCGCCACGAATGACCGTTTTGTGGTCCTTGAACGGATCCCACGCGAACGATATGCGCGGAGACACGTCGCCGTAGTACGTGTTCAAGGGTTTGAACTGGCTGTCGATCTCGTACCGGAGGCCGTAGGTCAGCTTAAAGGTTGACGTAATGTTCCAAGCGTCCTGCAAGAAAAGACCCGTCAATGGCCGGGTGTATGCCGGATAGTCGGCATTGCCAAAGCCCTGCTGGTACACCTGAGGCGCGCTCAACGAGGCTGCCTGCAACGAGTTGATGTTCGCTCCTTGGGTCGCTAGCCCGCAGGGATTCGGGTTTCCAGGCAAGAAACACAAACTAACCGCGGCGCCGGGCAGCGGACCAAACACGAAACGTCCGGGGAAAAACGTGTGGGATTCGGAGTGATTTCCGCGCAGAAGTACGTCACCACCGAACTTGATGGTGTGGTGGCCGCGCACGAGCGTCGCATTGTCCGCAAATTCGTAGCGTCGAAGGATCGTGAAGTTAGGCAGAAAGATATTCGTCCCCAGATTATTCGCGAACCCCAGGATTTGCAGGCCAGCTTGCCCCGGTTCATTGGGGATCACATTAAAGCTGTTGTAGTCGTACTGTAGGCGGAGCTCATTCCCAGTGTTGGAGTTGAACTCGTGGTACCAGCTAGCTTGGGCGTTATTGTCATAGGTGTGGATCGAACTTCCCGCCGAAAAGCCGGTGAGTGACTGCACGTCGGGATTTTCTTCCACGTCATGTCCGTACCGGTAACTAAAGCTCAGCTGGTTGCTGTCGTCGACACGGTGGTCGAGGCGAGAGGAAAACAGGTACTGGCGCGTGCTGTAGTTGAATAACCCTCCGTTGGTCTCCAACTGATTGATCAGATAGTTGTTGATCGCATTTTGTGAGGTGCCCGGGCTGCCGGTAACGGGGCTCACTGTTAGCGCGTTCTGGAGCGCTCCCGCGCAGATCTGCGCCGGAAGGGAGATGATGGGCGGACTGGAGGGGTTGCCGAAGCACGGGACCATCGGGTTGCCGGGGAGGCTCGCCAACGCGCTGACCACCGACTGTTGTGCAAACCTTGGATCACTACTCTGGAAGCTGACTGGCGCGCGTGCGGATG
>Ga0210403_10005813_pt1 | contig 10416 bp, 9 predicted proteins | sample IncBWC19MmetaG_FD_150863 | JGI IMG/M metagenome (GOLD analysis project Ga0210403, IMG submission 150863) | Forest soil microbial communities from Barre Woods Harvard Forest LTER site, Petersham, Massachusetts, United States - Inc-BW-C-19-M | ecosystem: Environmental > Terrestrial > Soil >... | reverse complement strand
AATGCCGGCTAGGCTGCCTCGTGCACGAGTGCGGCGGACAACACGCCCCTGATATCCCTGATCGACGTCCCCGAATACGACTGGATGCAAAGCGCGACCTGCCCGGGCGCGGCGTCGTGCATCATCGCTTCGATCGACGACTTGTCGAGCCGGCTTTCGTCCCAGTGCGCGAGCGCGAGGCTATCTTCCACGATCTGGTGTGCCGCAAGATGGGCCGGCGAGCTCGCCACGAAACGCCCATAAAGCAGATATTCCGAGAACGGACGTTTCCGACACATCGCCAGCGCCCAGCTCTTCCCGGTGGCGGACTGGATGGCTTCAGTCATCGCCCGCACCGTCGACTTGTCCCAGACCAGCACATTGCCGACAAAGTCGTCGGCAGGGAAAGTCGTCTCGGGCAGACCGAGCATCGCATCGCAGTTGCGCAGCCAGATCGAATGAAACGGCGCCTCGGCGCTGATGGCGCCTCGGTCGACATAAAGCGGCGATTTCTCCGCGCCGGCGTAGCGGCTGATGTCGAACCTGCGGAAAAAAAAGTTGTCGGAATCGATGATGCACAACCGCTTTTCGGGGGCTGCGAGAACGCCCGCGATCTTGGCGATCTGCTGCACGTGCCAGCCGTGCACGGGTTTGGACAACAGCGAAACCCAGACGCGCCGACGGCTTCTCAGCAGCGCCGCCGGCACGGCCCAGAGCCATTTCGGCAGATAGCGCGAAACGGGAATCACGACCCGTTTTTCTGAGCTGTATTTCGCAAACAGCGGCACGTCGTCGTCGTTAACGATGACATAGTGCCTGGTGTAGCCGGTGAGGCACGCATCGATGCTCTCACAGAGCAGGCCGAAGCGCTCGAGATCCTTGGCATGGCTTGGGGTCAACAGGGCAACGGAATGCATGGACCTAGGATAATGACCCTGTGCCCCAAGCAAAAGCCGCAAGCGGTGCCTGGTATTGAGGCGCTGAATTAAGCATTAACGGAGCCGACAATCTGTAAGGGATGTTAGCCATACCTTGCAGACATCCGGTTCCGCGCGATGATTGCACTGGTACCAACGCATTCAGCCTGTCAGATAGAAGTAAGCATCCATGCGTGCAATCCCGGTTCGGGACGGCACATAACCGTGACGATATACGCAAAGCAACCTGCGGCGAAGACATGATCAAACTGAGCCCAGCGACCGCGGGACGAGCACATTCAGTTTGATGGTGGGTGAGAAGCATTGGGCAAGTTGGCTGTTCTAGAGCTTGGGGAGGCAGGCCCGCGGGGGGCATCGCCCGTTGCCGCGTTCCGCGTGGAGTTCGTCCGCGACTGGACGCTCGCAGCCGCACGCTGGGACAACCGCGGCGACGGCACGAGCTTTCAGCACAGCTACTGGCTCGATGCGTGGTACGGCGCCTTCGATAGCGTCGATCCGCTGATTGCCATCATTTCCGACATTGTAACCCAGCGTCATGTCGCGCTGGTCCCGCTGATCTGCCGCAAGCACCACGGCGTTCGCCTGGTCGAATTCGCCGATCTCGACGTGAGCGACTACAACGCGCCGATCCTTGCCTGCGGCGCCCCACGCGATTCCGCCAGCATGCGCGACATGGGCCGCGCCCTGGTGGCGGCGCTGCGCGGATTGCCTGATCGTCCCGATCTGATCCGCCTGAAAAAGATGCCGGCGGAAATTCGTGGACGTCCGAACCCGTTGGCGGCGACCGAATGGACCGGCTCCTCTTCGTTGAACGGTAATCTCGTCGAGGTCGGTGATGATTTCGAAATCTACCGCGCCTCGATCAGGAAAATGCAGATGCCGCGGTGCTGGCGCGTCTTTAGCCGCCATCCAGGCGCTAGATTCGAGATCGCCAGCAGCGTCGATGAAGCGCTGCGGATCCTCGAGGTGATGGACATCCAGCAGCACGAGCGCATGAAGAAGCTCGGGCAGAGATTTGTCCTCAACGGTCCCGATCACAAGAAATTCTATCGCGACGTCGTCAGCCGCGGTGTCGCGGAAGGCTACGCCGTGGTTTCCGCGCTCGTCTGCGACGACGGGATCGTGGCCACAACCATGGGGCTCAGGCGCGGCAGCCATTATTCGCTGCTGCGGACCAGCAACGCCGGCAGGCAATGGTCCAATTGCTCGCCGGGCCTGCTGTGCGTCGAACGAACGATGGCGGTCCTGCACGGGCAGGGCGTGCGCCATTTTGACCTCAGCATCGGCAATTACGACTACAAGCGGCGCTTCGGCGCAAAACCGCTTCCGTTGACGGATGTCAGCATCGCGCTGTCCTGGCGTGGCATGCCCTATGCGCTGCGCGACCGCACCGCGCAGGGGCTGCGGCGCTATCCGCGGCTCGCCGAGCGCGTTCGACGGGCAGTCGGCCCGTTTGCAACGTCCAAATCTCACTAGATTTCCCGCACCACGCCAGGCTTGCCGCTCTCGCATTCCAGCGCGTCGCGGTCCCATTTCGCGGCAATAGCGGCGGCCTCGTAGGTGCTTTGCAGGAAGTCGAGCAGCGCGGCATCGGGATCTTTCGCCGTGCGTACGGCGTCGTAAGGCAGGACGAACTCGCCGAGCGCTTCACTGAAGAAGGCCGCTTCGGGACGAGCCTTGGTGGTGCGAAACCCCGCCGGCTCCGGATAGGCATAGGAATAGAACGCGGGATAATCGATTGCCCCACCGCCGGGCCAGAAGCCGGCGCTGCTCACCTCGTGCGAATAGGCCTCGCAGGCGACGCTGTCGGGAAGGTGAGGGACGCCGCCAGGATGGCGCGGCGCGGTGCGGCCGGAAAAGCGCGTCACAGCGAGATCGAAACTGCCCCAGAAGAAATGCACCGGGCTCGCCTTGCCGAGGAAGCCGGTGCGGAATTGCTTGAACACGCGATCGGCGTTGACAAGGATTTTGAAGAAACGCGCCACCGCGTCCGGGTCGTAGGATGCGTGCCGGGTGTCTTCGGAAAATCTGATCGGGTCGGGCAGCTCGTTCGGCATCTCGTCGATGGTGACGCGAATGCCGAGTGCCGTCAGTTCGGCCAACACGCGTGCATAGAAGCTTGCGACGGAATGGCCCGCCAGCGCGAACTGCCGCGTTTCGCCTTCGCCGGTCGAAATCTTCAGGACGTGATCGATGAAGTCGAATTCGATCTCGAAATTGCCGGCGCCGAAAGGGATCGGCGAGGTCGAAAGCCCGCGCGAGGTCACGTAAAGCGTCACGTGCCAGGAATGGTTCAGCCAGGGTGTGAGCGTCAGCCTGATCTTGCCGACGATCTGGCTCCAGAGCTGCAGCGTCGCACAAGTGTCACGCCAGGCTGCAATCGGCAGCTCCGGCCAAGCATCAGCAACACGGCCTGTCATGGATGGACTCCGGCGCTCATTCGTGAAGGCTCAATGCCTATCACGAATTCGTCACCTCACGAAGCCGTGCATCCCTCGCAACGCCGGCGGCCCCGTGTCGCGCGGAAAAGGCTCCTGCAGTACCAGCGCCGCGCCATCGCCTGCAGCGGGTTGCGTACTATTTGAGCCATGAAAAGAAGTTCGACCATACCAGAATCCTGCGTCCCCACGCGCAGGAGATAAGGCGGCATTCCCGTGTGAGAATACCGCCCTTTTCCTATCTGCCATGCGCTGAGCAATGGCGTGCCGTCATCAGCGCGTTAACCATGCAGCTCAGCCGTGAAGTTAACCATGAAGTTAGCCGTGAAGTTTCTTGGCCGTCTCCGCGATCTCGCGGCCTTGATAGCGCGCGCCGGCGAGCTCGTTGGCGCTGGGCTGGCGGCTGCCGTCGCCGCCGGCGATGGTGGTGGTGCCGTAGGGCGAGCCGCCGGTGATCTCGTCGAGCCTCATCTGGCCGGCGAAGCCATAGTTCAGGCCGACCACGATCATGCCGAAATGCAGGAGGTTGGTGATGATCGAGAACAGCGTGGTTTCCTGGCCACCATGTTGGGTCGCGGTCGAGGTGAAGGCACCACCGACCTTGCCGTGCAGCGCGCCCTTCATCCAGAGCCCGCCGGCCTGGTCGAGGAAGTTGGCCATCTGCGAAGACATGCGGCCGAAGCGGGTGCCGGTGCCGATGATGATGGCGTCGTAGTTCGCCAGCTCCTCGACCTTCGCGACGGGAGCTGCCTGGTCGAGCTTGTAATGCGAGGCCTTGGCGACTTCCGCCGGCACGAGCTCGGGTACGCGCTTGATGTCAACGCTGGCGCCGGTTTCGCGGGCGCCTTCGGCTACCGCATTGGCCATGGCCTCGATGTGGCCGTAGGCGGAATAATAGAGGACGAGAACTTTGGGCATGGTGGTCTCCTGAGGTTGGGGGCTCTGATGTTCGAAATGATTTTCGATCGTCATGGCCGGGCTTGACCCGCCTGCGGGGCCGAAGCCCCTTCGGCGCGGCGAAGGCCCGGCCATCCATCAATCTTGAAAGGACTCTACCGAAGGGGATGGATGCCCGGGTCAAGCCCGGGCATGACGATTGGTGTTGCGGCGATGGCAGGGCTCTTACGCCGCGTCGACCAGCACCAGTTCGGAATCTTCCAGTGCGGTGATCTTCACCTTGGCTTCGTCCGAGATCGCGGCGCCGTCGCGGGCGTTGACCCGCACGCCGTTGACCTCGACGCTGCCGGCAGCCGGCACGAGATAGAGGTTGCGGGCCTTGTCGGCGTCATACTCCGCGCTCTCGCCGGCCTTCAGCGTGGTGGCGAGCACCCGCGCATCGGCCCGGATCGGCAGCGCATCCGCATCGCCATCAATGCCGCTGGCGATGGTGACGAGCTTGCCGGAGCGGTCCGCCTTCGGGAACGGCTTTGAACCCCAGGTCGGCTGGCCGCCCTGTGTCGTGGGCTGGATCCAGATCTGGAAGATCTTGGTCAGCGCCGGCTCCAGATTATATTCTGAGTGGCGAATGCCCGAGCCCGCGCTCATCACCTGCACATCACCGGCTTCGGTGCGGCCCTTGTTGCCAAGCGAGTCCTGGTGGGTGATCGCACCCTCGCGGACATAGGTGATGATTTCCATGTTGGCATGCGGATGCGGCGGAAAGCCGGTGTTCGGCGCGATCTCGTCGTCGTTCCACACGCGCAACGCGCCGTGGTTGACGTTGGCAGGGTCATGATAGCTGGCGAAGGAAAAGTGATGCTTCGCCTTCAGCCAGCCATGGTCGGCGCCGCCGAGCTTGGCAAAGGGTTTCAATTTGATCATGAGAGTTCTCCTCTTGCGTGTTTTGAACTGGAACCGGGCGCCCGATGCGCCCGGCTTGCCGTTGGAATTTCGTTCAGGCGCCAAAGCCGCCATCGACATTGAGCACCGTGCCGGTGACGAACGAAGCTTGCGGGCTCGTCAGGAAGACGACGCCGGCCGCGATCTCCTCGGCGGTGCCGTAGCGTTGCAGCGCGTGCTGGCTGCGTTGGGCTTCGGCGAAATCGCCGCCGTCCTTCGGGTTCATGTCGGTGTCGATCGAGCCGGGCTGCAGTACGTTCACCGTGATGCCGCGCGGTCCGAGGTCGCGCGACGCGCCCTTGGTGTAGCCGACGATCGCGGCCTTGGTGGCGGCATAGTCGGCAAGGCCGGGGAACGAGGCGCGGGTGGCGATGCCGGAGCCGATGGTGACGATGCGGCCGCCTTCTCCCATCAGATTCGCCGCGGTGCGGATCGCGGTGACGACGCCGTGCACGTTGACCGCATCCTGGCGCGCCAGCGCCGTGGCATCGCGATTGGCGTCGTCAACCGGAGACGGCGTCACGACGCCGGCATTGTTGACGAGGATGTCAAGCCGTCCAAAATCCTTCGCGACATTCTTCACGAGCTGTTCGACTTCTTCGGACGATGCCTGATCGGCCTTGTAGGCGCCAGCTTTGACGCCTTTGGCCTTCAGGTCTGCAACTACTGCTTCGGCCTTCTCCGGCGAAGCGACATAGCTGATGGCGACATTGGCGCCTTCCTCTGCGAGGGCGCGGGCCGACGCCGCGCCGATGCCGCGCGAACCGTCGGTAACGAGGGCTACCTTGCCTGTAAGCCTCTTGGTCATTGGATTTCTCCGTCGCTGGAATTTCGATGGCTCTTGGATATGCCGTCCGCTGTGGTATAGAAATAGAAACTATCGAAACACATTGTTTCCAAATTGGGCTCCCATGGCAAAACTTCCCGATTTCGAGGCACTGGCGATTTTCGCCAAAGTCGTGGAGCTGCGCTCCTTTGCGGGAGCCGCGACCGAACTGGCGCTGTCGAAGGCGACCGTCTCCAAGGCGGTCGGGCGTCTGGAGGAGCGGCTCGGCGCGCGGCTGTTCAACCGCACGTCGCGGCGGCTGGCGCTGACCGATGCCGGGCAAAAGCTCGCCGAGCGCGCCACGCGGCTTTTGGCCGATGGCGAAGCCGCGGAGAACGAGGCGCTGGCACAATCTTCCGTACCGCGCGGGCTGGTGCGGCTCGCGGTACCCATGACCTTCGGCGTCAAGAATGTCGCACCGCTGCTGCCGGAGTTTCTCAAAACCTATCCGGAAGTGTCGATCGACCTGCATCTGAGCGATGCGACGGTCGACCTGATCGGCGAGGGCTTTGACGCGGGGCTGCGCATCGCCCGGCTGCCGGATTCGTCGCTGATCGCGCGGCGGCTCTGCGCCATGCCGCGCTACACCGTGGCGGCGCCGTCTTATCTCAAACAGTACGGCCGGCCGACGCACCCGATGCAGCTCGCGCAGCACAAATGCTTCGGTTATGCCTATCTCTCGACCCCGAACGTCTGGCACTACACCAACGCCGCCGGCGAGCAGGCGAGCGTGCGGCCCGGCGGTCCCTTGCGCGTCAACAATGGCGAAGCCGTGATGCCCGCGCTGATCGCGGGGCTGGGCATCGCCGATCTGCCCGACTTCATCGTCGGCGAGGCGATCGCCTCTGGCGAGGTCGAAGTGATCCTCAAAGGCTGGAAGCAGCCCGAAGGCGCCGTGCATCTGGTCACCCCGCCCGGCGGCCCCAGGCCCGCGCGCGTCGAGGTGCTGGCGGAGTATCTCACGAAGCATTTTGCGAAGGGGAAGAGGAAGTGACCGTTGCGAGGAGCGGAGCGACGAAGCAATCCATCGTGCCGCAAGCGGAGAGATGGATTGCTTCGCTGCGCTCGCAATGACGGCGTGAGAAAAGGCTTTGCATTCCCGCTGCATGATTTGCCCGAGTTGTGCCTCATCGTTTGTCCCTCTTCGAAAAAGAGGGCGCAGGGAGCGCCGGATGCTCAGTTGCACCCGCGGCTCGCATGGAAAAAAGAATGCCACAGGTACGCCCAAACACCGGCGCTCCCTGCGCAATGGTTTACGGCTTATCGCGCGCTCTCCTCGGTGTCCGGGCTTTTTTAGCCACCGTCGCCTGTGAAGAAACTTCATGGGCTTGATCCCGGCATCGGGGGACCAGGACCACGCGCCTTCGCCGTCCGTGTCGGCCGCGTTCGTCAACTGCGGCTGGCACGTCCATCGCATCCCGCGCCCAACACTCGTGACGATCGCGAAGCGCCCCTCTTATCGGGGAGCGGGACAGCGGCACCATACAATTGATTTTAACTTCTGTAAAACAGAAATATTTTTGCAGGAAAGGATTGACACGATTTCGGAAAATCAGCCCGTCGGGCAAATCACTGCCCCGATATCGCCCGCGGTCTATCCTTCGAGACGCCGCTTTCGCGGCTCCTCAGGATGAGGCCTTGCTTGTTGCCGCGACAAACGGAAGCTTTCGCGTCCCGTTGGCGCGTGCACACGATCCCGCTATAGAACGTCAAACGAGATCGCCTGGGGGAAACTGCCGATGAATCGCCGTGAACTGTTGAAGACCGCCGCCGCGCTGCCTTTCGCTCAGATCGCACTGCCGCGCTGCACGCTGGCACAAGTCGCCTATCCCTCCCGCAACATCACCATGATCGTGCCGTTTCCGGCCGGCGGCCAGGCTGACCTTGCGGCACGTCCCGTGGCGCTGGCGCTGGAGCGGGTCCTGGGCAAGCCCGTGATCGTCGACAACCGCGCCGGAGGGGCGGGCGGATCGATCGGCAATGCGCAGGCGGCGCGCGCCGAGGCGGACGGCTACACGCTGCTGATGACGCTGTCTTCGCTCGCGGTGCTGCCCGAGGCCGACCGGCTGTTCGACCGTCCGGTGGCTTATGAAGTCTCGCAATTCGCAGCCGTTGCGCGCGTGCTCGCCGATCCGACGCTGCTCGCGGTGCCGGCCTCGGCGCCATGGAAGACGCTGAAGGATTTCGTCGACGATGCGAAGGCGCGGCCGGGGCAAATTCCCTACGGCTCGTCCGGCCCCTATGGCACGCTGCACATTGCGATGGAGATGTTTGCGGCAAGTGCCGGCATCAAGCTGTTGCACGTGCCGTTCCGCGGCGCCGGTCCCGCGCTGACCGCGCTGCTGTCGGGCACCGTGCAGGCGCTCGCTTCCGCACCGGGGACGCTGAAGCAGCAGGTCGAGGACGGCAAGATGCGCGTGCTCGCCAATTGGGGCGCCGAGCGGATCGCGAGCTTTCCCGACCTGCCGACGTTCAAGGAGCTCGGCTACAAGGATGTCGAGTTCTACATCTGGGCGGGACTGTTCGCGCAGAGTGCGCTGCCTTCGCCGATCATGACGCGGCTGCGCGAAGCGATGGCGCAGGCAGTGAAAGCGCCCGAGGTGGTGAAGACGTTCGAGACCGCGGGCAGCCCGGTCGCCTACATGGACGCGCCGGAGTTTTCAAAGTTCATCGCAGACGACAGTGCGCGCCTGATCGCGGCGGTGAAGAAGATCGGCAAGGTCGAATAGGTTCCGGCTTCGCTCGACAACAGCTTCACTTTTTGTTGTCTGCGCGAACGTTCGTTGGCCGCATTCATTTGCAAGCTTTGCGACCTCAACGCCGCACGGAACTCCCGTGCGCTCTCGACAACGAAACGAAACGAAAGGACCTGGACATGCGAACGCGGCACATTGTCCTGACCCTTGCGTTGGCGATTGGCGGTCTCGGTGCCGCAGCCGGCGCGGCCCCCGCAGAAGAATATCGGGGAACTTGGGAACAGCAGATGGCCTGCACGCCCGATGTGTGGCGGCTCTGCAGTGACCAGATTCCCGATGCGAATCGTATCGTGGCGTGCCTGCAACAGAATGCGCCGAATCTTTCGAGCGGCTGTCGTGCGGTGTTTCAATCCAACAACAACATGCCGCAGTCGCAGGCCGTTCCACCGCCGCGCGGACGCGTTGCGCCGCCGACCGCACGCAACGCGCCGCCGCCACCGGCGCGCCCGAGCTATGACGACGATGATGATTAGGGGCGATTAGAGAGACGCGCGGCGTTGCCGCGCGTCCTCTTGTTCACACAGCCGTCGGCATCTTCCAGCCGCCAAAACTCTTTTCCAGATGCGCGGCCAGTGCGAGCGCGACATCCTCGCGCCATGGCCTGGCTGCGACCTGGACGTTGAGCGGCAGCCCTTCCGGCGATGTGCCGATGCGCACGGTGGCCGACGGCCATCCCGTCAGATTGTACATCTGCGCGTAGCCGAATCCCTTGCGATTGGCTTCATCGAAGCTCGTGCCATGCAGGAGCGCCGGGTAGGGCGCGACCGGCGACAGCACCGCGTCGTAATTCTCCATGAAACGCAACATGGAATTCCTGAACAGGTCCCAGCGTACGAAGGCGGCCAGCGCTTCAGTCGTAGAGGCCATCGCGGGCGCGACCGAGTAGGTCAGCGCCTTCTCGAACAGCGGCGAGATCGGATCGCTGCCGATGCTCTTGAGGAACGCGCGCGTTCCCGCGCCGCCATCGCCGCGGCTCATGTCGAAATAGACGGTGGCAGCCTTCTCTGCATCCGGCGTCCTCTTCTCCTCGACCTTGACGCCGGCATCCGCGAGCGCCTTGGCGGCATCGCGCACCGCGGCCGTGATCTCCCTGGTCGGGCTCGCCACGCCGTCATCGTCGAACCAGGCGAGCTTCAATCCGCCAAGCGACACGGTTTTGGGATCGAGCAGGGGCATGCCGACGATCGAGGCGTCGCGGTAATCGGGCCCCGCGATGATCGGCAGCGCCAGCGCGAGGTCTTGCACGTGCCGCGAGATCAGGCTGACATGAAACACCGGCGCGCGGGCGCCTAACGGCAACGGGAATTGCCCGGTGCGCGGCACGCGCCCCGACGTGGGCTTGATCGCGGCAAGGCCGCAGAAATGCGCGGGGATGCGGATGCTGCCGCCGGCGTCGGTACCCAGCCCAAGCGGCGAGCCGCAGGCGGCGATAATCGCGGCTTCGCCGCCGCTGCTGCCGCCCGGTGTGCGCGCGAGGTCGTAGGGGTTGTTGGTGCGGCCATAGACCAAATTGTCGCTTTCGACCGCGCCGGCAAGCTCCGGCACGTTGGTCTTGCCGAGGAAGATCGCGCCGGCCGCGCGCAGCCGCGCCACCGCGGTCGCATCGGCCTTCGGCACAAAATTGGCGCGGCCCTTGGTGC
>Ga0210403_10005808_pt1 | contig 10419 bp, 10 predicted proteins | sample IncBWC19MmetaG_FD_150863 | JGI IMG/M metagenome (GOLD analysis project Ga0210403, IMG submission 150863) | Forest soil microbial communities from Barre Woods Harvard Forest LTER site, Petersham, Massachusetts, United States - Inc-BW-C-19-M | ecosystem: Environmental > Terrestrial > Soil >... | reverse complement strand
GAAGGGCTCTGCTGAGCCGTCCAGAATGGGCACTTCGATGGAGTCAATGTCGATGTAAATGTTGTCGATGCCACAAGAATAGATGGCGGCAAGCAGATGCTCGGTGGTAGAGAGCAAAACGCCCTGTTTCATAAGGCTCGTGGCATAACTGACGCGAGCGACGTTGTGCCCTTGCGCTTCGATAGGGAAATTGTCCAGGTCAACGCGGCGAAACACAATGCCTGTTTCGGCCGGAGCGGGCACCAGACGGACGTGACCGTACACCCCAGTGTGGAGGCCCACACCCTCTGCGAAGGACTCTTTGGCGATAGTAGTCTGAAACATGCCCCACTATCCATTCTAGCATGTTGTTCGCCAATGCTTTGCAATATTATGCTTTGTTATCAATGACTTATAAGCAAGTTTGAAGTCCATAAATCGCCGGTGTGGTATTTTAACAACATTTGGCGAGTTCGGCGTGTCTCATTCCCCTAGAAGTGAGCTGCCGAATCGTACGTCTCAGGCTTCCTTTTCGATTGGCGCCGCGTCCCAATCTAGTGGAGTGGTATACTTGTTCTGTAGTTTCTCGTGGAAGGTGAAGCATGAATCGAGCGGCTCGCATCGGGATTCTCTGCGTATCGGTAGCCATCTTTTGTTACGCCGGCATAGGGCACGTCCTGGGCCGCACGCCGGACGACAAAGCCTACAAATCGCTCACCGTGTACGGTGAGGTTCTGCAGAAAATCCAGCAGGATTACGTCGACGATCCGAACATGCGGACGGTTAGCGCCGGTTCCTTGCACGGGATGCTGGAATCCCTGGACGCTCAGTCCAGCTACCTCACGCCGCGCGAATACGAAGAGTACAAAAAGAAACTCGCGAGTGCAGGCACGGCGGAGACCGGGCTGACGCTGAGCAAGCGCTACGGGTACGTCATCGTTCTCTCCGTGCTGCCGGATAGTCCGGGAACGAAAGCAGGAATTCGCAGCGGCGACATTTTCGAGTCCATCAGCGGATTCACCACTCGCGACATGTCGGTGGGCCAGGCCATGAATCTTCTCAATGGCCAGCCGGGCACGGCGATAAAGGTTGGAGTGATTAGGCGCGGTAAGGCAACGCCCGAAGAAGTCGACCTGGTTCGCGAGAAGCTGGCTACGCCGAAGATCATCGCCCAGAAAGTGGATCCCGACATTCTGGTGCTGCGCATCCCCTCGCTTGAGGCCGGCCGCGCGGATGAAATTCGCAATCGTCTCCTCGACGCAGAAAAACAGGGCGTTCGCAAGGTCATATTGGATGTGCGGGAATGCGGCCGCGGACAAGTGTCCGAGGCGATTTCCACCGCTCGCCTATTCGTTCCTTTGGGAACTCTGACAACGCTGCGCGGGCAGACGGTCTCGACCCAGGTTTTTTCGGCCGAGCCCAAACAGGTGATTTGGAAGAATCCCGTCTCTGTTTTGGTCGACGCCACAACGTCGGGGGCCTCGGAAGTTCTGGCTTCCGCCATGGTTGCGAACCATCGCGGGGATGTCGTTGGAGAGCGCACTTTTGGTCTCGCCTCCGAGCAGAAGCTTATTACGCTGGATGATGGCGCGGCACTGATCCTCACGGTCGCGAACTACTACAATCCCGGCGGCAAATCGATCATGGAAGAAGGCGTCACCCCGACGGAAGTGGTACACGCCGTTCCGGAAGATGATTCGGATACGACCGATGAAGAGGCAGCCCCAGCACCCGAAACCCAGAAGGAACCCGGGCTCGGACCGCGCCCGCTTTCTCCCGAAGACCCCATCTTTCACCGAGCGCTTGACCTGCTGAAGGCCCCCGCGAAAAAGGCTGCATAGTTTTCCGTGGCCCAGCAGCATGACTCGGTTCAGCCAAGCCAGCATTGCTTTCGAATCAAGATAAGCCGTTCAACAAGTTTCGCGCTTCTGGGAGTTTGCTTCCTGCTCGCGGCTCTATCTAGCGGCTGTAAAAAGAAGGAAGAAAACCGCCTCGCGCCCGCGCAAATTCATCAAATCACGCGCGATCTGGCGGCAGCGGCTTCTGCCGCGGTACCTGCGGGCACTCCCATCAAACTACTCCGGCAAGGCGCCTCCAGCCGGCAACCAGGAAACACGGATTGCCTGCGCATCGTGCTGAAGGATGATTCCTCGGCAGACGCGAACCGCGCCGAAGTCGCAAAGCTCATCCAAAGTCTAGATAGCGTCGCGACCCGAAATCATCTGACGCAGGATCCTCCCACCCGAACCGGGGATTTGCTTCACTTCAAGCTTCGACATTCAGGCGTGGCGGCACTCGAAATCGAGATTATGACGCGCGCAACAGCCGCGTCCAGCGTGGGAGCGAAGAATTCCACCGGAAAAGCTGCGGACGCGCGGCTCGCGATCATTATCGACGATCTCGGCAGCGACCGCGCTGCAGCCGAAGCCGTCTTCGCTCTGGGCTATCCCCTCACCGTTTCCGTCTTACCCAATCACGAGCATTCGGTGGACATCGCCAAGGAAGCGCATCGCCGTGGGTTTCAGGTAATGCTTCATCTCCCGATGCAATCGGTCGCGAACGAAACGCCCGAAGCGCAGGAACTGCACCCCGGCATGCCGGCGCCCGAAGTTGCAGCGCTAGTCGATCAATTTCTGCAAAATGTTCCGGACGTTGCCGGCGTCAACAATCATCAGGGATCACAGGCGACTGCCGACGCTGCCCTGATGGATGAGCTGATGCCCGTGCTGCGCGACCGTCACCTCTTCTACGTTGACAGTCGCACGACCGCCGCTACAGTGGCCTACGATACGGCGCAGGACTTTGGAGTTCGCTCCGCCTTTCGAAACGTCCCTTTCCTGGACGACGTGGCCGAAGTGGCCGCGGTTCGCAAACAGCTCGAATTGGCGCTGCGCGGCGCCCGCGAAAAGGGTGAGGCCGTGGCGATCGGCCATCCTCGCCCTTCGACGCTCCAGGCGCTGCGCGAAGTTCTTCCACAAGCGCAGGCGCAAGGCGTTCGCCTGGTGCTCGCCTCCGAACTCGTCCACTAAATAGTTTGGTTTCCTAAGTTCTGCGCGGGCTCTGTTTTCTTGGCCGGGAAAAGCCGATGAATGGCGAAGGCAAGAATCCCCATGGTCAGAAAGCTGAAGACGCTGCCTTCGGGGCCCACTGTGCCGCCTGTGAGCCATTTGGCGCCGTGCAAGGATGCATTCGACAGGTGCCCCTGGAACACGATGCCGCTGTTCGGCACCGAGTAAAGGAACGTCTCGCCGAAATCAAAACTCGCATGCCACCCCACACACAACCAGAGATTGCCGGTACGCCGCAAGGCAAACGCGAAAATCAGTCCGATCGCTGCAACGCCCGCTGCGCCCACCCAGCCTTCGCCGGGATTCCCCAGATGCACGGCCCCAAAGGAGCACGAAAGCACGACCGCCGCTGGCCAGAAACCAATGCCGTCCCCGAGCGTGTATTGGGCGTATCCCCGGAACAAAAATTCTTCGAACAAGCCAACGAAAACGAAGAAAACCGCCCACAACAATCCCCACCGCAATAGTTCTCGGCCATGCACCGCAAGGTCCCCAAAGGAATACCCGCCAAATGCGGCGATCAAACCAATCAATACGGAAACTTCGGCCAATCCGATGACGTAGCCTTGCCAGAACAATTTCCCGAAGGCGGCTCTAATCGGCAGCCCATAAACACCGGCGGACTGGCGCTCGATCCGCGCCATAATGATCGCCGCCGCGAAAATCACAATGAAACTGAACGCTTCCTGTACGAAAAAATACCCGGGAGAGAACACACCATGTGAGGGTCGGACGAACTGCCGCAGGACAAGTCCACCGCCGAATCCAAGTCCCGCCACGAAAGTCGCGTAAATCAAGAGACGCCAGCCCGCGCGCAATCCTCCATCGTGCAAGAAAATCTTAGAGGGAAGGCCCTCGGTTGGAGGGGGTGTCAGGGGTGGCACTGTGGAAGAATCTGTCAAAGGTTCAATGTCCAACAATCACCTCGAGGAAAGGTACCCGGCCCTTATCTCTATCAGACGGGCTCGCTAGTTTACCGTAAGTATGCTTGCCATTTAACTCGGCAGATCTATCGTGGGGAAAAGTCTCAGCGCGGATTAAGCTTTTCCCTGCGGCGCGTTCGATAGTACCTGAAAATAGTCGATTCGCAGAATAGAACTGCTCATCGAGCGCGCTTCTCAAAATCAGATCCATCGCTAGTTTGTTAGCGCGATTATTGTGAGATGCGGATCTCGGCCGCGCCAAGAATCCGGCGGCTCTTTTTTTCCTGCACGAACAGCACGGCCCTCAGGTTCTCCCGCTTCCATTCTCTCCGCAGAGGAACACCTGCGTCTCCAGCGAAGGAAGTTTCGCCATCAGCCTTCGCTTCGCCGATCTTGCGCATGGAGCGCACCACGGCGGCATGGTGGAGGTCTTCGCCGGCGTTCTCGCCGCGTGTCACCGCGGAGTGCAGCCCGGTCTCCGTAATGGCCAGCCATACTTCCGCTGCATCACCTCTTGTTGTTCCTTCCAGCTTGCCAACCTTCGCGGAAAAATTTCCTGTGCCGGTTCCGTTCGAGTCGCCCTGCGCCAGCGTCACCGGAATTTTTGATTTGCTTGCGGCCTTCAGAATCGCCTCTCGCGCTTTCTGCGTGTGGCTGCCGACGAACTCGACCGTCCCGTCCACGACCATCTGCGGCGTGTACGGGTTACCGTTTCCCAGCGCCCCGGCATAATCGTACTGCCGGGACGTCCAGTTCCGCGAAGAGAAAGGGTCGGCCCAACCCAGTTCGTTCCAGTAGTCGACGTGCTCCTCCAGGGCGATCAACTGCGCATTCCCGCCAAGCGGTTCCTCAGCTAGTCGCGCCAGCAAAGCATCCGCAGGTGGACAGCTGGAGCAGCCTTCGGAGGTGAACAGCTCGACCACTACCGGTGTGCGAGCCGTCCCCGGTGTGATGGAGGACTCCGGTGGGTGGGGTCGAATCAACACCATAGCCGCTGATAGAGAAAGAGAAATGAGCGTCAAGCCTGCCAATTGATATTTCATAGGAGCTGTCTCCCGCCAGCCAGCATATCTGAGTTCATCGTCAGCAATAGGTTACCGCCAAGAAGGGCCAAGAGCGCTTTTCTCCCGATAACCGTTATGATAGTTTTTACTGGTTATTTGAACCGGATTCGACCTCGTTTTCGGCTTCTCAAGGGAGGCCCTCCCGATGGCTTTTTCCACCTCAGTCCCGCAGCTGTTGGGCGGGCGACTCTCCGTCGATTTTGTCAACGCGACTCCCTCAAACGCAGAACTGTCCTGGGAGCGCCTTATCCACTTTCTGGAATCGACGAGCATTGTTTCCGATGTGCGCGGCGGCCAGCTCCTCGTCCTCCCGCAATCCGATCCGCAAGCTGCGGAAGCATTGCTCTTGAAGGCCCGGCGGCTCGGCTCCGCACTGCGCAAGGTGTTCGGGGCCGTGCTCCGAAAGCAAAGAATAGCCGGAGAATGGATCGAGCCGGTAAACGAAATACTGCGTATCACAGAAGGGCACGACGAACTTGTCGGTCAGGCCGGCGTCTGGAAGATCGAATTCATCGCGCGGGAGGGCGGCCTTGACTGGCTGCTAGCCGCGGTGGCCCGATCCGGCGCGGAGATTGTCGCTGAAGGCGCTCGTGCGCGACTTCGGCTCTGCGCCAATCCGCACTGTGGTCTGCTTTTCTACGACAATTCGCGCACCCGCCGCCGCCGCTGGTGTTCGATGGCCGTTTGCGGCAATCGCAGCAAAGTAGCTGCTTTTGCCCGCAAGCAATCATCGGCGCGCAACCCACCCTGAGCAGGAGCGGATTCATCCACGGCTACTTCACGTACTTCGGCGATTCACCTTTTGACCATGGATCGTAGCTATGCGCGAAAACCAAGCGGTCCGCTAGCGGTGGATGCGAATAGAGCCAAAAAGTGATGAACGGCGGTGGATTGGGATCCGACAGATCCAGCTCACCGAGAACCTGGAACGCGTGCGCGGCGACTTCCTCCGAATTCGGAACCAACCCGTGGATTACTTCCAATCCATAAACGTCCGCGGCATGCTCCTGCATTCGGCTATAGCCGCTGATGATCGGCGAAGAAATGAACAACAGCACTTGCAGAAGCAAAAGCAACGCCGCGAGCGTAGCCCAGTCTTCCTGCCCGTAAAGCTTCCAGTCGCTGGCCCAGCGATCGAGCACCCAGTGCAAGCCTCGAAAGAGGAGATAAAGCGCCAGCAGCAGGCCGGCCGCTCCCAGAAGAAAGCCCTTACGGACGTGGCCGAGGACGTAATGTCCGAGCTCATGTCCGACGATGAAGAGGGATTCATCGCTGGAAGTCTTTTGAATCGTGGTATCCCAGATCACGACTCGCTTTGACGCTCCCAGGCCCGTCACGTAGGCGTTGATGGCGTTCGTTTTCCGGCTCGCCACCATCAGGAACATGCGGTCCGGCGGAATGGGCACACCCGCATGTTTCGTGAGCTTTTCAATGGAAGCAACGAGATCCGGATGATCTTTGCCCAGTGGCTCGAACTTATTAAACAGGGGATCGATCACCAGGGGCGTGATCACGATCAATCCCAGGAGAATCAAGACCGCAGGAAACCAGAAATACAACCACCAGCGCCGCGGGCTGCGCCGCATCACGGCAAACAAGATCAGGACCAGAACGATTCCAAATGCGGTGCCGAGAGATTCCTCCTTGGCCCAATCCCAGAACCACGAGCCCCAACCTTGAATGGACTGTTCATAGTGCAACGAAAGCGAATGCCAATACAGGCGCAGGGGCAGGTCCAGAACGTCGATGGTCAGAAAAAGCAGTGGCACGAAAACCAATCCTTGAATCCACTTTTTGTCGCTGACACTTTCGGCGATATCTCGAAACTTTGCGGCCCAGCCTAGCCGAAGGATTAGAAAAAGGAAAAGTCCCCCAAGAAAATAAGAAACGAAGTAAAGCGTGTAGCCCGCCCGCGAGTACGCCACCGCCTTCGCCTGACGCTCATGCGAAAGCGTATATTGTTCGGTTCTTGTCTGTTCCGGACTCTTCGATTCCGAAGCCGAACTCTGCGAGGTACCGGCTTGCCGCGGCGAGGCCTGCGCCGCGGGCGTTTCCGGATGCGCGGATGGCGCAGGGCCGGAAGAGCCGCGCGAAGCTGCCACGAAACATAGTGACGCACAAAGAACCAGCCCGAAACGGTGCTGGGAGACCCACCCTCCCATGAGACCACCTCGCCTATTTTCTGACGCCGCTTTCCGCGCAGTTCCAGCCAACGGCCCTGCGGGCCGCGAGTATGCCGCACCGCTATTCGAACTGCAACATTTCATCTTGTTAATTTAGACGGGGGGAACGACGGGGCGTTTCCGACTTGTGGGCGGCGCGCACGGCTACGGAGTGGCCTATCGATGGTACGCTTTCAGACTGTAGTTGCGCACCGCGCCCGACGTCGCCATTCCGATATGCACGATCGAAGTCCAGCGTTCCAGTTTGTGATGGCCGTAGCGATGGAATAGGTACGACGCCCCAATCGAAACTCCGGTTCCCGCCGCCTCGACCACTGCAAAAGCCGCGTGATTATCCACGAGATCGTTGGTGACCAGGACTTCTTGCCCCCCGCGCCGTCTTAAGTTCAACGTTGAAAAATAATCGAACGTCCGTGCCGCGCCGACTCCTGCAAACAACCAATCATTCTGCTTGTCCCAGAAGCGGTGCTGTTGCGGCCGTTCCTCGGTCTGAATCTTGCCGGCAGACGCGACGATAGGTGATGGTGCCTGTGCTTCGGTCGCTGGCGCCTGCGCGCAAACTTCGCTCGCACCCATGATCGTCGCTAGAGCTGGCAGCAGGATCATCCTTAGGTTCAGCAATTCTTCCGCCCCCGGTGTCCCCTTTGTTGTGTTTCTCAGTTCAGTATAATCGCACAGGCGCTACCCGGGGCCACGCTCTCCACGCTGGAATCCTTTAGGGTCGCGTCCGTTCGAACTCGCTCCGTTGGCTCATTCGCACGGCTTCGATTCTTCGGATTGTCATTCCAGTCTGGCCGGCGTATCTTGAGATTTGACCCAGCTCAGATTTTCATAAGGAGTAGAACTATGTTGCGCCGCATCCCATTGCGCCTTGTCCTTCCCGTCGTTCTGGCGGCAGCGCTGCTTCCCGCCGCTGCTTTTGCTCAATCGCAGGATGCTCAGTCCGTTGCGGAAGCCGCCCGGCGAGCGCGCACGCAGAAGAAGAACACCGAAAAGCCGGCCAAAGTTATCACTGACGAAACTCTGGATGTAAAAAAAGGGGATGTGCAGAGCGCTACCGCTGAGCAACTCAGAATACCGGGCACCCCGGAAACACCGGCCCAGCCGACCCCTGCAAACGAGCCATCCTCCGCAGCCCGGAGCGAAAAGAAAACTTCCGAAGACGAAAAACTTGCCAAGGAACTCGCCGCGTTAAAGGAACAGATCAAGCAGGCCCAGAGCGACCTTGATCTTGCTCAGCGCGAACAATCCTTGCAGCAGGATACCTATTTTTCGAATACCGATTACACCCACGATACCGCGGGAAAAGCGAAGCTCGACGCACTGAAACAACAAACCAGCGACAAGCAGCAGGAACTCGATCGCTTGAAGGCCCGCTTGGCGGAATTGCAGCCATCGCTGAGCGGCCCCGCGAGCACCCCGCCGAAACCCTAGTTTTCATCGATTCGATTCCACCGTTCCGACTTCTCCATCTATCAGCGCTGGGAAACGCCGCGCTTCTCCCCTTCGCTTTCTTTATGCGCTCGCGCCGCCTCCGCTCGAATTGGCGCGCAGAATTCTTCACGCTGCCGGCTATTTCGAAGAGTTTCGTATTGTCAAAGAATATCTTCGTAGTTCTTGGAGACCGTCGGTGGATCGGGCCCCGCACACTGTCGCAACCTCACCACAATATCTTGTAGCCTTTTCTCTTGACACCACAGGTCGCGCACGCCACAATCCCCGCCATCACGTTTGCCTGCCCTGAGCATTTTTGGCGAAGGCTTTTCACGGCGCTTTTTTCGCAGAGGGGCTTGGCCGCCAAGGGGAACTCGGAACTTCTTAGTCGCGACCGCCTGACGGTCGCACCTAAATCGACCTGAGCTTTGCGGCCTCTGGAGACAGAAAATGCAATTCTTGCCCGGCTTTACGGTGCAGTGCATCAATCCGCGATGCGAAGCCCGCGGCCACTGGCTCCGCGCCGATGCCACCGCTCCCCTCGGCGGCGACGGCCACTGCCTCTGCTGCGGCGACTTCCTCCGCAACGTTCCTCCGCCGCTCGGACCGCGCTTCCGCATGCGTCCTCGCTCGCTCACCGCGCGCCCGCCGCTCCGCCCGCGTCCCCGCTAGCAAATCGTTTCCGGAAAACGATCCTTGGCCCGCGCGTGGCGTAGAGATCGGCTGTTTGCCGATCCATTGCTGCAATCCAGCGGTCTACAGTCCGCGCAAAAATAAAAAAAGCCAGAGCAGTGTTTGCTCCGGCCTTTTCTCTCTGCTTGTAGTTGACCCTAGCCCTCGACGAGTCCTTTTTCGAGCATCTCCTCATCGCTGAGCCACAGATCGGGGATGTTGGCTGAGCCGAGCCGAAGAATATCTTCCAATGCGCCGCGCACTTCACCGAGGCGAAAATCCACTCCGATGCGTTCGAGCAATTCAATCAGCGCCTGCGCGCCTTCCGCCAGCACCGGTTTTGGATGTGCGCTTGCCCCCAGCAAAGCCGACGCGCCGTCGTGGTCCAGCCGGTGATAGGTCATGACATAAATGGCCTTGGGTCCCGCACCATGCCGTACGATGTGAAGGAACCCGCGGGTCTTTGGGTTTGCCGGGGCGAGCCGTGCTGCTACTCCTGAACCCGATTGGAGGGCGCTCATCGTCTTTGTGCTCTCATCTCCCCTTTGCTTCTCAGCTGCACCCGCTCGTGCTGCCGCAGTTTTCGCATTTGTAGCACGCGCCGTTCGGCACCATCAGCATGCCGCACTCGCTGCACGTGGGCGCGCCCTCGTGGGCATTGCTCAGCTTTGGCGCCGACAACGCCATCTGCATCGCATCGAGCGCAGCTTTGTTCATCGGCGGAAGGGTTGTCGCCGGAGCGGAAGCAGCGGCGTTCTCCGCCGGGGCAGCGGCATTCAACTTCAAGTAATCCGCGGAGATGAATCGCCCGCCCAGCCACCGCGCGATGTAGTCCAGCACCGACGAAACAAACCGGATGTTCGCATTCGCGGTGATGCCGGATGGCTCGAAACGTGTGTTCAGCAGCTTGTCCACGAACACTTTCAGCGGCACGCCATACTGCAACCCGAGCGAAATGGTCAGCGCCAGCCCGTCCATCACGCCGGAAAGCGTTGAGCCTTCCTTGGACATCTTGATGAAGATCTCGCCGGGCCGCCCATCGTCATACATGCCGACAGTGATATAGCCTTCGTGCCCGCCCACGCTGAACTTGTGC